>Ga0123357_10000420_pt1 | contig 40510 bp, 35 predicted proteins | sample TergutEmb28metaG_FD_89873 | JGI IMG/M metagenome (GOLD analysis project Ga0123357, IMG submission 89873) | Embiratermes neotenicus P4 segment gut microbial communities from Petit-Saut dam, French Guiana - Emb289 P4 | ecosystem: Host-associated > Arthropoda: Insects > Digestive system > Gut ...
GGCCCCCCCCCCCCCCGCGATTATTCTGCCGGTTGGAGCACGCCGGCGCGGTGGATCGGGCTTTTTGTCTTTGCCTGGTTGCCGACGCTTCTTAACGCCGTCGCTGGTAACCTGAGCTTTCTGCAGCTGGTCTTTGGCTCGTTTGCCACTAATACCTGCGGCGCGATCCTGACAAACGCCATCATTGGCTATACGCGGCGCACTCTGAGCGAAAACGGTGAGGACTACCATTTTGCCACACGCACGCTTTCGCTTATTGGCGGTGTGTTGATTATCATTGTGGCGGTGTTTTGGTCGGCGCAGGAGAATTTGAAGTGGCTTACAAGCAACACTTACCTCTCTTCTCTTACCAACACTGCGTTTTTGACCGTGGTCATTTATCTGTCGATGCTTAACCTGGCCGTCCTGGTCTCTTATGGGCTGCGTCTTGTCTTTGGTCACATGAACGGCGCCAAGCATGTCGCCCTGCGCTATCCCAAGCTTTTTGGCACTGGCTTGATTCTTTTTTGTGCGGCAGACATCTTACCTGAAGTTTTGCTGAAGGGAGCCCACCTGAACTACTCCCCAACCGCCGCTGCCGTAGTAGCCTATGGCGCGATGTTCGTACCGCTCTTTCTTCTTTTCTGCGTGCTTTTAGGCAATCAGGTTATTATGGGCCGGTTCCAGATGCCCCGAGGTTGGCCGGTAGCGTTGATCCATTTCCTGGCCGGTATCGGTATCTTTCTTGCAGAGCAATACACCCCGACCGAGTCGGTGAACGTGTTGGTGCTCATAGGGGGCTTTCTGGTGATCCTGGGAGTGTTTATCCCCGCCATATGGGCTGCCCGCAGAAACGAGTAGAGGATGGGCGTTGAGCATCGCGCAGTTCGCCAGAGGTGTGCCGAGTTCCTTCCCCTCCTCAGTTCTGCCTCCGCTACCTGAGCACCGCGCTGCGCAGATCAAGCTCTCGCTCGACATGGGTCTGGAGACAAGCCGCATCGTCGCGGGCACTCGGCAACTCATCGGTGACCTGAACAGTAACTTCAGCAAGAGCCCGTGCAATAGCTTCGCGTAGCAAAGCCATCTCTGTAGAGATCGCCCGTAAACTTACGCCTGCCTTAATCGAGAGCAGTTCAAAGTCCGTCGTTGTAATTCGATCGATATGGCTATGCTCCCCAATCTTCATAGCCATGGATCTGAACAACGCATCACCATAGAAGGTTGTTGAAACCAGGTCGTAGGCAGGCGCAAGCCTCAGGCTCCCAGAACTCAGGTCTCTTACCAGCGAAAAATTCTTCGCATGCGCATCGCAATTACCAATAAGGTAATTGAAGAGAAGGACTCGCATCAGCTGCCGCAAGTCTTCCCGAGGACTTGAAGCATATAGCAGCGTCGTCTGAAAAAGTTGCTCAAATCCCGGACCTCCGTCTGCTTCATATTTCTCCTGAGGCATTACGGATAAAGCCTGGCAGAAATCCTCTTGGCCCAAACGGGCAACACAACCTGGCTGGCGCAGACGATCGAACCGCTCCACAGCCAGGCCGTAGGCTGATCCTGCCGTCACAATACTGGTAGTCGCAGATGACAGCCCGCATGCCTGCGCAAGGCGCATCATGAAAAACTCATTGAGCAGCAGACTTTCATACTCTGCAGACGCAGGTTTAATGATATGGGTGGTCGGCGCCAAGCCTTGCGTGGCATACCAGCAACCGCCCTCTTCGTAGAGGCCAAATTTGGCCTGCGCGCCAGCCAACGACAGTCGGCCGTACGCAAGAAAGCGCAAGCGCTCTGCCGATTGCGGCCGTAAGAGCAGCTCCAGTTCATCGGCAGGGAGCGCGCGGTATCCATTTTCCTGATGTGCGGCATCAGCACTGACGTCCTCATCTAAAAGGGTAAGATTTCCTACGCACTCACCTGCCAGCGCTTTAAGCAGGCGCATAGTACTGGTCGCCGAAGTGTGCAAGAATCTGCTCAAGTCAAGGCGCTGCTGCTCTTCTGGCAAAAGCCCCTCAAAAAAAGGGAGCGCATTTTTTTGCGTAAATGGCTCCGAAGTAAGCGGCAAAGAAAGCGAGATAGGATAGGCAGCAGATTGAAGGTAGGCGGGAGCATAGGTAAAGGAGACGCCCTGCGCAGCAGTGAAGAGCTCGCCAACGAGCGTGCTGTCTTGATATACGAGCAATTTCATAAAAGGTTCCTTGCCATTGACGGCTCGTCGCTTTCAAGATACAGACGCAGCCCCAGAGCGTGAGCCGCCACGAGCGCTTTCCCCAGCTCTATAGTTGGCTTCCCGTTTTCAAGATCTGAAAGGAATTCCCGGCTAAATGCTGAAAAAAAATCCGAGAGCTCCTTTTGAGTCGAGCCTTGTTCCCTGCGAGCGGCCCTGACCGCCTGCCCAAAATCTTTCACATCGATAATACGCTGTCGCATAAGTGACTCCTGATAGCCATGTGGACGTACTGGCATATTCTAGCAGATATTATTGCTTTGTGCCAGAACAGGCATAAAACCGCGGAATTATGTCAATTATGCCCGTACGGGCACGTTACTCTGGTTGCCGATTACTCGCATATTTCTTCAGGCGCACTGTTGAACGGGGAGTAATTGACGCCCCAGAGAGTCAGGCCGCAGGCGGGGGCCGTCTGTCCGGCGGCGTTGCGATCACAGGCGGCGAGGATAGTAGGCAGCACGTCGGGAGCAATGCGGCCCGCATAGATATCAGCGAGCGTACCCACGATGACGCGCACCATCGAGTGCAGAAACGCCGTGCCCACAATGCGGATCTCAGTGACCGGCTCTCCCAGATGTTGCGTGTCAACAAAGTTGATCGAGAGGAGCGTGCGCACTGGGTTCTTGCCTGCCAGCGAGGCCGTAACCGCAAAGGAGCTAAAATCGTGCTCGCCAAGAAGGGACGTAGCGGCGCTTTCCAGCTGTGCTCGACACACTGGATCTGCGCCAAAGCCAGGCAGATGCCAGGCGTAGCGCTGCATGAAAAGCGGCGGCGTAGCGGCAGTGGCAATGCGGTAGCGATACTCTCGTGAGACGGCGTCGAAACGGGCGGAGAAACCCGGAGGGACGGCGTACACAGCGCGCACACTGATGTCACGCGGCGTCAAGGCGTTGAGCGAGCGCAGAAGGCGGGCGGTGTCTGGCGGGATGCCGCAAGCAGGCAGGGAGAAGGAGACGACCTGGCCGGTGGCGTGAACGCCGGCGTCAGTGCGGCCGGCTACCACGGTGGTAAGCGCGCCTGCGGGCAGGCGCAGCGCTGTTGCTAAGGCGTGCTCCAGCTCTTCCTGGACGGTGCGCTGGTGCGGATCGGACTGCTTGGCATAACCCGCAAAGTCCGTGCCGTCGTAAGCCACAACCAAGGCGTAAGTTGACTCACCGGGAGCTCGGGAGCCAGAGCTAGCAGTCACCAGAGCCTCAGGAGACTCCCCTGCCACTCCATCGCGCCCTGAGGTCCGCTCAGATTCTGAGTCAACGGCAGTACGGACAAAAGCGCTCCTCATGGTATCTATCACCTTACCAGTATCTTTGCGGCGACCAGCGCAGCCAGGACCAGTACGCTGGCAACGACCGCCGCTCCGTCGCCTGCCTGCATACGCAGTACGCGCAGGCGGGTCCGACCAATGCCCGTGTAGCAGCGCGCCTCCATCGCAAGCGCCAGCGTGTCGGCGCGGCGGAAGAGCTGCACCAACAGCGGGATCAGGATGACGGTCCAGGCGCGCAGGCGCTGGATCAGCGGGCCAGAACTAAACTGCGCGCCGCGCGCGGTCTGGGCTTTGATGATAGTCTGGGCCTCGTCCATGATCGTGGGGATGAAGCGTAACGCGATCGAAAGCATCATAGCCAGATCATCGACCGGCACGCGCAGGCGGCGCAGCGGCGCCGCAAGCAAGGTCAGACCGTCGGTCAGCGCAACCGGCGAGGTCGTCAGCGTCACTAGCGTGGCGATGAGCATGACCGCCACGATGCGCAAGGCAAAAAGCCCGCCGCGCTCCAGGCCGCTTAAGCTGAAGCGCAGAGGAGAGAGCACGACCGCGTTGACCGCAAGCGTGAACAGCAGGATAATCAGCACAGGGCGCAGCGCATGCAGCAGGTAGCGCGCCGGGATGCGCGCCAGCGCAGCCAGCAACACCGCCAGGGCAAGCGCGACCAGCACCGGTATCCACCAGTTCGTGATAAACAGCGCCACCATGACCAAAAGTGCGCAGATGATCTTTGTGCGCGGGTCGGCCCGGTGCAGCACGGAGCTTCCCGGCAGGTAGCTGCCAATCGTGATGGTGTTGTGCGTAGCCGCCATCAGCGCTCAGCTCTCTTCGAGGCCGCCAGGCAGTTCGCCAGCCCCGGCAAGGTGTTGCACGTAGCCGCCATCAGCGCTCCTGGCCTTCCCGGCGCAGGACGCCACCGACCAGCTCGTAACAGCTGGTAGCCATCGAGTAGAACTGCTCCGGCGCATGCGTCACTACAAGCACGCCCGCGTGCTCGGTGGCGCGCGCGAGCAGACGACGCACGGCGTTTCTGCCCGCCGCGTCAAGAGCCGAGGTAGGCTCGTCGGCCAGCAGATAGCGGGGACGCAACGCCAGTATGCCCGCAATAGCCACGCGTCGGGCTTGCCCACCAGAAAGTTGGAAGGGTGAGCGCTCGCCAAAGCGCTCTGGGTCCAGGCCTACTTCTCGCAGAGCCTGCTGCGCACGCTCACGTGCCTGCGCCTCATCAGCGCCAAAATTGCGCGGCCCAAAGGCCACGTCAGCGGTCACGGTCTCTGCAAAAAGTTGCGCCTCGCTGTCCTGGAAGATAAATCCCACTTGTCCGCGCGCGGTCTTTGCCGTCAGCGCGCGCCCGTCGATCGTCGCCGTGCCGCTGCCCGGCTCAAGGAAGCCCGCCAGCACGTTAAGCAGCGTCGACTTGCCGCTGCCCGTCGCTCCGCGCACCAGGATAAATTCCCCAGGAGCAAGCGTCAGACTGGCCTCGCTGAGCGCCTCGACGCGCTGGTCGCCCGACTCATAAGTAAGAGAGACTGACTCCAGGGTCAAACCCGTCCCACTGTCATTGCGAGACGTGCGCAGACCTCCCATTTTGTCATTGCGAGCCCCAACGGGGCGCGGCAATCCAGTCGGTGAGTCAGAGCCACTTGACTGGATTGCTTCGTCGCTACGCTCCTCGCAATGACAAGGGGAAAGTAATGGCTCCTTGCTATGACGAGGGGAAGGTAATGACTCCTTGCTATGACGGGAGGAAGACGTTGCTTCCTCGAGCTCTGTATCATCTCCCACATAGGGACTATGCTCATACCGCGGCATTTCAAGTTCGATGCCCCAGGAGGTGAGCTCCGCCGTCTCGCGCTCCAGGAGCGCGTCGTAGGCGCCGTCAAACACCAAGCGCCCCTCATGCAGCACAAGGATGTGGGGACAGCGACGGGCCTCAGCCAGGTCGTGCGTTACGTGCAACACGCCGCAGCCACGCGCTACCTGCGCGTCCAGGATCGCCAGCACGTCGTCGCGCGCCTCCGGATCCAGCTGCGAGGTGGGCTCGTCAAGCAACAGATAGTCGGGCCGCATCGCCAGCGCGCCAGCAATCACCAGACGCTGCTTCTGCCCGCCAGAAAGCGTGTGAGGCTCGCGCGCCTCAAAACCAGACAGGCCCACGGCTGCCAAGGCCTCGGTAACGCGCGCGCGCAGTTCCTCGCGTGGCAGACCCAGGTTCTCCGGGCCAAAGGCGGCGTCGTCTTCGACGGAAGTCGCCACAATCTGGTCGTCAGGGCGCTGCTGCACGTAGCCCACCCGGCGACGAGCCGCCAGCGTCTGCGCCTCAGTAAAGGGATCAAGCTCATCAATACGCACCTGGCCGGCGTCAAGGTCGCACAGCCCCAACAGCGCACGCAGAAGCGTAGACTTGCCGCTGCCGTTTGCGCCCAGAAGCGCAACGGAAGCTCCCGGCTCCAGCTGCAAGCTGACGCCATCAAGCGCGTCGCCCAAAGCGTGTATGTCTGTTGCGATTATCATCGTTATTCAGTATAGCGAAGGGCGGCCCACAGAGCCGCCCGTAACCAGCAATCGTTTTACTTGGGATAAGTCGAGGGGTTCTCTCGCTTCGCCTGGCTAGGCGGACAAATGAGACAGTGCGCCCACGGGCTTCAGCCCTTGGGCGCACTGTCGAATGCAGTCCAACAACGCCAGGCGGAGTCGAGAGGACCCCGTAACTTATTAATCCAGCAGCTCCATGACCACCATGGGAGCGGCGTCGCCCTTGCGGGGACCCAGCTTCATGATGCGCGTGTAGCCACCGGGGCGGCCTTCAAAGCGCTCGTGCTGGTCGAAGAGCTGCGACACCAGCTCCTTGTCGCCGACGGCGGCAAGCGCCAGGCGACGCGAATGCACGTCGCCCTTCTTCACCCAACCGATGACCTTGTCCACGTCGCCGCGGATCTCTTTGGCGCGGGTCTCGGTCGTCTTGATGCTCTCATGCTTGAGAACGGCTGCTACCAGGCTCTTGCGCATCGCAGCGGTGTGCGATGAATCGGTACCCAGTTTGCGGCCTTTATATCCGTGTCTCATGGCGCTCCTCCTAGATCTTCAAGTTCAGACCCATGTCGATGAGTTTGTCCTTGACTTCCTCGATCGACTTGGCGCCGAAGTTACGAACATTCAGCAGGTCGTTTTCTGTGCACTCGGTCAACTGGCCGATGGTGTTTACGCCCTGACGCTTCAGACAGTTATACGCGCGCACCGACAGGTTGAGCTGCTCGATGGGCGTATCCAGCTGGCCGTACTCGCCTTCGCTGTAGTCAGCGAAGATCGACTCCTCGTCAAGCGGCGTGATGGTCTGCTCAACAAAGAGCTGCATGTGCTCATTGATGATACGACCGGCGCGCGCAATGGCGTCGTCGGGCGCCATCGAGCCGTTAGTCTCGACCTCAAGCACCAGCTTCTCGTAGTCGGTCCGCTGGCCAACGCGCGTGTTCTCGACGGTCATCGCGCAGCGAATCACAGGCGAGAACAAACTGTCAACGGGGATCACGCCAATGGCGTCGCCCATCCTCTTGTTGCGCTCGGCCGGAACATAGCCGCGACCTACCCCCAGATGCATATAGACATTCAGGCTTGCGTTCTTGTTGAGCGTCGCAATGACGTGGTCGGGGTTGACCAGCTCAAACTCGCTCGGAACGCTTAAGTCTGCGCCCGTTACTACGCGGGGACCAGACACCGACAACAGCGCCTCGCCGGAGCCTTCGCCAATGCCGGTCTCGCGAAACACGAGCCCCTTGACGTTAAGTACGATGTCAGTGACGTCCTCATGGACGCCCTCTACCGTTGAAAACTCATGCTGAACGCCATCGATGCGAATGCTGGTCGCGGCTGCGCCCTCAAGCGAGGACAGCAGAACGCGGCGCATGCAATTGCCCAGGGTATAACCAAAGCCCCGGTCAAGCGGCTCGACGACATAGCGTGAGGTACATTCATCCAGCTCTTGGACGGCTACACTTGGCTTCATAAAGTCACTCATTACCCGCCCTCCTTACTTCGAATAGAGCTCGACGATCAGGTGCTCGCGCACCGTGATATCGATCTGTTCACGCTTCGGCATCGAGAGCACAGAGCCTTGCAGTTTCTCGATGTCGACTTCAAGCCAGCCGGGCACCGTTGAGCGCTCGTTAGAGACGATGGCGGCCTTGATAACCAACAGGTCCTTGGCCTTGGGGGCCACGCCTACCAGGTCGCCTTCGCGCACGTGCATCGACGGGATGTCGACGCGCTTGCCATTGACGGTGATGTGTCCGTGACGCACGATCTGGCGCGCCTCAGAGCGGGACTTCGCAAAGCCCAGCCGGTATACCACATTGTCCAGGCGAGTCTCCAGCAAGATCAGCAGGTTCTCACCTGTGATGCCTGGCTGGCGACTGGCCTGTGAATAGTAGGCATGGAATTGCTTTTCCAGCATGCCATACATACGCTTCGTCTTTTGTTTTTCACGCATCTGAATACGATACTCAGACTCGCGCGGGCGCTTCTTGCCCGCCTGGCCCGGTGGATACGGGCGTTTTTCCATTGCGCACTTGTCACCGAAGCAGCGGTCGCCTTTCAGGAAAAGTTTCTCTCCCTCGCGACGGCAGAGTCGACAAGTGGCTCCTCTATATCGTGCCATGTATACTCCTCTAATTAAAGACGCGCTGCTAGACGCGGCGACGCTTGCTCGGACGACAACCGTTATGCGGGATGGGCGTCACGTCCTGGATGGACGCGATCTCAAGCCCGGCGGCCTGCAGGCTGCGGATAGCGGTCTCGCGACCACTGCCCGGGCCCTTGGCAAACACGGCAACTTTGCGCATGCCATGCTCCTGAGCGGTCTTTGCAACCGCTTCAGCCGCCAGCTGAGCCGCAAAGGGCGTCGATTTACGCGAGCCCTTAAAGCCCGAAGTCCCAGCGCTCTGCCAGGCAATCACATTGCCCGCGGGATCGGTGATCGTCACGATCGTATTGTTGAAAGTGGACTTGACGTGCGCCTGACCAACGGCGATGTTCTTACGCTCGCTCTTCTTGATGCGGGTGCGCACATTTTTCTTAGGGGCCATGATTTATGCTCCCTTCTTGCGCGCGCCGATTTGGCGACGCGGACCTTTGCGGGTACGCGCGTTGGTGTGCGTGCGCTGACCGCGCACGGGCAGGCCGCGACGATGGCGCAGACCGCGATAGCAGCCAATCTCCATCAGACGCTTGATGTTCTGGGAAGTCTCACGGCGTAGATCGCCCTCGACTTGTATGTTCTTGTCAATGTAGTCACGAATAATCGAGACGTCTTCATCAGTAAGGTCGGCAACGCGGATGTCGGGACTGATACCCGTGGCCGCCAGAATCTTCTGGCTGGTCGTAAGTCCGATGCCGTAAATGTAGGTTAAACCGATCTCAACGCGCTTTTCGCGCGGTAAGTCGATACCAAAAATACGAGCCACAGATGCTCCTTTACTCTAGCCCTGACGCTGCTTATGGCGCGGGTTGTCACAGATGACATAGACGCGCCCATGGCGTCGAATGATTTTGCACTTATCGCACATTTTCTTCACGGAAGGACGAACCTTCATGATGGGTACTCCTTTATAGTCTTTGTTCTATCTCCACGCCCAGCCGCAGGCGGTAATTTTCCAACAAAAAGCCGCTCATCTGACCGAGCGACTTCGCGCGTCCCTATTTGTAGCGGTACGTAATGCGACCACGACTCAAATCGTAGGGTGAAAGTTCGACTTTGACCCGATCGCCGGGAAGGATTCGGATGTAGTGCATCCGCATCTTGCCAGAAATGTGAGCAAGTATCTGATGTCCCGCGCCGTTCTCGTTGTCGAGCTCGACCTTAAACATCGCATTGGGGAGCGGCTCGATGACCGTCCCTTCCAGTTCGATAGCTGCTTCTTTTTCCGCCAAAGTACACAAGCCTTCCTGTTACGTCACTACAAAACACGCGGTCTATTATCGTAACACGGCGCCTCCCCGTTACGCAACTTAGACACGCCCGGAGGCGTTGATGCGCCGCGTCCCCGCGCAAGCGTAGCGGCCAGAACGGCGTACGCTTCAAAAAGCCACGATAAACTTACAGCCCCATAAGGCCCGAGAGCAACGGCGCGTTGCCTCCAAGCGGAATAATGCCGCCATTTCCTTGACCCTGATCGTCAGAATCGCCAGAGCCGCCCGGATGCGCCGGATCAGGCCAGATCGGCATGAAGGGACCAATGGGGATGCTGGGATCAAGCGGCTCTACCTCTCCGCCTGGCGCCGGGATTACCACCAGCACATCCGGCTCGGGAGTCTCCGTCGCAGGCTCGCTGGGCGCCAGATGCGGATGCTCATGTTGCACCGGATAAACAGGGAGCTCCGGCAACTTATTGGCAGGCGCCTCTTTAGTGATCTTCTGCGGCGTATCGTCAACCGGCTGCGTCTCATCCTGGGGTGCAGGCGGCTCCTCGGGGGCACGGGCCACCCGCTTTGCAGGCGATGACGTCGCTGGAGGGGCTGCGGGCGGCTGCGGGGGGCGCTTGGCAAGCAGCATGCCGCCTGCGACAACTCCTGCGACACAGGCCACGCTGGCAACACCCACAACAGCGGTCTGCGCCGGATTGGCAAAGACCCCTTTAAGTACGGTCAACAGCGTCTTACCAGCGCCCGGCAGGGCGGCTGCGTGCGCGCCCGTAGCAGAAGCCTGCGCCACACTGATGGCGGTCCCCGCCAGAGCGGGGGCTGCTTTCAGGACCGGCAAGCCCAGCTCATGGAAGATATTGTTCCAGACCGTTGCGGAAACAGAAAGCAACGAATTGTGTGTTGGAATGAGCTGCGCTAAGCTGGCGCCCAGCTCGCCAAAGCGGGGCGACAACTCAAAGTGTGTCAGCTGATGAGCAAAAAACGGCATGATGAGCATAGTGTCCATATGACGCAACGCTGAGTCCAGGCCCAGGTTAGCGGGCGCGACAGCGGACGCCTGCTCATCTTCTGTCAGCAAAACCAACAGGCGCTTACGCGCCTTGAATAACCTTGACTTAGCCGCCGTATAGGACAGGCCCAGAACACCGGCGATGTCGCCGACACTTAAACCTTCAATGTAGTACAGCAGAATAGCTTCCTTCTGCTTCTGGGTAAGACCCTGAATCGCCGCCCACACCCGCTCGTCAGCCTCATGAGCCTCAAGCGCCTCATCCGGCGCAAAGCTTTCGTTGCCACCCAGAAGATCGGCCAGCATGTCTTTGCCCAGCTCGACGCTGATGTCCTGCTCACGGCGGCGCGACTGCATGACTCCCCGGCAGGCGCTGGTGATCACCGCGTTGAGCCAGGCCAGGAAATACTCCGTGTTCTTGAGCTCGCCAATATGCTTATAAAGATGCACAAAACAGGCCTGCGTGACCTTCTGCGCATCGTCGCGATCATTTACCAGCACCAAGGAGCGATAGTATACCAGCGGCAGGAGCTCCGCATAAAGCTGCTCAAAATGCTCCTCTTTATCCGCGCGGACGTTATCCACCAGCTTATTCAAACGCTCTTCGTCAAGTCTTCTTTCCATTGCTATAAATCCTCGCAGCCTTCGTATACCGTCACCCCATACAAGCTATCGTTGCCTTTCTATTATAATGGCTGCGGAGGAAAGGTGCATCGTATGCTACTAATATCTTGGAACGTCAATGGCATCCGCGCGGCGCTGCGCAAGGGTTTTCTTGAGTTTTTCGAGGATGTCAGCGCAGACGCGTTTTGTTTGAATGAGACAAAAATACAAGCGGAGCAGGTCGAATTGGAGCTTCCCGGCTATCGTCAATACTGGAGCTGCGCAGAGAAAAAGGGCTACTCTGGCACGGCGATCTTTTCAAAGACCGAGCCGCTGTCTGTCGTGAGCGGCTTTATCCCGACTCTGCGCGCTACGCAGGTCAAGCGCACCGCCGTCGAGCTGCGACCCGGCAGCAAGGACCCCCAGATCGCGCGGATCGGCACGGACAACGCGGCGGCCCGCGCGCAGAAATTCAGTGCGGCGGAGCTTGCCGCCCTCGACCAGGAAGGGCGCATCACTGCGCTTGAGTACCCAGGTTTCTGGCTAGTGTGCGTCTACGTCCCCAACTCTCAGGACCTGCTGGGGCGCATCGACCACCGCGTCGCCTTCGAGGATGCTTTTCGCGCATTTTGTCACCAACTGGACCAGAAAAAGCCCGTTGTGGTCTGCGGGGACTTAAACGTCGCCCACGAAGAGATCGACCTGGCGCGCCCTAAACCCAACCGGGGCAACGCAGGATTTTCTGATCAGGAGCGCAGCAAGTTTGACGAGCTCTTAGCCGCTGGCTTTATCGACACCTATCGCGCGCTGTACCCTGAAAAAGACGACGCCTACACCTGGTGGTCGTTTCGCGCCAACGCGCGGGCGCGCAACGTCGGCTGGCGCATCGACTACTTCCTGGCTTCTGAGCGCTTGATGCCCCAAGTCACCGAAGCGCTCATCTATCCAGAAACAGAAGGCTCCGACCACTGCCCCATCGGCCTGCGGTTAGCTTTTTAATTTGTCGCAGTAGCATGAGCAAACACAGTTCGCCTCTACGGAGGGTGCAAAACCTGGAATATTTCGCCAGCTTTGCGCTCTCCTTGTAGAGGCAAACTAAGTGAAGGATCTAAATCCTTGCAAGGACTAGATGTTCAACCAGGTTGGGGGGAAGCTTGCGGGGCGCTGATAGCGCGCGCTGCCAAACCCCAGGATCAGATAGAAGATCGGCGCAAATATCACCAGGCAAATGCCAAAGCCCGTCCCTTTGCCAAAGGCCTTCGCAAGCGCAATGCTGACCATGAACAGAATGACGATATCCACTACCGGGATAAGCATCAGCAGAAGCCACCACCACTCCTTGCCCGCGATATCAAATAATTGCAGCGTATCAAGAATAGGAATGATACTGGTCCAACCGGCCTTGCCAGCCTTGGTAAATATCTTCCACATGGCGACAACCATCAACACAAAAAACGCAATGTAGACGATCGTCATCACGCCGCCGAACAGCAACCCGAGGATTCCGCTGCCTGAAGAACTACTGTAACTGTAACTCATGAATATCCTCCTTATTACTCGCCTACCCATGACCTATAACCCTTGCCCTACAGTACTGATTTTATGTAAATACCAAACCTGAAAGTAGGGGTAAAAATAGCACAAAATTTACCCTTGATATCATTTGGCTCTTTGTCGCGGCAGCAACGCGCCTCTTCATCGTATTCTCCACGATTCCTGCAACACGCTCTGGTAAGATAGGGAGTAGAAGAGCGCTCCTTATGCGCGCGTTCATGCTCAAGAGACGAAAGGAAATGATTATGTTCCCGGATGAGATCGGCTCGATACCCGCTGAAGACCACAACGCAACAGCACCTGTGCCAGAGGCTGCTCCTGCCCCCATACCAGAACCACCGTACGCGCCATCGTATGACTCGGCGCCACCATACGCACCGCCAGCGCCTCCGTACGAGCCGCCCGCGCAGCCACCGTACGCGCCTGCAGCAGAGACCCCCGTGTATGCGGCGCCCGCGCCTCAATACGAACCGACGCCTCAGTATGAGCCGCCCGCGCAGCCGCAGTATGCGCCGCAATACGCGCCTGTGGCTGGGGCTCCCGTCTACGGAGATCCGCTCGGCGACGCAAAGGGCATCAGTATCGCCGGTATGGTTCTGGGCATTGCTTCGATCCCATTCGCGAGTATTCTTTTTGCTATCATCGGGCTTGTCCTTTCGATCCAGGGACAGAAGAAAACCCCGCCGGGCGTTCAGAACAACTACGCCAAGGCGGGCAAAATCTGCTCGATCATCGGTATTGTGATAGGAGCGCTTGTCATCTGCGCCTACGTCATCATTCTGGCCGTTGGCGTCGGAAGCTGGTCAAGCCTGTCAAACGTGAGTCGCTCAATATACTGACCCACAAGCATAGGCCCTACCCAAGCGATAGGCAATAAACACCCGCTCCCATAAGGGGGCGGGTGTTTATTTGTCGGCTTGATCTAAAAGAAGGGCAAAAGAGACGATCCGCCTGCATGACCAGACACGTGAGACAGACCGCCCTCTTTCTAAATATGTTCTGGCCAGCGGTCCGCCTCGTCCTCGCAGGTCAGAATCATTGGACCATCGGCGGTTACCGCAATCGTATGCTCGACCTGAGCGGCCCGGCTGCCATCGGCGGTCACCACGCACCAGCCATCGCGGCGAACCTTGACGCGCTCTGCTCCCAGCATGAACATGGGTTCTATCGCAAACACCATACCCGGCTCCAGGAGCGCTCCTGTTCCCGGCGTACCGTAGTTGGGGACGCTGGGGTCCTCGTGCATCTCATGGCCCACGCCATGGCCCGTGTACTCGCGCACAATGCCCAGCCCAGCGGCTTGAGCCACCGCGCCGACCGCAGCCGAGACGTCCCCAAAGCGATTGCCCGGCACCGCGTGTGCGATGCCTGCGTAGAGCGCCCGGCGCGTCACTTCGATCAGCCGCAGACCCTCGGCGTCGAGCACGCCGCCCACGCCAACTGAATTCGCGTTGTCGCCCACCCAGTCGTTATAGGTGGCGCCAACGTCAACAGTCAGCAGATCGCCTGCGTAGAGCTTCATGCGCGGCGAGGGTATGCCGTGGACGATCTCTTCGTTAATGCTGGCACAGATGCTTCCTTTGAAGCCCCCATAGCCCAAGAAGGTCGGTATCGCGCCTTCTGCCCGGATCGTCTCTTCCGCCAGCTCGTCAAGCTCTTTGGTGGTGGCGCCGGGACGGGCGGCTTCGCAGGTCACCCGCAGAGCCTTTGCCGCGATGCGCCCAGCATCCTTCATCTGTTCGATCTGGGTCGGCGTCTTGATGATAATGCCGTGCGGCATGATGAGAGCTATTTTTCGCTGGCGGCTTTGACGTCTGCCCAGACGTCTTCGACGGAGCGATCGCCATCAATAGAGACCAGCACGCCTTTGCCCTGGTAATAGTCGATCAGAGGCTCTGTCTGCTGCGCGTACACAGAGAGACGATTGCGGATCGTCGCCTCGTTATCATCAACGCGTTGCTCCAGCTTGCCGCCGCAGGCCTGACAGCTCTCGCCTTCTTCTGCCGTGGTGATACGTCCGCAGCCAGCACAGGTCCTGCGCGCGCTCAGGCGCTTCACGATGACCTCAGGATCGACCTCGATAGAAAGCGCCACGTCAATAGCGCGATCAGACTGCGCCAGCACCTCGTCTAAGGCAACCGCCTGCGCCGCCGTACGCGGAAAACCATCCAGGATAAATCCAGGGGCCACATCGGCTTTCGCCAGCCGTTCATTCATCAGATCGATCACCAACTGATCAGGGACCAGCTCGCCTGCTTCCATGTATTTTTTTGCCTCCAAGCCCAGCGGAGTTCCTTCCGCCAAGGCCGCGCGGAAGATGTCGCCTGTCGAGATATGAGGAATGTGATACGTATCAACTAAAAACTTTGCCTGAGTACCTTTGCCCGCACCCGGCGCGCCTAAAAGCACGATATTCATGAGCTCCCTTTCGCTAAAACAATAGCTTAATTATCAAGCCTTCCTATCATATCACGTCGTCGCTTGCGCCCCTCTCGGCGTCTTACTGCGGATGAAAGCTTAGATAACGATCTGTGTGCCGGTCTTGCCTTCCAGCGCCTCGGTCGCCTTCTCAAGCGAGGTAATGACGGCGTGCCCGCCCGGAGTCGCCTCGATAAAGCTTATCGCCGCCTGCACCTTAGGCAACATGCTGCCCGGCGCAAACTGCCCTTGCTCGATATATTCACGGGCCTGGGCGCAGGTGATCAGACTCAAGTCCTCTTGATCAGGTTTGTTGAAGTTGATGGCCACCTTCTCGACCGCGGTCAGGATGAAGAAGTAATCAGCCTCGACAAGCTCAGCGAGCTTTGCCGCCGCAAAGTCCTTGTCGATGACCGCGTCAACGCCCACGTAACCATGCGGTCGCTTAACGATAGGAATACCCCCGCCGCCGCCGGCAATAACGACTTCGCGCGCGTAGAAGAGCGAACGCAGGCTGATCTTCTCGTAAATGTCGATAGGCTTGGGGCTTGCCACCACACGACGCCAACCACGACCGGCATCTTCCTTGTACACATGACCGGTCTCGGCGACCAGGCGCTTGGCGGTCTCTTCGTCGTAGTATGAGCCAATGGGTTTAGTCGGGTTTTGAAACGCCGGGTCGTTCTCGTCGACGATTGTCTGGGTAAGCATCGTAATGACCGGGATGCCGCGACCGCCCTCGCGCTCGATCTCTTCGTCAATAGCCTGCTGAAGATGGTAGCCAATATAGCCCTGACTCATGGCGGAACATTCCGCAAAGGGCATTGACGGGACCTTGCCAAGCTCGCTTGCCGTATCAAAAGCAAGCTTAATAGCGCCAACCTGCGGGCCATTGCCATGACAGACGACCAGGCTGTGGCCGGCGATGACCAGGGGGGCCAGCGACTGCGCGGCCAGGCGCGCGTGTTCCAGTTGACTTTCCGGGGTATCGCCCAGGGCATTCCCGCCCAGGGCCACAACAATTTTACTCATGCGATAATCAGCCTCAATTCTGCAATTCTATGCAAACACTCTGCTGCAAACCTTCAAAACATTATAAATTTTATACAAATTGAGAGAGTATCGCAAGCGACTGAGCCCAGATTCAGCGCTTCTTCATGAAGTCTTCAATTGCCGGTTTGCTATGCGCACTTTTTGCCGGTGGCGACGCAGCCGGAAAAGCAAAATGGCCGCGGCAAAGACGCCGACCGAAATGGCCGCTAAAAGAAGCGTTCCGACGCCTGCAAGCGTGGGTAGAAACCCACTGCCAATATTTGCAAAAATCCCGCTTACGCCGTCTGCGTCCGACGCGCCTGTCCCCTGGCGCTCAATAGTGAAATTATGCGCGTAGCGCACCGCGTCGCTTCCTGACAGCTCTCCTTCTTCAAGAGCTACGTTTTCGAGCTGCGCGGATACGGCGCCGGTATCGCTCACTTTGATAACGATGGGGGCCACAAGTTGCGCGTAATTATGCGGCGCCTTGGTCTCTGTCAGGTTATAGGCGCCGGGTTGTTGCGCGGGTATCGCAACAAACGAAGCCGCGGAGTTCGTTTCCACCACCAGGCTGCTTTGCGCCGCTCCCCTCTCGTCCAGCACGGACTTTCCTACCTGTGAATTTGTCAGTCGGAAGCTGGCGCCCTTGATCGCCACAGATCGTCCGTTTAAATCGACCTCGGAAAATTTAATCGGCTTCGAGGTCGCTGCGGCGCCAAGCAGAGAATAACGGCCAAAGGGAAACCAAACCAACAAAGCGACAAGTGCCGCGGTGAGCGCTCCATATCGCTTTAGTTGTCTCATCAGTAACTCTCCTTCAACTCCCTCACTTCATACAACCCTCACCACGGCGCTTCCTCTGGCAAAGAAGAGCGTCCTCTCTGCCCCTCCGTTTCCGGTATATAAATCCTACTCTGGCTCACCTCAGAGGGCAACACCGCCTGGATAAAACTAAAAGGGGCCACTCAAAGTACTGGGAGCGGCCCCTTAAGAAAACCACTGGTCCTCGCGTTTAGATATCAACGCTCATGGTAAGGAGCATCACCGCGTCGTGCTCCTGGGCCTGAGCCAAAAGCTTTTCTGTGATAACCGTTCCTTTGCTCACAGAAAAAGCTCCGTCTTCGCTGGTCACTTCTTCGCCAACGACCGCGCCGATCAAAAGCTCGGAGAGCTCTTCGTCTATGCTGGCCTGCTCGGGCTTTTCCTGCGCCGGCGGTTCGGGGGCCGGAGCGGGCGCGCTTTCTACCGGCAGCTCGTCTTGCTGCGCGGCGGCGCTAGAAAAATCCAGGCTGTCGCCCACGCTCTGATCGACATCAACGCACACGTAGTCTTTAGCAAAGAATAGCACGCTTGACGCGGCAACCATACCGGAGCCGTAGGTCTCAAGCTGGGATACCTCGCCGCTCTGCGGGTCAAATTCGAAGCCCTTCACAAAGTCAACGTGATCGCCCTGCGCGGAAAGCATCCTGATGTTAAGAAGCGAGCCTTCGTTCTTCGCGATATCTGCGGTAAGCGTGCTGTTTCCCGGGATAAGCACGCTCTTGTTTTTGAGCGTGATGTAGTGATGGACCGCTGATACGATAGAGCCCGGCGCCAGATACGACAGCGTGTTGGTTTGCGCATCCCTGACGCAGAAATGACTGACCTTTTTCTTTGCGTAATCAACCAGCAGATCGGTGATAGTACCAACCGACCCTCTGTCCTCCAGCGAAATAATCTCTCGCAGCAGTATTGTTTTATTTGTCTCCATACTTCTTCACCTTTCCCTAATTTGAATCCGCTTCTTTTTTGCCTGGCAAAGCAACGCAACTCTTCCCCTGATTGCGATCACCCCTTAATAAAAGTTGTCATTGCGTTAAGCTTAAGCCCTTCGACCGAACTGAGCTCGTAGTCATCCCTAAGTATTTCAACACCCGTACGCGCGGCTTCGAGGTTGCCGCCGTCAAGATAACACTTGACCTCGGCAAACAGCGCGCGCTTCTCATCCTGCTTGTTGGCGGCAATAGCACGGCTCCGGTGATACAGGTCTGCGGCAATAAGCGGATAGCCCTTCTCTTTGACCCGATCCGCGTGCGCAAAACAGGAGGCAAACGTGAGCTCTTGCGCTGGCGCGGCCTCTGCGGCCGGCTTCTTTGGCGGCGCAGCCTCTGCGATCGGCTGCTGCTGCTTTGGCGCTTCTTCTGCCGCTGGCTTCTCTGCTGGCGCGGTCTCTGCCGCTGGCTTCTCTGCTGGCGCGGTCTCTGCGGCTGGCTTCTCTGCTGGCGCGGTCTCTGCGACCGGTTTCTCTGGTTTTGTTTCGAGCGCCTTTTCTGCCGGCTGCGGCTGCTCTGGCGCTTCTTTTACGGGACGCGGCGCAGCTACCCCCCACACGAGCTCGTCGTCCATCGGCGCCTCTTCTTTTTCTGCCCTCACTGGCTTGGGCCTGGGCTCAGGTTCGAGCTTGGGCTCAGGCTTGGCGGAAGGCTTAAAGACGAACGGCTCAGCAGTCGGCTCGATCACTACCGGCTCGCAAGCGACCGGCTCAGCAACAGCGGTGACAGACGGCTCAGGTCCTGGCACAAGGGCAACGGGAGCGGCAGGCGCGCCGCGTGTTGCAACCGCTGAGGAGGCGGCGGGTACGCCACGGCGCGGCTTGACCGTCACGGAAGTAGAACCAAAGGCGGAACCCGGCGCAGACGCTGACGGACGCGTGGTCGCCGGACGCCGCGTCCTGCTTCTTTCAGGCTCTGGCGTCCGCCTGGCGCGCAAGACGTCAAAGTGATAGGCGACGTAATAGAGCGCAAGCGGTACGCAAACGATAAAAAAGAGATAGAGCGGTAAATCCCCACTCTGTTGAAGTTGGATAATGTTGACATAAAAAAGAAACAGCGCAGGCGCCAGATATACCGTGACCGCAATAATAGCTCGTCGGGCGCGGTCTGTTTGAGCCGCCCTGAAGACAAAGTAGCAGACAGCCATAATAACTACGACTATCACGACAAACGCTATCGCTGCAGTACGTTCCATCACATTCCCCAACTTAGCATCACATAATGCCCCTAGCCCAGCATCCGTTTATCTGCCCTCGACCCTCAACGTTCTGTGATAAACGGCGCCCATACACATTTTGCACCTAAACATATGAGCACTATGCTAACATGCCCCGGAGATATTTTGCAAACTGCTACTGAGGTTGCCTCTTTTTTGCTGCACTCTAGTGGAGCCTCTCGTGGAGCTGCCAGCGACTTTAGTGCTCTGTCAAGCTGAAAACTACCGCAATCTGCTTGGCTCATCTGCCGGAGGGCGTTACACAACTCTCTTCTTAGACCGGAGCGTATTAAGCACGATAATACCCGCGCCAACTAAAACGATACCGCCTACGATAAAGACGACCAGGGTCAATCCACCAGCAAAAGGCAACTTTGTCGTCTTGTAGTTGACCAAGGTGTAGCCATCGTCGTGGTCGGCGAAGGCCATAGGCGAGCCCAGGGCCGTTATCACCAGAGGTTTTTCCGCCTTAGCGTCGACAGTCAGTATCCACTGACCAGCAGGAAGCAGGTACCCGGACCGGGTTTTAGTCTCTTCTAAGAGATAGGTCCCCTTTGATAGGCCCGTGAAGCTCACGCTGCCGTCGGCTTGGCTGGTGCGAATGGTAGTCTCCGCATCAGAAAGCACGGTGCCGACGCTCGTGCAAGGCGTCAGGCAGAATTGCACGCCAGAGAGCGGCTCGCCCGTCTCGTCGGTTTTTGTAAAGTTGAAATCAACGTCGGTAGACTCAGAATCATCAAAAATTGTCAGATCATCAGAACTGTCCAGAGTAACAAGCGTCACTCCAGAAGGCGCGGTCACGGTTGAGTCGTCCAGGGCAAAAAGCGTTGAGTCTGTCTGAGCGCTATAGCCCACCGGCGCGACGATCTCCTGCATTAAGTAGATCCAATTCAGGCTTGGCACCAGAATGGGATGGTTGAACACGACCTGCCCGGTAGAGCCCGAGGCAATGGCGCCCGCGCTCCCGGACTGCGTGCCCGTCACCTCAGTCTCGCAATAGTAGTAGGTAGCGCCGTCGGGCCCGGTGATCTGCAACGGGATGTTGACCAGGCCTGTACTGGTGTCCAAGCCAACGGGCAGCGCGCCATTGTTTATGACGGTATAGCTCGTAGCGCCGACCTTGACGTCCAAGGGCGGAACATCACGCAACGCGCCGCCGGGCGCCAGGCGCGCAACCGGTGAGTAGAGCGCAAACACCCCGCCGTCCAGCGGCGTCTTGGTGTTGTCATCCTCCTTGCTCAGCGTCACCGGTTGGCGACTGCTGGTACCTTGACCGCTGGCGTCAATGATCTGGATATTCGTATCGCTTGCCGTGTAGTTGTAGCTTGTCCCCGTGATTTTGACCGCGTTGCTAAAGCTGACAAAGCTGCCTGCGTCACCATTGATCAGGGCCTGATAGTCGATCTCGAACTGCACGCCGTCCGGCAAGTAAAAGTAGACGTTTCCAGCCGGCCCATAATCACCCGCCGTATCCACATAGAAGGAGTACTGATAGCTATCGGGGACCGGCTGAGCTGCCCGCATAAGCGCCTGAAGATCGGACATTTGGCTCGCCGTAAGCTCTGTCATCGTCTGCTGGCTCCAGTTGGCCGCAGGCGCCGTCGTAGGCGCTTTGACCACAACCGCATCATTATCATCCACTGAAGTGTCCGCGACCCCCTGACAAGGACTTATCTTATACACCTTGAGGGTACCGGGCAGATACATCAGATTCGTCATCGCATCAACCGTCTCGTAGGTAGTGCCGCCCCCGCCGAGCACCGAGAGCCCATAGGGATTGAGGTTGAGATTGACGTTGATCACATTGCCGTTGTTCGTCGTGAGCGTCGTCGTTGGCATACTTTTACCAATAGGCTGATCCATGAACGAGATGGTGGTTGCGCCGTTCATAGTAAAGGGGCCGCCAGCAAGCTGGTCGGTCAACTGAGCGTTGTTCGACATGCGCTTCACCGCGCTTTGCGCATCGGCGGGGACTACGCCGTCTTTGAAAGTGAGGGCATAGTCAAAGTCATAAAGCGCGTTACCATAGGGATTTACGCCCATCTTAGTGTTATCCGTCGTGCTGCCGCTCAATACGTTAGTGAAATCTGCGTCTGTGCCGGCGTTCAAGCTATACCATTCATTCGGCAGTTTGCTTGCCGACGACGTATCAATGCCCCAATCGCTTGCGTAGGAGCCGTTTGTCCCCGCGACCAAGGTTTTACAGTAATCCCAACGGCCCTGAGGAGTGTCAGGGTACCCGGCTGGTATGGTAAGCGGAATCCCGTAATCGATCGTGCTCATGCCGCCCCAGGTCGCGTAAAGTTCCGCAGTCACCGCAGGATCGCTGGTCAGTTTTGCAAAATCAAGCGTGATCGTATTACCCCCCGTCACCACGACGTCGTTTGCAGGGACTTTAACCAGAAGATCAAAGCGATAGTACAAGGTTTGTCCCGACGTCGAGATCGGCGCCAGATGCAAAGCGACATAAAAGTAGCAGTTGGGATCGCTTTGGTCAAAAGTCAGCGCTGGATCAAAGGTGTCAGTGAAGACCGGCGGCGCGGTAAGCTCCGTCAAATAGGGTGGTTGGAACCGGGCGTCGAACGTGAAGTAGTAGCGCCCGTCATAGTAATAGTAGGGCTGACTATAGGTAGCAGGCGGCAAATACCGTATCGCTGGCGGCATATCAGAGTAGTACCAGCTAGGACCAGGGTACTTATCGGATGTTCCATCTTGGTTAAGCTGAGTGGCTACATTGGCGTTCCCCGAGCTTAATACCGCCGTATTCGACGTAGTATAGTGGGCTGAGCTTTGATCTGTGACGTAGCGGTCCCACGGATCCCCCCACCAGTAGTTTTGGTTCTCATCAAAGATCGGGGAAGAAAGATAAGCGCGGTAAGTGACCACCAGCAGGCTGTCCTCATTGACCGGCCACGCGCTACTACTGGCGTTAGCGCTCACAGAGGAGCCGCTTCCAAAGGTCATCGTCCACGCTGACGAACCATACTTATTAAGCGAACTGTTCCATCCGCTGGCTAACACATTCCATGAGCCGTGGGAGGTCATGGTAGAAGGTGACAGCTGCGTTGAAGACGGCGACCCTGAATAGGTCGGCGAAGTCGTATTAAACGTCGAGGGATCTACCTGAGTCAGAGTAGAAAGATCCACGGTAGCCGGATCGACATTATTATATTGCCCCGCGAGGCTGTAGACGTTCACAGACAGATTGTCTCCGCTTGAACTCAACAGACGCGCCATGCTGATCCGGGGGGATCCTGCTACCCATCCGACAACCGACTCGGAAGGATCATCGTAATACATGACCGAGCCGGTTTGACACGTTAAGGAATCGGTGAGCGTCAGGTTCTGCCCGTAATAGATCTGGGGCACCTTGGCTATGACCGTATACTCAACGTAGGGGCCATTGGCGTCCACCTTAAGCTCGTCTTTCTTGCTGATGTCCCAGGAGCTGGGCAGAGAGGGGGTAAAGTCCGCCTGTGCCTGAGCAGTCGCACTATCAATGTTTGTGCTCAAGGTATTGTTGATGCTGCCAGCAGGATTGCTTGAGCTCACGGCTGGCTGCGTCGTCGTGTAATTGAGCACCACCATTGATACCGGGTTGCCATTGACAGAAAGCGAGGTGGGCGGTGTGTAGGTCATAGTGGCGCCGTTCCAGGAGACTGAACCTGCGCCAGAGCCCGTATCAGAACCGGTCACCGTAACCCCTGACGTCGGATAAAAGGTCGGCGTTGAGGTCCCGCTGGTCTTTGCCGTAAAGACCTCTGAGCCCATCAACTTTAAGACGCCGTTGTCACTGTAATACAGATTGGCAATGAAGGTCCCCGTAAAGCTCTGATCTGACGGCGAGAGCGTATCGGTGATCGGCAGACCACCCATATTGGTAGAACCGTCGCCTACGGTAGCGGCCCATGATACGGTCGTGCCGTCGCCGGTACCGTTAGATTTCCAGAGGACCGTACCATTTATGGTTCCATTTGCCTGTTTTGACCGATGAAGAGGGTTGTGATTGAGATCATGGGCGTCAACTACGCCGAGATTTGACAGATAACCGTTATAGTCGACCGTATTATCCGTCTTGTCGTCCGCGTTTACTTGGGAGCCTACATAAGAGTCTTTGACATGAAGCGTGTAGGTCATAGTCAACTTATCGCCGGGATTAAGCGTAAGCGGGGTAGTTGGCGTGATCATGAACTGGTCGGCAGACGTCCCATAGGCGCCAGCCCCATAGGCGTCGCTCGTAAACATCCCCGGCGTATTGTCCACGCTGTAGCTGACCGCTCCTGTAGGAACCGTATAGGTTGTTCTTCCATCGGCAGACGTATAGACTAACGTCACGTTCGAGCCCAAGACATCAAGGTTGCCGGAAGTGGCCGCATTAGCGGTAGGCGCCAAGGCATAGATGTCGCTTAGACTGTCGATCACAACCGAGCTGCCGGTTGGATCAGCCGTATAGGTTACCGTCGCGTCCATGGTGCGCGTGACGGCGTTATAGGAGCCCAGGCTTTTTGTCACCGCAATATCGCCGGGACCCGGACTCACCTCTATATCTTCTACATAGTTATCACCGAAGTCGATAGAAAGAGTGGTCAGCTGACCATCCCCTGTATAAGAGAACGTTCCGCCTAACGTAATGCTAAAGGATGTGTTAACGTTGCTCCAGAAGTTATTGGCTGGCGAGCCAGCGGTTGTGTAAGACGGGTCAGGCGTAATCGTTATGACGCCGCCTACGACCTTAAAGGTAGCAACCTGATTATGACTTGCGTCATAGAGCGGCTGGGCGCTGAGGTAATCAGCAACGTTCATCTCGGTCGGTATCGTATAGGTGAGCGCCCCATTGCTCAAGTCGAAGGTCTTGACGCCGTCTTCCGCAAAAGTAAACGACATCAGGTAGGTCTGACCCGCCGTCGCCTTCGGGTTGCCGGTTACCGGGTCGATCCCGTCGCTATTGAAGCTAAAATCTGTGATGAAATTTGCGAGATTCGTATGGTCGTTTGGGTCGACCTCTTCTGCATAAAGCGCGCGGGGAATGGTATAGCATAAGGAAAGCAGCAACAAGCCCGCCACCACATATGCCAGGGAGCGCACCAGAGAACGTCGCGCTGATCTTTTAGCGCCTCTCTGTAAGTTGTTATTATGCGCAGAAAACATACGCGCCCCCCATGGCACACTCTTCTGCACGCGCTTGTTGGCCTCTCGTTTTATACACCCGGTCCCTCTTATACTTTGGTTACCCAGCAAAGCAATAGAAAAGATCACCCTCGAATGATCTTTAAAAAACTATACGCCTCGGCGCCCGGCGAATGCACGACTTGCCTGCGCTCTGTTGACCTCTTGTCACTTAAAATCGAGAGCAATTTCGTAACAATTTTTGCGCCAAAAGAGCCCTGAACGCGCGCGGTTGCACCTCTTGGGGCCCCACCGTCCGCTTTGCTTTTTGCCGGCGCCTCTGGCGTTAACGAACGGAGCGAGACGGCTTGCGGCTTCCCGCAACCGCAAAGACCAGCACGAGAATAATCAGTGACGCGACGCCTAAAACCCAGGTTCCGACCGCTCCTATCAGAGGCACAGCACCCGTCCCGCCAGCGCCTGTCGTTGCGCAAAATTGCGGCAAGGCGCTTGTAGCGGCAGCGGCCTGACTTGACGCTTTTTGATAGGTGATCGTGTAGCCATGCGCATAGAGCAGAGCGTCCGCGCTGGACAGGGACGCTTCCTTACAGGCGCCGCCAACCTGGGCGGAAAGCACCCCGGCGGCGTCAACGGTAAGCGTGATGGACTGGGCAAGACGGCGGTACCCGCGGGGCGCCTGCAGCTCGGAAAGCACGTACGAGCCGGGTTTTTGCGGAGCTACGACAAGCGAAGGCTCTGCGGAGCTCGTTGCCAGGGTAACCGTGCTCTGCGCCGCTCCGGCGTCATCGACAACGGTCCCGTCAGCGCTTGCGTTTTTCAGCTCGAATTGGGCGTTATTGCTGACTATAGCTTGACCTGCCGCGTCGAGCAAAGAGAACGTAATCGGTTTGTTGGCGTCAGGATTTGGGGGAGGTGTTTTCGTCGCCGTTTTACTGGTTTCTTCTCCCAGGTAGGCGGGGAGTTCTGAGCGCGGCACCTGGTAGTCGGCATAGGCCGCCAGAGGCAGGAACGCCGATATTACAGCGAGCGCTACCGCAAGCGCTATGACCAGCCTGAGCCGTACCACCTTCAACTCCTTAAACCTCCGATATGTCCCCCGAGAGAAAAACCGCGCACAATCCCCCGCTAGAACCGAGAAAGGTATCATAGCACAGATTCTCCTCTCCCTCATAAACGCGAAGGCGCGTTCATTGCGCGCCTTTCGCAAATTTCGCCAGCGCGCCAAATTTGAGCGACTCAAGCGGGCTCAAGTCATAGCTGGTGCGCAGGGTTTCCATAAGCCGACGCGCCGCGCTGAAGTCGCTGCCCTCAAGATAGCATTTGATCTCCGCAAACAGCGCCCTCTTCTCCTCCTGCACGCAGTCCGCGCTCATGCGCGCGCGGCGATAAAGGTCGGCGGCCACCAAAGAGCAACCCTGTTCTTTGAGCTCTTCTGCCTGCGCGCAATACGCGTCAAAGCTGCTCTCTGGCGGTCCGGGACGCTCTTCTGGCGCCGGCGCCAGAAGGAGCAGTTTTGACGCGGGCTTCAGCAGGAGCTCCGGCTCTGGCGCGGACTTCAGCTCATGCGCTGGCTGCGGCGCAAGCGCGCGCGGCGGCGCCGGCTCTGGCGCAGGCTTAGGCGTTGGTGCAGGCGCAGGCTTAGGCTTAGGCGCAGGCGTTAGTCTAGGCTCTGACGGTGGTCCTGACTTTTGCGCAAGCGGCGCGGCAGACGTTGGGGCCTTCGCCTTCGCCTTCGCCTCTGCTTCAGCCTCCGCTTTCGTCGCGACCGCTGCGGGCGGCGCGTCCTGTCGTGAGCGCAACAGATCAAAGTAATAGGCCACATAAAAAAGCAAGGGCGGCACGCCTGCAAGAAGCAGGAGGTAGAGCGGGATCGCGCGCCAATGCCTTAACTGGATGACGTTGATATAAAAGAGCAGAACGGCTGGTCCCGTATAGAGCAGGACCATCCGCAGCGCCCTCCTCCGCCGCTTTTTCTTCACCAGCGCCTGAGTGATCAACAGACCAAGCACGACGATCGCCGCGATCAGCCACGTCAGGCGCAGGGCGTCACGTTGCATCATGGAAGCTCCCTTTCTCCGGTCACGATCAGACGTTTTTTGCCTGACTCCGCGCAGGTCAGAAGCGTGACCAGATCCTGATCTTTGACAATCTGCAAGTCAGCGGTATTCGTTGGCGCGATGACCTTCATGAATATGACGCGGTACGCCAGGCGCTTTTCTCCCACGGTGATAAAAAACTCGTCGCCCATGGTCAAGCGATCGATGTGGGTAAACCACTCGTTGGTCACCGCCCCGTTGTGGCCCGCAAGCACCGCGTGCGTGCCAACTCCGCCCACAGGAAGCGACGACCCTTGCAGATGCGCGATCCCCTTTGACAGATTGGCGTTGACCGACCCGCCCACATAAATGGGAAGCTTCAGATTAAGCTTGGGGATCTCGATGCTGGCAAACATATCGCCCCTCTTTGTCGAGTCGGCAGAGTCCCCTGACTGCCCAGAGGTCTGCGCGTCCTCTGCCGCGGCAAGGTTGCCTCCTGGCCGGACGTTTTCAAACGCTTGTACCAGGCGACTTGTCGACTGGTTGTTGACCCAACGCGCGACATACGGATAGCAACAGATCGCCAGGCCCGTAAAGAACAGCGCCACGGCGACGGCGCGGGTCACCCGCCCCGTAGCCCTTGTAGCAGGTACGGCGCTTCGAGTATTTATGCTGCTTGCGGCGTTGCCGACGCGCGCGGCGCCTGCCGTATTCATGGTTCCTGTCGCTCTCATGGCGCTCCCCCTGTTTGTTTGCGACTCTTCCTCCTTCTGGGGACCCAGATCACCAATCCAAAGACGATCAGCAGCCCCAGCACGATAAGGGCCGCGCACAGCAAGTCTTTCGTTGCGGCAGAAAGACGCAGCACGGGTTTGCCCCGCGCACCGCGCGTGCCAGCCTGTGCCGCGGGCAGCGAAGTACGCTGCCCCAGCACCAGCAGACGCTGGCTGTTGATCATGTAGGGATAACAGGTCAGCAGAGTGGCCCGGTCGCGTCCCGCGGTCACTTCCAAGAGCTCCGTGTCCTCGGGCTCTACAATCCGGGTATCGTAGACCCGGTAAGCAAGCGTCTCATGCAGATTGCGAATAAAGAATATATCGCCAGCCTCCAGCTTGCCCAGATCGGTAAAGAGACGAGCGGTTGGCAACCCCGTGTGAGCGCAGAGGACCGTGTTGGTCGATTCTCCTCCAACCGGCAGCGAGGTGCCCGCAAGCCAGCCGACCCCTTTCTGCAGGACTTCCTCCGAAGTTCCCTCATAGATGGGCGCTTTGATCCCAATCCGGGGGATCTCCACAGAGCCCAGCATCGTACCAGTCTGCGCAAAGCTGACAACCTGCGTCGCCTCAGCGCTGGCAGATGCGCCCGGCGCGGCGACGCTGGTCCCAAAGGGATCTTTGAGCGCGCTTTGATGCTGCAGGAGGCCCCGGTTGTAGACTTCGGCCTTCCTGAGAGCCTCCGCCTTGTCACCCGCCTGCATCGCGGCTGCCGCCTGGTCAAAGGCCGCAATAGCGCGGGTCTGGGCGCGCTCGCTTGCAAACCCGGCAATCGCGGGATACAAAAAGGCGGTAAGCCCCGCCAGGAAAACCGCGCTTCCCACCAGCGTCACAAGCGACGTTTTCCACTTATGGCGCAACATCGCCGTCCGCCTTCCCGCGCCTGCGCCCCCGCCTCAGGCGTCTTCGCACAGCTCCGGCAAAAAAGCCCAGAGCCGCAAAGGAGCCCCCGATGATAACGTACTCGCTGTATTTCTTGAAAAATGAAATATGGGGGTGCTGCGCGGCGCGCCTTGTGTCGGCATTGTAGGCAACGCGAAAACCCGTTACCAGCAGCCGATGACTGTTGATCATGTAGGGGTCGCAGGTGATCAGCGTGCACAGATCGCGTCCCTCCTGGACCTGCAGCGCGTCGACCTCAGAGGGCAGCACCCGCGTCTTAGACTCAACTTGATAGGCCAGCGGCGTATCAAGCGTCTTCACAAAAAAGATGGCGCCGGGCTCCAGGCTGTCAAGGTCGCGAAAGAGCCGCGCGGATGGCAGGCCGCGATGCCCCACCAGCACAGAGTGCGTGCTCGGCCCGCCCACCGGCAAAGAACTGCGCGCCAGGTGCCCTACTCCGTGGCGCAAGGCGTCCTCGTTTGCCGTGCGATAAATGGGGAGATCGACATCGATCGACGGAATCTCCAGCGTACCGATCGCCGGCCCCGTAGAAAGCGCGTCCATATAGACCACCGGGCAAGACTGCTCCTCGACCAAGGTCAGCTCGTCAGTGGCCCTGCCCTCCAGGGACCCTACGTACTTGTTATAGCGCCGGGCGTCGTCTTTCAGTTTCGCTTTTTCCGCCTGGCTGAGCGCCTTCATCTCACGGTCGTAATTCGATATCACCCGCGTTTGTGACCGATGGTTAATCGCGCTGGTAACAAGCGGCAAAAGAAAAGCCAACGCGCCCAGAGTAAAGATAAAGAGCAGAAAATACTTGCTCAGAATAAGCGATCTAATCAAGCCCCGTCCCCTCATGTATGCCTCGCGTCCCGCTCTTTCTCTTCAGAGGTACAGCCCGCAGTAAACGGCGGGCTGTACCCAATGACTTTCACCAGCTGTAATTGGTAGGGTTATTCAGCCGGAGTAAGCCCCTCTTTCTCTTTCCGCTTTTTGAACAGGATGATGGCAAAAGTCATCAATCCTACGCCCACAAGCGTAAAGAGCACGGTGCCGATGCCGCCGGTTTGCGGCAGATGAAGACCGCTACGGTTCTCGATATTCATCAGGCTCGTCACCTCATAGCTGGTCTTGGTAATCATGAAGGCGGTCGGCTCGCGCAGCAGGTTATATTGAGTCCCGCTGACGTTTGGCGCCTTGATCTCGACCAGGTAGTATGTGCCGCCCTTAAGGCCCTTGATCTCGAAGATACCATCGTCGCCTGACTTCATGACGATGTCCTGACCGACCTCGGGCGTGACGAACTTACTTGCCGTGTTCGCGTCAAGCAGGCCCTGGGTCCACTGCAAAAATATCGTACCGGCCGCGTCCTTCGCGATCTTAAACTGAGCGCCCGGAAGCACGGCGGTCTGATTTGAGCCGTCGATCTTCTTGAACTGAGCGCCGCCCGTCCAGACTGACGGCGGCTGCTCCGGCTCGATTGGCGGGTTGTTCGGGTCGCCCGGATCAGAGATCGCTCCGTGACCATTGTCAAAGTCAAGCGTAACGTGGTTGGGGATTTCTTCGCCCATCAGCGCGGTCTCGTTGATCGCGGTCTTGTAGGTCACCACAACCTTCTTGCCCACATAACCAACAAGCTGAGTCGGCACAAAGACGACCGAGAACTCGCGTGTGCCCGTGTCATAGGACAGCGTATAGTCTGTTCCGCTTACCAAAGGCACGTCGTCAACGGTAACCGTAACTTCAGTGAGCCCCAGGAAATCGAGACGCGTGTCGATCGTGTCGATCAGAGTAAAGACCTGATAGTCAACAATACCCGTTGGCACATCTGCGGCGACCGTCCAGATAACCTCTTCGCCAACCTGCTCGGTTCCGCCGCTGCCCTCGGTCTTTTCAAGACTGGGCTTTTTGTTGTATTTAACCGTGATCAGCGGATTGTCCGTGCTGGTTGCGGGCGTAAAAGTCGCCATCGGGCTGTTTGGGTCATCAAAGGTCACGTCACCGGACGAGACCGTAAACTTGACCGGACGCTCGTCTGACATATAGCCAGGCGGAGCGATAGTGTTGACTAACTGGTACTGCCCCGCGGGCAGGTCCGCCAGCGTGATGAAACCAGTCGACAGCGTAATTACGCCGCCAGTTCCGACCGACGTAACGTCCTGATAGACGCCGCCGACCAACTGCTGGACCCTAAACAACGCGCCGCCTATCTGCGCGCCGCTCTCGTTGACGGTCTTAACATCAAGCCCCGCGCTTTTCTTGACGTTCTTTGGGTACACGTGAAGCGCGTCTGCGCCCGTCCCAAAATATCCTGATCCGTCAGTTTTCATGGCCGGAAGCTCCAGCAAGAACGGTACGCCGATGTATTCGCTGATATTAAGGTCAGCGCCATTGGTCTCCGCAAAGAGATAGAGCCCTTCATCCAGGCCGTTGACGCGCACGACGCCTGAGGCGTCGGTTGCCGACAGCTGCGTTGCGCCGGTCAGAAGCGTCGGATTGGCGGCGATGTAGGTATTGATGTCTGCTATGGTCATCAAACCTTTGATCTCCGACATCTGCGAAGGCGTCGCGCTGGGACTGATCGTCCAGTACTTAAAGATGACTCCGGCTAAAGGAGTCGCCCCCTCAAGATTTGTCCCGGTAAGATTACCGAGCTCCAGACCGGTACTGGGACTTAAATCCGTCCCGCTCTCAACCTGCATCTTATGGATAACCAGGTCGGTCGAGATCGGCACGCCTGTCGCGGATGCGGCAGGAAGAAGCGCGAAGATCAAGGCGCTCGCGCAGATCGTCTTCATTACACGTTTTAGATTCATGTCTTTCCCCCTATACTTTTCATTTTCGTAGTCAAAAATTCCTTGTACGTAAATTGACCCTGATTGTCCCCTCCCCTCGTAGGATGCTTGAACGTAGTGTGAATACCGACGTATGCAAAGCCCTCAGTTCATGGCTTGCCTGCGCTTTGTGCGGACGAGCGTCACAGCCAGTACCAGGAAGGTCCCCGCGGCACAAGTGAGCAGAACCGTGCCGATCCCTCCCGCCGCCGGAAGCGAACCTGCCGTTCTGTTCGTGACATTGAAGCCACCGGCATAGAGCTCCTGATCGCTCGGCGACAACGACGCCTCTTCAAGCGAAAGAACGCCCAGCTTTGTCGTTGGCCGACCATCGCCGCCTATGATGACCTGGATGGGCTCGGTAAGTAATCGATAACCTCCCGGCGCCTGGAGCTCTGTCAGGTAATAGGTCCCCGGCTTCTGGATGGGCAGGATAAAGGCGGGCTCGGCTGTTGCGGGATCCGTCTCGAGCGCAAGGCTGTCCTGCTCGACGCCCGCACCGTCCAGAACTTTGCCGCCGGGCTCTGCGTTTGTCAACTCAAAGCGGGCGGGTCCTGTGACTACCGGGTTTGAAGCCGTGTCAACCTTGAAGAACTTCACGGGCTTTATCTTCAGCGTATTAAGCACTTCGACGCCGCTCAGATCTTCTTTAGTCGCCACCCCGCTGCTTTCTTTATGAGGATAGCTGACCGTCGTAACATAGAGGGGAATCGCCGTCTCGACCACCTCGTAGGTATACTCATAGGACGGGCGTATCCCAAAATCAAAGGGCCAGCTGTGCGTGGGCGCATCTTCTGACACGTCGATCACTTTGAGGTCCTTGATGAAAGCTCCCTGAGCGCCGGTGAGCGGGTCGCGCGCGTACTGCTTAAGCGTAAGTGTCACCGTATCAGGCCGCAGCCCCAGCGCGTCGTTGTTGTCGCTCCAGAATTTCTCGCCGGCAACCGTCGTCCAGTAGTCAGGATCCTGCTCGTAGTAAAACGGATAGCAGTAGCTCGCCGCCAGATAAGCCTCGTCAGTCATCTCGAGCTCCACGGACTGTGCCTGGGGCTCGGTGCGCGCCACATCCAGATAGGGGGCAAAACGCCAATAGGGTTTGATCCCCGGGGGCAGCCCGACGTCACCTGCCGCTTCATAGCTCTTGACGGCCACCGTGTCATAGCCATACGTTGGCGGCTGCGCAATGGTGACGCTTCCGCTCCCGTCTTTAGTTGTGCCGATGACCTGCCCGTTCGCGTCAAGCGGCAGGCCGTAGAGCGCGGGGTCAAACGGAGCGCCCGTGTCGGCGCTGTCGTCGTTAGTCTTTGCGATGTTATCGGCGGTCGGCTCATAGAGCGTCACCGGCGCGTCGCTGTCTTTTTCTCCAATACCCGTGTGAGTCAGCGGAACTTCCGTATAGACGCTGTCCACAAAGGCGCTGCCAGAGCTGTAGGTAATAAGGTCATAGTCGCGTCCGGAGGCGCCCTCCACATAGCGTTCGTCCGTTGCCCAGACAATGAGCCTGCCGTTTGCGGACACCGGCACGTTCAGCTCGATATCCTGCGCCTCATCGCCAGAGATAAGCGGCTCGTCAAGCAGGTTGCCTTTCACCGCCGCCGCGTCGTAGAGCGCCTGGAAGTCGTCATTGCTCATCGTACTTACGTCAACGGTGAAATCAGGATTATCAGGATCATAAGGGACAAGCACGTACTTGATCGCCGCAACGCTGGAGCGGATCGTCTCCCCGTCAAGTTCGGCGCTTGTCGTCGAGGCCGGGATATGCACGCTGACAGACGCCGTTGCGTTGGCTGCCTCGCCTGATTTGGTATAGACTTTCACCGGCGCAGACACAGAAAGCGTTGCCTGATCGATCGAAGGCGCGCCGCGCATGTACATGACCTCATAGAGGTAGCGGTCATAGAGGCCCGTCGTCAGACTGCCGTTCTGGTCATACTTGTCCTCGTAGTCCCAGCCCCAGGCCACCGATCCCGAACCGTCATTGCCCCACTTCCAGATGTTTCCATCCGAGTCAAGCATGGTGTAGGTCGAACGACTGGCGTCCATCTTTACAATGTAGGGAACCGGCTGGAAGGCCTTACTGATCCACAGGTTATCCGTAGGATTAATGGCGGGCGTGCCCACGGTAGCCGGGCTGAGGATCTTGCCGTCGCTGCCGATCTTGTAGTACTGCCAGCGCGTCAGGCCAGCGACGCCGTCAACAGTTGTGCCCGTAGCGATCTTGACAAGGTCGCCGTCAGTATCAATCACCCGGCCCGCCGCGTCTTTAAGCATGTATTTCTCGTCATAGATCGTCGGGTGAAGCGCGTTAAAGCCGTAGCCTAAGTAGTTTGCGCTTGGCGTACACGTACCGCCCTGATAGACGGGGAACTTTGCCGCACGGTCGTTAGTCTGTGTGTCGCCATCGCCCACAACCTTTGGCCACTGCTCCGCGGCGGTCGATCTGATCAGCTGGGTGCTTGATTCCTGATAGCCCCCCTCGCGCCCGAATCCATAATAGCGACCGCTCCCCCAGGACCAGACTCGTCCATACTGGTCGATAAAATAGCAGGTGCTTTCTCCCGCGCAGACCACCTGACCTACAGGCGTATAACCATACGCGTCGATCTCTGCCGGGCTGATGATAATCTTTTGGGGCGTTGGCTTAGAGACGGCCGAACCAAGACTGGTGTCACCAAAGGTCCGCCCCCACTCCCACACGTCACGGTTGGCGTCAAGGGCAACCGTGCGCCGATACGAGGTGTCAACATCGATAACCGGCCCCATGCCGCTGACGCTGCGATCGATCATCGTAAACGTTGTGTAATTGCCGCCGCCCGTGGTGCCGTTGCCCAAAGCGCCGTTTGTTGGCGAGCCCGCGCTCCACACATCGCCCAGGTCGTCGATAAGAATGGCGACGCCTTCACCGAGAGCGATCTTGACAATGTGGCGCGTGCCGTTCGTGAAATCCACAGGAAGAGGAACTTGAGTAGGAACCGCGTTAGCGGTGTTGCCCAGACCAAGCTGACCGCCGCTGTTATAACCCCAGGCATAAAGGTCGCCCCCTGCCGTTAAGGCAAAACACGCCGCCTCATTAAGATAAGAGTCACTGCCAAAGATATGCGCGATGGGCGGCAGGCCCGGCACTAATTGCGGAGTCTCCGCGTTGTTATTATTGGGCTGCCCCAGCGCCCGCGGCGAACCATTACCCCAGGCGTAGACCTCGCCTGTTGCGGCAAGCGCGTAGCGGGTATCATAGCTGGCGTTTATCTCGATTATTTTAATGTTGTTCTGAGTAAAGAACGGGATACGCTTAATGCCTCCGTAATACATGGGAGGATTGGGGATGCCCAAAGCGCCATTAAGCCGATAGCCCCAGGTCCATACAGCGCCCGCGCCGTCAAGCCCAAAGCCGCCCATCTGCCCATGCGAGATATCCACAAACTTCACGAGCGAGATCTGCCCAAAAGAAGGAGCGTCAAGCGGGTCTCCCGTTGGGCCAGCTCTTAAGGGCCGTATCCCCGCGGAGGCCGGTTCTTTGAAAGGTGAAATCTGCTCAAGCAGAGCTGCTGTGAGGCGTTGCGGCTTTTGCTCGTTGCGCGCGTCCGCCTGTGCGCGATGAGCCGATAAGGGCGCCCCCATAACTAACGCAATTAACACAAGGCCGCTTATCACACGGCGGATAAAATGTCCCCTCATATGTAGTTCCCCCTCAGAACTTTTTTCGTGCCTATAAAAACAACCGCATTAATTTTACCACTAGAAAATAAGGAAATTAAAAATATTTTTCAAAATGGCAAACAAAATAATTGTTTTATGCTAATTTTGCATGAAATATTAAATTCCCCCTCGCTTATGCAAGGGGGAATCTGTGCTCGTTATTGCGCGTAGTCCGCGGCGCGTATCGCGGCGCGGCGAATCTTCCCGTTGACGGTCTTGGGCAGCTCATCCACATACTCGATGATCCGGGGAAACTTATAGGGCGCGGTTTCCTTCTTGACCCAGGTCTGTAATTCCTTGGTGAGCTCATCGCTGGGCTCATAGCCTGCGGCCAGGACCACCGTCGCCTTGACGGCCGCCGTACGCACCGGATCAGGGACGCCTGTGACCGCGCACTCCATGATCGCCGGATGTTTGATCAGCACGCTCTCGACCTCAAAGGGCCCGATGCGATAACCCGACGACTTGATGACGTCATCGTTGCGCCCCACATACCAGTAGTAACCGTCCTCATCGACCCAGGCCTCGTCGCCCGTATGATACCAGCCGTCATGGCTGGAGCCATAGGTCTTTTCCGCGTTATGCAGATACTCCGCCAAAATACCGTCAGGATGAGCGTTTTCAGGAAGCGGCACATAGAGGTCGGCGGCAGACTTAACGGCAGGCTCGGCCCCGTGCGCGGCTGCGCGCGCGATCGTCGACAGATGAGCGCCGCCGTTCTTTCCCAGCTTGACGACGACCTCGCCGGTCTTTCCGGTCGCGCAACGCTGACCCAGATCGTCGTGCACTTCGACGGTGTACTGAGGGCTGGGCTTGCCCATCGAGCCCGGCTTGGGCGTCATGTTCGTGACATTGCAGATAAGGATCGGCGTCTCGGTCTGGCCAAAGCCCTCCATGAGCGTCACGCCCGTGCCGTCGCGCCAGCTCTCAAAGAGATCGGGGTTCAAGGCCTCGCCCGCAGTCGTGCAGTACTCAAGCGTGCTGAGGTCATAGGGCTCAAGGCCTGAGTTGACCATGAGGCGATACATCGTGGGCGGGCAGCAGAGCGTCGTGACCTGATAGCGTTCGAGCAAGCCGAGGATATCGTCAGGCACAAAGCGGTCGAAGTCATAGACGAATATGCAGGCCTCCATGACCCACTGTCCATAGTACTTGCCCCAGACGGCCTTTGCCCAGCCGGTGTCGGCAATAGTCAGGTGACGGCCCCCGTCGCTGCGTACGTTATGCCAGTGTTTGGCGGTCAGCGTATGCGCCAGCGCGTAGGCGCCGTCATGCAACACCATCTTAGGGTTCCCGGTCGTGCCGGAGGAGAAGTAGAGGATGAAGGGGTCGCGCACACAGGTCTCGCGGCGCGTGAAGTCCGCGGAGGCTTCGCATACCTCGGCGTTAAAGTCCTGCCAGCCGGCCGCGCGTTGCTCGTCGGTGATGCGCAGAGCGCAAAGCCCCTCTGGGCCAGAAAGCGCAGCGCCATAACGCGCGTCTGAAGACTTGCCTGCCTGTCCGTCTATCAGCGACAGTCCCCCGCCGCCGCCCGCTACCATGATGAGCGTCTGCAGCTCGGGATACTGGGGCGCAACGTCCAGGACGACCTTCGGGATGTCGCCTACATCCGTGCAGACGATCGCCGTGGCGCCCGAACTATCCAGCCGATAGCCGAGGTCCTCATCCTTGAGCATGAAGGTAGCGGGGATGACGACCGCGCCCAGCTTGTGCAGCGCGGTGATGACAAACCAGAACTGATAGTGGCGACGCAGGATGACAAGCACTTTGTCGCCGCGCTTGATGCCGCAGGAGTCCAGATAATTCGCGGTCTTGTCCGACCAGTACTTGATGTCGCCAAAGCTTAAGTGATGTTCCTCGCCTTCAGGATTGCACCAGGCAAGAGCCGGACGATCAGGCTCCGCCATCGCGATATCGTCACAGATGTCGTAGGCAAAGTTGAAGTTGTCGGGATAGTCCAGCCAGAGGTCGCTTAACACCCCGTTCTGGTCATAGGTCTCACGCAAATAGCGTAAATTGATATCTCTCATAAGTAATCATCCTGTTCACGTCGGAGGGCCCTTGCGGCCACAATGATACGAATCAGTTCTGTGGTTTAAAGACAACCGCTAAAAACGTGCAGGTCTCGCCGCCGGTGGCGATCATCCCATGCCCGTGTCCGGAGTCATAGAGCAAGGCGTCGCCGGGATCCAGCTCGTTTATATGAGTTTCCAGCGCGTCCTCATACGCAAAGCGCAGCCGCCCGGAGAGTATAAAGTCGAATTCCTGACCCTCATGCTGGGAAAGCTCGATGGGCTTGCCCTGTTCTTCTGCGGAGTAAGGCGCGGTTACCACAAACATCTCGGCAAGCTTGTCCTTAAAGGTCGGCGCCAGGTGCAGATACTCAAAGCCCTCATGGCGCTTGATGGACAAACCCTGCCCCGCACGCACAATACTGCAGCCCGACAGATGCGGGCCTTCTCCTGTCAGCAGATCGATCATGTCCACGCCCAGCTTGTTGGCCGCGTGATACAACATAGTGAAGCTGAAATCGACGGCGCCGGTCTCAAGCTCATCATAGTCTGCAAGCGAGACCCCCAGAGCCTTTGCCATCTCGCCCGTGCTAACGCCCACGTCCTCGCGCAGACTCCGCAGGCGCAGGGCGATGTCGTGCAGGTTCTTCTGCGCTACCGCGCCCTCTGCGGCGCCGTCCGATGCGGGCGACGGAGCCCAATTGTCTGTATCCATAGCCACTCCTTAGAAAAAAGATAGGGACAATCCTAGCACAAACAGTCCTTGTGGACTAATTTATGCAACTTTATAGCGCGCGAGTGCTACAATGACACCATTCGGCAGGACGGGGGACCTGCTCTACAGGTGGCGCATCATCAAGAAGCTTGTCTGAAAAATTAAAAAGGGCAACACGACGGTACGGGAAAGGAACCCTCATGGCACACTACAAAAAATTGACGCTTCTGCACTCCAATGACCTCCATGGCGACTTCCTGGCAGAGGAGGTCGACAAAGAATTAGTCGGCGGCATCTCGATGCTTTCCGGCTATGTCTCGAAGGTGCGCTCCGAAGAAGCCAACGTGCTCTACTGCATCGCCGGCGACATGCTGCAGGGCTCGATCATCGACACCGAGTTTCACGGGATCTCAACTATTGAGATCATGAACCTGCTGGCTCCCGACGTCGTTACGGTAGGCAATCACGAAGTCGACTACGGGCTGGCGCACCTGCTCTTTTTGGAGCGCTGCGCGAAGTTTCCTATCGTCAACGCCAACCTCTACATCAAAAACCCCTTTACGCGGCTGTTTACGCCCCAGAAGATCTTCCAGGTCGATGGCATGAACATCATGTTTATTGGCATCACCACAGAAGATATCATTAATGGCATCCAGGAAGACATTCTGGGCAGCTTTGTCAACATCGAAGAAGCCGCCCAGGAGGTCGGACGCATCTGCAACGCCTACCAGCACGTTGACATTGACTTTACGGTGCTGCTCACCCACATCGGCTTTGAGGAGGACAAAAAGCTGGCGGCCATCCTTGACCCCGAGTGGGGCGTCGACGTGATCATCGGCGGGCACTCGCACACCCTCATGGATCAGCCCACTATCGTCAATAGCATCCTGATCGCTCAGGCCGGAAAGGGCACCGAACAGATCGGTCGCTTCGACCTGTTGATTAATACCGACACGAACACCTATGACGAGTTTAAGTGGGAGCTGGTCCCCATCGAGGAACATACCTGCCCGCGCGACCAGGCGATGGAGCAGACTATCGAGCAGTTTAAGGAGGAGACCGACCAGAAGTATGACCGCGTGCTCTGCCGCTTCAAGCACGAGCTGACCCACCCCAGCCGCTACGAGGAAACCGAACTGGGCAATCTGATCGCCGACATCCTTGCCGGAGACATCGGCGTTGAACTGGTCATGCTGGGCTCGGGCTCGGTGCGCAAGACGTCGATCTCTACCCTGTTGCGGCTACGGGAACTGATGGAGCTCTTCCCTTACGATGACAAGCTGCGTCAGATCACCGTGACTGGCGCGCAACTGCGACGGATGCTGGCTTTCATCTTTCGCGAGGAGATGTTTGACTGCGATCATACGGAGTTCTATCAGTACTCAAAGGGCATGCACATCGTCTTTGACCGCGCCAAAAAGGAGTTTGTAAAGTTGGAGCTTAATGGCGAGACGATCGAGGACGACAAGCTGTACAAGGTGGGCCTGCAGGAGTTCCACTTCGTGAACTTCGAGAAGTTCTTCAACGTACCGATCGAAGAGGTGCTGGCCAATGCTGACGCCCGCGTGGTATCCAGCTCGATTCAGGACGTCATCATCGAGCACCTGTCAACAGCCAGCCTGTTGGACTCCCAGGTAGAAGGCCGCATCGAGGTATTGAACAGGTAAGTTTGGGGAAATTCCTGGGGAAATTCCTCTCTGCCACCTATAGTCATTTCATGGCCAGTAGGGAAATTTGTATTTACAAACAGTAACCTACTTTGCGACAATATAAGCGTACAGATAACTTGTACATCAAGGCCTGTGCTATCTGAAGGTTGGCTCCACGCCATCGGAGGGTATCCTCCTCAGGATAGTATGGGCCTTTCCCATTTGCTACAAAATAACTTGATTGGATTTTGTGAGCGGGTAATTAGGCCGGTAATAATTCTTAGAACCCTTATAGTTCTCTCTGTCGTAGAGATCAAGTACCAAGGGGATCTTATCCTTAATCAAGTCATAGAAACGTGTTTCCCCACGCTCAAAAACGCGCTGTACAGTCCACAACGAATAATCGACGATAGCTAATAGCGGCTCATTGTTATACGGCTGCACATTGAACTTAATTTGTGCAGAATATTCATCTGTATGTAGTTTAGCGTACCGCTCGTGTGCCTGCTGCAGTGCAGACTCCAGGTTTTTATTGTCAGTGCTTCTGCTGCGTTGCGCGATGTTAACAACAAGCTTTTTATAGGAAGCTTTATCTTTCAAGAGATGCGAGAGTAAATCCGCATAAAATTCGCGTTCGTGCGCATGATGTTTACTTACAAATCGCGTGAGGCTTTTCCTGCCAACCACTATTTGAACTGAAAAATCTAGCTCCCCACGGAGCAATTGCAGAAATCTGTAGCGTATTTCTGGCGGATCATCTTTGGCATGGGCATAAAAGCCGCCACGTTCTACGCGCTTTTTTACGCTCGGCACATTATTAAAAAAAGGGTCATTCTCAATCTCCGCATAGAAGTCTTGGAGCAGTCGCCTTGCCTGCGCCAAGTCCTGTTTAACCTGCGCCATTCCCAACATAAAGGTTTTTGAAACTCCATCGGTCCCAATAATAGGAATTTTTCCTTTGCCGAAAAAGGTCATATCGCCAGCTTCATCAATGAAACGATGGTATGTATGCTGCGGCTGCTTACTAATCATAAATACAAGTCTATCAGGGCGAAGCGCAACTTATCAAACATGCTTTTGGACAATGAAAATAAAACTTGCAACACATGAAACGATCCTTCATCTTCTATAACGATTGCACTACCGACTTGGTATTGAAATCCCAATTCTGCACCAAGCTGGCGCACTAGTCAGAAAAATGGGTCGTTAATGTCTTTAGCTCCGTTTGAGTAAATTGAGTTGATATGTCAGCGCCTTCTTTTCTTGAAAGTGTCTTAATGAATAGGACGAATTTCTCTGCATCACTCAATCGCTGGTCACCTGCTCGCAGAGAGGATAAGACTTCTTTTATGCAGTCCCAGTTATTCGTCCTCTGTAAATACAATTTTTTCAACAAGCTACTCAAAAAGCCGTCGTAACTGTAGATGCCGCTGGAGAGCGGAGGCACGTCGCCGAAGAAGTTTTTGTTTATCGTGTAGCCATTATCCTGAAAAGCGTAGACCTCTTTGAGGATCGCGAAGAATTCCCGGTCAAACACATAGCCAGCAACCTGGCTGGTTGAACCCCTAAAGTCGAAGGTATGGCTCATCTCATGGCACAGTACGCAGAGGGTGTCATCCTGATGGATATCGTGGCTTGCCGCTTCGGCCTTTGCCCGGGAGAGCAGCGCCGCCAGCTCTGCGTGGTCAACGTAGATCGGATTACCTGCAAGCGCCGTATAGGGGATGTTTTCTGTAAAGATAAACTGAGTAACTCCGCCA
>Ga0123357_10000421_pt1 | contig 40499 bp, 25 predicted proteins | sample TergutEmb28metaG_FD_89873 | JGI IMG/M metagenome (GOLD analysis project Ga0123357, IMG submission 89873) | Embiratermes neotenicus P4 segment gut microbial communities from Petit-Saut dam, French Guiana - Emb289 P4 | ecosystem: Host-associated > Arthropoda: Insects > Digestive system > Gut ...
ATCACGTTTTTCCTGTTAATATTATAATCAACTCCCAAGCGGTATTGCTGACTGAAATCGGCAGTAATAGACTTGGTATTTCCTTGCTGATCGAAAGTGTGGATGGTTCCATCGTCCATGTCATAGTATTCGTTTGACCTGATCGTTGCCATGTGGATAACCGCCTGACGCTATAATTTCCATAAAGATTCACTTGATTATCACGGTAATTCAAACTCAATCCCGCATTTTCACGGTCGGTATGTCCTTGCCGGTAACCCAAATCAGCCGAACCGTTTATCCCGGGTTGCAATCCTTTTTTTGTTTTGATGTCGATAATAGTTCCGCCGGAAGCATCGTATCGGGCGGAAGGATTGGTAATTACTTCAATACGATCGATGGTTTCGCCATTCGTAGCCGAAAGCATAGACTTCAACTGCTCTCCCGATAATCGCGTCGGTCGTCCGTCAATATAGACATTGACGTCTTTCCCTATCACAGATATATTTCCCTCCGGATCGACAAACACGCCCGGTGTGAGACCCAGCACCTCCAAGGCGTTTCGTCCGGATGTCTGGACATTGCTTCCAACGTTAACTATATAACGATCATTGCGTTGAACGACAAACGGACGTTGAGCGGTTACAACCACTTCCTGTAGTTTATTTTCACTCGCTGATATTGTAATATCGCCTAATTCACTTTGTTGAGGCACGTTCACCGGCAACTGTTTCTTATCGTATCCAAGATAATATACTTGCAATAGATAATTTCCCGGTTGGATGTTTTTCAGTACAAAATTTCCGGTATCGTCGGTTACATCCCCCATTACCACTGTCGAATCCATTTTGAGCAACGCTATGGTTGCATAAGCAATGGCGCTACCATCCGCTTTATCTTTCACTGTGCCGCTCACTTGATTTTGTGAATGAACGGAAACAATACACAAAAAGAGTGCGCCTAAAAATAAATATAGCTTTGTCATACCATTAAATTATAATGCACAAATTTATAGATAATTTTTTAAGAAAGATAATAAATATTCGTGTTTTTTTGCAAATCAATTGATTTCTATTTTAAAATCATCAGATAACTCCTCCACCCTAAATAACCAAAACGAAATACAATGATCAAAAACACTTTCTTTTTGAAATACAAATTGCTTATTATACTTACTCTTTGTATTTTACTCTTCCTCTACTGTTCCCCTACTCCTCCTCTACTCCTCCTCTACTCTTCCTATACTTGACACTATGCTATTTTCCAATTCTTCATTTTTACCCGTTCAATCGAGGCCGGATAAAAAAGGTTAAGAAGAAGTAGCAGGCATACTTGCAGAGGATACATGGAACGGTGCATGTTGGGTTTGCCTGTTACGCAGGCGGGATGTGAGGTGTATATGCCTTTGATACCGTATCCTGAGGATACTGCTTATATTTCTTTATGTGCCTCTTTAGACATCTTGAATTGAAATTTTTGACTACTGTATTTGAAAATAAATACTACTGTATTTAAAAATAAATGCTACTGTATTTAAAAAAGAAGATAGAAAAATATATAAAATAAGAGGCTGTCTCAAAAGCCTGCCATCCCGCGCTTGACGCGGGATCTCCTGAAAAAAAATAATGCTTATTATCAGAGAATTGCGGGTCAAGCCCGCAATGACATAATCGTTAGGTTAGAAACCCGTTTTTCACTTTCCGTGATCCATTTGGGGCTCGAACCCAAGACCCCATCCTTAAAAGGGATGTGCTCTACCTGCTGAGCTAATGAATCTTTTTAACCGTTTTTTAAAACGTGGGTGCAAAGGTAGAGATTTTTTTTTATCTTTGCAAATAAATTTTAATCTATTATTCATAATTTATGGCTGACGATAAGAAAATCATTTTCTCTATGGTGGGGCTAAATAAGACTTTTCCACCGCATAAGCAAGTCCTTAAAGATATCTATCTTTCGTTTTATTACGGAGCTAAAATTGGAATTATCGGTCTGAACGGTTCCGGAAAGTCCACTTTGCTGAAAATTATTGCTGGAATTGAAAAGGAATACCAGGGAGAAGTCGTTTTTTCTCCGGGTTATTCGGTAGGTCTCCTTGAGCAGGATCCATTGCTGGATGATACCCAAACAGTAAAAGAAATTGTACAGGAAGGCGTACAGGAAATCATGGATGTGCTGAAAGAATACGAAGCGATTAACGAAAAGTTCGGACTTCCCGAATACTATGAGGATGCTGATAAAATGGACAAGCTTTTTTCCCGCCAAGCCGAATTGCAGGACAAAATAGATGCTACCGATGCCTGGAATATCGACAGTAAATTAGAACGTGCAATGGATGCTTTACGCTGCCCGCCGGAAGAACAAATTGTTGGAACGCTGTCCGGCGGCGAGCGGCGTCGGGTGGCTTTGTGCCGCTTATTGTTGCAGCAACCCGATATTCTTTTGCTCGACGAACCTACCAATCATTTAGATGCGGAATCCATCGACTGGCTGGAATTGCATTTGCAACAATACGCCGGAACGGTGATTTGCATTACCCACGACCGGTATTTTCTGGATCATGTTGCCGGTTGGATTCTCGAATTGGATCGGGGAGAGGGTATCCCGTGGAAAGGAAATTATTCGTCCTGGCTGGAACAAAAGACCCTCCGGATGGCGCAGGAAGAAAAGCAGGCGAGCAAGCGACGGAAAACGCTGGAACGCGAACTGGAATGGTCGCGCATGGCGCCAAAAGCCCGTCATGCCAAAGGAAAAGCCCGATTAAATTCCTACGAACAATTGCTGAATCAAGATACGAAAGATCGCGAAGAAAAATTGGAGATTTTCATTCCGAACGGTCCCAGGCTGGGAAATAAAGTCATCGAATCGATTCATGTTGCCAAAGCGTTTGGCGACAAATTGCTATACGACGACTTGAATTTCATGTTGCCTCCCAACGGTATTGTCGGAGTAATCGGCCCGAATGGCGCCGGAAAAACAACCCTTTTCCGGTTGATTATGGGTATGGAAAAACCGGAGCAAGGAACATTCGAAGTGGGCGAAACCGTAAAAATCGGCTATATCGATCAAAGCCATACGGAAATTGATCCTGAAAAAACCGTTTATCAGATTGTCTCCGGAGGAACGGAGTTTATTCGGGTGGGAGGAAAAGAAGTCAACGCACGGGCTTATCTGGGACGGTTTAACTTTTCGGGAGCCGATCAGGAAAAGAAATGCGGCGTACTCTCCGGCGGGGAGAGAAACCGATTGCATTTGGCGCTGACGCTGAAATCGGAAGCCAATGTACTTTTATTGGACGAACCAACCAACGATATCGACGTCAATACCTTGCGGGCTTTGGAAGAAGGATTGGAAAACTTTGCCGGTTGCGCGGTGGTGATTTCTCACGACCGTTGGTTTCTCGATCGCATTTGTACCCATATTCTGGCATTCGAAGGCGATTCGCAAGTCTTCTTCTTCGAAGGTTCCTATTCCGAATACGAAGAAAACAAAAAAATGCGCTTGGGTAATGTGGAACCCAAACGGGTACGATATCGCAAATTAGTTGCCGGCTAAGAAAATTGATTTATGCTATGTTAAGTACCAATCCCTTGCTCCGGATCGTTTCGATATTGATCTTCGGGTCAAGGGACAGGTACTTACGTAATGAATTGATATAAACATCCAAACTTCTTGATGTGAAGAAATCGCTTATTCCCCATAATTTTTCTAAAAGTTCGTTTCGCTTCACTACATTCCCTTTATTTTCATACAATTTGTATAAAATATCCGCTTCACGGGAGGTCAGCTTGTGTTTGGTATTATTGCATTGAAGGTAACGTTTATCCGTATTGAAAATGTAATTACCCAAATAAATATTATTCACATTACCCAGATTAAAGACAATGCGGGAACGTTTTAATATGGCTTGAATATGAGCATTCAGCTCTTCCGGCAAAAAAGGTTTTTTAATAAAATTGTCCACATTCAGTTTATATCCGTCCAATACGCATTGCGCACTTGTATGACCGGTTGCAAATAAAATAGGAATCCCTTCGTTTTTTTTTCGAATCAGCGAAACCATCTCCATCCCGTCCATAACGGGCATTTCAATATCTGCAACAATAACATCCGGATTAAATGAATCATAGGCATCCAATCCTTCTTTCCCGTTAAATGCTGTTTCTACTTGATAAAGCCCCGACAGTTCCAAACTTCCCTTGACAACAAATGCAAAAGAAGTATCATCTTCCACAAAAAGTAATTTTATCTTTTCCATAATAGCTAATTATTAATGTTTTCATTTTTTATATGATACGAAGGCAAAGATATGGTAAATTCACTTCCAACACCTTCCCTGCTTGTTACCGTAATTGTTCCTGCATGTGCTTCAATTACTTGCTGCACATAGTTCAATCCGATTCCAAATCCGCTGATTTGGTTTCGTTTGATTTCAGCGCCACGCTCGAATCGCTTGAATATTTTTAACTGATCGTTCTGTGAAATGCCAAACCCATTATCCCTTACTCGAATAAAAACCTTTTTTTCTTTAGCTGTACATTCGAATTCAATGTTCACCGAATCGCCTGAATATTTTATTGCATTATCAACCAAGTTACTGATAACATTAGTCAAATAAAACGAATCAGCATAAACAAGGGTATCTTTTAAATCGAAATAAGTTTGGAATGTAATATTTTTAGTGGACTTAACCGTAAACTTGTCAATTAAAGACTGAATCATTGCCTCTAAATCAATGGATTGTTTATTCAGCGATAATTGTTTTTTCTCTATATACGCTAACGTCAATACCCGGTTAACGATGGCTTGTAAATTGAGCACCTGATTGATAGCAATAACGCTGAACTTTTGACGCAACTCCGGATTTTTATCAATGGTTCCCTTTTCCAATTCATTTAAAATCGAATAAATAGTTGTCAAAGGCGTATTCATATCGTGCGTTAAGGCATTCGTGAAATTTTCCCGCAGTTGAATTAAATAATGTTGGTTAAGCAATATTTTTATCTCATAAATGAGACAGGCGAAAATAAAAAAGAAGATCAAAATCGAAACAATTAATATAGCCAGCATGCTACTGAAAACCACCGGCGCTGTGATCTTAACTACGGCATACGTCTTTTCGCCATTGATAATTGACAAAACATCCGTTTTGAATCCTTTCCTGATGAGCGATCCTGAAGTTTGTATATTTTTTTTCAACGAGTCGTCGTAAAAAATTTGGTAGGAAAAGGGATAATGACGCGATTGCAAAAGTGAATGAAAAAGGCTATCGGCAGTGGCTATATTGAAATGAATATCATAAGTAATCATTAATTGTTGAGCCATAGATAACTGTTGAGATGTGACGCTGCTATTGCTTTCCATACCCTTGTAATCGACTTTGAACGATGCAATACGGATATTGGCATTCGATAAGTTGTTTTTTACTTTTTTTCCCATTTCAAGAAACCGTTGATCCAATTCTTTTTCAATCGACTGACAAAAAATCGAATTGACGGATTTTTCTATACTTATTAGATGAAGTTGGTAGGTATAGTACAACCAAAAAGCTTGCAAAGAAAGCAAACAGAACAATGCTATTGCAAAGACAATAAGAAAGTTATGTAATTTCATGGCGATTCAAATAAATACAAAAGCAAGCAAAGTTAATAGTTTTCTTCTTTTTTTGCAAATAATATAACAAAAATTTAACTTTCCGATAACCGAATAACTGAATAAATAGTATTTCCTTTGCAGTGTGTTTAATTTTATAAAAAAACTTAATTATGGAACAGATGAAAGAAAAAGAAAAAGTGAGTTTGAATGAGTTGAGTAAGGAAGAATTGGAAAAAACTTCCGGAGGTTCGTGGTGGGAAGTAAGGGCCATCAATGGTGACATCTATTTTATTTTTCACTTGTATGATGAGTATTAAGAGCCTTCAAGATTTCAGTTGAAATGAAATTTTGACTAAATGAGAAGAGGTTGCCTCAGTACATAGCGTGAGGCAACCTTTTTTGTTTGTTGTCCATCGCCTCGATGCTTCCAAATATCAATTTTTTCATTTATCTTTGCAAGCTATAATTAGCATAACACTACAGAATAAAAGGAAATAAACAATGAAAATCGGAGATAAGGTGCGTTTTTTGAATGCGGTCGGCGGAGGTATCGTCAAAGGGTTTAAAAGCAAAGACATTGTTTGGATTGAAGAAGACGACGGGTTCGAAACGCCGGCATTGATTCGGGAATGTATTATCGTTGAATCGCCTAAATCACCTGAAAGAGAATTTGCTTCTCCATTAGCCGGCTTGGTGAGCGGAGGTACGGAACAAACCCTCAACGACACAAAAAAACGTAACGACAGCGAAGAACCATACGAAGCGATTGAACTTCCCGGAAAAGAACGATTGAATATCTATTTAGCTTACCTTCCTCTTGATATAAAATTGATAGGAAAATGTTCCTACGAAGCTTTCCTGATTAACGACAGCAATTATTACCTTTTCTTCAATTACATGAACCGGCAAAACAGTGCCTGGAACAGTCGCTTTGCCGAGTGGATCGAACCCAATACCCGGCTTTTCATCGAGGAATTTACCAAAGAACAGCTTAACGAGTTGGAGCGCATTTGCGTTCAATTCATTGCATTCAAGAAAGATAAACCTTTCAGCCTGAAAAATGCCTACAGTGTGGAATTGCGCATCGACGGCGTAAAATTTTACAAGTTGCACTGCTTTCGTGAAAACGCGTTTTTTGATGACGACGCGATGATTTATCCCTTAGTTGTCGATGACATTCCCGAACGTGAACTGCTGATTTCCGCTGCCGATATGCAAGAGGCCATGACACAAAAAGCGAAAGCCGACAGTTCATACCGCCAACCGGCGCCGGTGAAGAAAGAAAAAACGCAACCCATTATTGAAGTCGATTTGCATATCAATCAACTGTTGGATTCCACTGCCGGAATGAATAATACGGAGATACTGAATGTGCAGTTAAGTAAATTTCATCAAACGATGGAAGAAAATAAAAATAAAAAAGGACAGAAAATGGTGTTCATTCACGGAAAAGGGGAAGGGGTGTTGAGAAATGCCATTCTGTCGGAACTGAAATTGAAATACAAAAACCTGCCTGTGCAGGACGCCTCTTTCAAAGAATACGGGTTTGGGGCAACGATGGTTACGATCAGGTAAAATAAAACGATCAACAGCATGATTGAGATAGAACGAAAATTTTTACTGAAAGGCGATTTTTATCCGCACGCTATTAAAAAAGTGCAGATTACCCAAGGGTACTTATGCGCTTCCGCCGGGCGGACGGTTCGTGTGCGGATCAAGGACGAGTCTGCTTTTATAACGGTCAAAGGGCCAAGCAAAAAAAACGGCTTCTCCCGTGCCGAATTTGAATATCCCATTCCATATTCCGATGCGGTCGAAATGATGAACCTTTGCCGGTCGACCATCGAAAAAGAACGGTATTATGTACCCGACGGAAACCATACCTTCGAAGTGGATGTCTTTCATGGTGCGCATGAGGGGTTGGTTATTGCCGAATTGGAATTGTCGGCGGAAGGCGAACCCTTCAACCGGCCGGATTGGTTAGGGGAAGAAGTCACCGGCGATAAACGGTATTATAATTCGTATCTATCCAATCACTCTTAGACCATCAAATCACACATTATGCCGTCCGAAATAAAAATCCCTTTCCTTGTCAATTGCAAGTAATTATCTTTAATTTGCAAAAAACCGTTTACAATGTGTCTTTGAGCTTGCTGTAAGCAATACATCTTTCGCGACTCGCCGAAAAGCACGGTTAATTCGTTCAAATCAATTCCTTTCATCATACGTAGGCGAGTGATAATAAAATCGTTGTATTTCGTATTTTCGTCTAAGATTTCAAATTCATAACCCGATGTCCAATAGTTCGGCATTAACGATTTTTTATTCCAGCGCCGGCTGGCGCCGTTATAAGAATGTGCCGAAGCCCCGACGCCCAAATAATGCGCCCCATTCCAGTACGACATGTTGTGCCGTGATTGATATCCGGGTTGTGCGAAATTCGATATTTCGTAATGTTCAAAACCTGCAGCGGTCAACGTATCCATTAATACTTCAAACATGCGATTGCTCGTTTTTTCATCAACCATGCTGAAACGTCCTTCTTTCAATTGCTTGTACAGCGGCGTACCTTCTTCGTAGGTTAAATGGTAGGCCGAAATATGCTGCACGTTCAAATCAACCGCACGATGGAGCGTTTTCTTCCATGTCTTCAGATTTTGACCGGGCAAACCGTACATTAAATCAATACTGATATTCTTAAATTGTACAAATTGCAAGAGTTCAATGACTTGAATGGCCGATTTTGCACTATGTCGCCGGTTCAGCATCTGTAATTCCCGGTCATCAAAACTTTGAACGCCCAAACTAATCCGGTTAAACGGAAAAAACGTAATAAGAGGAAAATATTCGAGAGTTAAATCATCCGGATTGGCTTCCAGCGTAATTTCGCGATCTTCCTCATCCCCATAGAGGTCGTATAAAGTATAAAAGATTTTCGCGTAGTCGGCGAGTGATAATAACGACGGAGTACCGCCTCCAAAATAAATCGTATCGGGAGGTTCGGCCAAATAGCCTTGTCTTTCATATAACTCTTTGCAAAGGGCATCGATATACCGTTCTTTCTTGTGACTTTCGGTAGAAGAAAAAAAATCGCAATACGCACAACGCTGCTCGCAAAAAGGGATATGAATGTAAAGACTTGCCATAACGTTGCAAAGTAACGAATAATTTTTTACTTTTTTATGATTGTATTTAAAAATATATACTTATTTTTGTGTCCTTTACGAATAATACTTTATTAAATGGAAAAAATTATTGAATGGCTTAACAACCACATGCTTACTTGTCCAAGTAAACATTTTTTTCATTTTGATTGTCCCGGCTGTGGTTTGCAGCGAAGCGTCATTGCCTTATTGGAAGGCGATATAGTAAAAAGTTTTCAATTGTATCCGGCAACGATTCCCATTCTTTTTTGCCTGTTTTTTACAGCGCTGCATCTGGTATTCAAATTTAAGCACGGGGCTGCGGTGATCAAAGGAGCTTATATTCTTGCCACATCTGTTATTGTAGTTTCTTATATATATAAAATAATCACTCATCAATTAGTTTAGTATGGAAAATAATTATGATTATTACTCACCGAAGATTGATCTTCCGAATGCCACAGTGGTTTTAGTTTTAGGAATAGTATCCATTGTAGGTTGTTGTTGTTGGGGTCTTGTGGGAATCATTTGCGGAATTATTGCGTTAGTAATGGCAAAATCCGCAACGGCTCAGTATGTTTCCGAACCGGAAAAATATACGGAAGGTTCCTATAAGAATATGAATGCAGGAAAAACCTGTGCATGGATAGGATTAATTCTGTCGATTGTCAGTTTAATCACTTCAATCGTATTTTGGATTATTTACGGTTTTTCCGCGTTTTCCGATCCCAGCACTATTGAACGTTTATTGAACAGATAACCACCCTGTTGCCTGTGCGGTAAAAGAATAAAGGAGGCTGTCTCAAAAGCTTTTGATACAGCCTCCCTATTTGCGGTTCAACCGACTTATTTCCGCTGAACCCGCTGATATCCGTAAACAGCTAAATCGCCTAATTCTTCTTCAATGCGAAGCAATTGGTTGTATTTAGCCATACGGTCGGAACGGCTCAACGAGCCGGTCTTGATCTGCCCGGCATTGGTTGCCACAGCAATATCGGCAATGGTTGCATCTTCCGTTTCTCCGGAGCGGTGGGAAGTAACGGTTGTGTAACCTGCACGGTGCGCCATTTCAATGGCGTCTAAGGTTTCACTCAGCGACCCGATTTGGTTTACTTTAATCAAAATCGAGTTAGCGCAACCCATTTCAATTCCTTTTTTCAAGAAATCGACGTTCGTAACAAACACATCGTCGCCTACCAACTGACATTTGCCGCCGATTTTGTCGGTCAGTAATTTCCAGCCTTCCCAATCGTTTTCGCTCATTCCATCTTCAACGGAGTCGATCGGATATTTCGAAATCAATTCGGCTATGTAATCGGCTTGTTGTGCTGAAGTTCTTTTTGCACCCGTAGCGCCTTCAAATTTCGTATAATTATAAATACCGTCTTCGTAAAATTCGGAAGCCGCACAATCCAACGCGATGGTCACATCTTTTCCGGGTACGTATCCTGCATTTTTAATTGCCTGGAGAACCGATTCCAAAGCGTCTTCCGTTCCTTTCAAGGTAGGAGCAAATCCGCCTTCATCGCCGACAGCCGTACTTAAGCCCCTGTCGTGCAATACTTTTTTTAAAGCATGGAATACTTCGGCGCCCATGCGCAAGCCTTCCCTGAAACTCGGTGCACCTACCGGACGAATCATAAATTCCTGAAAAGCTATCGGAGCGTCGGAGTGAGAACCTCCGTTGATGATATTCATCATCGGAACCGGCAACGTAAAGGTATTTGTTCCTCCGATATACCGGTACAAAGGTACATCCAAATAAGCGGCTGCCGCTTTGGCAACTGCCAATGAAACACCCAGAATGGCGTTAGCACCCAAATTGGATTTGGTTTTTGTTCCGTCGAGCGCAATCATTTTCCGGTCGATGGCACGTTGTTCCAGCGAGCTCATTCCCAACAATGCGGGAGCGATAACCGTATTGATATTTTCAACTGCTTTCAGAACGCCTTTGCCGCCGTAACGTTTTTTGTCTCCGTCGCGCAATTCCAACGCTTCATTTTCTCCGGTGGAAGCACCCGAAGGAACAGCCGCCCGACCTGTGATACCCGATGCCAAAAGAACATCTACTTCTATCGTCGGATTACCTCTTGAATCCAAAATCTCTCTGCCTGTAATTTTTACTATTTCCATAAACTTAACTCTGATTTTTATATGTTAATACTATGTAATTTTCCGATGCAAAAGTACAAAATAAAAAAGAGTCTGCAAATACTTATAATCTCCGACTTGTTCTTTTTATTTTCAAAATGTTTCATTAATTTTGCCATATAAAAAGTGAAATTATTATAAACAACAGTAAAATGTAATGTGCTATGAAAACAAAACAATGGATGGGGATACTGTTTGCATTTTTTGCGATAGTATCGGGTTGCACGAACAATAATCGTGGAGTAGTGGAACATCCGGCTTTTATTGCCCGGAATACAGACGCTCTGGAAATTAACAAAGTAGAATTGAACGATACGGCCACTGTGCTGTATATGCATGCTTATGAACCGCCAAAAGGTCAGATGCAAATCGATTCCCTTAGTTTTTTAACGGATGATCAAGGGAAAAAATACACCATCCGGACAATAGATGGTATTACGTTAGGCCGGCAGTACATCATGTCCGATTCAGGGAATGTCGCGTTTAAGATGATTTTTCCACCGGTAGCTTCCAATGCTGTTTCTATCGACTTTTCAGAAGGTAATTATAACGGTGCATGGAATATATGGGGTATTCAATTAACGAATCGTCCATTAAAAGTCGATTTACCAAAGGACTTTAAAGAAGTGGTCGTTGATAAAAACGCCGTTTTGCCTCCAGTCGAATATAAAGCAGGGAAAGCGCATCTTCAAGGACAAATTCTGAATTTTCGTGCCGGAATGTCGGACAAAATGTTTGTTTATGTAGCTTCTCCGTTTGCTTCCAATGCTTTTCCATTGTCGATCGATTCTATCGGCAAGTTTTCCGGTGAAATAGACGCTTTTTCTGTTCATCCGGTTACCATTTATTGGATGAATAACAAAGCCCTGTGTTTTATTGCTCCCGGCGATACTACTTCTCTTATTATTAATCCTTCCGGGAAAAATGGCGGAAATAATTCTCCGACGGGAGAACCTGTGTATTATAGCGGTTTCCTGGCATCGCTTTCCACTGAATTTTTACATATCAATGACAGTCTTTATGAGAAGCAACAATTTGACTCTTATGAATTGTATATCTCATATCTCAAATTCATAGGTGAAAAAACACCGGAAGCATTGCGAAATGCGCTTTTGGACGAATATAAAACAAAAAAAGCGGCGTTGGATACCCTCAATGTAAGTCCTGCCTGTAAACAACTCCTGCTTTGTTACCTCGATTTATCGTATGCTTTCGATATGACGGATATTACTTCAGGGGTGGATCGTGCATATATTTATAATCATCAATTGCAAGATGATAAAGAAGCAATAGCTAAATATTATGCCACACGGAAATTAGATTTACCGGATGATTTTTACGATGCATTGAACGGTTTTTCTTTACTAAACGACCCTCATATTTTGTTCGTTCAAGGAACAACAGAATATCTAAGCCAATGGCATACGCAAAATATGCAACCGGTTTTAAGCAAAGCATTAGGAACCGATCAAGGACCTCTTTTCGATAGGTTGAAACTTATCGGCACATACAACGACATCCAAAATTTCAAACCGGCAAGCGATACGCAGATCGAACAATTACCCGCAGTTTACCAGGATTTTATTAAAAATAAGAATAATGAATTATTGCAGTTAATCGAATCATATAAGAAAAAAACAGCATTTACAGAAAAAGATATTACAAAAGTAGCGAATGAAGATGTATTTTCGTTCATTCTTACCAAATTCAGAGGAAAACCTGTCGTCCTTGACTTTTGGGCTACATGGTGCGGTCCCTGTTTAGCCGCGAATGAAGATTTAAAGTCTGTAAAAGCGGAATTAGCAAAGAAAGGCCTGGTATTTGTGTATGTTGCGGGAGAAAATTCTCCATTGGAAGATTGGAAAAAAATGACTCCCGATTTGCATGGCGAGCATTTCCGGCTTACTGCCAAACAATGGGATTATGTAAGAAAAACTTTTGGAATCGAAGGCGTTCCTACTTATTTCTTTATCGATCGCAAAGGAGATATCAGGGAAAAACAAACCGGATATGCAACTTCAATTTTGCATTCGATGACGGAAAAAATGCTCAGTTTAATTAAATAATACGCTTGCTAACCGCATACCGAAGGTAAAAACGTTGCAAGCGTAAAGCCAATGTCCTCTTTCCCGTGAAAAATGTAGGAGGCTGTATCAAAAACCTTTACGACTATTATGTCATTGCGGGTCAAGCCCGCAATGACAGACTCATCAAAAACGGCTTTTGAGACAGCCTCAAGTAGGAATTATCGGATTATTTTATTTTTGAAGTTACATTTTTGTTCGATAGGATATATTTCAATCCCTTTGAATAAGGTATCAACTGATCGCTTGCCAGCCCTGTAATTGTTTCTATTGCGCAAGGATCATCCATCGTTGAAGAAAGGTTGTATATGATATTCAAATCCACTTTCTTATCGGTCGGCTGTCCGGCGTCGTCCAATTCATAGTGCAGATGATTTGCATCGGGCGCTTTCAGTTTGAACGTTACGACGGTCTCACCCGGCGGCAGGGTAAATCCGTCTGCGCCGTTTACACTGCCGGTAATACTCAGCGAGGACGGATTGTCCGGATCGAGTGTAAGAGTCGGAGCTAAACTTCCACCTCCGCCCGGAAAACTTTTGTCTACATACGTAAATTCCTCATTGAAATCAACATCCAGAAACATATCCGTCACAGGAACCGGATTCGGATTGTTAATCGTATAAGTGACTTCGATTTCGTTATTTTCCTTGTATTTCGACAGGCTGTACTTCTCTTCTATTCCAACTTGTTTTAGAGGCTGCTGCCATGTTGCTGTAAAAGAAGTATTCGGATCAAGCGTGTATCTATCCAGACTCTCAAGTTTCGGTGATGTAGGTATGTCTTCTACAATCAGATCGTATGAGACGGTTGCATGATTATCATAGTTTCCACCCGGCGCATCTTCATCGAGTACAGCCGATGCCGTCAAAACCAAAGTAGTCGCTCCGGGAAGTTGCAATCCGTCGATTTGTAAAGTTTCACCATGGATTGAGTTTGCAGGAAACACCTCATATTCAATCGCCGGATTCATATTATTGCTGATGGTATCCAACACGAACGAGCTTCTATCCCATTTCATTTTTGCGGGCAAAGTATCTTTCAAACATACGGTTTTACTATCACAATTCGTATTCCGGATATAAAATGAATATTCCACCGGTTCACAAGTAGTAATATTGTACTTTTTCACATCTTTAACAAACGACAGGCCATCCTCATTCACCGGAGGTGGAGGCGGAACCGTTTTAAAAGTTATTGGCGAGATATAGATCCGTTGCATGGCAGTTGCCGGCACTCTGCCTAATACCCGGTATTTAATTGTTACCGTTGATACGCTGCTTATGAATTTTACATTAACCATCCCGTTTTTATTTGCTCCAGCTACAGTGCCTCGTTTCGTTACCGTAGCTTTATTGCCGTCTATCCGGTAGGAGGCATTGGTGATTCGAGGGACGGCATAGCTAAGCTTGGGTACGAAAATGTCGTCACAACCGGGACATTCTCCTGTAATTTCGACTTCTTCATAAGCATAGCCACCATAACAGTCGAGCCCTGAAATTGAAAATTCAGGAGTAACCGGATGATTAAACGTGATGGTAACAACCACATCCTGATTCGCAGCGCCACGACTGCGATGAACTTCCAAGCTACTTCTTACAGGAATGCTTCCCGAACGGGGATACCCGGTATTCGCTCTTACTCCGGCTGGATAGGTTACATGCGTTTCCGTTACCTGAATGTTGTCGCCGAGATCAACGGGAGGAAACGGAGTGGCAGGAAGCGAAAGTTCGGGTGCGGCCGACCGATTGGTTCTTGATGTCCATTGCGTCCAACTGAATGTTTTCACTCCCGCAAATACCGACTCTTCATCGGGAATGCAACCCCAATTATTCGGCTTGGTGCCGAAAGTAATATAAGTATCTTCGTCAGAAAACTCATACATACATTGCCATACTCCGTTGATGTACGTCATGGGAATTACACGCTTGTAACTTTCATCTTGAATATCTTCCGGCGCACCGGCAACAATCATTGATACGTCATACGTTCCGTTAAGCCGTTCATAGTAACTTTTTGTATCGGGATCGTTACCAATTTGAAAATCAGAATTATCTTGTACGCCTACAATCATTTTAATCGGACGGTCGTTTTCGGTTTTCTTGTGTATAAGCCATATCCTGTTGAATCTGGAGTCAAAACCACCGCATACATCCTCATTTTGCACCTCGGTAAAGCCGGAAGCGTCATTGTCTCCAAAAGCGACGGCTTCCAGATTGTTCAAACCGACTACCGACCCGGCGCCATTAGCATCCAGCGCGGTGCCTGCGACGCCAAGATGCAACAACGAACCTATATTGGTCGAAATGGAGTGTTTGTTATCCAATGAGGCTATATCGTCGCGAATCACAGCTGCAACGCGGTTATAAAATGTAGAAAATTTAGGATCGCCTGTTTGTCCCTGCCAGATAGATTTGCCGGAAGAAAATTCGTAATCAAACTTGCTTTCAGTGGATTTATAAGGAAAAGGACGCAATGTAACGCCGTATTTGAGCGCCAGGTAGGACTCTACTTTATCACGGTTATCAGCGCCGGTGGCGCCTTCGTCTATGATCCTGTCATATATTATCACTTCACTTACAAATCCTTGTATGGTTCTGTCAGCGCTATACCCTTTTCCAATCGTAGAGCCCAGATTCAAGCCGTCTGTGCCGCCATTGTAAGTGTCGCCGAAATCCTCTTTTCCGTTAAAACGGAATCTCGCACCTTTATTTGTTCTATTATCAATGTAATAACTGGCAATAGCAGTATTTCCGACAGTAAATAACGGTATGGATCCGGTCGAAGAGGCGGGCCCCCTGTAACGTCCCAATCCAACATTGACGCCTCCTATCGTTTCTTTCTCAATTCCATATATATTACCGTTCGTACCGGAAGCAATGATAGCCGGACTGGTGGTGAAATGCATTTGGTATACCCTGGCGCCTGTATTAAAGTTATTGTTCATCATAAAGAAAGCCGTATTAGTCAACGGATTAGTCGAAGCAATACCTGAAATATTCGACAAATAGGCAGAGGCGCCGCCACTACCCCAGAAACGAGCAGCCGGATGATAGTTCATTTCCCGAACAGAACTTTCAAATACGGGTCTGCGACGGCTGGCATTCGTTCCGCCTGCTGCGTAAGTCCATGTGTGTCCCCGTTTCATATCTTTCCACCAATCAACGGTCGGTACCGCCTCCGGATTTTTAGCAAATCCATAACCGCTAAGACCCTGATTCGTAATCGGATAATCAACGATAGATAAAGAAGCGGGATCATCAGCCTGCAACCATAATAACAAGCCTTGACTCACTCCGCCGGGTCCCTCCATAGAACCGATAAATTTAAAAAATTTGAAATCATTGTCAAATTCTACTTCCGCAACGCCATTCTTCATCTCGTAAACTTTCATCTCGGACTTATTATTAAATGCATCATTTTTAGACACAATCACATGCTTAAAAGGATCGGAAGAAGACGTCAACTTCACTTTCACCGGAAATAATGCGCTCGTTAACTGTACTTTGTATCTCGGACTTTGAACATTTGAAATGACGCTGTTGATCGGACCGTTTGCGAAATTTTGCCCGTTGTTTATAATACCGGCGTTCACAAGCTCCGTCACAGCGCCTGTATCACCATTATTACGGGCAATCATCACGAATTGTCTGTCGTCGAGCGTACCTGTATTGTCACTGTTGAGCTCCGCCACTCCGGCACCTACAAAAACCGTCACAGTCTGGTCATTCGTGCTGTGCGATTGTTTCTGGTACAGTCCGGAATCGTCATCGCGGGCGATACCAAAAATGTTGGCGCTATAACCCGAATTGCCGGTTCTGCTCCATACCGTATTTCCACCGGAATTGACATAATCGCCTGTAGTCAACGTTATGCCGTATTTGATGGCTAAATAGGAGTGAATTTTTGCAATCATATCGCCGGGCATTAAGTTGGTTGATCCGCTCTTGCTTCTTACAAGAATGATTTCCTGTATAGCGCCGTTAAACGGATCGGTACTTCCCGCACCGGCAGCTCCACTTCCATTCGCAATTATCATTTGCGTATTGGAGGTTACGGCTCCATCTGCGGCATTCGTACCTAAATTATCGGAAAACTTTCTCCCGTTAAAGTACATTTCTAACGGTCTGCTGTTTGTATTCACTACATTCAATGTGGTAATACCATACCGTGCGGAAGCTTCCGAAGCAAAATACGGATTACGTGCAGTAGTATTCCAGCGTGTAGAAAATACGTTGGTTGTGGAATTATTCCAAAACAGATTGGCGCTGGTAGTTGTACCGGTATTATAAGTTAATATAAGGGAATTAGCTGTTATTGTGCCGGCGTCCGACACGATAAAAGCCTGATACGTATTTCCCGGCGTAACGCTGTAATTTGCGGAAGTTCTCAATTTGCTGCTTGTCGCATTGCCAAAATACATTTCTTTATTGAAATTAAATCTTGAATTTCGTACAACCGGCGCGTAGGTCGAGAATTTTTCTAAAGAAAAGGTTGCCGGGACAAGGTTTTTCCACGACGCATCGGTAGAATGGTTTCCATCGACCCATAAATCCAACGAATATCCCGCATCTCCCAAATCTATTCCACCCGGTTTAGCCTCATAACCGGAAATAGCAATGTATTTGTATGTATCGTCGATAGCTACGCCGGCAGCTACCTGCCCGTTAATGGGATAAATATTCGTGCTGCTTGCAGGAAAATCAGCTTTATCGGAAACAAGGATATAATTTGCAAAGGGATAATTTACTTTTATATTAACGGGTTGATTGAAACCGGTACCTTGAGCCATGTATACGAAATTGCTTCGGTAATTGATTTTATCGGCAATCTTATCATTCTTAAACTGCGCATTTGCCGGATATTCATATTTCGTATTTCCCGGTAACTCGTTGGAGCCAAGCATCAGGAACGCTTTATCGGGAAGTTCCTTGCTGAAGTTGTCGTTCAATTCGTTGAACGCGCCTACAAACAAGGTAATTATATCGTTATCCGCACAGCGGCTTTGCACCTGGTTCAAGCCCGACAGGTCGTCGCGTCCAATACCGAAGATGTTTTTATTATAATTTGTGTCTTTACTTTTATTCCAGACAATATCTCCGTTGGAATTAATATAATTATCGGAATTATTCAACGTGATGCCATATTTAACCGCAAGGTAGGAATGAATTTTTTGCATATCGATAGCTGCAATGTGCGCATTACCCGATTTTTTAATCAGGATTACCTCCTGCAAATTACCCTGGAAACCATTCGATGCAGCGCTTGTCTGGCCACTGCCGAGAGCCACAACCCGGTTGGTCGCTGCGACGCCGGAGTTATTCCAGTTATAGGATGCATAAGGAATTTTTAATCCGTTGGTATAAAAACGGGTACCTTCCTGCAATGCGGTTGCCGCGATGTTGGAATTATCTACGGTCAGTATTCCGTCTTTTACAGCACCTACGACACCTCGAGAAGCATTCCACCCGAAAGTGAGGTTATCGTTATTGGCAGTCGCCCACCACAACCCGGTGTTATTCGTGGTGGTGGTAAATCCTATGAGAGAGTTATTAGCCAGCGTATTTGACTTTTGTAATACAAAAATCGCAGTTACGGCTTCGGTAGCGCTTATATCAAATTGATTAGAGTTTAGTCGATTAGGAGCCGTAGCAGCAGTTGTTTTGTCGAACATGACCACCGGATGAAAATTATATCCGCCGGCAGTCCCGCTTGCAGGAGCCGACCAGACCGTCGCGCCTGTGGGCATCTTAAAATCGCCTATAGATGATGCGCCCGCTATCAGATTAGTCCATGTGCCTTTACTGTTGTAGCTTTCCGGCGATAACCACGCGACAACATTGGCATTGGCGTCGGTAATGCCGCCGGGGGTAGCCTGATAACCTGCCAGGACAATATAGTCGCCGTGGTTGATTAAGACATCGGTTGCTATTTGGTTTACAACAGGATAAATACGTGTTGGACCTGCGCTGCCTGCAGGAAATAGCGGGTTTGATGAAACAAGAACGTACTTCACGCTATTCGGAATGCCGCTTATTTTCATACTGACTGTTTGGCTGCCGCTATTAGCTACGCCGTTAGTAGTGACCTGCGCTTTATAAACGTTCTTTTGAATGTAATTGATTTTATCGGTAAGCATAGCATTTGAAAAAGCATTGCCGGCTGCATAGATGTAACTGTTAATCCCTGCCATGCCATTGGAACCGATCATCAGGAAGGTTTTATCGGGAAGCTCTTCGCTGCTGTTATCGTTCAAATCGTTGAGCGTACCTTTGAATATGGTCATTGTATCGGAGTTCATACTGCGGCTTTGCACCTGATTCAAACCGGACGCATGGTCGCGTCCGATACCGAAAATGTTTTTATTATACATCCCGTTTGCCGTTCTGTTCCAAACGGTAATTCCGTCCGAATCGACATAATCGTCTGCATTATCCAGTGTAATACCGTATTTGATTGCTAAGTAGGAATTGATTTTTTTCAAATCGGCTCCGGGAATATAGCTTCTCACCGGACCCGACAATATAATAATTTCCTGCACGTTTCCTTTGAATATATCCGTACCGGCAATCCCTGCATTACTTGTTCCGATAACGCTTACGCCCGGAGTAGTCATTAAAAGCGTTGCCGCGCCGAAAGCAGGCGAATTTATAACGCCATTCATATACGATTGCTGCGCAAGCGTTCCACTGTTGGGAAGCATGACGGCATTGATTCCATACAATTTGCCGTTTCCCTGGTGGAGAAAGGTAGTTGCTGTTGCCGTACGAAAAACAGGCTTCCCGTTAAGCCATCCATAATCGTCATTGCGAGTAGCGCCTCCGCTTGCTGCATTAAAAGCATATACGGTAGCAAAAGTCGCCGTCGAAGCAGCCTGTTGCGAAACGTAAAACACATAATAGGCATTGGAAGCATTCAAAAAGTGATTCGAAGCGCTAATGAGTTTCTGATTGTTATTGGGATTAGCAGTACCCCTGAAATCAATCGAAGGCTGAAAATTCATTAAGTAGGTCGTTTCATTGAAAGTAGGAAAATTATTAGGAGCTAATCCATTATAATTCCTGCCGTTTCCGGATTGATCCGTCCATCCGGTCACATTATCTTCATCTGTAATAACTCCCTGATCTGCTTTCAACCAAAGCTCCACTGTCGACGACACGTTTCCCGGTTTTATTTGCTCTTGCGCCTCCATTTTGCCGGCAGAGAGGAATAGTCCGGCAAGGACAAAGCAACCCAAGAGCCAAAATTGTTTATTTTGGTTCGTCATAAATTTTTAATTATATGTAAAATATTAGTTGATTTTTTATTTTTCTACAAATACGATATTAATATAGGTAGAATCACTGGCAACATCTAAAATCCTGTACGTCATTTTGCCGTCGACGCTAATTCCATTTATTTCAAACACCTCATGGTCATAAGCCGTCACGTAATAATTTATGTCCGTTGGCGCCGGAATAGTCGATAAAGCCCTGCCTGGAGCGCCGGCGCTCGCAACTACATGGGTATTCAACTGTTTTTTAAATTCGCCGTATAAATCGACTACCACATTTTCCCCAGCCGGAGTTACGACGGAGGTGTCGAAAACGATCGAAGGCATGTAGAACCAGCTATCCGATAAAAAAGGAGCTACGGACAATCGTATCCATCGGGAACCGGTGTTGTAATAATAACCGGCTTGCAATGTATCTCCTTCACTCACCTTCATGTTATAAACGAGCATGCCCTCTTTATGAGCCGGAAGAGGTTGTGGAGCGCTTAAATTAGTCAGATTTACACGAGTAGGTAGAAATCCGAAATTTTCGCCTCTTAATTCAAGAATAGCTCCCGGTTCAGGCGCTTCCGGACTTCCAATGGTAACTTGGGATTTAGCACTAATAGCTAATACGAACATAAATAATAACAAAGAAATCTCTTTTTTCATACGCTTGTTAATTTTTAGTTTTTATTAAAAAATGTGATTATATTTAATACTATAAATCTACCATTACAGGTATCAATATTTAGTCACAAAAATACACAAAACAACTCCACACGACAAGGATTTTTCATATTTTGTTTTTCTTTTATATCCCGATTTAGGTATACATGTATAATGAATGACATCCAATATATGAAAAAATTATTAAAATTTTTGCAATACGCGTAACAATATTCTAAAACGTCATTTTTAGCAACAACGTAGCGTTTTATCTTGAAGAAGATTTGGTGGAGGGAAGTAAAAAGTAGAGACAGGGCATGCCCTGTCTCTACAAATGTTTGGCTATTAGATTATTTTACTTTCGAGGTTACATGTTTGTTCGATATGACATGATTTAATCCCAATGAATAGGGTATCAATTTATCGCCTGTCAGCCCTGTAACCGCTTCAATTACGCAAGGATCGTTAGAGGTGGACGATAAGTCGTAGGTAATATCCAAATCCGCTATATTTCCGGTTTTGAACCCTTGGTCATCCAATATATATAGCAGATTATCTATATCGGGAGCTTGCAATTTGAACGTTATTACCGTCTCACCCGGCAGCAGGGTAAATCCGTTGCTATTATCAGATGCGCCGGCTATACTCAAGGGATTGTACTGATCGGTAGTAAGAGTAGGTGGATAAGTTCCGAATCCTCCGGCATGTGTTGCAGAAAAGCTTCCGCCAACATAAGCAAATTCATCATTGTAATCAATATCCAGAAACATACCCATAACAGGATCCGTATTCGGATTGTTTATCCTATAAGTGACTGTAATAACACTATTCTCCTTGTATGACGAAATACTGTTACTTTCCGTTACTTCTACTTTTGTCAGACGCTGTTGCCATGTGGCATTAAAAGTTGTATTCGGATCGAGCGTGTATCTATCCAAACTTTCAAGTACCTGTGGTATGGGTTCATCATCTATAATTCGGTCGTAGTAGATAGTGGCATGGTTGTCATAGTCTCCATCCGTAGCCGAAGCATCAAGTACAGCCGAAGCATTCAAAACCAATGTCGTTGATCCTGAAATTTTCAATCCGTCGATCTGTAATATTTCACCATAGCTTGAACTTCCAGGTAATACCTTGTATTCAATCGACTGATTTAGATTTTCGCTGGTGGTATCCAATACAAACGAACTTATATCCCATTTCATTTTAGCAGGCAAGGTATCGCTAAAATTGGCGGTCATAATTTCACAGTTTGTATTCAGAATAGAGAATGAATAATCCGCAGGGTCACAAGTCGTAATACTGTCCATTTTCACCTCTTTATTGAACGACAGACCATCTTCATTCACCGGCGGCGGAGGCGGAACGGTTTTGAAAGAAATCGGCGAGATATAGATCCGCTGCATGGCTGATGTCGGTACTCTGCCGGTTATCCGGTATTTTATTGTTACCGTGGACACGCTGCCAAGAAATCTTACATTGACCATCCCGTTTTTATTTGTTCCCGATACGCTGCCTCTTCTAACAACCGTAGCTTTATTGCCGATTATCAGGAAGGAGGTATTGGGGCTTCGCGGGGTGGCATAGCTAAGCATAGGCATGAAAGAATCGCCACCGCCGGAGCATCCTCCGGTGACTTCGACTTCTTCAAAAGCATAGTTGCTATAACTGTCAAGCCCTGAAATTGAAAATTCGGGAATAACCGGATGATTGAATGTGATTGTAACAACTACATCCTGATTCGCATCGCCTTGGCTACGCCTGACTTCCAAGCTTCCTCTTACGGGAATGCTTCCCGAACGGGGATAGCCGATACTTGCTCTTATATTAGCAGGATACGATACCTGCGTTTGCAATACCTGAATATTGTCGCCGAGATCAACGGGGGCAAAAGGTGTTGTAGGGAGAGTAAGCGGGGTGGCGGTGGATGGGTTACGGTTGGCAGCTGAAGTCCATTGCGTCCATAAAAATGTTTTTGTCCCAGAAAATAAGGCATCTGCATCAGGAACGCAACCCGACTTGTTTTCCTTCGTGCCGAAAGTAATATACGTATTTTCGTTCGAAAATGTATAGGTACATTGACATACTCCATTAATATACGTCATGGGGAGCACTTGCCTGTATGTTCCGTTTTGAATATCTTCCGGCGAATCGGCTACGATCATCGATACGTCATACGTTCCGGAAAGCATTGAATAGTAATCAATTGTATTATTATCATTACCAATGGGAGAATCCGCATTGTTTTGTGCCCCCACAATCATCTTAACCGGACGATCGTTTTCGCTTCTCTTATGTATAAGCCATATTCGATTGAATCGGGAGTCAAAATCGCCGCACTCATTATCATTTTGAATAGTGGTAAAACCGGTAGCGTTATTGTCGCCGAAAGCAACCGCTTCCAGATTGTTCAAATCGCCTACCGATCCGGCGCCATTCGCATCCAACACGGTACCTGCCACGCCCAGATGCAACAGCGATCCCACATCGGTTGAAATGGACTGCGTGTTATTCAATGAGGCTATATCGTCGCGAATCACAGCCGAAACCCGGTTATAATATTTAATAAATATACTATCGCCGGTTTGTCCGGGCCATACATCTTCAGAATCCGAAAATTTGTAATCAAACCGGTCAACAGTGGATGTATTGGGAGAAGGACGTAACGTAACGCCGTATTTGAGCGCGAGGTAGGATTCGATTCTATCGCGATCTTGAATGCCGGTGATGCCTTCGTCTATCAGTCCGTTATATATAATAATTTCACTTACAACTCCCTGTACGGTTCTTGTAGCATTATACCCTTTCCCAATCGTTGATCCAAAAGTCAAGCCGTTTCCGGAAGCCGTGTAATTGACGCCTACATTTTCTATACCGTTGAAACGGAATCTTGCCCCCTTATTCGTCCTGTCATCAATGTAATAACTGGCAATCGTAGTACTTCCGACAGTAAATAAATCCCTGTTTCCGGTCGAAGCGGCGCTTCCCCGGTAACGCCCCTGGCCAAAACCGTTGTGTAGTGTGCCTGTTCCTTTCTCAATTCCATACATATTGCCGACCGTACCGACAGCAATGATAGACGGATTGGGCGTAAAATTCATTTGATATACCCTTGGCCCTGTATTAAAATTATTGTTCATGATAAAGAAAGCCGTATGAGTAACCGGATTAGGCGCTGTAATACCGGAAAGATTCGTCAAATAGCTGGTAGTGGTGCCATCGCCCCAGAAACGAACAGCCGGGTGGTAATTCATTTCCCGAATAGCGGGTTCCATTAACGGTCTGCGTAGATTAGGTATGTTAGCTCCGGTTGGATTGTATGTCCATGTAAGGTCTCGTCCGATATCTTTCCAGTATCTAACAGTCGATATCGCCGAAGAAGGATCTTTAATATACGCAGAGGAAAGACCGGCAAGAGTGGGCTCGTTGGATGATGGAAGAAAGTTTAGGGTATCTATCGAAGCGGAGACATCGGCTTGCAACCATAATAATAAGCCGAGACCCACTCCGCCGGGGCCCTCTCTGGATCCGATGAATTTAAAATATTTGTATGTATTGTCAAATACTACTTCCGCAACGCCATCCGTCACGTTATAAACTTTCATAGTGGATTTCGTATTAAACGCATCGTTTTGAGAAACAATCACATTCGTAAAAAAGTCGAAAGGAGACGTCAACTTCACTGTCAGCGATGCTGCGTTATTCAACTGTACTTTATACCTCGGACTTTGAACATTGGAAAGGTTATTACTGAGCGAGCCTGATGCGAAAGGATTCACATCGTTGATAATATTGGCGTTTGCAAGCGTCATCGCAGGGCTTACTTCATTGACATTGCGGCCGATCATCAGGAATTGCTTGTCGCCGAGCGTACCTGTATTGTCGTTGTTAAGTGTTGTCACTTCGTCGCCCCGATAAATGGTCAGCGTAGAGTCATTCGCGCTGTGCGCTTGTTTTTGGTACAGTCCGGAATCATCATCGCGTCCGAGACCAAAGATGTTGCTGTTATAACCCGAATTGGCAATGCTGTCCCATACGACGTCGTTATTGGAATTGACATAATTGCCGGCGAGCGTTATCCCATATTTGACGGCTAAGTAGGACTGAATTTTTGCAATCATATCCCCAGGCATCAAGATCATGTTGGTCGATGGATCCTTACTTCTTACAAGAATGATTTCCTGTATAGCGCCGTTAAACGGGTTGGTACTTCCAACCAGTGCATCTGTGTTTGCATTCGCAACCATTAATGGCGTATTGTAACTTCCGGCGCCGGTTCCTAAATTAGTGGAATACTTTGCTCCGTTCAAATACAAATCCAACGGATTGTTGTTGGAGTTCACTACATTCAATGTGGTAATACCATACCGAGCGGAAGCCGGCATGGCAAAATTCGGAGTACGTGCGGTCGTACTCCAATACGCAGAAAATGCATTGGCTGTGGAAGCATTCCAAACCAGACTTGTAGTCGCATTGGCGTTATAAGTTAATAAAACGGAATAAGGCGTTGTTGTCACCTTGCTGGCATCCGATACGATAAAAGCCTGGTACGTATTCCCCGTCGTAAGGCTGTACGGGGTGGACGTTCTCAATTTGCTGCTTGTCGTATTGCCGAAATATATTTCCTTATTGAAATTAAATCTTGAATTTTGTACAACCGGCGTATTGGTTCCGTATTTTACTAAAGAATAGGGTGCAGGGATAAGATTAGTCCACGACGAATTGGTAGAATTATTACCATCAACCCACAAATCCACTGTATATCCGTTTCCGTCAAGGTTGAGTCCTCCCGGCGTAGCTTCAAAACCGGCAATAGCAATGTATCTGTACGTATTGTTGATCGTTACGGTAGCTATTCCTCCGGTAATGGGATAAACATACGTGCTTGCCGGTGGAAATGCAGGGTCGCTGGAAACAATCAAATCATGGGCAAAAGTATAATTCACCTTGATGTTAACCGTTTGGCTGCCTGCTGTAGAACCCTCATTGAGAACTTGCGCCTTATAAATATTCTTACTGCGGTAATTGATTTTATTGGGAATAGTTCCGCTTGCAAATGAGTTGTCGCCTGCCGGATGGACATAGCTGGTATTTCCGAATAAGCCGTTGGATCCGAGCATCACGTAGGTTTTATCGGTAAGTGCATTACTGTTATAGTCGTTCAATTCGTTAAGCGTACCTTTATACACAGTGAGCGTATCGCTTTCCGCGCTACGGCTTTGTACCTGATTCAATCCGCTGTCGTCGTCGCGTCCGATACCGAAAATGTTTTTAGCATAGTCGCCGTTTGTCGCTCTATCCCAGACAGTCTTTCCTCCGGCGCTGACATAATTGCCGGCAGTCAGCGTAATACCGTATTTGACGGCTAAGTAGGTATGAATTTTTTCAACATCTGCGGCTCCCATTACATCAGCAGTGCTTTTTCTAAGAACAATGATTTCCTGTATTGAACCGGCAAACCCATTCGTGGTTGATGTTAGAATGTTTCCATTTCCAATCATTATGCTTCCGGTAGTGAATGAAGCAGGACCGTTTCCGTTCAATGCGCTACCGAGAGCAGGAGTAGATACTGAACTTTGTCCATTTAAATACATATTCAGCGTACCGCTATTCATATTTGCAACATTCAGCGTTGTGATGCCATACTGGCTCTGAGTGGGAGCCGGTGAAAATGCGCGAGAGGTAGTAGCCCAATAGGATGAAAAACCAAGCGAACCGGTATTCCATCGAATACTTGCATAACCGCCATTGTTGGCGTTGTTATTAAATCCCAACAACATTTCATCCGCGCCGCTTGGCTTCGATACTACAAAAACACAATAGCCTCTGCCGGTAGCCATATCGCCATAGTTTGCAGAAGTTTGCAATTTGGTGTTTGTTGCATTGCCAAAATACAGTTCCTTATTGAAATTAAATCCTGTATTTTGTAAAACAGGCACAGGATTGGTCGAGAGATTTTGCAACGAATAATTGGCATTCCCATAAATATTCTTCCACGAATTGTCGGTCGAATGGTTTCCATCGACCCATAAATCCACTGTGTAACCGTTTGATAAATCGATTCCTCCCGGTGTGCCTTCGTATCCTGCGAACGCAATTAAATCGCCGTCGTTGATAAGTACGCCCGTAGCTATATTTTCTATAATCGGATAAACGCGGGTGTACGTCTTATCAAATGCGGAATTAGTCGAAGGAGTAACCAGCACGTAACGCGCAGCGACATAATTCACTTTCATGTTAACCGTTTGGTTGCCTCCCGACGAACCGCCGCCGGTAATTTGCGCTTTATATTTCGTGTTGGAGATGTAATTGATTGTACTGTCAATAGCGAATCCGGTAGCAAATGGTGTGCCTCCGGGCAATTCTAATTTAGTATTTCCGGTTGAGCCGTTGGAACCGATCATCAGGTAGGTTTTGTCGTTAAGCGCTGTGCTGCTTTGGTCGTTCAATTCGTTAAGCGTGCCTTTATACACCGTGAGTATATCACTGTTCGCACTACGGCTTTGTACCTGATTCAATCCGCTATCGTCGTCGCGTCCGATACCGAAAATATTCGTAGCATAGCTGCCGTTTATACTTCTGTCCCAAACAGTAGCGCCTCCTCCAGCGCTGACATAATTGCCGGTAGTCAACGTAATGCCGTATTTGACGGCTAAATAGGAATGAACTTTTGTAACATCAGCATCTGCTATTACATCTGTAGCGCCGGCTAAGGAATTTTTTCTTAGAACGATGATTTCCTGTATCGAACCGCCAAAACCAGTCGCGTTTGTTGTTGTATTGCTTCCATTTCCAATCAATATTCGCCCTGTGCTGTATGAATTTGGTCCCGATGTATTCGCTCCGGTAGAGATAGCAGTATTTGAATTTTGTCCATTTAAATACATAATAAGCGTACCATTATTCATGTTTGCAACATTCATCGTTGTGATTCCATACTGATTTGCACTTGGAGTTGGGGTAAACGCGCGACCGGTAGTAGTCCAATACGATGTAAAACCAGCCGAATTAGCGTTCCACCGCATACTTGCATAACTTGCGCCCGTAGCAGAATTGTTATTAAAGCCCAACAATATTTCATCCGCGCCGCTTGGCTTGGATACCACAAAAACACAATAGCCGTTGCTTAACGCCATATCGCTATAAGGTGCAGAAGTTTGCAATTTGGTGTTGGTTGCATTTCCAAAATACAGCTCCTTATTGAAATTATATCCCGTATTTCGTAAAGCAGGCGCAGGATTGGTCGAAAACTGTTCCAATGAATAATTGGCCGGAGCAAGGTTATCCCACGACGTATTGGTCGAATGGTTTCCATCTACCCATAAATCCGTTGCGTATCCAAAACCGATACCTCCGGGAGAAATTTCATATCCCGCAAATGTAATGTATTCGCCGTCATGGATGTCAATACCGTCTGCTATTTGATCGGTTAGCGGATAAACTCGCGTGCTATTCTTAGTAAAATTCTCGACGTTGGAAACAAGTATATACTGTGCATCAGGATCATTAGCCTGTATGCTCACCGTTTGATTGCCGGATACTCCATTAGTCGTTATTTGCGCTTTATAGATGGTTTTACTGATGAAATTGATTTTACTGCTAAGCGTTCCGACGCCAAACGAAGTGTTTGCCGGATAGACGTAGGGCGTTTTCCCTAACGATCCGTTGGACCCCAGCATCAGGTATTCCTTATCGGAAAGCGCAGTGTTGCTGTTGCTGTTGTCGTTCAAACCGCTGAGCGTACCCTTAAACACGGTAATCAAACCGGCGTTTGCGCTGCAACTCTGCGTCTGATTCAAACCCGACGCATCGTCGCGTCCGATACCAAAAACGTCGGTAACATAACCGGTGTTGGTTGAGCGGCTCCAAACGGGTTTTAAATCCGAATTCACATAATCGCCATATTCCAGTCCAATCCCATATTTCACCGCCAAGTAGGAATTCATTTTATTCAGGTCGTCATTAGAGAGATAATTTCCTACAGTACCCGATAATACAATAATTTCCTGAATATTTCCATTGAATAGAAGAGCTCCGGCTGCTGTTGATTCCCGAGAGCCGATAACTCCCGCTCCAGCTGAGGTTAAGAGAGCTGTTGCAGTAAAAGGTCCCGTAGTATTTACAACTCCGTTCATATACGACTGTGGTCGAGTGGCAGTATTGGTATTGTTGGGAATCATAACGGCATTAATTCCATACAAGCGTCCATTGCCCTGATGAGTAGAAGTATTCCCTGTCCCTGCAGTCTGAAAAGAAGGGTTTCCATTAATCCAACCGTAATTGTTATTTCGTGTAGAATTAAACGCATACACCGTTCCGAAAGTGGAGGAGGAACTCGCTTGTTGTGAAACATAAAACACATAATAGGCATTTCCGGCATTCAAAAAATGGGCAGGTCCTATAAGTTTTTGAGCGCTATTATCCGTTAAATCGATGGACGGGTGGAAATTCATTAAATTGGTTTCCTGATTGTAAGTCGGCCAGTTGGTAGCTGCCGTATAGTTTCTTCCTTTTCCCGATTGATCAGCCCACACAGTCACATTATCATCCTCGTCGGAAGTCACGCCCTGGTCGGCATTCAACCAGAGTTCTACTGTTGCTGAAGTTGAAATATTTCCCGGCCTTATTTGCCCCTGTGCCTCCTGGTTGCCGGCGAACAGGAATATTCCGGCAAGGGCAAAGGCAAAATAGCACAAGATCCAGGATGGCTTATTTTGGTTTGTCATAAATTTTTACTTATAATTAAAATAGGAGTTAATTTTTATTTTTCTACAAATACGATATTAATATAGGTAGAATCGCTGGCATTTTTTAAGATTTTGTACGTCATCTTTCCGTCAGAGCTGATTCCATCTATTTCAAACACCTCATGGTCATAAGCCGTTACATAGTAATTTAAATCCGTTGGCGCCGGAATAGAAGATAAAGCGATGCCGGGTGCTCCGTTGCTTGCAACAACATCGGTATTTGTATCATCACTCAGCTGTTTTTTGAATGCACCGTATAAATCTACCTCCTCAGTTCCTCCTGTTGGAGTTATGACGGATGTGTCGAAAACAATCGAAGGCATGTAGAACCAGCTATTCGAGAAAGAGGGAGCAACAGATAAACGTATCCACCGTGTACCCGTATTGTAATAAAATCCGGCTTGCAATGTATCTTTTTCGCTCACCGTCATATTATAAACAAGCATCCCTTCTTTATGTTCAGGAAGTGGATTCGGAAGACTTAATTTTTTCAGTTCTACGCGAGTTGGTAAAAATCCGTGATCAGTGCTTTTTAATTCAAGTACGGCTCCTGCTTCCGGCTTATCCGTACTTCCAATTGTGACTTGAGATTGGACGCTGATTGCAAAAACAAACACAAAGAATAACACGAGAATGTTTTTTTTCATAAGTTTGTAAAAATTAATTGTTTTTATTATAAATAGTGTAATTATTTTAATATTATAAATTTGCAAACACAATAATGAAAAGTTTTCTTTGATAAATATGCTCATTATTTATTCAAAAAGCCAACATAGTTAATTACTGCTCATATCCTATTGATTAATGTTTGAAATATAATAATAGTGATTAAAGCACAAAAGTAAATAAAATAAATACTCACAACAAACATTAATTATATTAAATTTTTCTTTTACATACACTAATATGTTGACAAATGTATATAATGCCATGCCACGTGCTATAAATATGAAAAATATCCCATAACAGATAAGCAGAATATTCAAATGTCAATTTTATACTCAATATGCATTAGAAAGGATACCCTATCGCCACATAGACTGCCGAATTATTCCATAAATTGGATTTCAGAAACATGAAGCGATGGCCCTCCGGAAGGGCTGGGTCGTAAACCCGGGTGCCGGCATCTAAACGAAAAATGAAGAAACTAAAATCGAAACGCAAACCGATGCCGGTGCCGATGGCCAATTCTTTGTAGAACGAATTCCAGCGGAAAAGTCCTCCGGGTTGGCCTTCGTAGTCCTTGATAGTCCAAGTGTTTCCACAATCTATAAAATAGGCCGGCTCTAACCATTTCAATATTTTTACCCGGTATTCACCGCTAACAATGAAGTAAATATCTCCAACGTGCGTTGTCGGGTCGCCTGGGGTGCCTTGATTAAAAGAACCGGGACCTAAATAACGGGTGCGCCAACCGCGTACACTGTTCGGCCCTCCGGCAAAAAAGCGTTTTTCAAAAGGAAGAATCAACGAATTATCGTAGGGATAAGCCAATCCGAAGGCCGTATGAAATGCCAGTGCATTGGTTTCACTCAACGGGAGGGTTTCGGCATAATCAAAATAGCCTTTCAGGTATTGGGCAAAAGGATTCCCTGCAATCTCGTATTGGCCGTTTTCGTTTTTTTCTGCATGGGTCAATGAGAAGATGCCACGCAAGGCATTGCCCGACGATTCGGCATTAAACCGGATGGTATATAAATGTTGATACGCTTTTCGCTTTCCGCTGTTCGTCGAAATCAAACTGTAATCAATGCCTGCCGTAAATACGTTATCATAGCTTAACCGGGTCAAAGGATCGATTTCCGTAAGAAGGTATTGTTCGAAACGATCCGATTTCCATGGCATAGCTACGTAATTCACATCCAAAAGATTGATTGCATGAGTGGTTTGGCTGTTCCTGTCCGCCCAACTGATTTGCCATTTGAAATTAAAAAAATTACGGGTGAATTCCGGCCGGTTTTGAACATTATAACCTAAGCTGTATTGGGTTTGCATATTGTAGTTATTCTGTAGATAGGCGCCTAAAAAAGGGATATGGAGTTTAGAGAATGTCAGTGAAGGAATAACTCCTATTTCATAATAATTCGGATTAATCGAACTGGCGTTCGAGCTTCCCGAAACAAATTCATACGCGCCTTTCAATTGGATATTGAAGATTTCCGATCCGTTAAACAAATTGCGGTGCCCGTAATTAATATCCAAAGCCACTCCCAAATCGCCGGCATTATTCGTACCGCCCAGGCGGGTTTGAAAAGAATGAATATTGCCCGGTGTCAAATAAATATCGCAGTCGAGAAGCGTAGAATCGGCATAGTTTCCCTGATTATAAGCTATGTCAATCCGATTTACGCAGTTCAGGGCTTGAAAAAGTCCGAAAGTCGATACCCTCGCTCTTTCCCTGAACAATCCGCCGGGATGAACCGTCACTTTGTCGGCAATTACTTGAGGACGCAAGAAATGCAACTTATCATAATAGATTTCAATGCCTTTCCTTTCTGTGGAGTCGGTAATATGATACTCTTCGCTGTTTAAGGGATCGTATCCACTGAATACTCTCACCTTAGCAATTCGATATACATCGGTCAGCGTGGTGTCTATCAAATACAAACTTAAATCAATCCGGTTGGAATTTAAAGTGGTATCGGCTAAATAATGCAGATTGTCGATCGTTAAGTCGTAATAACCCTGGTTTCGCAAAATATTGCTGATTCGCAACCGTTCCTGGCTCAATTGATCCATATTGAAAATGCTGCCGGGTTTGATGATGCTTGCAGCAAGCACATTACTGTTGGGACGATGCTGCCGGTTTCGATTGGTACTTGCTTGCCGGCTTCTCAAACTATCGGCAGGTTGTCCTCCCGAATGCGTTAACCGGGAAAATAAACTCCTTGACGAACGAATTCCCCTGGCCAAATCATTCATTTGCGAATCAGGCAGCTGAAGCATATAATCGCGTATCAGGTAAGGAATCCCTTCATGAATCCGGTAATCTACCGATACTTTTTTTCCTACCGTATCCACCGTGGCGCCTACCTCTGCGTTCAGATACCCCAAATTTTGCATCTCTATCGATAATTCATTGATTGATTGGTTCACAGAATTCCGATCATAGATCACAGGCGGATTACCGATTTTGCGAATGATTTTCTTGATTCGGTTCGAATCGTTATTGACCATATTATATAGGAGTAAGCCGAGTTTGGAGTCGTTGGGTTTTTGCTTGATAAAATTCAATAACTGAACATCGGAAGCGACGGCAGAGTCTGTTTTCAATGAAACTTTATCCAAGAGATATTGTCCCTCCGGAATATATTTGGTGGTACTGCACGACAGCATAAATACATACAGCAGGCACACCGCCGTTGCAAATCCTATCCGGTTGGAAGCAGGGAAATTCATACATCGTTATCTGTGAAAGGTGAAAATGAAATTCATTCCAAAATTCCAAAGAGTGACCATTCCGATAGCAACTATCTTCGAAAAGTAGAAATTCCATTTCATCTTATCGGTAAGAATCCATATAATCAGATTATTTAATCCCAAGCCTATAAGTGAAATAAATATAAAAGAGAAATATTCGGTTCCAATATTGCTGTTACGACTTCTGAATGTCCAAACGCGATTCCAAAGATAATTGGAGGATGCCGCTAAGATAAATCCGCATGAATTGGCAATATATTTATTGATTTTTACCTTTTCTTTCAACAGCCAGGTTGTACTGAAATCGATGATCATTCCGGAAAAACCGATGATGCAAAATTTAAAGAATTTAAGAATAAGCAGCTTGTCAATCATTTCTTTGCTTTGATTTCGATAAGGAAAAAAGAACTGTTTCGAGCCGAACAAATCGGATTGGTCAACGTCAGAAAGAAGTGGTAATGATCGGGAGCAAGGGTAGGAACAAGCAGTTGCAATTCTCTTTTCAAGCTCCCGTTGGCCGGTAGAATGTGAATCGGCTCATTCAATTCGCAATCGAAAAACTCAAAATTCTTTCTTCCCGACTTGGAACTAAAGCCCGCCTGGCAAGTCACCGGAAATTCAGGATGTTGAAAATCAATATCCGTTCCCGTCGGATTGGTGATTTCAAAATCGATCCGGAGGGAATCGCCCGCACAAAACACCTTCTCAGGTAATTCAAATTCAATCTTTACTCTGTTGACCGATTGAAGATGATCGGCAAAATAGCCTTCAATGATTCGATCGCCCGCTTTGTATTGTTGCGACTTTCCTGCTACGGGAGCGCTAATAAAAACAGGCTTTCCCTGATATTCCAATTCCTTCTGCAAAAAATCGAATTGGGTATAACGACTATTCACCGCATTCAGTAAAAGAGAAACTTTTCCTCCTGTAAAAAAATGGTAATCGGATGCTTGTTGAAAAGAACCCGTAAAGACAACCGGCAAATCGCCTGCGACGGACTCAAGTTCCTTGCTTTTCTTTTCCTTTCCACTGAATCCCAACCGTTCGGGAAGTAATCCGCACGCCAAAACAATCCGGGCAATCAGGATGATCGCCAGTGTAGGAGCTATTCCCTTTTTCACAAACCGCAACAGTTTATCATTTTGCATACTGTATTGATATAACAGCACGACGAAAGGAATGGAACAAGCTACCGTCCAGTGAGGTTCAACATAGCGGTAAGTCGAAAGCGCCCAAAAGAAACCGATAAATCCGATAATTAAAAAATACAATCCTCTTTCGAAAGCATCCTTTGCCTTGTATTTAATCAGAATATATACAATGGCCGGAAGAGTCAACGGGTTAAAAACCGCCAATTGATTGGGAATATATCCAAGGAAACAGGGCCATTCGAAACCGTTGTTCCGGTCGGTGAGTTGATATTTAATACTTGGAAAATCTTTGGATACTTGCCAATAGATATGCGGAGCAAGGAACAGCAACGAGAGCAGGCCTGCGATCCACAATTTATAACGCAAAAGCAATTTCGGATTGGATAAAACAATAAGTCCAATGACCAAAAAGGCATGGTATTTGCTGTAAACCAATCCTGCCATTGAAACGGCAAGCAGCAAAACGGCCATCCACGATTCCTCTTTCAAAAACTTTTTATAGCTCCATAAGAAAAAAGCGGTAAAGAAAAGGAAAGGCGAATCGGGCGTGGTTATAAATCCATACACCTGAAACATAACCAGCGATCCGCAAATAATAAAAAATGTAAGAACTTTTTGGAAATCAGGCAACTGTTCTTCAACTAATTTCCAACACATCACAAGCGTTGCTCCTTGAAGAAGAACGGTCATCAAACGAATCGAAAGATTCCCGTTGAAAAACAATTTTGAGAGAAAAATCAATACCCCGACTAAGGGCGGATGATCAAAATATCCCCAAGCCAAATTCTCCCCATACAAAAAGTAATACGCTTCATCGCTATGTATTTCGGTAAAGATAGCTTGCAGCATATTGACACACAGCCATCCGAAAAGGAAAATTGCAAAAAGCGGAAGATAGTTATTCTTTATTTTGAGAGCCAGTTTTCCCATAAATAATGATATTTTTTGCCTGACTTCTTATCCTTCAAATTATCCAAATCAAAAGAGGCATACAGTTGTTGTTCGGTGTACATTCCCGGACCGACAAAGTGAAGCGTAAAAATAAACTTCACCGAGATAATATTGGTTTTCAAAAAATAGAGATAGCCATCCAGCCGGTCGTAACGCGTAGCCCGATAAAGCCGGTCGCCCCAATAAAGCTGATTGCTAAATTCATTGTAATACAATTCTTGCGAAGCGCCCTTGTAGTAGGTATTAAATACTCCTATCCCTCGATACTCGGCTCTCAGTTCCGAAAGTAACCCCTGCGGGCATTGCCATCCGCTATTGGTAATCCGGTCCTGTTCAAGCCCAACCGCCCATCCGGCATTGACACTCAATTCATCCAATGGTGTTTTAGATGCAAAATCCAGACCTAAAGCTGTCCATAGCCGCCCGTTATCATGTACCGACATCGTATACGCCGGATCCATTGTCCCAGCAAAATGGTACATATATCCAAAATGTTGTGCATACAAAACTTTCCAATTGTAACGACCCGACCATCCCATAAAAAAAGTTTCGCGAGCGGTAGGACTCTGACGGCTTATCCAGTCGAGCCAAATATTCATATAGTCACCTTTCTTTGAATAAATCTCCCAAAAGAAACCATTCATTACCGGTCGGTAATTGGTAACGGAATCTTGAAAAAAGAAAAGTGGATATTTATCCACTGCCAATTTCCGGGGAAACGCTCCCATGTAGAAACGGAAAGGCTTGTTATCGTATTCGTAATAAGCAATCAAATCGTGATATCCAAACGTTTTATCACTCCCGTATTCGTGCATGGCATCGACTCCTACAAAAATACGATGCTTGGTATCCCATCCTATTCCCAATTGGGGAACAAGATGCACCCCTGCCATTGTCTGCGAAAAACCGACAGGGCAATCGGCAAACTCGTTGTTGTCAAAAAAATTGTGAATTCCTGCTTGATATAAAATTTCCTGTGGGAAGGCGGAGATTTGAGCTCCTAAAAGAAGAAGAATAATAATACAGTGCTTTTTCATTAAATTATTCTCTTTATTGATGAATTACAAAACATTTCACAAGTTACAACACCTCATACATATCACGTTTCATAACAAGCGGATATCGTTCCGGATATTTCAAGCTGTCAATTTCCAAATCAACATCGAGATTATCCCAACGAATTGCATAATCTCCAACCATTTCTACATTAAAAATATCAGATATTTTTGCATTTTTGAACCATGGTAATCTATTATATGAAAGATAATAATCATCTCCATATACTGTTAGAAATATACCGTCAGGCATAATAGTTCGTACACTAACTGATGTGCGCTTTGTACTTTGTTTTGAAATCGTCTTCATTTTTCCTTACAATTATCATTATTTTTTTAATTCCATCTCTGAAAACCCTCGACTATCAGCAAGTTCTACAATGGGTTCCAACCATACCTTCGCACTATTATTGTCTTTAAAAACATGCACGTGCATCCTCTTTTCTTCATTCGAAAATATGCTGAACTTGTATCCTTTCTCGATTATGAATGCTGGACTCATGTAAATTTTTTCAACAAAAATACAATTCTTTTTTGAAAAATAAAAGTGAAACCATTTTTTAATCAACAAATATAATTTAAAACCGGATGCAATCGCTTTACGACTACATCCGATTTTTCTAAAAACAGCAGCTATCGACCCTCACACTATATACAGTATCATCGCCGATCGCAATTCATAACTCCCCCTTCAGGGGGTTGATAGGTTAAATAATCCCTTGCGCCATCATCGCTTTTGCCACTTTCATAAATCCTGCGACATTAGCGCCTTTGACATAGTTTGTGTACGAATCGCTTTCTTTGCCGTATTTCACACACTGTGCATGAATCTCTTTCATGATGCCTTTCAATTTGGCATCGACTTCTTCGCGGCTCCAATTCAGACGCATGGAATTTTGAGTCATTTCCAGACCGGAGGTAGCCACACCACCGGCATTAGCGGCTTTACCCGGGGCGTACAATATCCGCGCTTGCTGAAACACTTCGATAGCTCCTGGAGTCGAAGGCATATTCGCTCCTTCCGAAACAGCGAAACAGCCGTTGGCTATCAGGGTTTTGGCATCCTCTTCGTCGATTTCGTTCTGCGTTGCGGAAGGAAGCGCAATATCACATTTTTCACTCCAGGGACGCGATCCTGCCACATATTTGCAGTGATACTGTTCGGAATATTCCCGGATGCGTCCGCGATAAAGGTTTTTTAGTTCCATGATATAGTCTAATTTTTCACGATCTATCCCGTCCGGATCGTAAATATACCCGTCCGAATCGGACAGGGTAATTACTTTGGCTCCCAGTTCAATCAGTTTTTCGACCGTATATTGGGCGACATTGCCCGAACCGGAGACGGCACATAGTTTGCCTTTGATATCTATGTTTTTCGTTTTCAGCATTTCCAACAGAAAGTAGATGTTCCCGTAACCGGTAGCTTCCGGACGAATCAACGACCCTCCGAATTCAATGCCTTTACCGGTAAAAGTGCCTGTATTTTCACGAGCTAATTTTTTATACATTCCATACATGAACGCTACTTCACGGCCTCCCACGCCAATGTCGCCGGCAGGAACATCGGTATCCGGCCCGATATAGCGCCATAATTCCAACATAAAGGCTTGGCAGAAACGCATAATTTCGGCCGTCGATTTTCCTCTCGGTGAAAAGTCGGAACCGCCTTTGGCTCCTCCCATCGGCAGGGTGGTCAGCGAATTTTTGAAGGTCTGCTCAAAAGCAAGAAATTTGAGGATGGAGGGATTGACCGAACTGTGAAAACGAACGCCTCCCTTATACGGCCCGATAGCATTGTTATGCTGGATGCGGTACCCCATATTGTTTTTGACATTGCCTTTGTCATCCACCCACGTGACGCGGAAGGAAAAAATTCGGTCGGGAATGCAAAGCCGCTCGATCAGGTTGGCTTTTTCAAATTCGGGATGCTGGTTATACACCTCTTCTATCGATCCCAACACTTCCTCTACGGCCTGATGATACTCCGGTTCATTCGGAAATCTTCTTTCTAACTCATTTAATACCTCTTGTAATTTCATTTTGTTTGTTTATTTATTTGTCCTAAAATATATGGTTAGTTTTTACGCTCAAACCGAATGCAAAAGTACAAAGAAATTTTGGATTACAAAATATTTAGAAAGATTTTTCTTGAAATAATAGCATAATGATATAAAAGAAGAAATAAAAACAATAAATAGCTACAAATGGCGGGTGACAAGTAACTCACCCCCCGTCACTCGCTACCGCCTTATTAACCTCCTCAATATAATTCAACACCTCCTCTTTCCCTTTTTTGTGTTCGGCGGAAGTGTAGAAAACAGGCGGAAGCTCTTCCCATGTTTCTAACAGTTTCGTTTGGTATGTGGCTACATTGCCATCCAATTTACTCCGGGAAATCTTATCTATTTTCGTAAAAATAATAGCAAAAGGAATCCCTTTTTCCCCTAATTGATGGATAAACGCTAAATCAATTTCCTGAGGCTCATGCCGGCAGTCGAGCAAAACGAAAAGACAGGTTAATTCTTCCCGCTTATCCAAATAAGCGTCGATAATTCCACGAATGCGTTCGCGTCCCTTCTTTCCCCGCTGGGCATAGCCGTAACCGGGCAGATCGACTAAATACCAGGCATTATTAATCAAAAAATGGTTGATCAATTGTGTTTTTCCAGGTGTGGAAGAAGTCAGCGCCAACCCTTTCACCCCCGTCAACATATTGATTAATGACGATTTCCCTACGTTGGAACGACCGATGAATGCGTATTCGGGACGACCATCTTTGGGACACCGGCCGGCATCGGTATTGCTGATAATAAATTCGGCTTTTTGAATATTCATTGTTTTCAATTATCAATAATGAGTAACAAATTTACAACTTATTTTTGAAAATATAAAATAAAAGAACTCTGATACTATTGTTATGTTCACATTAAAATGCGCATCGTCATTTCCAACCAAAGAATCCTTCCGGCGAAAATGAGACCAACCGTAAAATATTATCGGCGCAAGCATCAACTTTGCCCGTAGGGCAATCATATCAATAGAAAACAAGAATACAAATGAAAGATTTTTTTACTATCGCTCTCGAAGAGAGCCAACCTGCCTAAGCAGCATCCTCAGGATGCTGTATCACAAAGATATACCTGTTCTACTGCCTGTACAGCAGGCATACTTGCAGAGGATACATGGAACGGCGCATGTCCGGTTTGCCTGCTACGCAGGCGGGATGTGAGGTGTAGTCGCCTTTTTTTATCGCAGTTTTTTTATTATTTTTGCCGGTCAGTAGCGCTTAATTGTCTAAACATTTTAATAAATGGCTGAAGAAGAAAAAATCAGAGAACATGCAAAACATGCTTTGCAGGATTTAACGGATAAAAATAAAAAGTGGAAAGACCGGATAAAAGACTTTGCGTGGGAAGTATTTATCATTATTGTCGCAGTGAATATTACGCTTTGGTTTCATAGCTGGAGCGAGAAAAGACATGAACGCGAATTGGAAAAGAAGTTTTTAATCGGTATAAGAAGTGATTTGGTTACAGTTAACCAAATTTTGGAGTATAATATAGTTACCGCTCAACCTTGGCTTGACTATGCCGATAGTGTTGTTGCACAAATTATAGAGCATAGAATTGATAAAGCGTTTGTTGATACCGTTAGCTGGAAATTATCAACTTTTATACTTTTCACTTATGACAACAGTCGTTTTGAAAATTTCAAATCTTCAGGTTATTTGCGGTTAATTGAAAATGACTCTTTATCAATGGCTATAACCGGTTTATACACTGTTAGATTTCCAAACGAAGTGAACTCAGATAATTTGCAAGTTGATGAGATATCAAAGAATTTCTACGCTTATATTGGGTCAAAAGCTCAAATAGATCTTTCTTCAGGAGAAATGATTATTTCAAATCTGTTAAATTCTTCTGGTGTAAAAATGCTAATAGCTCAGCGGATATCTAATCTTATGTTGAGGAAAAATCAAAAACAAGCAGCGATAAAAGATGTTGAAGGTGTGATAAACAAAATTGACCGAGAACTCAAAAGTCGGTTTAATTATCAAGAAAAATGATTTTCAGCGAATGGGAGCAAAAATAGACTTTGCCCGTTAGGGCATTCATATCAATAGAAACAAGATTACAAACGAAATTGAAAACACCGTAGGTGTTTCACAGCAATAAATTATTCACATTGAATAGAATGAAACCACTACGTGGTTTAAGGGATGGCAGGAGGGGTGTGCGTTTTTCTATTATCGAGTAGACTGCCCTGCCGATATATTCAGCAGGGAGAGCCTCTCACACCACTGTA
>Ga0123357_10000422_pt1 | contig 40488 bp, 31 predicted proteins | sample TergutEmb28metaG_FD_89873 | JGI IMG/M metagenome (GOLD analysis project Ga0123357, IMG submission 89873) | Embiratermes neotenicus P4 segment gut microbial communities from Petit-Saut dam, French Guiana - Emb289 P4 | ecosystem: Host-associated > Arthropoda: Insects > Digestive system > Gut ...
TTCGCGCCTACATCGAGCACAAGATGGGCGACAGCGGCTCGTTGCAGAAGCTCTTCTATATTGGGCCGCAGTTCCGGCGCGAACGCCCGCAGCGGGGACGCTACCGGCAGTTCTGGCAGATCGGCGCCGAGGTGATCGGACCCGCTTCATCCGGCTCGGAAAGCCCGGTGCGCGACGCCGAGGTGCTGGAGATGCTGGCCACGCTGCTCGACGAGCTTGGCATCAAGGGCTGGCGGCTGGCGCTGAACTCGGTTGGCTCGGCAGAGGACCGCGCGCGCTACAGCGCGGCGCTGCGCGAGGCTCTGGCTCCGGTCAAGCATCGCATGTGCGCGGACAATCAGCGCCGCGCCGAGACCAATCCGCTGCGCGTGCTCGACTCCAAAGACGAGGCCGATCAGGAGATTATCCAGTCGCTGCCCAAGATTGCCGACTATCTCGACGAAGCGTCGCGCGAACACTTCGCCCAGGTGCGCGCCGCGCTCGACGCCTGCGGCGTGGCTTACGAGATCAATCCGCGGCTGGTGCGCGGCCTGGACTACTACACGCGCACGACCTTCGAGTTCACGGTCGCGGACGGCAGCGGCCTGGGCACGCAAAACGCCCTGCTCGGCGGCGGTCGCTACGACGGCCTCTCGGAGATGATTGGCGGCCCCAAGGCTCCGGGCATCGGGTTCGCCATTGGAGAGGACAGGCTGATCCTCACACTGCAAGCGCAGGCGGCAGAGGCGCAGGCGAAGAAGCTCGACGCCTACATCGCTCCGATTGGCGTGGCGCAAAACGCCGCCGCGCTAAGGCTGGCTCGCGATCTACGCCGGGCAGGATTGTCCATCGAGGTCGGCGACGGGAGTTTCCGCCTGAAGAAGAGCTTCGATGCGGCTGATAAAGTAGCCCGGAAGATTGTGATTCTTGGCGAAGACGAAGTGGCATCAAGAGTTGCAACCGTAAAAGAATTTGCGACGGGTGAACAAACAAAGGTAGCAGAATCCGATCTGACAGCATTTCTACAGGAAAAAAGACAAGCTTAACGAGGGACTGTTATTCGTCAAAAAAGTCCTCGTCGATCTTCTTGATCTCAAAATTTTCCTTTACCTCGCAACCGACGTTATAGCGGATCATAAGACGAGTGAGTTGATCGCCATCAATCAAAACAATTTGCTTGCTCAGTAACTTCACTTCTTCGCGTACCTGGTCACTATACTTCGAGGAAGTAACGAATAGCCCTTTACTGGCCTTGAAAGCATCCAGACTGGTGTAGAACTCGCGAATGGCACGAGGACCAACAGTATTTCCGTCGGCATATCTCTTGACTTGGATACAAACGCGGTCCAACCCCAGCGGGTCCTGATCGATCACGACATCAACCCCACCATCTCTCGGGCCTCCTATCCACGCCTTATGTAATGCTTCCCTGATTTCCGCCTCTGTCTTCGATCCTCCATAGCCCATTGAAAAAAGCAGACGGGCAGTCAGACGCTCCATAAAGTCCGGTTCAGCTTTACGAATTCTGGTCAACAGCTCACTGGCAAGTGTGTCGACCAATTGTGCATGCGCATTTCGCATCGTTTCATCTGGAGTATGCGTGGACTCCGAAACTACATCTGATCCTTGTATGACTTCTGATGATGCTGGAGGTTTGTCGCGTTCTTGAAATCTCTGAAATTCCGGAAATTGCGAAAGATATTTTCCTGTAATCCGTTCTGGATGTTGAGAAAGGACCTCTCTTCCTCGTTGAGAGATCGAAAAGTGAGCCCTCTTCGTAGATTCAAGCAGTCCTGCCATTGACAGATATGTCTTTGCCCATGAGACTCTGCCATTGAACAGGCGGCCACCAGATGCGTAAAGTTGATTTCTCTCGTCCTCAGTAAGGTTGAACTCATCTGCAAGAGGCTCGACAACTTTAGAGACATTCCATTCCTTTCCGTCGGCAACAAGTTTCAACAATGGCAGCATCAGGGTTTGATAATCAGGAATTGGCATGCAATCTCTTTCATTTTTATATTTGGTATCGCAAGAATTTTACCTGTTTCAGGTTGGTCTTGATAATTTAAGATCATGCTCCGAAGAGATTTTCTTGGCGGTCTTGCGGTAACGTTCCTTAGCCAATATGTCTGGGGACTGCCTGTTCCAAAGAATTGCGGGGAACTGCTGGCGAAGGCCGCTCTTGCGCAGCTTGGAGTTACCACTTCGTATGATCCCAGCTATGTTCGCATACCTTATCCGAACGGGGATGTTCCCCGCCAGACCGGGGTATGCGCCGATGTAGTCGTTCGCGCTGCTCGGGACGGTTTGGGGCTGGATCTGCAACAGCTCGTCCATGAAGATATGGTGCGGCACTTCAGCGCCTACCCTTCCATGGGAGCGAAACGTCCGGATGCCAACATCGACCATCGCCGGGTTCTGAATCTGGAGGTCTTCTGGATGCGCGCCGGAGCGAGGCTGTGGGAGCCATCAAAACCCACGGCTGGCGACGGTTTTCCTGCGCCGATTCAGGTCGGCGATCTGCTGACCTGGATGCTCGATGCGAGACTGCCGCACGTAGGCGTGGTTGTTGCGCGCGATGCTGCGACGACTCGCATCCTTCATAATGTTGGGCGTGGCGTGGAAGAGAACGATCTCGTCGTTTTCCATCCGCACCGCGCGCACGGACACTATCGCTGGCCAGCGACGTAGCGCGCGGGTCATCTCGTACAATAAAAACATTGTGACTCTCGACTTTTTAAGCGGACTACAGCGGACGCACATGTGTGGCGTTCTGCGCACGGAAAACGATCAACAGGACGTTGTCCTTATGGGATGGGTGAACCGGCGGCGCGACCACGGCGACCTCATCTTTCTCGACCTGCGCGACCGCAGCGGCATCACCCAGGTGGTGCTCGACAAGGAGACCTGCCCCGAGGCGCACGCCAAGGCCGAAGCGGTGCGCAGCGAGTACGTCGTTGCCGTGAAGGGCACGGTACGGCGGCGCGGCGCGGGTCTTGAAAACCCCAACATGCCCACCGGCGAGATCGAGATCGTGGCGCGCGAGCTGCTGCTGCTCAATGATGCGAAGACGCCGCCCTTCTCGCCTGCCGAGGACGCGATCACGAACGAAGAGGTCCGGTTGAAGTACCGCTACCTCGACCTGCGCCGCAGCCAGATGCAGAACAACCTCGCGCTGCGCCATAATGTTGCGCGGGCGATTCGCGAGAACCTGTCGGACAACGGCTTCCTTGAGATTGAGACGCCTTTCATGACCCGCTCCACGCCCGAGGGCGCGCGCGATTACCTTGTGCCCAGCCGTGTGCATCCGGGCACCTTCTACGCGCTGCCGCAGTCGCCGCAGATCTTCAAGCAGATTCTGATGATCTCGGGCTTCGACCGCTATTTCCAGATAGCCCGCTGCTTCCGCGACGAGGATCTGCGCGCCGACCGCCAGCCCGAGTTCACGCAGATAGACCTGGAGATGACCTTTCCTACTCAGGAGACAGTCTTCGGCGTCGTCGAGGGCTTCCTTGGCGCGGTCTTCCACACTGTCGGCATCGATCTGACGACGCCGTTTCTGCGGATGACGTACGACGAGGCTATCCGGCGCTACGGCATCGACAAGCCCGACATGCGCCTGCCCGCTCTGACCGATCTGTCTGCGGAACTGACGCCGGAGCTGCGCGAGCAACTGAAGGTTGAGCAGAAACTACCTGTGTTGGGCTTCGTCATTCCGAAGGTCGGCGGGCTGAGCGGCACGCAGCGGCGCTCGCTGGTCGATGAGATTCGCAGCGCCTTCGACGGCTGCGGCCTGGACTCGCTCGACACGGCGCGCTTGAGGACGAACGCCGCGTTTGTGCCGCTGGCTGATGCCATCGATGCGAAGCTGGCCGCCGAACCTACGCTTGAAGGCGGCGTAAGCCCCGAGGACCTAGTCGTCGTCATCACTCCGAAACTGGGCACGCCGGAGAAGTGGAACTACGATCCGCAGTGGATATACAAGCGCGTGGGAGCGCTGCGCCTGCAACTGGCACAGAAGTTTGCCGACAAGCACGGCCGCTTCACGCAGACCGGGACGGAAGCGGACTTCCGCTTCCTGTGGGTCACCGACTTCCCCATGTACGAGTGGAACGAAGAGACGCAGACCTGGGACGCAGCGCACCATCCGTTCACCTCGCCGCACGAGGACGACATCAAGAGCGGCAAGCTGGTCAACGACAAAGGCGCGGTGCGCGCGCTGGCCTACGACATCGTGCTTAACGGCACGGAGCTTGGCTCGGGTTCGATCCGTATCCATCGGCAGGACGTGCAGAAGCAGATATTCAGCTCACTCGGCATGAGCGACGAAGAGGCTAAGGAGCGCTTCGGGTTTTTCCTCGACGCGCTGGAGTACGGCACGCCTCCGCACGGCGGCATTGCCCTTGGACTCGACCGCATCGTGATGATCCTTGCCGGAGCGCAAAGCCTGCGCGAGGTCATCGCTTTCCCCAAGACGGCCAAGGCCATCGACCTGATGGTCGATGCTCCCAGCGCTCCGACCGAGCAGCAGATGAAAGAACTGCACCTGAAGACGGCTGTTCGCAGTTAGTCGGCCTGCAAAACAGATGACACAGAAGCCCGGTCCTGGCCGGGCTTTTGTGCAAGCTCTTTAAACAGAGACTCCGGCGCGAGCGGCACTTGCGGATAGAGCGAGGACACTCGGTTCTCGACGAACAGCTTCACCATCAACGGATCGAGAATAAGTTCCTTGAAGAGAACGACCGCCGTCTGTGCGGGAACCAGCCACGGCAGGCGGCGAGTGGTCTTGTGATTTTCCTGCTTTGATGCGAACTCCCACCGGGCAAACTCCGGGTATCGCTCCGCGTGTTGATAGAAGTAGTCCTGCCGGTTCAGGTCCACGCCGCAGAGAACGATGCGCTTGTAACCCATGCGAACAGCCAGCGCCAGCATGGCAATCGCCGAGCCGCCGTACTTGAAGAGCCACTCGATCCGAGTGCTTTCGGAGAAGGTTCCAAGTGATTGCATGTACCGGATTCCGTAGCGGAGTTCCTCCTCGCTGCGCGCAACCACAGGCATGGAAAAGCTCACGTACATCTTCTTCTTCATGTCTTCGGGAAGACTGGTTACCGTCTGCGTGTGGTCGAGCGGAACGATTTCGCTGATAATCTTCAGCGTATGGATATAGTCTCGCGCGCGGCGTTCAAGAACCATCTGAAGCGCTCGGTAGAGCGCGGGATGATCGATGCTGGAGACGCTTTCAACGTGATAGAAGCGGGGCACAAAGGGATGGATCGGCCAGAAGTTAAGCCCCACACTATCGTGTTTAGCGATGATCTTCCACTTGGATTCAGAGATATAGTTAACTGACCATGCGCTGCCTAGAACGAAAAGTGTTTCACTTTGCTTATAACTTCGTAGATCAATACTGCTGAGTAGGGGCAACCCGGCTATGTCCGCGGCCTCGGCAGCACGCGCATATTCCGCTCGCAGCCGCTGGTGATGATACAGGCGGCACAGCAGCGGATGCGGAAGTTGTTTGGCTAACAACGGAATCAGGTTCATCTCCTCGGATAACTCCTCAGATGACATAACTCCCGACGGCGTAAGAGTCAAGGTTCTGGCCAATCCACTCGGCGGTTTGTACAAGGCCTTCACGTAAAGAAATCTTTGGTCTCCATGCTGTGTGTCGCTGAAGTAGGAGACTGCTTGCGCAAAGACGATCTACTTCGCTGGCCTCCGGACGTAGCCGTATTTCTTCGCAGTCTATCTGGCGTCTTATCCCAAGCACATCGAAGATCATCTCAGCCAGTTCGTTGATCGAGGTCTCTGTGCCGCTGCCTATGTTCAATGTTTTGCCAATGGTTTCGGGCGTTTCGGCAATGGCAAGAAATCCATCTACAGTGTCGGAAACAAAGTTGAAGTCACGTGTAGCTGCTAGATTTCCCAGCTTCACAAACGGCTGTGTAAGAACCTGCGTCATAATCGCCGGAATCACGGCGCGCGAACTCTGACGTGGCCCATATGTGTTGAAGGGACGGGCAATCGAGACCGGAACGCCGAACGAACAATAATAGGATTCAGCAATCTTATCCGCGCCGATTTTTGTCGCGGCATAGGGTGACTGTCCATGCAGCCTGTGATTCTCGTCAATTGGCGTGTACAGCGCGGAGCCGTATACCTCACTCGTCGATGTGCAGATAACCCGCTCAGTTCCATATCGCCGTGCCGCTTCAAGGACATTGAGCGTACCTTCGATATTGGTTTCGACGTACGAGCGCGGCGAGTGATACGAGTAAGGAATTCCGATCAACGCCGCAAGGTGAAAGATAACATCGACATCCTTGGCAGCATGAAGAACGCCTTCCACGTCACGTATATCTCCGTGGACGATCTCCAGTTCAGAGCGCATAGCAGATGCCGACAGCCAGCCCTGAGACCCCTGAGAGGTATAGCGGAGAAGGCATCGAGTCCGCGCCCCCAGACACGCAAGATGTTCGGCAAGGTGGCTGCCGATAAATCCGCCTGCGCCGGTAACTAGTACGTGGCGGTTTTTCCACGAGAAGGAACTCATTGACGTCTTAGCCTCCATAGTTACACCATGTCCTTGGCGGTGCCTGCGATGGATGCGCGCTCGTATTCTTCTCTCTGTCCGATATCCTGCCAGTATTCACGTACAGGGAAGCAGATGACGCGCTTGTTAGCCTGGATCAGGCTTGTAATTAAATCCGGCATGTCGTAGGCGCAGCTGCGCGGAATCATCGCGCACACGCAAGGTTGAATCAGATAGATTCCGGCGCTGACAAAATGACGGGATCGCGGCTTTTCGATAATGCTAACTGCGTTAATGCCATCGGTGCTGATGACACCATAAGGTATCTGCACCTCATACTGCCGTACGGCGATCGTCATGTCAGCAGAGTGCTCACAATGAAACTCCAGCATGGAGCGGAAATCAATCGAAGTAAGGATATCTCCGTTGACCACCAGCAGAGGAGTATCTTTCTCTGAGGCCCTCGCCAGCGAACCAGCCGTGCCCATGGGCTGCCCCTCATCGACATACTCGATCTCGACGCCGAAGTTCTTTCCGTCCTGAAAGTGCTCGACGATAGTCTCTGCCAGATAGTGCGTGGAGATACTTACATGCCGAATCCCAGAGGCACGGAGCTTCGTGACTAAGTGTTCGAGTATTGGCTTTCCATTGACTATCAGCATCGGCTTGGGACATGTTTCCGTCAGCGGCATGAGCCGTTTGCCAAAGCCTCCTGCCATGATGAATCCATCGAGATGCAAAGCAGTATCGGCGATATAGTCGGAGTCCACAGCAATATCTACAACTCGATTTTCCTTGTCAACCAGCGGAACCTGCCGTATGTGGAGCTCTGTCATCAGGCCGAGCAGTTCCTCTCTGGACGCGCCGGCTACGGCTGTTACCGGCAAGGTGTTTCGACCGCGATCATAGGGAGGACTTAGTAACTCGCCCACACGTTGAGTAAGTTCGAGTCCCAGAAGAATTGCCCGCCGCACATCGCCGTCAGTAATGGTTGCGACAAGCCTTCTCTGGTCATCGACCACAAGCGCGATGCCCAGGGCGCAGCGATCCATTAGGCTCATCATGCTGCGTATTGCGTCGGCTCGCGTGACGAGTGGAAGCTCGCGTGACGAATTCGTCGGCATAGATGCTCTCCGCTGGAACGCATAAGCTCCATTAAGACAACAACTGCTAACTTGTAGTCACTCAGTGTTTTGTGCTGGGCCAGTTACTAATTACTATTCCGTCAATGTATTTCTGCAACCAAGGATGCTATCTCTCCTATTCATGCGTTGCTTCCAGTTCCGTATTTTCATCAAGGAAGTAACGCGATAACCATGGAAGCCGTATCAGTCCATCACGCAGCTTCAGTTCAGCAAGATGAAAATCGGCAGCAGTATCGATGTCGATGGCTCTGACATCTGGGATGTTCAGCAACCGATGCGGGCGCTCAAAGTAGCCGGGCTTCTCGGAGTTCGCTACATGATCGCGCCGCCACAGGTACAACATCCCATTAATTCTGTAAATGGGGGGAACGTCCTGCCTTCTTTCATATTGTTCTCCGTTGGGAAAGCTCTGACGCATATATCCGTCTTTTGCCTTATCGATGCAGGTCCAGCGCGGATTGAATGCAGGTTCCGAAACTGCAACTACACCTGCGGCACAGTCGTCTTGTTCCAACAGGCGCGTGGCTTCGGTAACATCCTCGGGCAAGCGCCCCGGACTAGTAGGTGAAAGTAGTAAGACGCTGTTGTAGAAACAATGCTCGCGTGATTCCATCTCAGCCAGAGCATGTTGGAGGACCGGCCACATTGGCGTCGAGTCGCGCGCCAGCTCTGCGGGACGAAGGAAGGGAACCTCTGCGCCAAGATCACGCGCCACAGATCGAATCTCCTCGCTGTCGGTCGATACGATGTATCTCGTAATCTCAGGGCAGAACGCCGCGAATCGAATAGAGTGGCCAATCAAAGGCAGTCCTGCAAGTACGCGAATGTTCTTGGAGGGCAGGCCCTTCGAGCCGCCACGGCACGGAATCACGGCAAGCATCGGGTGTACTGTCATGCGCATCCGTCCTTATCGGAGAATCGGAAGATTATAGGGCCAGGGTGCGTTCGGAAGCCGCCGTATCGATTCAAACCGGCTGCGGTCAATAATATAGTTGAGAGAATGATAAGCGTGCGAAGGACCGTGAAAGCTCTTTTTGTAAGCTGCAATACCGTCTGCCTGCTGCATTCCTCCACCAAGCTGCAACAACTTACAACCCTGCTGACGCGCCCACCTGGCCTCTTCTATATTCAACAACGTAGAAGCACCGGTCCGGCGTCCTGTCTGGTTGACCGCGGAAAGATGGCCATAGGCATACCGTCTTCCTGATAAGGCAACATTTGCTCCAACCGGTTCATTATCTTTCCAGGTAATTACTACTCCCATCTGCTTTCCCATGCTTGTTAATCCAGAAAAATACTCTCGTGGAAACCTGTAAAAGCGTTCGGAGCTGTGCTGGTCCATTAACTCGCAATAGAGAGAATAGAAGATATTCAAGCTACATTCAACATCCTGATCGTCACCGCTTGCCCATGTTACATGAAGCAAGCGCTCTGCCAGACGCACGTCGCCATACCTGCCATGACTCATATTTTTCGGAAGATCCAGTTTCTCGTCCCAGTTCTCGCAGTTGATGGAGTAAGTCATTCTCGAGTGCATTAGGATTATATCTTCGTCAAATATAAGCTCCATCCATTCCTGTTGTCCGGCATAAGGATGAAGCCGTATTACACAGCAGACGATACCCGTGCTTCGGCAATAATCATGTAGTTGATCGAAGAAGAGCCGGAGCGTTGCGGCGCTAGCCAGCTCCGAAGGAGATAGATTCAACAGTCCGCCATAGCCATAAGGAGTGAAAGCATCCAGCCACTTATAGTCAGCGCCATCAGCAGTCGAACAACGAACCAGAAGCGGGGCCATGATCCGGTGCGATGCGGAGCCGCCAATCACGGCTATTGGTTCCGTCTGCTCGATCACTGCGGTTGCAGACACATATTCAGGCAGGTAGTAGACATCGGACAAGGCGCTCGCTTCTACCAATTCTCGCCAGCGCTTAGCGTCCTCGCAATTTGTAGCAGACAGGGTTTCTGCAGTCATCTCCGGCATGGCGGCGCCTGCTATGAATCTGGTTTGCGACATGTAACAACCAACTGCTCAATTAGATGCTGTTCGTTGTCCAGTGTTCTTGTAATTCTCTCCACAGCCAGGAGTTGAAAACGATGAAAGATCACATCCACCCGGTCGCGGGACAGAAACAGGCAGAATCCGCTTCCAGACAACGGTCCTTCGGGGATATTCGTATAGCCATCCTGTTCAATCCTGTCTCCTTGTCCATAGCCCCACGTCCGGTTGCTGAAGAAGGAAGAGAGAAATGGAGCGCCGGGCCGCAGCACGCGGTGGACCTCGTCAAGCGCGCGCTCCACGGCTGCCAGCGGATTGCAGTACAAGCTGACATTTTCGACTGCGCCGTCAAACACAGCATCCGGCCAGGGCAGACGCGCAAGGTCTCCTACGCGCAGATCGGCTGAGAGACCTTCTCCTGCCAAGCGCTGCTGCGCTTGCTGAATCGCTGTGCTGGAGCCGTCAATTCCGCTCACAGTGAATCCTTCCCGCACCATGAACCACACGTTCGCGCCCGGACCGCATCCTACTTCGAGGAGGCGAACCTGGCTTCGCTCCTTGGAACCATAAAATGACTGCGCGATGAATCGAACAATATGTTCCGGAGGGTACTTACCCCATTTTTTATTGCGGAAGACTTTCTCCCAGATCGGATCCCATGTTCCTGTTTCCGGTCTAATCTTAGTTCCAACCGCAATCGAGTTGCCCATGAGGCCTCCTGTGCTGTGGATTGGATTCGTAGCTTGTTCCTGAAGCTGTATCGTTCTAGCGATTAAGGAGTATCCATGACTATGTACGCGGAAAGCAAGACTATCTCCATCGCCGGACGCAAAGTTGGTTCTGGCCAGCCATGCTTCGTCATCGGTGAGGCTGGAGTTAACCACAATGGCAACCTGGAGTTAGCTCGCGCCTTGGTCGATGTGGCCGTCGATGCGGGCTGTGATGCTGTCAAGTTTCAGACCTTCAAGCCTGATAAGGTGTGTTCTCCGATGACTCCAAAAGCTGCCTACCAGATGGATTCAACGGGTGAATCGCAGATGGAAATGGCAAGAAAATTAGAACTCTCCTTTGATGCTTTCCGCGAGCTTCATAGCTACTGCCGTTCCAGAGAAATTATTTTTTTATCCACTCCGTTCGATTACGAGAGCGCAGACTTTCTTGCCAGCTTGCCTGTACCTGCCTTCAAGATTCCGTCCGGCGAGCTGACGAATCTATTCTTTCTGGAGCACATGGCCCGCAAAGGCCTGCCGCTGATCGTTTCCACTGGAATGGCGACGATGGACGAAGTAACTGTTGGCGTCGAAGCTATTCGTGCAGCAGGAAATTGGGAGATGATCCTGCTCCAGTGCGTGAGTAACTATCCTGCCAGTCCTTCCAGCATGAATCTGCGAACTATGAAGACTATGGAGAAATCTTTCAGTGTAGCTACCGGTTTGTCGGATCATTCCGAAGGCGTCGAGATTGCCTTTGCCGCTGCTGCGCTCGGAGCCAGCGTCATCGAGAAGCACTTCACGCTGAGCCGGCGTCTCCCCGGCCCGGACCATCGTGCCAGTCTCGAACCGCACGAACTTGTGCATCTGGTTCGCGGGATTCGGGAGATCGAATCGGCGCTCGGCGACGGCGTAAAGGCTCCTGCCGCCGAAGAGTTGAACACCGCGGAGGTTGCCCGCCGGTCGCTGGTGGCGTCGCAGTTTATTCCAGCGGGATCTTTGCTTACCGTGGAGATGCTCGACATCCTGCGACCTGGCACCGGACTTCCACCTGCCATGCGAAATCAGTTAGTAGGACGCACTGTGCAGCAGGATATTGAAGCTGGCACAGTTCTTGAGCTTGCTATGTTTGGGACGAGGCATTCATGACCGGGCTCTCCTCTGACGCCGTGGTAACTCCCGACTTATCGGTAGCAACCGAAAGTAGCTACTCGACACAAAGTATTGTGCAACGGCTTGCACGTTCGTTTGCGGCTTACGGAGTCGCCAACTTCGGGATCCGCGCGCTGAACTTCATTTTTCTGCTAGTCTATTCGCACTTTCTTCACCCCTCCGACTTCGGAACTATATATATGTCAGAGATCATCGCAGCATTTCTTGTGATCTTTGCGGGGCTTTCTATCGACAGCGCCTTGCAGCGTCTGTACTTTCAGCACTATCATAACCGCGCAGAGCTTCAGAGTTACCTGGGAAGCACAATTCGTTTCGGCTTCTTATGGATGGCAGTCTTTCTTGCTCTGACCTTTGTTTTCGGAGACAGGATTGCTGCTTCGCGCGTTGCCGTGCCGTTTTATCCATATATTGCAATGGCTTCGGTAACTGCATTTGCTACGCAGGGAATCCAGCTTCGTCTGGCAATCTATCAGGCATCAGGCCGCCCGCAGTTATACGCAGTTTTGTCGTGCGCTCTGGCGTTATTCACTGCTGTAAGTTGCTTATATAGCGTGGCCGTTCGTCATGGCGGAGCCGTGGGAATGCTTCAGGCAAAGCTGGTAGCTGCTTTACTTGTCTTTCTGGCTGCAGTATGGACTATGCGCTCGCTCCTATCGAGTCAATTTCATTGGAAATATGTTTGTGAATCTCTCCGCTTTGCCTTGCCGTTGATTCCTCATATGGTGATGGCGAGCGGGCTTGTAGTTGCCGATCGGTTCATCCTTCAGCACTACCGCGATTTGAGTGAAGTAGGTATCTATTCGCTCGCATACACGTGCGGCATGGTGATGTATCTGGTTACGCAGTCGCTTTCGCAGGCGTGGTTGCCTATGTTTTTCGATCTGGCAGGGCGTGGCGAGCGCAGGACGCTGGGAGATATCTGTTCGGGATTGATGGTTTTTCTAGCTGTGCTCGCCTGTCTGGGTATCCTGCTTTCGCCGCTGTTTGTAACTATCGTGCTTGACTGGCGTTATCACGCGGCTGCGCGCATCGTTCCGCTGGTTGTCATAGGTTATCTGTTTCACGCGCTGTTCTCGCTCTTCGACCTTTCTATCCTCCATGCAAAACGCACATCGATGGTCTTTTACATCAGCCTTATAGCATTTACTGTCAATATCGCACTGAATCTGTCTGCGGTTCCGCGCTGGGGAATGTATGGCGCGGCCTGGGCGACCACGTGCGCCTACGCGGTCGAGGCTCTGGGAGCATTTTTTCTGACGCAAAGGTTCTTTGCGCTTCCATATAGAGCATCTGAAGTTCTAATAGCTCTGGCAGTTACAGGCGGAGCGCTCGGACTAACTCAACTGGGCTGGATACATGGATGGCTGCTTTTCTTGTGCGCTCTCTTATCGGTTGCCTCGCTTGTATTTGTTGGCCGCTATCATGTTGGCGGCGTCTTCGGCCTGGTCTGGAAGACACACGACACACTTTCAACCCTCCAGGAGGGTGAGCATTGATCGCTTCATTCAGGCCCGTTTCTATCATCGTTGTTGTAATCCTGATCTGTGCACCGGATACCTATGTCCATGCGCAGATAAGTACACCTGAAAGTACGATTACGCCGCCTTCATCGACTTACCCGGCGAGCTCTGCCAACCCGGCGTCACAGCCGGCACAGGCGGCAGTGCCCCTCGGAGACCAGTCGCATTACATTATTTCGTCTGGCGACGTGCTTGAAGTAACTGTCTTCGGCGCTCCCGATCTATCGCAACGTGCGATTGTGAATAACTCCGGAGATATCTATCTGCCGCTGATTGATAACATTCACGTCGCTGGAATGCACATCGAAGACGCGCAGACGGCGGTCGAGCAGGCATTCCTCAAGCGCGACGTGCTGAAGTCGCCGCATGTAAGCATCGTGGTTACGAACTTCTCCAGCGGTGTGATTCTAATGGGCGAGGTTGCGCGGCCCGGCTTCTATCCGATTGTCGGCTCGGGGAGGCTCTTCGACATCCTCGCCGAAGCCGGAGGCATCACACAGACCGCCGGTCAGGCTATAACTATTACCCACAAGAACGGAGTAAGTCAGCAAATGGTGCATCTATCGAGCGACGCTGCGCAGTCGTTTGCAGCCAATGTGCCCATGCAGCAGGGCGACATGGTAATCGTCTCTAAGGCAGGCGTGATCTATGTAGTTGGCGAAGTGCTCGCGCCCAGCGGCTTTCTGATGGACGAAAAAGGACAGTACAGTGTCATGAAGGCGGTTGCGATGGCGCATGGCCTCACGAAACTAGCCCAGAGCGGAAAGGCGCGCATCGTGCGCAAGACACCGTTCGGTCAACAGGAGATTCCGGTTCGACTCAATAAAATACTGCATTCAAAAGCACCGGACGTTCCGATGCAGGCTAATGACATTCTGTTTATTCCTTCCAGCAAATCTAAGATGGCTGCCGTGCGAGCCGCCGATGTAGCTGTTTCGCTGGCCTCCGGCGTTGCTTACTATGGCATATATCACTAGAAGAATCAGGGTGCCCATTCATGACGCAGTCTTTTTGTGTCATAAGTGGGGTTTGGCGGCCTGTTCGAGAACTCTTTCTATGGCTGTGGCAGTGTCTTCCATGTCGCTCTCGTCGAGCGTCGGATGAACAAGAAACATCAGGGCCGTCTCGCCTAGTTCTTTTGCAACAGGCAGCCGCCGAGGAGGACGAAGCTCCTGCGAAAATGCCTGCTCTAGATAAATCTCGCTACAGCTTCCGGAATAGCAAGGAACTCCCTCGGCATTAATTGCATCCAGAATGCGTTGCCGATTCCATCCGCAGCGCAATTGATCTAATTCGAGAAACACATAGTACTTGTAATACGAGTGAGATACATCTTCGGGAGGAATCGTCAGACGCAGCGCAGGGGTCGCGCGAAGCCGCTCATTCAGAATGCCTGCGAGCCGTTGACGCGCTTTTACAGACTGTCGGAGCTTTTGTAACTGCACGCGGCCAATCGCGCTCTGCATCTCCGTCAAGCGCCAGTTAGTGCCAAAGCTCTCATGCAGCCAGCGGAACCCTTCTGTATGCTGCCGTAGATACACGGCATTGTAGCTCTTGCCGTGGTCCTTGAACGCCCAGGCGCGCAACCATAAATCAGTGTTGTTAGTCACAAGCATTCCACCTTCACCGCCGGTCGTCATGATCTTATCCTGACAAAAGGAAAAGGCTCCGCAATCGCCCATCGAACCCACGGGACGCCCCTTATAAGTACCTCCATGTGCCTGTGCGCAGTCTTCGATGACCTTCAGATTATGTCTTGCGGCAAGATCGAGGATAGGGTCCATGTCGCAGGGCCATCCGGCAAGATGAACGGCAATGATGGCCCGCGTGCGCGGCGTAAGCACGGCGCGAATCGTATCCGCCGTGATGTTCTGCGAAGTGCGATCGACATCCGCCATCACGGGCACGGCTCGGTGCATCACGGCGCAACTGGCGGAGGCAATAAACGTGCGGCTGGTTACAATTACCTCGTCACCTGCTCCAATTCCGAGAGCGATTAAAGCCAGCTCCAGCGCCAGGGTGCCATTGGCGAGAGCGATGGCGTGTTTGGTGCTGCAGAAGGAAGCAAACTCTGTTTCAAACTGCCGTCCTTCATTGCCGGTCCAGTAATTGACACGGCCAGAGGCAAGCACGCGCGCAGCAGCATCGATCTCCTCGTGAGAAAACGATGGCCACGGTGCAAAGGAACGGCTGCGCAAAGCAGAACCACCTTCTATAGCCAACTTGTAACTCGAAATAGTTTGAATATAGTTGTTCATTCTGAATTAACTTCGATGCGCTAATTCCTTCACCGTGCGAGCCGGAGTGCCAACTGCAACAACCCAGTCTTCAATATCGTGAATTACCGTAGAGCCCGCTCCAACAATGGAGCCTGTGCCGATCCTGAGATTAGGAATCACGTTCGCACCGATGCCAAGCCATGCGAGATCGCTAACATGAACGTTGCCACCGACCGCCGCTCGGGGAGAGAGGTGAGCAAAGTTTCCTATAGTGCAGTCATGCTCTACAACCGCGCCCGTGTTGATGATGGCTCCTGCGCCTACAACAGTATCAGGATTTACAACCGCCTGCGCCATGATGACCGCGCCCGCCGTGATCTTTGCCGAGCTGGCGATCGTAGCAGCCGGATGAATCGCGCTCACAAGGCGAATGCCTGCCTGAATACAGTGCTCCGCAATCACGCGGCGGCACTGGTTATCGCCAACTCCAAGTGCTACGGTGGTCCGCCTGAACCGCGCTTCAGCAGCCAGCCACCGGGCATCGCCTAAAATCTTCATCGACGGGCTGGGATTTGAGTTAGGATTCGAGGTGGAGTTACAGTCATCGATGAAGCCTTCGATCTCAGCGCCGCAGACGCGGAGAATATCGGCGACGACACGCCCATGTCCACCTGCTCCATATACGATGACTGGACCAGTTAGTATCATCTCGGTTCAGCTCCGAACTTCTTTCCAAACTTTTCCATAGTTACGTGGCCCCGGTGACTGATCCCTTCCCGCCGCAGTACCTTGCCCATGGTTACCAGTAAGATGCGAAGATCAAGTCCGAAACTCCAGTGTCGAACGTACCACGTATCCAACTGAAGTTTCTGCTCCCATGCAATTGCATTGCGTCCATTGACCTGCGCCAGGCCAGTAAGTCCGGGCCTCACGCGGTGCCGCTCCGCCTGCTCGTCCGTGTAGAGCGGAAGATATTCCATCAGCAGAGGCCTCGGTCCTATCAGGCTCATCTCTCCCTTCAACACATTCCATAGTTGTGGAAGCTCGTCGAGGCTGGCTCGTCTCAGTAATATCCCAATCTTAGTAAGACGCGCTGCATCCGTTGAAGGATCTATCAAAGAAGACTTCGACACAATCATGGTGCGAAACTTCAATAACGTAAATGGACGAGCGGCACAGCCAGGCCGCTGCTGGCGAAACAAAATAGGCCTGCCCATGGTTACCCCGACTGCAAGCGCAACAACAGCCATAACCGGCAGGCACACTAGCAGCATCACTAACGCAACCGTGAAGTCGAAGGCTCTCTTCGCGTGTTCGCCTAAGGAGGGGTAACGCATTGTTTTAGCACCTCTGCGCGAGTTTCGGCAAGAGAACATCCTCGCTCGGCAAGCAACGACTTATAAAACGAAAGCAGCGACTCCCACGCTGTTTCCTTGCGGAATAGACTGCAAACGCGATCCCGTCCAAGCTGACCCATGCGCTGCATTCGCGGCGGATTTGAAAGCAGTGTCCTGATTGCCTCAGCCAGTTTCGAGACATCGCCAACAGGAGTCAACAGTCCGGTAACATTGTTCTCTATGGCATCCCGCGCGCCAGTTGCGTCCGTAGTAACTACCGGAAGTCCTGCGGCCTGCGCTTCGAGGATCGTATTAGGCATGCCTTCCCGGTGTGTCGGCAGCACAAAGAGATTCATCGCAAAATAGTATTGTTCTATCTGAGATGTGGAGCAGACCCAAAGAATTCCTGCATCTTGCACAACAGTTTGTTTTACGCATTCAGGAACTGGATCGCCTGCTTCATATTCTCCTACCAGCAGCAGAACGGCATCCGGAAAGATTTTGCGCACTGATTGAAATGCAACAATCAGCTCAGTGATCCCCTTGTCGCGCGTGAACCTCGCTGCAAAGCCGATGACGAACTGATTGTCACGGATGCCGAGACTCCGACGCAGAGCCACAGCCTCAGCTAGTCTTCCAGGCGTGCGCGCGAATCGGCCCGTATCTACGCCATTGCTGCTCCCCGCTCCGAGCACTACGGTTTTGACTTGCGGAACTAAACCTAGATCCACAGCTTTCGCACGTAGACTCGGACTTACACAAATTACGTGATGCGCGCAGGCGCAGGCGATTTTTTCCGTAAAAGTAAGAAGTATTCTTCTGGTTCCCGTAGCAGTTTCAAGACGCAGCCCGCGCAGAGTATAGACACGGCAAGGCACGCGCGTGAGCCATGCGGCAAGCCCTGCCAGCAGTCCGGCCTTCGGAGTGCCGAAGTTACAGACCACCGGTCTAACTCGGCGAAGAAGCCTCCATACGTTCACCAGAGACTGTATATCCCGCAGCGGCGAGATCTCTCTCTTCATCGCCACAGCAAATACCGGGATACGCTCAATAACTCCTATCCGGGTGAGTTCTTCACCAGGACTGGCGAGCACGGCAGGCATGAAGCCATGCTCACGAAGGTAAGCCAACTGTCCGCGCATCAGCACAGTGCTGATCGAGTCGGTCACGGCATGGAGTACAAGTGTACGGTCCGTACTCATCGAGCCTCCCTGGTCAAATTACTAATTGCTTCAATAGAACTCCCGGCCAGCTGACGGCGGCTTTCATCCAGCCACGCCTGAAACATTAGAATGTCCCAAAGCTGGTACTCCCAGTTGCACTTACCTGTAAGATGTTCGCGCCACATTGCAAGGATGGGTTCCGGATGAAAATATCCATCACTGCGGATACGATCTTCCCCAAGAAGAGGTTCAGCCCAATCCCTGAGCGGACCGCGCAGCCAGGATGCGAGTGGAATATCGAATCCAGACTTGGGACGATCTACTAACTCCCTGGGCACATAACGGTATAGAACCTGACGTAGAATCCATTTTCCTTGTCTGGCGCGAATGCGCATATCGAGCGGCAAGCTCCATGCAAATTCGGCGACGCGATGATCCAGCAAAGGAACGCGGCCCTCAAGGCTGACAGCCATTGTGGCCCGGTCCAGCTTGACCAGAATGTCGTCCGGCAGATAGCCCATAGTATCCAGATACATCATCTCTTCGGCTGGATGCGGCAGAAGCGGACGATGATTCCCAGCAGTCCATGCAGTCAGTTTCGTTGCATTGCTAACTATTTTTTCCGGATAAGGCCAGTGCGAAACTAGGCATTCGTAGATGTTATCTGAGTCAGTGCTTTCCACAAGCGATGCTAGTTTGTGCAGCTTGTATCCGGGCATCCGCTGCCGCCATCTCGCTGGAGTAGCTGGAGAATAGAGACGAAACAATAAATTCCACCTATGTGGAGCCACCGAGTGCACGCCACGCGCGCCAACTTTCCGTAAGAAGCGCGGGAGATGGTGCAGCCGTCCAGCGGCATCACCCCAGACATGGCGGTTATACCCTCCAAAGATCTCGTCGCCGCCGTCGCCGGTAAGACTTACAGCTACATGTCTTTTTGCAAGCCTGGAAACTAACAGCGTGGGAATTTGTGAGATATCGGCAAATGGCTCGTCGTAGATTTGCGGCATTAAAGGCAACAAACTCATTATCTCTTCAGGAGTTATATAGAGTTCTGTATGCTCTGTGCCAAGATACCGTGCGACTTTTTGCGCATCGGTAGCCTCATTGAACTCTCGATCATGGCTGCCTATCGAAAATGTTTTGACTGGCTTGTCGCTCTGTGCCTGCATCAGGGATGTAACTGTCGATGAATCAACCCCTCCTGACAAAAATGCGCCCAAAGGAACATCAGAGCGCATCCGGATGCGAATGGCATCGCGTAACAGGTGGTCAAGTTGATTGGTGGTGTCCTGCTGATTCATCGCAGTTAGAGTTCGCTGGTCAATAACTTTGCCGAGAGACCAATACTTGTATGGCCTTAATTGAAGATTGCTGGCAGAGACCTTCAACAGGCTGGCAGGAAGCAGTTTGCGGGCATTTCTATAGATAGACCATGGTGCGGGGATACAGCTATACCGCAGATACAGTGAAACTGCTTCTCGATCAATCTCGCTCACGAAACAAGGGTGAGCACGCAGCGCCTTCAACTCCGAGCCAAAGAGCATGGTATCACCTGCGAGAGCGTAGTAAAGAGGCTTTTCGCCAAAGCGGTCGCGGCCCAGGGTGAGAGTTCTTTCGCGCCGATCCCAGACAGCAAAGGCAAACATTCCATTGAAGCGGACAACCGCAGCATCTACACCCCATCTCTCAAACGCCGCCAGCATAACCTCCGTATCCGAATGGCTTCGAAAGGGATAGGTCTGTTCTACGGCGGATAACTCGTTTTTCAAATTCTCGAAGTTATATATCTCGCCGTTGAAGACAAGAACATAGCGGCCACTCGTAGACTGCATGGGCTGGTGTCCTGCCGGAGAGAGATCAAGAATAGCTAACCGGCTCATGCTGAGCGCAATTCCAACATCGCTATCGATCCATACTCCGGAATCGTCAGGGCCTCTATGGCGCAGAACCTCCGCCATGCGCGCTGCTGTGGTTCGCAGATCGTCAGCTGAACTTGCGCAATTCAGTTCAAGAAAGCCGCTGATACCGCACATCTGGTTTACCCTCGGTTCAGACTAAGCTGGGATACGTTCAACGGGCAGGCCATGACGAGAGTGGCCCAGCCAATGATTCTTTCGTGTCTTTCGAGTAACTCGCGCGACAGATGACCTTGGTGTTATGCTTAGAATCATCAGCGCTAACGGCGTGAGCATAATTCGTTCTCGCAGTAGGATTCCAAAGTTACCAATCGAAGCGCCGAATGTAATCAGAAATATAACGGAATACATGAAGAGAAACCCAATATATGGTTCTCGCCAACGCTTAAGAGTAAGCCATAACTCGCGGCGCCGTGTCCATGATAGAAATATCCAAGCTGCTGATTCAATAACCGAGACAATGGCCAGGCTGTTTGTCATCTCCCATGGAAAAGGCCGGAACAGCAAAAATGGAGACTCAGCAACTCTTACGAGAAGGGAGGCACCTGCACTGAAGGACGAACCTCCTATCTGGCTGTTTTTGCTGACCATATCGACCTGTTCAACTGCGCCCGGGGAGTGTCCGCTCCGTGAATCTAGAAGGCTTCCCGTCTCTCGTATGGACTTGTGAATCAGAGTATAAGTACCTATAACAAGCGCCGGAATAAGAACGATCCGTACCGCCTTAACAAGAACACTTCTTTTAACTCTATTGGACTTATTCGCAGCATAAGGAAATGTCATAGCTATCGCAAGCATGGCGGCAATATGCGGACGAATAATCCAGGCTCCGCTTAATCCGACGGCGCAAAGCAGAAATCCCTTCAGATCATGCCGCTGTGCTACACGTGCAAATCCAAGACTGCTGGCTGCAATAAATAACTGCATCAGAGCGTCCTTGCCGACAAAACTAGACCAGAACAGCACAGACGGCATCAGCAAGGCAAGAAGTCCGAAAAGCCATCTATCCCCTGAAGGGAAGGCAAACCTGAACGCGCGGTAAAACAGATAACTTCCAGCAAGAGATAGCAGTGAAAAAACAACAAAGAGAGCAGGCAACGCATCGCCAAGCAAGAGCGTAGCCACTCCGCTCAAATTATAAATCAGATTCGTTCCCCAATATGGAGCCGGAAATGCGCTCCAGCCCAGAATAGCGAACTGGCTTGCACGCAGCCTTCCGATGCTCCAGTAATGGAACGCATCGACAACGCCGTTATAAACTACAAAACTAACCCAAATGAATATGCTGGATGCAGCAATATGCAATACCAATCCCACCATCATGATTCCCCGTAAATAGGGATCCCCCTGAGTAAGATGAAGCGCAATTACTGCAGTAACCAGCGCCAGCATCGGAACTAATAGCAAAGAGGATGCATAAGAATACTCCTGCGGGCTGGTAAAGAACAGCATTCCCAGCCATAATGGGCACGTAAATATCAAAATGGCGCCAGCAACCTTCGACAGCAAAACACATCGTTCTACATAGCCAGGTGGCATCACGACAACTTTGCCACCGGCTGCTTTGGTGGAGGGAATCACCATTTATCCTCCTCATTCAAGCATTCCATGTTAACATCGGAATTTTGCAGGATCCAGCGCTGGCACAAACTCGGTATATAAGTAGATGAAAAATGCTCATCATGCATCCAATAAGTAGAATGATGCGCGTCCTACAGGTTATCGACTCATTGAATCGTGGCGGAGCTGAAGTCATGCTGACAGCGATGGCTCCACTCTTTCAGATGCGCGGTGTTCAATGCGACGTTCTCGCGCTCGTACGCAGGCCGAGTCCTTTCGATCGTTTGCTCAAAGAGCACAATATTTCTCTATGCTTTACCGGAGTACGAGAAATGTATTCTCCACGACAGATACTAGCCTTGGCACGTCATATCGAAGGATATGATATCGTCCATGTGCATTTATTTCCAGCGCAACTCTGGACAGCATTGGCTGCAGCAGGAATGAGTCACCCTCCACCGTTGGTAACGACTGAACATAATGCCTGGAATGCGCGTCGCCGCTGGTGGTTGCGGCCTGTCGATCTATGGATGTACTCGCGCTACAGCCGCATCGCATGTATCAGCGAGGCATCTGCGGAGAGTCTCCGTCGATGGTGTCCGCGTGTTACTAAAAGCATTACTATAGTCCCCAACGGAATTTCTCTCGACATCTTTGAGAAGGCGCTTCCAGCAAAGTTTGAACATATTCCGAAAGACGCTGTAAAACTAGTCTTTGTAGGACGCTGCGATCAGCCAAAGGATCACGCTACGATTCTGCGGGCGATGAGAGATCTGCCTAACGCCCACCTTCTTCTTGTTGGCGATGGCCCTTTGCGGCGTGATCTCGAACGCCTTACGCGCGATCTCGGAGTCAATGACCGTGTTAGCTTCCTGGGGTGGCGCAGCGATGTTGCCGGAATCCTGAAAGCGTCTGACATCTACATTCATTCCACGCACTCGGATGGATTCGGAATAGCTGCCTGTGAGGCCATGGCATCTGGCCTGCCGGTTATAGCAAGTGATGTTCCTGGCCTGTCACAACTTATTGCCGGTGCAGGAATGCTCTTTCCAGATGGCGACGATAAAATATTGACGGATCATGTGAAGTTTCTTATGCAATCGCCGAGCTGCCGTCGCCAGATGCGCCTAGCCAGCCGCCTGCGAGCGCGTCGATTCAGCATCGAAAATACCGTAGAACACTGTATCTGCATGTATAGGTCTGTCCGGGAAGGTTCCGGTTGAAAGTAACAAAGACATAGGGAGATGCATCATACGGATTTTCGAAATCATTTTCCTTAGTTGGCGTTGCTATCTAGATTTTCGCAGAAATCTATTCTGAGCGGAGAGGATTTTCTGACACTGTTACAGGACAGCTTCAGTCTCGCGGCGGTCTCTTCATTACTGCCCCCGAAGCACGCCAGCAGAGTTGGCGAGGCATTTGAGTGTCTATTGACTATAGGATTGTGCGCTGTGCTCGGCTTTGGCCCGCTCGCATTCGGTGTTGTCCAGCCATGGAGCATCTGCACGCTCGAAGTGGGTACCTCCGTGCTTCTTGCCGTCTGGGTTGCCAGTCGAGCCATTAAAGGTTTTCATGTGGCAATAAACCCGCTGCTTGCCCCGATAGCACTTTTTGCAAGCATAGTTATCGCACAACTTGCATTTCGTCGCACAGCTTACTGGTATGAAACCTGGTCGAAGGCAATGCTTTGGGCAAGCTATGCAGGACTTTCCTTTCTTGCCTCACAGTTATTCCGGCGGCAACGGTGGACGAAGTGGTTCGCATGTTTCTGCGTCGTGTACGGATTTCTGCTCTCGCTGTTCGCGGTCATTCAGCAATTCACGTCAAACGGAAAGATTTACTGGCTTGTGCCTACCCGGTCTGGGGGCTGGATTTATGGACCGTATGTCAATCACGCTCACTATGCAGGACTATTGGAGATGCTAGTCCCCTTTCCGATCATACTGGCCATTATTACGCGAGAAGAAAGAATGCAACGGGCCATGTTTCTATTTGTTTCCGTTGTTTCGTGTAGCACGATCTTTCTGTCTCAATCTCTCGGTGGCATAATCGCTTTTACCGTACAAATCGCAGTGCTCGCTTTGATTCTGTGGCGCAATCGACGCACTGTCTGGCGTGAGTCAATAATCCTCTATGCTCTTTGCCTCGGTCTTGCTATCTGGCTATTATGGCTGCGGCCTCCAGGATTAGTTGAAAGATTCGCGCGCATGCTCAATCCTATCTCCGATGCAGGAGTTACTGGCAGAATTGCAATTCTGAAGGATAGTCTAAGAATGCTGTGGCAGCGGCCTGTGCTTGGGTGGGGGCTTGGCACGTTTCCCGATGTGTACCCATCATTCCGAAGTTTCTACACGAACTTTTGGGTGAACGAAGCTCACAACGATTTCGCGCAGACGTTTGTCGAGACAGGCCTTGCCGGCTTTGCCGCTGTAACTATATTTCTTGTATTCCTGGCTTATGGAGGTATACAGAGCATCAGACATTGGCGCGAATCTACCCAATCAAGCATAACCTTGGCAGCATTTTTAGGATGTATCGGTCTCATGGTTCACGGGTTATGCGACTTCAATTTGCAAATACCTGCCAACGCCGCATTCTTCTTTACACTGGCTGTGTTAGCAACGGCTCATTGCGATAATGCCACTCAGTATCAGTTGTCTGTTGGAAAATGGAGATATGCAAAGTGAACTCCGAACAATTGCCTCATGGATCGTCGGAAGCTGCAAATCGAGACTCGTTGAAATTAGCAGATACTCAAGAGCTACAGGGACAAGAATACTCACTTGGAGATTACTGGCTAATTCTACGAAAGCGTAAGTGGATTGTACTAGGGGCGCTCCTTGTTGTTCTTGTAATTGCAGCGCTCATTGCCATCCGGACTACACCGCTTTACGAAGCGAGCACTAAACTTCAGATTTCGCGGGAAGAGCCAAATCCGCTTCACTTCAGAGATAACAGTGCACCGGGCTCAATGTATATAGACCCAGACCGGGATGTCAATACACAAGTAAGAATTTTACAATCAGATTCTACCGCAGAGCTTGTCGTTCGCAAACTTCACCTAGATGAGAATCCTGCATTTGCTGGAAAGGCTAAAACACAAAGCACGGGAGGTGTCACGGTTTCAGAATCTTCCGCGCAAGAAAGCGCAAATCATGAGAAACTGATTCGTAAATTCCGGAGAAGTCTAAAAGTGCAGCAGATACCAGACACCTCTCTGATCGAAATTCGTTATGCAGATCCTGATCCTACTCTTGCTGCAGAAGTGGCCAATACGACAGCAACATCGTATATCGAACAGAATATTAAATCTCGCTATGAGAGTACGATGCAAGCGGCGAACTGGCTATCCAGGCAACTTGCCGATCTGCAAATAAAGATGGAAATCTCTCAGGCGCGACTAATCAAGTATCAGCACGAGCACAATATAATAGGGGTAGATGACAAGCAGAACCTTACAACGGAAAAACTTGAGGAATTGAATAAAGAATTAACAGGTGCGCAAGCAGACCGGATACAGAAAGAATCGTTGTTCCAAACTGTGATGGCTAGCAATCCAGAAGCGATAAGCGCGGTTCTACTGGATCCAGTTCTACAAGCCTTACGGCAGCGTCAGACCGAACTACAAGCACAGTATGCACTACTCTCTACTCAGTTTGGTCCTAGCTATCCTAGGGTGAGAGAATTACAGAACGAGTTGAATCAGGTAAATCAGAGTTATAAAGAACAAGTCCAGAGCAGTGTGAGGCGAATTGAGAATGACTTCCAAACATCAGCCAACCACGAACACATGTTACAGTCAGCACTAACAGAACAAGCGAACATTGCGCAACAGCTCAACGAAAGCGCCATTGAGTATAAACTTCTCAAGCAAGAAGCAGACTCAAACCGGCAGATTTATGATGGCCTCCTGCAACAGCTCAAGGAAGCCAGTCTAGCAGCTGGCATGGATTCAAGTAATATTCGTGTAGTAGATAGTGCGCGAGTGCCGTCTCGCCCTATTAGTCCTAATATCCCGCGAAGCCTGGAATTTGCCCTTCTGATCGGTCTGATTGGAGGTATCGCAATTGCGTTTGGACTAGATGCTCTTGATATTACAATCCGTACTCCGGAGCAGGCAGAGAGCATCCTGGGATTGCCGACACTGGGCATGATTCCGCTACAGTCTGCCTCAACTAAGTATTCGTCGAGAGCTTCGGGAACTCACTTGCTAAGAAAACCGTCATCTAAGAATGTGGAATCAAACCTTCTAATAAGTCATCTACAGCCACAATCTGAGGTTGCAGAGGCTTATCGCGCTCTGCGAACATCTATTCTACTTTCAAGCGCTGAACATCCACCGAGGTCAATCCTTATTACAAGTCCTACATCTCAAGATGGAAAGACTATGACCTGTATCAACATTGCAATCGTACTAGCACAGCAGGGAAAGAAAATTCTGCTGCTCGATGCTGACCTCCGGCGTCCGAACATTCATAAGGCGTTCGACCTTGCCAACAGAATCGGACTATCCAATGTCCTTACTGGCGGTTCAAGTATAGATGAAGCGCTTCAGGCTACGAGCCAGTCTAATCTGTTTGTTATACCTGCAGGACCAATCCCGCCACATCCAGCGGAGCTTTTGGGCTCAAAGTTGATGTACGATCTGGTAGCTGGATGTTGTAAAGAATATGACCATGTGATTGTAGATTCGCCTCCTGCACTATCTGTTACAGATCCTGTATTGCTTTCAGTGCAAATGAATGCTGTGTTGTTGATTGTCCGCTCTGGAAAGACAACTTCGGTCCAAGTGCGCAGGATAAGGAGCCTACTCCAGAGTGTGAATGCAGAGATACTTGGAGTTGTTGTCAACGCGGCAAATCTGAATTCGCCTGATTTCTATTACTACCACTATGGTTCCACGTATGAAAGTACCAGTCACTATGAAGACATGCTATCACCGTCCTCATCGACACGGAAATAATTACCATGACAGGAATAATCACTTCCAGCATAGCTATGCGATTACTGCTTGCAGCGATCTGCTTCTCAGTGCTGATTGGCTATGACCGGTTTGCCATCCGTGCATATCGTGCATATCGATGGAGTGAGGATTCTAGTCTGTCTTCAATTGAACACGCGATTGATCTCGAACCAGCGAATGCGGATTATCACGATCTTCTGTGTCGTGACCAACTCTTTCTGGCGCAAAAACCGGAACAAGCTGCTGAAGAGTGTAGAAGTTCCACTGAACTGAATCCATATAGTTCGACAATCTTGTTGGACCTGGCGCAAACCTACTATGCTGGTGGTGACACTAGTAGAATGGACCGTGCAATTCAGCAGGCATTCCATATTGATCCAACGACGCCAAATACTGCATGGGCGGCCGCAAACTTCATGCTAGCGGAAGGTCGCGTCAATGAGGCGCTGCAACTGTTTGCCATCGTCCTTCGTGAAGATTCAACACTTGCTCCATCTGTTTTGAACAACTGTTGGCACTCATTGCATGACGCGCATCAAATTAAAAACATTCTGCCGCCACATCCTGCTATTTACCTCGATTTCATAAAATTACTGCTGGCGGAAGCTGAGTTTAGCCAGGCTCGATATATCTGGGAGAAGCTCATGCGGCTGAACACGGCCGTCGACTATCGCCAGGGACTCTATTATATCGACTGTTTATTGCAGGCTGGAGATGTCCAGTCTGCAATTGATGCGTGGAAGCAACTGCAAGCGAAGGATCAGCAACTTCAAGCATATTCCAATCCGAATAATTTGGTTACCGATGCATCCCTTTCTCATGACATTCTCAACGGGGGATTCGATTGGCGATATGCACCCCAATCTCAAATCTCAGTGTCCCTAGACAGCAGCAATGTCCATACGGTAGGACGTTCACTCAAGTTGCAGTTCAGCGAGTGCGGGAGCAATTCTGGCATTTATCAGTACATTCCTGTAAAGGCAAACTTGCGATATAAATTAACCGCATGGGTGAAGAGTGAAAATCTGGAATCAGCGAACGGGCCAGTGATTGCGCTGTTTGATTACAATGATCACTCCATCTCAAGCACCACAGAAGAAACTCTTGGCACAACTCAGTGGCATCGTATCGAAACAACACTGAATGCAGGCCCTGGCACGAACCTCATAATTCTGATGATTCTCCGCGACCCGGAAGATACACAAATTCATGGAACACTGTGGATCAGTGACATCACTGTTGAAGCGTTATGATAGCGACATCCGGTTCGAGAAAATCAGAGAATCTCACTACGGCGCTACACTGGAAATACAGCATTGTTATTTCCATTGCGTTAACTCTCTGTATCACGACCCATAAAGTATTCTATGCGCTGGATCACGAGCATGTTGCTCCCGACACTGCATCCTACATGATTCCTGCAGACAACCTTCTTCACAAACATATGTTTGCAGATACATTACGTCAACCAGAGACAGATCGGACGCCTGGTTATCCTCTTGTACTAATAATTTTCCTCGCAACTCACATTAGGCTGGAATGCCTGATAATTATTCAGCATATATTGTGCGTTCTATTAGTAGTTGCAGCAACTGGAATCATATTTAGTATGACTGAAAGCATATCGGCAGCTCTAGTGGTTGCATTTATTTTATCACTCGATATTCCAACACTGCTATGTGCAAATCTTCTGCTTACAGAAACATTATTCACAGTTAATATCGCCATGACTTCATACGCGCTGTACATAGCAGTTACGAAACATGAACAAAGCAGATTTGCATGGATTTTAACAGGCGTCATAGGCGGCATCAGTGTGCTCATTCGCCCGATAGCCTTTCTCTATTGTGCAGCGTTAGCAGCATATGTATGGCTTACGCTCAGAAAGCGGTTCATAGGACCAGTTGTCCTGACAGTTATATCATTCCTTCTTCCATCTGTAATCTGGGCAACTCGAAACTATGTCGCTGTCGGTTATTGGGGAGTAAGTACAGTTGGCGCAACTGATCTATTATATTACCGCGCTGCTGGAGCTCTAGCAGTACAACAGCCTGGAAACTATTACAAGAATATATTCATGGTCAGATCAGCACTTATCCAGGAAACATGCACTAACTTGGAACTTATATTCAAACAAGGGTGCACACAGATCACGAAAACAGATAAGTCTAGCTATATGATAGTGAAAGGTCTCCACATAATTCTGATGAATCCCTGGGGTTATCTTCGATCCATGTTGTATGCGTTATCATATGTTCTCTTTGGAGGAGGCGCAGAGACACTGAGCCGGCTTGCCCATATAGATCCACACATTGCGAAATATCTGCTGTTACTGGTTACGATTCCAGAGGTTTGTCTGGCAATAGCAGGTATAGGGTACTGGCGCCGGAGAGACCGTAAGCTGTGCTATGTGCTTGTTGCGACGATTGCGTATTTCCTGCTGATCTCTTTAGGCGCTGAAGCGTATTCGCGCTTCAGAGTTCCTGTTATGCCACAATATGCATTGCTGATTGGTGGCGGCGTAGTTAGGATTATTCAGTTCGTTCATCGAGCATGCGGCAACAACAATAGAATTATAAAAACCGAACAATTATAAACATAACTAATCTAGTTATCGAATGTTAAAGACGAATCGATTCCGTAAATATTCGGTTGCTGTTGGGTGCGACCATAGTCTTGAGGTCCCGATAGGCGGAGGGAACACATGTGAGCTCCCATTGATAGCATCGCGGATGGCTTGTTTGAGCAAGGGTATAGCTCTCGCAATCTGTAGCAGTGGATAGGTCACAAAATTGTCTGATTTTGCAGGAGTGATTATTACACTTGCGACGATCTCCCCCGTGTCTATCCCGCTGTCGATCTTATGTACAGTTACGCCAAAGTTATGAGGATCACCAGATGCAAGTGCCCAGTAACCACCGTGAACTCCACGATAGAGCGGCGTTATGCCAATATGAGTGTTTAGGATGACACTGCTGGTTGCCTTTAGAAGTTTCTCTTCCAATATCCGCGTGCCGTTTACGATAACGACTCGTGGAGATTTCTGTTGCAGCAACATCACAACCTGATCGCTGTTTATCGATGAGACATCGATTATCTTGTGCGCGGTAATTGGGGTGCAATCTAGCCTCCATTGGCGAAGGATATCAGCTCTACGGCGTAACGACTCTAATCGTAGGAGTGGCACGATACATTTGGCGAAGATAATCTGGCCTAGAAGAATGCGCCATCCAAATCTTTTCAATCGTCGTTTCAGGAAAGTTACTCTCGGAACTCGCATCTCTCGAACCACCGCCTCAATATGGAACTCCTCTGCGAGCGAATGATAAACGATTCGCGACAGATCACTGTCGTCGATCAGCAAAACTATGCTACGCAAGAAGGTCTCTCTTCGCGCAGAACTATCTCTGCGATCTCTGACATTGTCAAGGATGGCCATCTCATCTTCTCATGTAGGTACAAGTAATGGTTGGCAATATGTGTCAAGACGGTCATGTTCTTCTCCAGATGCACTCCGAAATTGTGTGGATGCCACCAGAGATGAAATATGCGATTGTTTTTCGCTGCAGCGTCCATGGACGCAAGAATACGCTTGAGCTGCATTGGGGCAAGGACTCTCTGCGCTGAACTCCAGGGACGAAGAAATCGCGACTGAGGCACATCAACAATCGTATAGATAGGGTCTCTGTATGGGGTCATGCACCTGCTTGAACCGAGATATAAACATGAGTCTGCAAGTCGCATAAATCGCGCGTAGGAGTCATTCTCTTTACATATCCAGGGATCGTTTCCAGTGCCTCGATACGCAATAAGTCCACACTCTGAACATACCTGAAGATGTAACTGTGAGACTTGATTGCGTGGAAATACAATGCTCTTGAGAGTTATACCATATCTGTGTGCCACGTTTTTTGCGCTTTCGAGATCTGAGCGAAACGACTCTAGAGTTGGTCCCTCGGCCAACGGATAGTAGTGTGAGAAGGTATGTGTTCCAATCTCCTGTCCCTCACAGGTTAGAATCTTCTGAATCAGGCTCGGCGCATAGTGAAATGGGTCTTCTTCTTCATCCCACCCCAGTTCGGAAAGCGCAGCATACGGATCAAGACGAGTGTCGCAGTACACTGGTAGCTCTTCCGGTAATGAGTCCATAAGCTCATCGCGATTTTGCAGAAATAGAAATCCAACAGTAGCCCAGGTGGCGTGAATGCCATAACGCACAAACAGCTCCAGCATGGCAGGAATTGCTTTGCGCACGCCCAGCAAATTATCGCGATATTGGCCAATGGTTAGATGATCTCTAACTCCCCAGTGCAACTCAAAATCGAGACTGACAACAAACCCACCGAACGATTGCATGGTATGACCTTTCAATTGTGATATGAATATCTAGCATTCTACTAGTGACAAATACTGCGACACAATATGTCGTGACGTGAACTGATCGAGATGTCCTGAGGCATCGCGACGAGGTGGCTCATCTAATACACTCAGTAAGGCTTGCGCTATGGCCTCGTGATCTCCCACTGGCACAAGCACACCATACCTCCCCTTGCATAGAATCTCGGACGGCCCATTAGGACAATCAGTTGCTACAACAGGTGCTCCTAGTGCAAGCGCCTCAACAAGCGCAACTCCAAATCCTTCCCATGCCGACGAAGAAACAAATACTGCGGCTTTGCGCATGAATTTATATGGATTCTGTGCGAAACCAGGAAGAGCAACATCTTTTACCAGATCTGCTTCAATAACTAATCGCTCAATTCTCTGGCGATCTGGTCCTTCACCGAGAATTACCAATCTGGCGTCGCGATAGCTTCTGACAATACGAAAGGCGCGGATCAACACGGCGAAGTCTTTCTGTGGATCGAGTCTCCCAACCGCGAGAATCACTGGAGGCTCTCCATCACTAAACCATGGATGATCAACGACGGTGGCTGCGGAAGAATATATCCGGTCTGTGATGACAGGGTTATAGATGACTCGGATTTTCTCACGATTAATTCTCGACTGATGTGCGAGGTCATCTGCTACTCCGTAAGATACAGCAACTATGGAATCAGCAGCATTGAGTGTCAGGTGACTCCACAGTGGCATTAGGCGATATTTTAGACCTACTGCATTCGCGATGACTTGCGACATGGTGTTGTGTTCGGTTGCAACGATCCGCGTTTTTTTTCGGGCGATCTTGCACGCTAGAACAGCAACGGCAGTACAATGTGTCATTGCAGCAATTACAACATCAGGCTCTCTAGTTCGAATATACCGCACTACTGCAGGAATGCCTGTTATCATATGTGTGCAATTGAGATCCCAGATGTGAACGTTCATTTCGAGAAGTCTCACTAAATCTCCGCCTGCTTGGCCTAACACTAGGTCCACTTCGACCCCTCGTTCACGCAGTCCATTAGCAAGGTTTGCAAAGACTATTTCGACACCACCGATTTTCATGGTTGGAACTAGAAGTGCGAGTCGCATATATTATTCGTTTAGTAATCAAATGATATCTTATGCAAATGATACATATAGACAACTGAGCTGCATGTATTTACCAAATCGGTGAGGCCTTCTGTGACGTTGCTGCTGTCTTCATCAAGCCAAGTGTTTTTCGGAATTTATTGATGCTCCAAAATGTGTGGCCTGGATCAGGGCTGAACCCGCAAGAAGATAAGCCCAGACGAAGAATCTGTCATCAGGGTTTGGGAAAAACACGAGACGTATAAGAACACAAATTATGGTAAGAGGCAGCAACTCACTGAAGATCGAACAAGACGGCAATATCTTCCACGCGACGGCCATAACTAATAGCCACATAATTAATGATGTATATGGAATTGCCCTCAATTCAGTCAAAGCGAATAAGTATCCGGAAATGCTGATCTGAACGGGATGAGTCACAGGTTCAATCACTGGCTTAATGAAGCCGTGCTGCAAAACGACCCGCCATTGGTATATGCGCGCGATCCAGCTTATGAACAAAGCCGTTGCAATGCTCATTGCCACGTACGCAGAAGTAATAGTTAGTTTAAGACGCTTCCGTAGAACCATCCATATTAGAAAAGGGATTACAAGCAATAGATTGTCTATCCTCACAACAACGCTTAATAACAATAGGTTTGCCGCCAGGAGATTTCTATCATTTGTCAGGAAGTACATTGCAAGAAAGGTTGCTGCTGTCGAGAGGGGGTCAGCAGTCACCATGCGGCTCATATTTAGTACTGGTGCTATTAGCAGGAGAAGCGCTGCTAGACAAGGCTCCTGTGTCCACGAGAGAAGAGTCAATCCAATGACGATGAACGCAAATGTCGTGATCAATCGCAGGCTGGAAAGAATAGGTAGTCCCATGCGCCAGAGTAGGTACCCTGTCGCAATGTATCCTAGCTTAACGCGAAATAGGCCAAGTTGCTCTGCAAAATGCTGGGGGTTATCGCGCACATCTGCGAAATATGGCTCTGAGGCAACAGCAGCGTAATTAAAAGGTGGTTGCTGTTCGTCTGTCTCGCCCCGTGCAACGTTGTGGATAGTTGTTGGATCTCGGTAGCGCAATGATGCCACCGCGCCTGCATACAAATAACGGTCAAAGGTTGGCAATGGCCGCCGATAGCCAGCAAAAGCTAAGATCAGGCAAAAACATGCATAGAGAATAAACGCAGCACCGGTGCAGCCAAACCATCTCTTCAGCTTTGGTTGAACAGTATATTCAGCAGTCTTGCAAGAAGATAGATCATCATGCATAAGAGCGTAATCCATCCTATTACTCCTTGATTGCCACCGCAATCAGACTCAAGCCTCCCCACGGCAGGATCGGGTCTAACTGGCGTAATATAGGCATTGCCATCTGTAACAACTTAAGTTGGGCTGGAGAAAAAGTTGCACGTTTTAATGCTTTTCCGTTCAGCCACCAGCCGGGAACAGAAAAACGATTAAAATCTTGAATTCGCTCTACGCGAAAGCCTGCCTTTTCGAGACCGCTTCGCAATAACTCTCGTGTGTAGCGCTCGCGATGGTCGAGAGCGCGATCAAGGGCTCCGTATAAGGCAGGGTGTTGCGGTACGAGGATCACAGCTTTACCATCCTTCATTAGTGTGGCGTAGATGTTTTTCAGTGCTGTTTGCTCGTCTGGCACATGTTCGAGAACATTGACCATGAGTACTGTATCGAATTTCTCTTCAAGGCCGGCAAAGTCCTTCGATATGTCTGCGTTGATATGCTTTACACGCAGGTACGGCTTCCCAATGGAATATGCACGTAGATACGAAATGTAGTTTGGATTAATATCGGATGCGAGATAGAACTCGCGTGGGATGAATTGACTTGTCAAGGTGCCAATTCCCGAACCGATTTCGAGAACCCGGTCTCCAATAAAGGGTGTCAGAGTCTTCCCCATCCAGAGATTGAACCTGCGCGCTTTTTCTAGGCTCGCAAGAATCTGTGAACCATACTGATCGTCCTTATAAAGATCGTCGATCAGCCAGTAATACAAGATCGCTGCTATTGCAAGCACAGAGTCCTTACTGCTGATCTTCTTGCCCTCCTGATAGTTTCTCGCAAGATAGCTAATAGGAGCTTCAAAGATACGCGCGTGACGTTTCGCTAATTTGAATGCTATCTCGATTTCAAAGCGAAAGTCGTTGTTGCGAAGCGGAATAGACTGAAACAGTGAGGTGCGGATTGCCTTATAGCACGTCTCGATGTCACTGAGATTCAAGTCTGTGAACATATTCGCGACGAAAGTTAGAAGCCGATTCTGGATCGTGTGACGAAACACTAATGCACGCCTGAAGCTGGATGACAGGTAACGTGATCCGAAAACAGCATCGGCAGCTTCAGTGGCAAATGGCCGAAGCAGGGAGGGGATGTCTGCTGGACAATATTCCAGGTCCGCGTCATGCACAATACTAATGTCTCCTGTTGCATATTCCAGAGCTGTGCGTAAAGCCGCTCCCTTACCCATATTCCGTTCGTGGCGAAGCAGTATGATTCGATCATCTTCAGATGCAAGTAGTTTTAGAACTTCCCAGCTTCCGTCCGTACTGCAGTCATCTACAACTATGAGCTCAAGCCTGTGAATCAGGTTATCCTTGAGAGCAAGAACGCGCCGAAGGCTTGTCTCAACCAGGTAGCGCTCGTTATAAACCGGAACCAAAACACTCAAGCTGAAGCTGCTTCTGGTCAGGTCCTCTTCTGCAAGAAATTCCGGAGCCTTCGTCAGCGGCAATCTCAGGGCGGATGTCACCATATTCACTCTCCTGAAACAGTAACTGCATCAGAGACACTTAGTTTTGCGGCCACGGAAACCGTTGTTCGCCGGGGACTGTAGTCGATAGGAAGCCTACTTAACAGGTCTAGAATCTCCCGGTCGGGCCTTCGTCGGCGAGCGGCGGACTCAAGCTCCGCAAGCAGCAACAAGAAGTTTTCTGGAACCTGCGTTGCTTCTATCTGGCGCACATCATGAAAAGGCGTAGAGAGAACATGAGCATCTTCGCTCCACAATCTTTCATTAAGTTTTTCTCCTGGACGAACTCCAATGACCTTTATGCCAATATCCTTTTCAGGAGTTAAGCCTGCGAGCCGAATAATCTGTTTTGCAAAGTCGATAATCTTAACTGGATCACCCATATCCAGGAAATACACATCTCCATGAGATGCAAGCGTAGATGCCTGAAGAATGAGGCGAACCGCCTGCGGAATGGTCATGAAGTAGCGAGTCATCTCTTCATGCGTAATCGTGACCGGTCCGCCTGCTGCAATCTGTCGCAAAAAAATTGGCACAACACTACCGCGGCTGCCAAGAACATTGCCTAATCGAACGCAGGCAAAGTGAGTCTTGCAGCCGTCGTCGTTCCAGGTAGCGTATTGCTGAAGCAGCAATTCCGCCATGCGTTTGGTTGCACCCATTACGCTTGACGGATGTACCGCTTTATCTGTTGAAACCATCACCATGCGCTTACAGCTATAGCGTATGGCAGCAGCAGCAAGCTCATGAGTCCCAGTGACGTTATTCAGAACTGCTTCGCAGCAATTTCCTTCCATAACTGGAACGTGCTTATATGCCGCCGTGTGAAGTATGATTCCCGGCGAGTACATCTCGAAGGTACGATGCAATGTTTTACGGTCTCGGATGTTGCCGACAACTGGTATTACTCTCTTGCCATCACGTCTTCCGATTTCGTTCATAAGCTCAAAGATCGAATTCTCATCATGATCAAAAAGCACAAGGCGGTGTATGGCCAGGGTGGAGACCTGGCGTGCAATCTCTGATCCGATAGATCCACCTGCTCCTGTAACTATGACAGTCTGTGAGTTGAAACAATCTTTGACTGCGGGATGTATTTCATTGGCCGACTCAATATTTTTCTGAATATGTTCGATGGAAACAGGAAGATTGACTCGAACCTTTCCTTCGATCAAGTCACTGGCAGAAGGCAGGATTCGGACGCAGACATTGAAAATTCCTGCATCGCGAATCACCTGCGCAGCGCATTTCAAGCCCGCGCCAGCGAGCACGACGACAAGGATACGGTGTGTTACAAGCAGACGTCCCAGTGATTCTGGTGTTCCCAGAACCGGCCTTCCTGCAATATGAATACCTACAAGATACTTGTCCTCACTGACTAATCCGACGATCTGAACTTCTTTGCAGGTATGAATATGGTGTATGGCCGCGGCCAATGTCGCTTCGTCGCCAACAATCAGAGCGCGCGGGCGCTCATTCCTATGCGGTATAGATTCATATGTAAGACGCCGCATGATCCGCAGGCTGCCAGCCAGTATCAGAAAGGTGCTTAGTTCGAGAATGAGAATGCTATACGGGACAAGAGGGACTCCCGGAACCCGCAGGCGTATAAGTAAGAGAATAATTGTTACTGGTAGTGACCGAAGCACCAGGATCAGGCCATCCTGCAGGCCAAAGAAACGCCAGGTTGCCTGGTATGCTCCCGCTATTATGTAAAGGGTCATGGGCCGCATCACTGCAACGGCACACATCCATATCCACATGCCCTGGCGCAGCTTCGGCTCAACAGGGAGGTCGAAGCGGAGGATATACGCAATGAGCATTGATGCTGCTGCGGTCAGACTGTCCAGAAGCACACGGATATACCCATGAAATATCCACGAAGGGAGGGCTATAGCAGAATTTTTTCCAGTATTGTTAGTGACAGCCGTCAACCCGTGAATATCATTCACAGAGCCTCCTGAGCCGTACGCAGTAGCACTTATAGATGCGCTTGCAAATGAACCAAGGTGGCCCACAGGCCTGCTAAGCCATGATCGCTTAGTGTCGAACACTACGTTCTGTTACGTCGTGCGACTTTCCTGGTACGGATGCGGCAGAAGGGGCCCGCCACTGATTGCAACACTTTACCTCAGAGCTGGAAAATTGACAAGACGGTAGCGCAATTATTTGCTTAAAACCCAATAAGTTATAGATGCTAAATCTTTAAACAAAGTCGAGAAAGTGGTCCACAACCTTAATTGTTGAGATAGATTCGCAACTTATATCGACAAAATACCATCCGAGAGACTATAGTTCGGGGTTCGCAGAAGGATCCTAACGGATCGAGGCGGACGCTGTGATCGAGTCCTGAAGTCTGGTGTTTCGTGGCAGTTGCTGGAGGGCTTCAATGATTTTGCGGCTGCGATCTGTGATCTCGATCATGACCTGCTGGTGCTTTGTATGCACGGCGACTGCTTCCTCGGCCAATATCGGCCTCGTTATGACGACAGGAGATGTACAGGTTGACGGATCACTGGTGCGCAATAACTCTGCCATCTTTCCTGGTAGCATCGTCGCTTCAGGTCGCGGCATTGCGATGCTTCGTTTTGCGGATGGCGTCAGTGCTACTTTGAGCCCCAGTGGTATCGCTAAGGTGTTTTCCGAGCACTCCATTCTGCTGCATGGAGCTATTCTGCAAAATGGAATTGGCAAGCATGTTGTATTTGCCGATGGTTTGCGCATCTCCGGTGAGGCTCCCGATGCCATTGCCCTTGTTGGAGTGAAAGACGCCTCGCACGTCGAGGTCGCTTCGCAAACAGGGAAGTTACATGTTACAGATGCCGATGGCGCACTGGTCGCTACGATTGATTCCGGACAGGCTCTGGATTTTGCCCGTCAGACAGATGCTGCAAATCAGGATCAGCCGCAGCATGCGGAAGGTCAGCCGGAGGTAGATGTGTGCGGCAAACTTCAGAAGAACGATCAAGTAAAGAATGCGGCAAATAAAAAGATGTATCTACTGAAAGGGAAGGACGCAGCTACGCAAAGTAATATCGACTCCGATGTTGGAAGGCTGGTCAGGGCATCAGGGACGGTACCCTCTACTCCTCAGCCTGCTGGAACTTCAGTTCTCTCCGTCGATGCCATCAATGTTACTGGCGATTGTCCGGGTAAGAGGGGAAACTGGATTACACAGCATCCAAATGAGACTATCTTCTTTTCTTTAATTGCGGCTACCGGAATTGTCATCGGCGTGGTTGGAACAGAATTGCCGACTCAGCCGATTACACCCATAACTACTCCGATCACGCCATCCGCGCCATAGAACATAGGAGTTGACCTTCATTGCGATCCGTTGGCGTTGTTACTACATCGCGCGCAGACTACAGCGCCTATCGGCCAATTCTAAGTGCTTTCCAGGTTGAGCCAGACATATCGGCCAAGTTATTTGTCTCCGGAATGCATCTCGCTCCGGAGTTTGGGTCGACCGTGCGTACCATCGAAAATGATGGCTTCGCTATTGCCGAACGCATCGAAATGCTACTTGCTTCAGATACTCCCGAAGCAATCGTGAAATCTATGGGAATTGGGCTGATAGGATTCAGTCAAGCCTTCAGATGGTCACGTCCAGACATTCTGCTAGTATTGGGTGACCGGTATGAGATGCTTACGGCCGCGCTGGCTGCACTCCCCTTCAAGATCCCTGTTGCGCATCTCTGCGGCGGTGAACTTACACAAGGAGCGATGGACGATGCGCTGCGGCACTCAATCACCAAGCTGAGTCATCTGCACTTTACTTCGACAGAGATTTACGCGCGCAGAGTCATACAGCTAGGAGAAGACCCTACGTGCGTCTTTGTGTCTGGCGAACCTGCGCTCGATAACATCCTGTCTACCAGGCAACTTACTTTTGAAGAGTTACATCGCCGCTTCGGGGTCAATATGGAGCGGCCATTTCTTCTTGTAACCTATCATCCGGTAACTCTTGAATACGAACAGACCTGTTATCAAATAGACGAACTTCTTGCAGCGCTAGAGAGTACGTGTTTTCCTGTGATCTTCACCATGCCCAATGCAGACACCTCTGGACGTGTTATCTCTAACCGCATTGCACAATGGATTCAATCCCATCCGAAAACAGGCATCGCTGTCGATAGCTTTGGTCCGGAGGCTTACTATAATGTGCTACGCCGCGCTGCTGCCGTTGTGGGTAACTCTTCGAGCGGAATCATCGAAGCCGCCTCCTTCAAAGTGCCGGTGGTCAACATCGGAACCCGTCAGCAGGGCCGAATCCGTGCTGCAAACGTCATCGATGTGGGGTACAAACGGGCTGATATCCTTGAAGCTATTCAAACGGCAGTCTCGGATGCATTTCGTCAATCGCTGCATTCTATGGAGAATCCTTACGCAAGCAGGACAAATACAGCGGTATCGACTATCGTGAACGTTCTAAAACGAGTGGACCTGAATAACTCTCTTCTGCAAAAGAAGTTCCATGATATCGAAAGGTGTTAGCTTGTCCAAAAGAATTGTGGCTTCAGGCAGGATGTCAGTGAAATATCCTGCGCTGAAGCCACAATTACTTCCGACTTACTCTGACTACTATGCCTTTGGCCGCATGTCTCCGGTATCGAGGAAGCGTTGATGCCAACTGAGCGCCTCGGTCAGGATATGTGGTGTGTGCTTGCCTTTGCTGGAGCAGAGCGCGCGGTCGAAGTAGTCCTGCAACAACGGACGATAGGTCGGGTGCGCGCACTTCTCGATGATGACCTTGGCGCGGTCCTTCGGCGGCAGGCCACGCAGGTCCGCGAGTCCCTGCTCGGTGACGATGACCGAAACATCATGCTCAGTGTGATCGACGTGGCTGACCATCGGCACCAGGCAGGAGATGGCTCCATTCTTGGCGATGCTCGGCGTCAGGAAGCAGGAGAGGAAGCCGTTGCGGGCAAAGTCTCCCGAGCCGCCAATGCCGTTGATGATGCTGGTTCCGGCGACGTGCGTGGAGTTGATGTTGCCGTAGATGTCGGCCTCGACGATGCCGTTCATGGCGATGCAGCCCAGGCGCCGCACCAGCTCCGGGTGGTTCGATATCTCCTGCGGACGCAGAATGATGCGCTCGCGGAAGAAATCAATGTTCGACATGAAGCGCTCGATTCCCGCCGGGCTGAGCGAGAACGACGTGGCCGAAGCGATATCCAGCACGCCGTTGGCGAGCATCTCCAACATGGCGTCCTGAATCACCTCGGTGTACGCGGTCAATCCGCGGAAACCGCCTTCGTTGAGCCCCATCAGCACGGCGTTGGCGATGTTGCCCACGCCGGACTGCAAGGGAAGAAGCTGCGGACCCAGGCGTCCGCGCGCGATCTCGTGGCGGAAGAAGTCGATCAGGTTGGCGGCAATCTGGCGCGAGCCTTCATCCGGCTCGGAGAAGGCGCTGTTGCGGTCGTGCGAGTTGGTCTTGACTACGGCAATCACCTTGTCCGGATCGCAGCGCAGATACGGCTCGCCGATGCGGTCCGACGGCTTGACCAGCGGAATGGGCTTGCGATGCGGCGGAAGCGCGGTTCCGTAGTAGACATCGTGCATGCCTTCCAGCGCCAGCGGCTGCCACTCGTTGACCTCGATAATGATCTTGTCGGCAAGATCGAGCCACGTCTTGTTGTTGCCCACCGACGAGGTCGGAATCAGACGCCCATCGGGAAGAATGGCCGCAGCCTCAACCACCGCCAGATCGATCTTTCCGAAGAAGCCGAACCAGGCGTACTGGGCCACATGACTCAGGTGAATGTCCACATAGCCCATCTCGCCCCGGTTGATGCGCGCGCGCATGTCCGGGTCGGACTGATAGGGCAGGCGAACGTTCAGGCCGTTGACCTTGGCCAGCGCTCCGTCCAGCTCCGGAGCGGTCGAGGCTCCCGTCAGCACATTCACGCGAAACGGCGTGCCTTGCGCGTGCGATGCCGTCACTTTGTCGGCCAACGCCTTGGGAACGGCCTTGGGATAACCAGCGCCGGTAAAGCCGCTCATGCCGATCGTCATGCCGGGTTGAATCAA
>Ga0123357_10000423_pt1 | contig 40429 bp, 40 predicted proteins | sample TergutEmb28metaG_FD_89873 | JGI IMG/M metagenome (GOLD analysis project Ga0123357, IMG submission 89873) | Embiratermes neotenicus P4 segment gut microbial communities from Petit-Saut dam, French Guiana - Emb289 P4 | ecosystem: Host-associated > Arthropoda: Insects > Digestive system > Gut ...
ATGATTTTTCCCGACTGAAAGAATCCCAACGAATCGATTATCCGCCCGTTCTAATATCTCAATCACTTCAGCTTCAGGCGTCTGGCTTTTACGGCGGGCAAAAATTTGCACTTTCACTTTGTCTCCATTCATTGCGTGCAGCGAATTTCGCTCGGCAACGAACAAAGGATTATCGCCGGTTTCCGGGATAAAAGAATTTTTACCATTGGAACGCCGTTCAAATATACCTACGGCTAAAGTACTCAAACTGTTTGGTTTGTATTTTCGTTTGTTTGATTTCACTCCTTTAAATTTTTTGCTCATAATAATTCTGATTTTTATTTACACAAATTCATACTCTACTTTCACAGGATTGCTCATTTGTTTTGAGGCGTTAAGCAACTCAATGCCAACAATTTTTCCATCACCGGCATAATCAAGAATAATTCCTTTTTTTTCCTCGTCGCTCTCGTATATCTTTTCGTCGCTAAACGACAGGTAAAGAATATCTAAACTTTTATCATATTTAACTTTCATAATATTTTTCTATTTTCGTTGTTCTGTAAAGTGTTACTATCACATTTGGCAGCAATTGGGTATTTATAAACACCCGATACAAAAAGAATCTGCCATCTTCTTTTATGATTGATTGGTAAATTGTAATATCTACATTATTTTCATCATCAATAATTTGCTCAGGATTCAATACAACCGATTCAACAATATTACGGTCTAATGAACGCCTGATTAATTGCTCTTCTGCGTGTTTTGAGAATACAAAATCCATTTATGCTAAACAAATTATATGATTACAAAATTAACGCTTTTTTTTGATATACAGAAAATTTTTTTGTTTATCTCTTAAAAGTATAGTTTGTGCTTCGCCCAGCAAGATTTTGCGCCAGTATTCCAAGTTCTACAAGTTCTGTCAAGTCGCGAGTAGCTGTGGCTTTAGTCGTTTTGGCGATTGAAATGTACTTTTTGGCTGTCATTCCGCCTTCAAAACCATCTTTACCTGCGTCGAGCATTTTGTTGATTACTTTTGTCTGCCGCGCGTTCATAACAGATTTGTACTTGTCAAAAAACAGCGTTTTGCTGATTGAAAAATCCAAAATATCCAATGCGTTTTGTTGTGCATCAATGAGTAATTGTGAGAAATAAAGCAACCAACCGTCTATTTTGAGCGTACTTTGCACCTGTTTGATTTCAACGTAATATTTATTTCTGTTTTTCTCAATAGATTGAGATATAGACATAATTATTTGCCTGTCGAGCGATTCAGATAAACATTTTTCGATTAAAGCCCTGCCGATTCGCCCATTGCCGTCTTCAAAAGGGTGAATACTTTCAAAGTAAATATGGGTAATTGCTGTCTTTACAATGATTTTTTGAATGTTACCTTTGGTCTTGAAATTGTTATACCACTTTACAAAGTTTTTCATTTCCTGGTGAACTCGAATGGAAGGCGGGGCTTCAAAATGTACTTTTTCTTTACCCATAGCGCCTGAAACAATCTGCATCGGTTCTTCGCCTGTCCGGTAAACGCCTGCATTTATATATTTTGAGTTGGAAAATAAAATTCCGTGCCACGTTTTGATAAGTTTTTCCGATAATTTCGTCTTAAAGTTGTTACGAACTTCCAACATCAATAAAGCAATATTTTCCGCCCTGCGGTCTTTTATGTTTTTTATTGTTTTAGCCAAACCGAGTTTTTTAAGAAAAGACGAGCGTACATCTTCTCTTGACAACATTTCTCCTTCGATTTCAGAAGTTTTAATCGCTTCTGAAATCATTATGTCAAGGATTTCATTTTGTTGTTTTGCGGAATTAAATGTTTTGAAAACACCAAATATTTCACCCGAAAGTTCTGCGAATTTCAACGCATTCTTGCTTATAATATTTTCATTATAAACAAATTCCGCCCATTTTTCAAATTGCCAATTATACATAATTTGAGCCGTTTAATTATTTTAATCGGTGCAAATATACAACTTTTTTGAGCCGAATACAACTTTTTTTCGGCTCAAAGCAATTCTGCGTATTTATATTCATTACGTAATTGAAAATAATTTACTCATAAGAACTCCGAAAATAAACCTTCTTTATCAATTCCGTCGCCAACGAATTAATGTGTCTGTTCAAAATTTTCTGTTCGCTCTTTTCTATGGAAGCATATTCTCCGGAATGTTCTTTCAGAAAATCATCCAAAATATCTTTGCTGAATAATCCGATTAATTTTCCGGTGTCTCTGGGTACGGAAATTTGTCCAATTTTACTCACAACATTGTTTAATCTGTTTTCGGTAACATATTGTTCCGTTACAGGGAGTAAATTGTTTAACGCCTCGCTGTACGAAGGCTCTACAAACAATTTCGGTTCACGTTTTTTGACGGATTTTTTCTCGGCAAAACGCGCATTTTTGCTTTTGAGCAACACCCGCGAGCCATTGCGCAAATAAGTCGGCTCAACAGAACGAATAACGATGCCTTCACAAATATTGCCTTCTATCGGCGGCAAATCCAACCAGCCGGAAATCTGGCTTTGAAAAAGATTCGGATATTTCAGACATTCGTTAAGCGTTCCTCTAAATAAAGTTTTAGCATAAAACAAACCGCCGGTTTCAAAAAAGTTGTTCGCTTCGTCCACAGACAGGAAACGACCTGTTTCTTCAGTTGTTACATACAAATCAAAAGCATAAAACTCATGCGCCGGACAATAAGACACGCCTTTCTGAATAACCGATATTTTCGAATTATTTTTTACGTCGGGATGCGGATATTTACCGCCGAACATTTCACCGAATATCGTAATGGTTTCGATGTCGGGAAGCGATTCTTTAACGATTGAAAATAAAGCTGTTGCTTTTGGCGTATAGCGTTCGAGCAGTTCCTCGTAATCGTAAAATTTTTCACCGGATTCCACTAAGCCTGTCCGTTTGCCGAAACTGACGGTTTTACCATCGGTAATCAGGCAAACATTCGAGCCATGTACTTTTTCCTGTACGACAAACTCTTGTTTATCATATCCTTCGAGGAATATTTTTTCCATAAAATCTTTATCGAAAGTGTTTTCGATAGAATTGTATTTTTTAAATGGCAGCATAAATCTAACTTGTATTTTATTTGTAAAGATAGGAATTATTTATGGATTGAAAAAATTTCAACAGCCAATTTTTTTGCAGATATGGGAATTTTATTGTTCTTTCCACAATTTGTAATACACGCCTTCCTTTTCGAGTAATTGTTGATGGTTTCCTGCCTCCACCATTTTACCGTCATCGAGGACGGCAATCCGGTCAGCATTTTTAATTGTACTCAACCGATGCGCAATCACAATAACCGTTTTCCCTTGATTTGCCAAATCGCTCAGCGTTTGTTTTACAAATTTCTCTGACATAGAATCTAACGAAGAAGTCGCTTCGTCAAAAATCAAAATTTCCGGATCTTTGTATAATGCTCTTGCAATGGCGATTCGTTGCCGTTCTCCTCCTGAAAGAGAAACTCCGTGCTCGCCAATTGGAGTCAGGTAGGAATTGGGGAGTTTCTCAATAAATTCCATCATTCCCAATTGCTCGCTTAATTTTGATATGCGTTTCATATCAGGGTCGAAATCTCCGATTGCAATATTTTCAATAATTGTACCCGCAAATAATTCAATTTGTTGAGGGACAGAGCCAACTAACTGCCTCAAACTTTCATTGCCGATCTGGGAAATAGAATAATTACCGATATAAATACTTCCTCGCTGAATAGGATAAAGATGTTGTAACAAAGATATTAAAGTAGATTTGCCTGACCCGCTTTCACCGACGATGGCAGTCATTTGTCCCTTAGGAATAACCAGATTCAAGGATTCAAACACTTGCTTTCTGGCGCCATAGCGGAAGGCAACATTTTCAAACCGGATATCGCCGATCATATCACGTTCCAACCGGATTTTTTTCGATTCGTCTTCTTCTCGCTCCAAATCCATAATCTGAAACAAACGGTCGGCGGCAATCATAGCATCCTGTATTGTTTGGTTGGCGGAAATCAATTTTCCCACAGGGGTTAAGATATATCCTATCAACGAATAAAAGAGCATTAATGTTCCGGGCGTCAATTCGCGGTTAATCACAGAATAACTTCCCGCCCATAGCAAGGCGATTGTAATTCCGGCTGACACAAATTCAATTCCTCCGTTTGCCATGATGGAGCCATAAATACTTTTATAAGTGTTTTTAATAAGATGGACAAAACGCACTTCCGTTTTCAGATTGGCAAATTGTTCTATTCCAAATCGTTTTATTGTAGAAACGGCATTTAGCGATTCAACCAGATGGGCTTCCAAATCAGCGGCGCTTTCCATAATTTTTCGCTGGTATTTTTTATTCAACCGGTTGAACAGTAAGTAAATCAAAAGAAAAAGCGGCGCCGACAACAAAGTAATGGCTGATAATTTCCATGAATACACGAGCATCAATCCGAACGTAAAGAGAAGTATTAATGCATTTACAACCAGATCCAAAGAAACATTGTTAATAAAAGTTCTTATTTTCACTGCGTCGTTAACGCGGGATACGATTTCGCCAACCCTCATCGTATCAAAGAATTGCTGTGGTAAAGTGAGCAAATGTTTATAATATCCCAATATCAGGGAAGCGTCTATCCGTTGCCCTGTCTTAAGAGCCAAAATACTTTTCATTGCCCCGATAAACGCCCTGAGAATAATAATTAAAATCATAATGATTCCCATCAGATTGAGCAGGTTAATATTCTGATCGACCAGAACGTAATCGGTTATTTTTCCGACATAAACGGCTGTTGAAAGTCCCAGAATACTGTATATAACCGCACCGAACAAGGCTTGAGTCATAACGCTTTTATGCGGAAGGATTAAATCGATAAAACTTCTCAATATGCTTTTTTTCAAGTTTCCTTTCTCAAAAGTTTCGTTCGGACGGATAAGTATCAGCACTCCTGTCCATTCTTTTTTAAACTCTTCGACGCTTTTCTTGTGAAGTTTTCCATCATTCGGATCCATTACCAACAGGTAATCCTTTGTAACCTTGTATATGACAACGAAATGCTTTAAACTTTCATTTACAATCAGATGGGCTACGGCTGGCAGCGGTATGTTCTGTAAACATTCGACCGGACCTTTGACGCCTTTTGCCTCTAACCCTAATTTGTTTGCGGCTTCAATCATTCCCAAGACATTGGTTCCCTTTTTATCCGTAAAAGCGTATTGACGAATGCGTGCAATTGGAAATTTCAAACCGAAATGAGCGGCTATCGAGGCAAGGCAGGCAGCTCCGCAATCGGTTATGTCATGCTGTTTTACTTTGATTGCCCGCTTCATTTTTGTGCAAACTCGTTGTTGTTGTATTGCGAAGGATTAGCCCAATCGTCCATTTTTTGATAAATCAAATCGGAGAGCGAACGTTCGGTTATCATGAAATGAGAAGTGACGTTCATTCCTTTTTTTAATCTTCCTGCTACTCCGTTTTTGCGAATCAAACAATTTTTTTCAAGATTGCATTTTACTTTATAAAAGCTTTCATTTCCGGAGTTACCGGTCAAAAAGTCGGATGATATTTCGGTAACTTTTCCCGGAACTGTTCCCCATTCATTATAATTGAATGAGCTAACCTGAATGTGAACCGGCATTCCGAGATAGATGTATCCGATGTTGCGGGGCGAAACGGATATTTCTGCATAAAGCGTAGAATCGGGACTGATAATGGCTAAAAGGCTTCCCGACTGAATGCTGCTGCCTTTGTAAATCCCCCTGAACTGGTCGAGAGTTCCACTCACCGGACTTGTGACCGCATAAAGGTCTTTGTTTTTTAATTCCTGCTTCATCGACATTCGCATTTCCTCCAATGAATTGGTATAGGCGTTTAGATCATTTTGCCATTTGCTGAGTTGATTATCCTTCAATGTAGCTAATTCGTTTTTTGCTTGATTATAATCATATTGTGATTTTTCATATTCTTCCTCCGAAACAACTTTTTTATCGAAGAGCAGTTGTGTGCGATCCAAATCTTTTTTTGCTTTAGCCAGATTGGTTTCCTGTTCATTCTTTTGTTGAATAAAATAAGCGTATTCTTGCCGACGGGTTACGGAGTTGAATAGTTGAGGTTTTTCTCCTTTAGCCAAAAGATATAAATCATTCAGATGCGCCTGAAAATCATTGATCCGTTTTTGTTGATATTGAATTTGATATTCAGGATAAGATTGACGAAATACGAGTATCGTATCGCCCGTATTAACTGCTTGTCCTTCTTTAACATAAACAGAATCAACCAATTCGGTAATATTTGCTCTGATTTCCGTTTTTTCAGCAACCGGACGAATGACTCCGGACTCCTGCACCGAAACGTTTACATAAATAAAAGGCAGTGAAATTAATACGGCAGCGACTGCTATCAACGTCACCCAATATATTTTTTGAGAAGTTGTCGAGTAGTTGGCTATGTAGGAGTCAATGCTGTCTTTAATAAATTCTGAGGGGATATTGTTCATAATCCTATTTGTAATAAATAGCGGGTCGTCTTTTTCGACCCGCAATAACACTTGAGTTTTTTTAATTACTAAACCATACAAGTTTTCCATCTATCAATTCATAATGATCGCCTCCGTCAATTTTCATCGCTTCGTTTTCGTCTAAAATGGACAATCCAAGAACATCAAGATTTGTTTCAAATACATTAAATTTTGTTTCCATAATTTTTTAAATTTTTTAATTATTTATGTTTATTAATCTCGGAGCAAAAATATAGCTAAAAAATTTATGAATTAGTTATTTAAAATCTATTTAAAGTTATAGAATTGTTATTACTTTTGCAGTCGAAAACTATATAAAACTGAAATCGCATTCTTAACGATTTTCTTTAAAATGAAAACGAATAATATTCGACTAATCACTTTTATTGCGCTTGCTTCCATTCTTATTTTACAAGGAATATGGCTATACAATACTTACCGGCTTTTAGAAACAGAATTTAAGAAAAATATAAGTAGCCTGTTTATTCTCTCTATAGAAAAAGAAGCTGTGATGCGTATAGAAAATTCTGAAAGAAAATCTGCAAGAGTAGAAGGGGTTCGCGTACAAAATGATCATTACACAAATAACAGAGCGATTCAAGATTTTTTATATAAAGAAAACTATCCTATCGTTTCATTAGAAACATTAGATAGTATTTTCAATGAAAAGAGTGATGAAAATTACAAGCGTTTGAATTATTCGTTCTTCATAACCGACTCCTTAAAAAATCAAATAGCTTTCTTTAGTCACGGACCTAAACCTAACGAACGATTCGCTTATAAAGAAACTATCCGGCTGCGGAATATCGCTCCTGAAGATATTACACTTGTCATTGCATCTCCCTACAAGATCATATTCGGAAAAATGCTTTTACTGCTTATCGGCTCGTTTATTGTCGCTGTCTTTGTTGTGTATGGGTTGATTTTACAAGTAAAGATTATTAATAAACAAGACAAGATTGCAAAGTTTCGGAAGGATTTTACTCATGCTATGATTCATGACATGAAAAATCCGGTAACGTCAATTCTTATGGGAGTCAACTCGTTGAAAAGCGGAAAATTTGATGATAAACCGCAAGTAAAAGAGCATTATTATTTCATCATCACTCAAGAAGGAGAGCGTATCCTTAAACTTGCAAACAAAATACTGGAAATTGCTCACTTTGAAGAAGAACAGGTCATCCTTTCCAAAGAACAAATTAACCTGCCGGATTTATTAGAAAGTTTGAAAGAAAAATACAGTTCCAATACCTCTAAAAAGGTTTTTTTCAATTATAATTTGAATGGCGTCGAAACTGTTTATGCCGATCGGCACTATATTTATGAAGCCTTTGATAACTTGATTGACAATGCAATAAAGTATTCAAAAGATAATGAAGATGCAGAAATAACGATAACAGGTTTTAATAAAGGAAATGAAATTCAACTGATTTTTAAAGATAACGGAATCGGAATTTCCGAGAAAGACCAAAAGAAGATATTTCAAAAATTTGAACGCTCAATGGCTGTAATAAATAGCCGGAATAAAATAAGCGGTTTCGGATTGGGATTAAATTTTGTATATCAAGTGATTCAAGCGCATGGCGGAACAATACGGGTAAACAGCCGTTTAGGATCTTACAGCGAATTTTTAATTAACTTATCAACAGTCGATTGCGGTTCTATCTCGCAATGACATAATCATAAAACAATGAAAACAATAAAACTATTATTTATTGAAGACGACGTAAATTTAGGCTATATTATAAAAAATACCATGGAAGATTTGATTGGCGGATATGAAGTGGATATAGCTTTGAATGGGAAAAAGGGTCTTGAACATTTGCAGTCTTTTGCACCCGACATAATTGTTGCAGATATTGAAATGCCGGTTATGAACGGTTTTGAAATGGTCAAAAAGATCAGGCAAACGAATTTGGATTTACCGGTTATTTTTGCTTCCGGCAAAGTCAGCTCTAAAGATGTGACCCTTGGTTATGAAGCGGGAGCGGACAATTACATTAAAAAACCATTTACTCCCGAAGAACTTGACGCTCACATTAAGGCTTTGATTAACTTAAAAAACAACAGTAGAATACGGTTTAAAAACACCATTTACTCAATTGGAAAATACACGCTTAACCCTAAAAGTCTTATTCTGAGTTACGATGATTCGGAAAAAATAAAATTGACTTCCAGAGAATCCTGCATTCTCGAATTACTGCTGCAACATAAAGGCGACGTTGTTAAAAGAGAACATCTTCTCAAAACATTTTGGGATAGTAAAGTCGATAGTTTTTATACCTCCCGCAGTCTCGACGTTTTTATCTCTAAGTTGAGGAAGTATTTATCGAAAGATCCTTCAATTTCAATCAAAAACGTTAAGCAAGTCGGTCTTATTTTGGATTTTTGAATAAATACAATTTATTTGCACAACCGGAAACATTGTGTTATCTTTGCGGGAGACAAAATTTTTTAACAAAATATAAACACATAATGGCAACACCAATCAGATTTGCTCCTGTCCTTTACGGCAAGGATGCGGAAAATTTTTACAAAATCTGGGCGGATTCTTGGAAAGAACCGGCAAAAGTTCCTTCAAAAGAAGAAAGAGAAAGAATCAAAGCCTATCTTAAATCTCAAAAATGTTTTCAATGAATTTGGAAATAGATTGCGGTGCATTTGAATTGTCAGATGACAATTTGATAACAGATTTTGATTGTGGAGATAAAGATTTGAATGATTTTTTTAACAGCGATGCTATTCTTTATCAAAATGAACGTTTAGGAAAAACTTTTTTTCACCGTCATAAACAAACGCAAAATGTTGTTTGCGCCTTTTCGTTGTCGGCAGACAGCGTGAAAACTTTTTTATTGAACAACAACAGACGCAGAAAGGTGAGAGAATTGGTTCCACATGAAAAATCACTACAATCTTATCCTGCAATGCTGATAGGGCGTTTGGGCGTATCTACAGAGTTTAACGGACATGGCGTTGGCACTCAGTTGATGAAAATTATAAAAGAATTTTGCTTTGATAAATTCAAACATTATGTACGTTTCCTTACGGTTGATGCCTACAACAAACCCGAAGTGTTGAAATATTATGAGAAAAACAATTTCAAATTTCTTTTTTTAACTGAAGAAGATGAACGGCAAAATCTGAAAAAAAGTATTAATATAGATGAGCCTTTAAATAGCAGACAAATGTTTTTCGACTTGAAACGCTATGAATAGATTGGGTTCTGTTTGTTTAATCACCTTAAACTATTCGTCGATGCGAAGACTTGATACTCAAAAGCAGAATTATTAATTTTTTAATTCTCTAAAGCGTTTCAACAAACCCTGTCAAAGCCCCCGCAAATACTTCCCACGAAAGCGCATGTTTCTCTTTTTGGATATTCGTAATGAAAGTCTCTTTATTTGATTGGAAGAATTTTTGAATGCCTTCCGAAAGACTTTCAGCCGTTGGAAGGCAAACAAGACCGGTTCCCGCCCGCTCAATATTCTCTTTCAATCCGCCGACATCGGTTGCCAATACAGGAAGATTAAAATGATAGGCAATGGGAATCACTCCGCTTTGCGTTGCCGAACGATAAGGCGTCACCAATAAATCGGCAGCCGAGAACAATCGCGGAACTTCATCATCGTCGATATAGCGGTTCAACACTTTGATTCTTGAGCAAGCCGGAGAGCAATCAATGGCTTGGCGATATTTCCCGAAATCGCCGTAGGATTCCCCCGCAATTATCAATTGATACGATTCGTCCAGCAGCGACATCGCAGCTATCAGTAAATCCAAACCTTTGTAATCGCGGATTAGTCCGAAAAAAAGCAGAGTTTTCTTTGCAGAATCAATCTCTAACTGTTCACAGGCAAACTGTTTATCAACTTTTTCGCCAAAATGATTATACAGCGGATGTTCCTGCAAAATAAAACGGGCGTCAGGCTGTAAGGATAAAAGATCGTCTCTGACCGATTTGCTCATCGCTAAAAAACCTGAATTTCGTTTCAAAAACCATGTTGTTAATGGTTTATCAAAAAAATGCCGTTCATGCGGCGTCACATTATTCAGAATAGATACTACCTTGCAGCCACGTTTTTTGAAATAGCTGGCAACCGTACCCAAAGATGGAGCAAAATACGTCATCCAATATCTCAGAACCAATACATCAGGATTTGTTTTTGCTATCTGCCGGGCGCTCGCTCGATAACTCAAGGGATTAGCCGTATCCAAAACAGGTATGCTATCAACCGGAATCGCACGGTCAGTTGCTGTAACATACTGTGTTGTACCCGGGAAAAGAAATCCGGGATATTGCCTTTTGAATGTAAAAGGAATTACTTCATGTTCTTTTTGTAATTCTTTACACAAATTGGCATTAAATTGGGCAATTCCGCCACGGAAAGGATAAAAAGCCGACAAAAAAGCGATTCGCATCTCAAGCTATTAGTCAATACCTGTAATGTTCCGGCTTATAAGGACCTTCGACCGGCACGCCGAGATAATCCGCTTGTTGGGTAGTCAATTGCGTCAGTTCTACTCCAATGTTAGCCAGATGCAAACGGGCGACTTCTTCATCCAAATGTTTCGGCAACCGGTAAACGCTGATTTTGTAATTGTTTTTCCACAAATCCATTTGGGCAAGCGTTTGGTTGGTGAACGAATTGCTCATCACAAACGACGGATGTCCCGTAGCGCAACCCAGATTCACCAATCGTCCTTCAGCCAATAAGAAAAGCGAATTTCCCGAAGGAAAAGTATATTTATCCACTTGCGGTTTGATATTCGTATGTTTAATTCCCTGATAATGAACTAAATTATCAACTTGAATTTCATTATCAAAATGACCGATATTGCAAACAATCGCCTGGTCTTTCATTTGCGCTAAATGGTCGATAGTGATTACGTCTCGGTTTCCGGTAGTCGTAACAAAAATATTTCCTTCTTTGACCGCCTTTTCCATAGTCGTAACTTCAAAGCCTTCCATTGCCGCTTGCAAAGCGCAAATCGGGTCGATTTCCGTTACTAAAACGCGAGCGCCGTAGGATTTCATGGATTTGGCGCAGCCTTTTCCTACATCGCCATAGCCAAGCACAACAACCACTTTTCCGGCAATCATCACGTCGGTCGCCCGCTTGATTCCATCGGCTAAGGATTCGCGGCAACCGTACAAATTATCGAATTTGGATTTAGTTACCGAATCGTTTACATTGATTGCAGGAATGAGCAATTCGCCTTTTTCCAGCATCTGATACAACCGGTGAACGCCGGTAGTCGTTTCTTCCGAAACGCCTTTCAGCTCGGCAATCGTATGATGCCAACGCGATTTATCTTCTTGCAGAATCCGTTTCAGCGTATCAATAATTACCTGTTCTTCGTGATTACTGCCTTTCCGGTTCAAAAACTCCGGATTATTTTCAGCTTTGTAGCCCCAGTGAATCAGCAAGGTAGCATCTCCGCCGTCGTCCACGACCAAGTTTGGACCTTTACCGTTCGGAAAACGCAAGGCTTGATCGGTACACCACCAGTATTCTTCCAGCGATTCGCCTTTCCATGCAAAAACGGGGATTCCCGCGGCGGCAATAGCTGCGGCGGCATGATCCTGCGTGGAAAAAATATTACAGCTCGCCCAGCGAACCTCTGCGCCTAATTCAACCAATGTTTCAATCAGCACAGCCGTTTGGATAGTCATGTGCAGCGAGCCTGTGATACGCGCGCCTTTCAAAGGCTTTTCTTTTCCGTATTTTTTACGCAATGCCATCAATCCGGGCATTTCATGTTCGGCAATTTCAATTTCTTTTCTCCCAAAGTCAGCTAATTGAATATCAGCTACTTTGTATGGTAAATTTGTTGTTTTATCAGACATATTTTTGTTTTTTTGTTAATATTCAAGCGACAAAGTTACGATTTTTTTTCGGATATTTTTCTAAATTTCAGCAAGTAAATCAAACTACAGAAAACCAACAGGATGATTCCGACCGTACCTGCCGCTTCTCGATGCCATTGGTAAAAAATAATAATCAGGGAAGAAATGAAGAGTTGTACTAATGCGTAACCGGAAGCAACTTTCAAATGCGAATATTTCCGCCTATTCGTTAATACTTGATAAAAGTGCATGCAATGCGCCTTGAAAATATTCTGCCTCAGGTATAAGCGATGCAGGATAGTGAAAATAGAATCCACGCCATAAACCGTCAAAAACAAAATCCAGATAATGGATTGCGTTTTCAGCATTAACTGAAGCAGTAAACTTACAATCCAGAACGAGACAGCCATACTGCCAACGTCTCCGGCAAAACATTTGGCTTTCTTCTTGAAATTGAAAAATAAAAATATAATACAGGCTAATGCTGCAAAGTTAATAAAATCAGGCGGAGTGAAATGAGAAATTTTCAGGTTAACATACTGTAATGCAATCAAAATCGACAAGCTGTACAATCCTGTAATTCCGTTGATACCGTCCATAAAGTTGTAGGCATTCAATATTCCGATGGCGAAAATGTATGCAACAAGAATTTGCCACCATGATAAAATATGGAATATTCCTAATCCATAAAACAAAATGCTGATAACAAAAAAATGGGTTGTTAACCGGATTTTATTCGGTAAAGACGCTATATCATCCCATAAACTGATGATGGAAATCAGCGTAATGCCGATAAGGAAGTAAATGCTTTCCGGAAGATAGAGCAAAGAGTAGATGACTCCGGCTACCCACCAAATGATTCCTCCGCCTCGAACAGGAATATAATTGTGAGAACTGCGTTCGTTAGGTTTATCGAAGATATGGAATCTATCAGCGATTTTTAAATAGAACAACATCGCTAAGAAGAGGATAGCGATGGTTATTATATAGTATGTTAACTGAGAATTATGAAACAACGTTTGAAGTAGTCAATTATGAGTTATGATTAAAAGTTTGCAAGGTTTGTATTAATCCCGTTTTTGCATCGACAGGCAGCCGCCGGATTCCAATCGCCGTTTTCATTTTTTGATTGGAAACGACGTAATTTTCAGTTAATTTTTGAAGCCTGTCCGAATTTAACGGTAATTTGCAAACATCGCCTATTCGAGCAACGGTTTTTATAAGTCTTTTATTCCATCTCCATATCCGCTCTTTTTTCCCTGTTGATTGAGCGATCAATTTAATCAGCTCATTGGTTGAAACAGGTTCATCATCCGATAAATGATAAATACCCTGTTCGGGATTTTGCAGAATGAACTGCTCTACGATATACGACAAATTCCTGATATTCAAAAAAGAACGTCTATTTTCAAAAGCGCCTAACGGATAAGGAATTCCTTTATTGACAAACTGATATAACAGATTCAGATTTCCTTTATTGCCCGGACCGTGAATCATGCAGGGGCGGAAAATGTAGATGGTTTTCAATTGAGAATTGACAATTGATAATTGAGAATTGATGTATTCTTCGGCTTTTATCTTGCTTTCTCCGTAAGTACCTACCGGCTTGGGGATGACGTCTTCGGTCAGATAATCGCCTTCGACTCGGTCGGCAGCGGCTTTCACGGAGCTGAAAAAAATGAATTGACGGGCGTTTGATTGCAGGAAATAATCGAAAATTGTTTGCGTCAATCCGGTATTGATGTTGAAATATTCGATGGTTGTCGCTGACGATGCCAACGACGCCGTAGAGACGGGGCGCCGACCATACGATTTTGTATCGTGCGCCTTGCCCGCCAAATGAATTATCGTATCCACATCAGGCAACAAATCCAATTCATCCCAAGAATAGGTTTTGATTATTCCTTCTTTTTCAGACGAAATAATATCCAAACCATAAATTTTATGATTTTCTTTCAACGCTTCGACAAGATTTGAACCGACGAAGCCGTGTATGCCGGTAATGAGGATGGTCATTTATTTATTTTGAGATACATTAGCGATTTACCAATTCAAATACTTTCCGGAAATATTTCAACGACAAAAGGAAAAGATTGGTAGAAATTCCATTTCCCTTGCAAGCCCTGACAATTTCCCTGTTGAGGATATAATTGCTTTTCCACGAGCGCGTGCTTCTTCCGCCGGTTCGCATCGTAACCATATCCACCGGAATGTATTTGTATTTCAGTTTGCGGGTATAGAGAAACCGTATCAGCAACTCAAAATCGGCGGCGATATGATAGTCGGTTTTATAATACCCAATCTCATCAAAATACCTTTTACGGGTAAAAAAAGTGGGATGCGCCGGCATAAATCCCCAGCGAAACTGCGAAGGTTTGAATCGGGCGGACGAATAATAGCGCACGGTTTTCGCCGGATTATCGGGTTTCACAAAGCGCACATCAGCAAAACAGGCGTCAAGGGTCGAATCTTCAAATTCCTTGGCGACTATTTCAATGCACTGCGGAGAATTATAAAAATCGTTGGAATGGAGCAAGCCGACCACCTCGCCTGTCGCCATTCGGATGCCTTTGTTTATAGCGTCGTATATACCGCTGTCCGGCTCGGAAATCCACTGCAACCGCATATTCCCGCAACTTGCAACTCGCGACTCGTAACTTTTAATTATATCTACCGTTCCGTCTGTTGAATTTCCGTCGATAATAATGTATTCTATATCGGGATAAGTCTGCGACAGAACCGATTCGATGGTTGAACGGATATGGGCTTCGCTGTTGTAGCAGACGGTGATGAGGGAGAGGGTCACTCTGTTATTCAGTTATTCAGTTATTCAGTTATTTGTTTGAAATAATCAATCGTTTTCAGCAATCCTTCGCGAAGCTGGATTTTAGGTTCCCAATCCAATTTAGCTTTAGCCAACCCGATATCCGGACGGCGTTGTTTGGGATCGTCCGAAGGCAAGGGACAGAAGACGATTTTTGATTTCGACCCCGTCAATTCAATCACTTGCTGAGCCAGTTCCAACATCGTAAATTCATTCGGATTACCGATATTCACCGGACCGGTAAACGAATCATCGGAATTCATCATTCGGATCATCCCTTCTACCAAATCATCCACATACTGAAAACTGCGGGTTTGCTTTCCATCGCCAAAAATGGTTATGTCGTTATTTTTCAGCGCCTGAATAATAAAATTGGAAACTACCCGACCATCATTGGGATGCATACGGGGACCATAAGTATTGAAAATGCGGATAATCTTTATTTTCACGCCATTCATGCGATGATAGTCCATAAACAAAGTTTCGGCGCAACGCTTGCCCTCGTCGTAACAGGAACGGAGACCTATCGGATTGACATTTCCCCAATAGCTTTCCACCTGAGGATGAATGGCAGGATCGCCATAGACTTCGCTGGTCGATGCCTGCAAAATCTTTGCTTTCACTCTTTTCGCAAGCCCCAGCATATTGATAGCGCCCGAAACGGAAGTTTTCACCGTTTGGATAGCGTCGAACTGATAATGAATGGGGGAAGCGGGGCAAGCCAAATTATAGATTTCGTCAATCTCGGCATAATAAGGGAAACACACATCGTGGCGCACAGCCTCGAAATAGGGATTGCTCAATAAATGGGCAATGTTTTGTTTGGAGCCGGTGAAATAATTGTCTAAACTGATTACTTCGTTTCCTTCGTTTAGAAGACGTTCGCAGAGGTGGGAGCCGATGAAGCCGGAGCCGCCGGTCACTAAAATTTTTTTCTTGAGCATATTGAATTATTTTATTTATTGAAGCAGATTTATATGGTATTGCGATTGAATATAATCAACAATTTTTTCTTTATCATTTCCGCAAGCCTTTTTGATTTCAAATATTTTAGCATCTACTAAAGTACGATACCACCATCCTTGCAGAAAATGCCAGAGAAAACCTTCTTTGCCTTCTATAAAACCTAATTTGAATATATACCGGTAAATGAAATAGGCAAATGAGCGAATGAATAATGGTTTCTTTGCATAGCTGAGTTTTCGTTTTCTCTTTGCTGCTGCTTGTCCTTGAAGTTCATTTTCAATTGTCTTTCCGGTAAAATTAAATTCAATATCCAGCAACTCAATAGCTTCTTTGATAGAATAACCATTATGCTTCTGCGTCCACCACGCAAGATTACACAGGTTATGATCTACAAAATCGCGCTGAAATTCAATAGACCGACCTGCGGTAAGTTTAATATGTTCATCGCCTGACCATAGCTCTTCGCATCTTGCTTTTTTATATTGAAACAATCGCAACAATTTAACAGGATAAGTGCCTCTTTTCATCCATTTATTCAAAAAAATATGTCGTCGCTTAAAGATAACTCCAGAAATATCTATATCTAATGTATCTAATTTTTTATTTAATTCTGCTATTAATTCTTGTGTTAAATACTCATCAGCATCCAAGCGTAAAATCCATTTTGTTTGAACGGGAAGATTATCTAACGCCCAATTCGTTTGTTTGCCAAAACTGTTTGGCCATTTATTTTGATACACTTTTGCCCCCAATGATTCTGCAATTTCTACTGTTTTGTCAGTAGAAAAAGAATCTACGACAAAAATATTTTTTGCGATGGGAAGAATATTTTCCATGCAACGTTGAATATGGATTTCTTCGTTGTAGGTAAGTATAATAACCGATAAATCAAGCATAATCTTACTCTTTTATTTCTCGTTTTTTTATGAATTTGGCAGGATTTCCGCCAACTACAGTCCATGGTTCGACATCTTTGAATACAGCGGCGCGAGCGCCGACAACAGCGCCTTCGCCAATTGTAACTCCCATGCCAACAAAAACATCTGCAGCAATCCATACTTGATTTTCAATAATAATAGGTGAATAAATCAATGGATGTGATCTGTCTGTGTAATCATGAGAAGCTGTATATAAATGAGTGCCTTGCGACACTATACAATTATCCTTTATTATAATTGGTGCTTTGTTGTACAGCTCAGTATTAGGTCCCACACAACTGTATTCACCAACTTCTAAATTCCAAGGTGCCCATATCTTACAACTTGGATATATTAATGAACTCAATGGAATTTTTGCCCCAAATAATCGCAATAACATATTTCTCGGATACCTTAAAAATATCCCTATCATCCATCGAAATAAGGTAGCATTAATTAAAATCCAAATGACTCGTTTTAAATAATGTGGCTTTTCTTCTTTATATTGCGATAAATCCATGTTATAATGTTGTAAATAGATTTTCCCATTGATCAACAATTGATTTCAAAGAAAATTCTTTTGATTTTTCTATTGCTTTTAAAGCTATTTCTTTACGTTGATTTTCATTTTCAATTAAAGATTTTAAACACGCTACAGTTTCCTCTTGTGAATAGGGAATATTAGTGATAAACCCATTTTTTCCATTATCAATAATATCATACACCGCAGCATAACTACCATACACCACAGGAATAACTCCAAAACACATTCCTTCTACAATTACTAATCCAAAACCTTCATATTCAGATGTTAAAAGAAGAATTGAAGCTCTTTTATAATATTCTAACGGATTTTGAAATCCTGTTACTTGAACTCTTTTTAGATTAAAGGTTTCAATTAAATCTTCAATATCTTTTTTTTGCGGTCCGTCTCCTACAATAGTTAGACGCCAATCATGATAATTATTTTCTATTTGTTTCCATAGTTCAATGATACGATAAACTTTCTTTTGATTATAATCAATTCGACCCACATATATTATTTCTCTATTTTTTTGTTCCGATAAATAATGAAAATCAAGATCAAGTAAAGTTACTGGATTACTTATAACTGCAAGTTTAGGTGTTTTCTTAATTCCTATCAATTGTTTAAAGATATTAATAAAGCTGCTTGACAATAAAATATATTTGTCGGAATGATAATATACATATCTAATACTTCTTGAAGTCAAATATTTAACTATGCTTAAAATAGAATTCAAATAAAATCTTTTTATACTATTTGATCTTTGAAACATCTTTATTTTCACATGCTCTATCCTTACATTTGAATCGGGCGAATTGTGATGAACCGCTAATAATTTACACTTAGTTCCCTTTCTTGCTTTATTACATAATTGCGTTACATAAAAAGGCAAACACCATTGATTGATAATAATATCAATCTCATTTTGCAATATAATATTTCTCAGAATGTTGATATTGGATTTGCTTTTAGCAGGGTAAGATAACTTGTGTAATCGTATGTTGGAATGCAATTCTGATTGCAAATCAGGAACAGGTTGTTCAAAAGAAGCAATATGTACACGAAGCCCTTTTTGTGTAAATGCGTTTGCCAAGACAGTAGTAACTTTTTCTGTACCTCCATAACTTGGATATTTACCTATTAAAAAAAGAATATTCATCAGCTAAAATATAAAAATTCCGGTTTTTCGCCTCCATTCAGAATCCATTCGTAAAGCCGGATCATCTTTTTCGTAACGACTTCCACCGAATAATTTTCCAATACCAACCTTCGACCATTTTCACCCATTTCCTGTCTTCTGCTTTTCTGAATATGGATAGCTGTTTCAATCGTTGTCGCCAATGTACCTACATCGTTGTTCACCCACCAACCACAATAGTGTGTATTCAGTTCTTCCCATGGCGTACCTTTGGAAGCGATGACCGGAATGCCCTTAATCAATGCTTCCGGAATAATCATTCCAAAATTTTCAAAATCGCTCGGAACAACTAAATAGGACAAGGAATTTAAAGCGCTATCTTTAGCTTCGCCGGATAAAAAACCTGTAAAAATAACTTTTTTTAGTTTTAACCGTGTTTGTTCGGCTTTCAAAAAATTCATATATTGCTTGTCGTCATCGCCGATAATTACCAATTCGGCATCCGTTTTATCCAAATTCAATTTGTCCCAAGCATATAGTAGCCGCTCTATATTTTTACGGGGATGCACTCTGCCCAAATATCCCAATCGTAATTTGTCCGGATTGGAAATTGTGATTGTTTCAGGAATATTTACAGGATTAGGAATAACTGCTATAGGGGATTTTATTCCTAAATTTCTCAAATGCTGCATTTCTTCGATACAGGTAGCATGAACAGCAGAGGCTTTATTTAAATCGTTCAATAAAAACAATTTTAGAAAAAATCGTTTTTTGAGTTTAGAATAACTTAGGGCTTGAGGATAGAGCATACCACGCGGAGTAATAACATAAGGCGTTTTCTTTTTTCGAGCAACTTTAGCTGTAATGTACGAAGGATATTGCCAGATAGCTTGCGCGTGATAAAGGTTATAGATATGATTTTCTAAATAAAATTTATACTCAGACGAAAAAGCGAATGATGTTTTACCATTTGGTAAAGCGCTTATAAAATCTTTTTTTGAAATAAGTTTATCGCCCAAATCCGATTGATAAGTTAATATATCTGCATCTATTCCCTGTGCCCGCAATCCTTCGACTGTATAAAAAACACTTTGGCTGGGTCCACCGGCATTGATACTAAGTGAAGATATAGTATGGAGAATTTTCATCGAGTAGTTATTTTACATATCCATTTTGACGAGAAAAATATAAATGCTCTTTAACTGATATTTCCGATATTTTTTTTGCCGGAACTCCACCATATAAATATCCTGTATCACTGTATGCCTTATTCAACATAGATGCAGCGCCAAGTACAGAATAATCCGGCAAAACAGAACCTTTTAATAATATACATCCGGAGCCTACAAAACAATAATTACCAATATGTACGGGTTCTGCATCCTGCCTGCAATACTTTAAATCAATACTGTGCGTTAATATTTGAGAGCGGATGCCGGCAAAGGTTGTATATTTCCCTAAGTACACGCCGGCTGTGCAATCAATAAAATGTCTTGAAGTTATTGCAGTATGTTCATTTATAATCAATTCACATTTTCGATCTACAATATGAGAAAATGAATCTTTCAGTGTCGTTGGGTAACCTGTTATGTAATTCAAAGAACCTATTTTTGCCGCATTATTTAAGTGTAATAAACTTATTTTTTTACAGAACGTAAAAGCTCCTATTTGAGAACGTTCTTTCATTATCAATTTCTCTGCCAAAATAATTGAAAAACCAATTTTAGCAGAAGGATGTATTTGATAACGGAATACGCTATTTAAAATTCGTCTTCTTATCCACCATGGAAAAACAAACAATACCAATTGTAATAAAATTTTCATCATTTGTTTATTATTTGACCGTACAAATTCATATATTTTGAAACACTCTCATTGATAGTATATTTTCGAACATTATTGATACCCGCTTGTATCAATTTGTTTTGAAGTTGCGAATCATTAATTATCTTTACGACCGCAATCTTATATTCGTTTTCATCCAATGGATTGTTAAGAAAATAAGCGCTATTTCCTGCAATCCTATTCATGGGTGGAATATTAGAAGTTAATACAACCCTTCCTATTGCCTGTCCTTCCAATATAGGCATACCCAAACCTTCAAAAAGAGAAGGAAATGCAACAATATCTGCATTTTTATATTCATTTATTATTTCATCATCCGACAAATCAAAAGCATTAGAATAATCAATTTTCAATGACTGTGCTAATAATTGCTGGCTTTCGCTCATTTTCTTAATTACCCGTAATTTGCAATTGATTCCGGCAAGCGCTTTTATTGTCGTTTCCAAATTCTTCTGAGGATTTGTTCCAATTTGCAGAATTACCGGACAGTTAAAATTGAAAACTTTGGGAGAATACGGGAAATTATCAAATGTATGATGTGTAATTATCTCTGTCTTTTTATTTTTTACTAATTTATCAATCCTTTGTCTTGTATTTTCTGAAATACAAACTACTTTATCCGCCAATTTAACAGGTAAATAAAACCAAAATATCCATTTGTATAATTTATCAAACCATCCTTTTGTAGCTGTTACCATTGCATAATCGTCGTGAATAGTCAAAACAGATTTACAGCCAATTAATCCTAAAACGCAATAGTGAATATCGCCCGTTATATGGTTAATTCCTTGCTTGTTACGGTGTTTAAAAACAAACAAAATATTTCGGGCGACAGTTAAAGGCGACGCGCCTTGATGCGGAACATAATACGCTGCAACAGTTTCGTTTTCTTTTACCTTATTAATAAGCAGTTGGAAACTTTTAACAATACTTGGACCATTATTTTTGTTACGATGGAAATAGATAATTTTCATAAATCAACTGTATAATTCCATAATCGCTTTTGCAGTCTCTTGCCCATATTTCGTCCATGGACGATTTTTTGCTGTTTGTAAAGCTGCCTGTCCTACACTTTTTAGTACGGTCGGGGAAGCAATTATTTCTTCCAATTGTTTACGCAAAGCAATAACCGATCCGGCTTCAACTATCCATCCATCCTGTTTATGCGTTATCACATCCGGCGCGCAGGTTCGATCGGTTGTAATGACAGGCGTCCCCTGCGACATTGCTTCTGTAATTACCAATCCAAAACCTTCAAATAATGACGGGAACACCAATATATCCTGAGTAGCCATTAACTCCAAAACTTCATTATGGGGTAACGAGGGTATATAGTTGTGTTTATTTAATTCTTTTTTTAATGCCGGGCATCCGTCAATATTTCCTTTTCCTGCGACAGTCAACTCAATATTATTTTCCAATCCTTTTACTGCATCAAAAATATAGGCTATTCCTTTGCGTTGCGTAAGTCCGCCAACATACAACAGTTTTATTTTTCTGTTCTGTGATGAAGAAAATGTTCTGGCATCATTTACAGGTGGAAAACCATAAGGGATTACTTTAATTGGGGCTAATTTGCCGGGGTATTCCTCCTCTAATGTTTTTTTTGTAAAACTGCTTGCTACAAAAATTATGTCCGCCAGTGATAATTCCTTATCTTTACATTGAAGTTTTTCCGGCGAATCATTGAACCCTCCCAAGGTAATTTTCCAATCGGGATATTTTTCTATTTCCTCAGACAGCATCCTGTTTTTTGCCCGCCAGTATCCAATAGGCAAGTCATAAAAACATTTTATTCCTTGTTTCTTGGCAACAGAAAATTGCGATAATGCAGAATCTTCATAAGCATATACTCCGGTAATATTCTTATTATTTAGCATGTAGCCGGCAGTTTTATCGTCAATATACCTGCAACATTTATCGGTACTGAATATTCCTGTTTCGTGCAATAATAAACCATTTAGATTCAATCGCTGTGAAAATAATCTTCCCAATTCTTTATATGGATAAGTATGGATTTGCTTCCGAATGGTTGGATCAAAATTACGTCTTTTGAAATCTTTTAACAGAGGTATTTTTGCTATTTGGGCTATAAAACCGCAAGGAAAGTAAGCAATACTTGTATGGAAACTTTGCAATATATTATTTTCCTGCAAACCCATTAACACTCCCTTAACATTTGGATTTCCTGTTGGATGTGAAAGAGTTATACCAATATATTCCATTCTATGTAATTTTTTGTTTGACAGGTTTTGTTTGATTTACCCATATAAATCCCATGGTAATAAAAAAAATCATGTACGTATTAAAAATCAAACTATTCATAAACAAAATAAACAATATGATTTTAGATAATCTTTTTATACGCATTGCCGACAATGCAATAGCCAGTAACAGTAACCTGATAAAATACAACGTATATCCTCCTTCAAATACAACCCGTTCGGCTTCTTCTTCCATATAACCATATTTTTGTTTGGTTATAGAAGTACCAAACATTGCATTAGCGCCTTGATAATCCGAACCTAATCCTGCGCCAAACAAAGGCTGTTCTCCGTGATAAAGAAAGGCTGATAAATACTGTCTGTAAATTCTATGTGAACTTTCTCCTCTTTCATTTAATGATACAGTCCGCTGTTCAAAATTATTCCATACTTTTGCCACTTGTGTAAATGGATTGAAAAAGACGAATAATAAAACTGTTAGTAAAGTAATACCAACTATTTGTTTTAAGAAGGTTCTAATCATCCGATTATTTTCGTAAAATGTAACAGCTCCTAAAATTACAAAAGAAAAAAAAGCTCCGCGCGATCCTGTCAATAATGAAAGATAACCGGTAACAACTAAAACAATAAAAAATAGTCTGACATTACGGCGATTAGCAAGCGACCAAGCAAAAAAAGAATAAAATCCTACCATAGTTTGAAGTCCTCCCAAATAACCAAAAGTACCCGTAGCCCGTACATTTTCTCCAATTGCCGCTGTATTTTGAAAATTTTCCACTCCATACTTATTTAAGACATGGGTAATAGGAAGGTTGTATTGTATCGATGCCAATATTGTTTCCAAAACTAATAATAAGATTAAGAAATTATCCAACTGCTGCAGATTGATTTTTAAGTTTGCAATATTCAAATAGGCAAATATCAAGCAAAAAAAACCTGCATGAATAACAAAACCGAAAATACCATGAAAAATAGTATTGTTCAGTGGATTAGCAGCCATTAGGAGAAGTATTAAACAATAAAGAACAATCACAGACGTATAGCGTTTTGATCCTGCATGTCCTAACTTTAAAAACTGCCAAGCAAGAATTAACGGTAACAATAACTGCCCAAACAATAATACATTAGATATTGTCCCTGTAAATATCCATTTTCTTATTATTCCACAAAATATTGTATAAGTAAATCCAAAAAAAAGTATTCGCTGAAATCGAACGGAGAGAAGATTATCTGTATTATCTTTTTGTGGAAATATCTTTTTTCGACGGTTCTTTTTAATTATTTTTCGAGGTTCTTTCGGCTCTCTATCAAGTCTTATTTTCTGAATCCGCCACTGCTTGATCTTTTCTCCCTTTATACGTTCTCTTTCAAGTTTTTTCTGATCAAGTTGTTCTTTTTCAAGTCTTTTCTTTTCAAGGCGTTCTTTTTCAAGTCTTTCTTGTTCAAATCTTTCTTGTTCAAGACGCTCTTTTTCAAGACGTTTCTGTTCAAGGTGTTCTCTTTCAAGGCGTTCTCTTTCAAGACGTTCCTGTTCAAGGCGTTCTCTTTCAAGACGTTCTCTTTCAAGGCGTTCTTGTTCAAGACACTCTTTTTCAAGTCTTTCTTTTTCAAGACGTTCCTGTTCGAGACGTTCTCTTTCAAGACGTTCTTTTTCAAGACATTCTTTTTCAAGACGTTCTTTTTCAAGGCGTTCTTGTTCAAGACGTTCTCTTTCGAGACATTCTTTTTCAAGACGTTCTTTTTCAAGGCGTTCTTGTTCAAGACACTCTTTTTCAAGTCTTTCTTTTTCAAGACGTTCCTGTTCAAGACGTTCCTGTTCGAGACGTTCTCTTTCAAGACGTTCTCTTTCGAGACATTCTTTTTCAAGACGTTCTTTTTCAAGGCGTTCTTGTTCAAGACGTTCCTTTTCAAGGCGTTCTTGTTCAAGACGTTCCTTTTCAAGGCGTTCTCTTTCAAGGCGTTCTTGTTCAAGACGTTCCTTTTCAAGGCGTTCCTTTTCAAGTCTTTCTTGTTCAAGTTTTTCTTGCTCTGCATTACTTAATAATGTTCTTAAAGAAGGCGCAAGCAAAAAATCGACATGAACTTCGCCATTTTCTCGTTTTTTAGGACGAAATATGCCGATTTGTGGCAAATGAACGGTTTTCCCTTCTTTTAACGGTAAAGAAAGCGTGGTATAAAGGGCATTAACAACTTCTTTTTCCTGCTCTCCGGCATTCGATATGATTCTCACGAATGAGTCGATGTCGCCGGTCGATTTATATAGCATAACAGTATGCCTGTCGCCAAAAGTTTCCCGCTTTAAATGACCAAAATCCGGGATTATTACCTTTTCTCCCCTTAAAAGAGATTCTAAAATATGTAATTCTAAAGAATCCATTTTTATATTCTAAAAGATAAATGCAGCATACTCAATAGAATTGTGAAAAAACATAAGCCGCAATAATTTTTATTTTACGAAAGGGAACAAGCAATAAACTTTAAAAAAACAGGTCTTATATTGTAATTTTGCACCTTTCCATGGTGTGTAGGATAAATATTTTTTATACAAATGCTTATACGGATTAACACATTCATGATGCCACTGTTTATACTGACCAACAAAATGAATGATTTTTGCTCCTTGCCATATGCATGTTTTTTTAACCTATTAGCCAGACTCTGTTAGACGCTATAAATTCCCCAGCTTTATAATTTAAATCTTTGTTTCTCTGTTTGTTTATTGCTTTAGCAGGGTTACCAATAACAATTTCGTACGGAGCTACATCCTTAGTAACTACTGAACCCGTTCCTACTACAGCTCCATGTCCTATATGCACTCCCATTAGAATTATTGCATTTGTTGCAATCCAAACATTATCTTCAATAATTATTTCTTTATTTATTTGTACCCATTGTGATGAAGAAGTATCATGTGATGCTGTCAAAATATGCACTCCATCGTTAATAGTAACATTGTTGCCTATTGTTACTTTGTCGTGTAATGCTATATTAACCTTTCCCAAGCAGGAATAAGCGCCTATAGAAAGGTTCTGTTTTTTACCAAGCGCGATTATCTCTCCTATCTCTGCCGTTGGATGAATTATAGCGCCATTACGAATTAATTTATTTTTTCGGCTGTTTCTTTTAATTGTATCAGGCAATAAATAAATCCGTTTTGCCCAAACTTTAAAGTATTGTTTTGTGCCAAATTTAAAATGAGCCCTATTTATCCAAAGATATTGTAATGAAGCCACTAATTTGAAATATTATATAAAAATAATTTTGCTATATCTCGCAAATGATGAGAATGAATCGGTTGTTTTATTATGTCCTCCAGTTTTATTTCAGGTCTCCAATAAATAATATTGTGTCGAAAATTTGTATCTATATTCTGAGGAATCCACTCTCTTGCAACGCAAACTATTGGCAATTTGTGTTCCAGCATTGCTGCAACTGCTCCACTCTTTTCCACTAAACAATAAGGAGTTGTAGTAATACCAATATCTGCTTGTAACATTAATTTGGAAATAACTGATTCGTTTTGCTTAGCATATACTTTAAAATAAACATTTTTCTCTTGCAAAGCATTTGACCAACTATTTAACTCCAAGCCATTTTTTCCTACAAACCATACTATAACAAGATTATTTTCGTTTTTTTGAATATCTAATAGCCAATCAGTAAAATTTTCCAAATCTGCTCCATAATGAATATTCCCGAAAAGTATAAAAATCAGTTCTTTATTATTTTTTTTCTGTTTATTACCTAATACAGGAATATTTCCAAATAAAGATAATACATTCGATGAGAATCCAACCTTTTGTAATTGCTTTTGGTACAAAGTAATATTAGTGTCTATATGGTTGGGATGCAATGTAATTATCAAATGTTTCACTATCTGTTTCATTATAAAACCTATTATTCTGAATCTCAATGATGAATCCTCAGCCATCCCTATCCATAACTCATGAAACATAATATGCCATTTTCTTCCTTTTCCGATTTTAGCTAAATGTTTTCCCAATCCGAAAGGTAAACCATATTTATTAAAGGCGTATGGAACAAACTGCAAACTCAACCATTCAGGATCAAAATCTTCAATAAATTTTCCTGCTTTGTTGTATTTTTCTTTGTTTGATAAAACAGAGGGCAATCGTAAAACCGGAATTTTTATTCCATCCGACTCTTGCACTGTCTGCTCTATTGTAAAAATATGTCTATCATTTAAAGCAATAATAGATGCGCTATGTCCTTGTCGAATGATTTCACCGGCAAGGCGACGAGTATAATCTCCAACGCCGTCTTTGCCGTTTTCTAACGAACCACAAAGAAAAAGGATTTTCATAAATTGTAAAAAATATGCAAATGTTCGCTTTCTATTCCTGATTTGATTCTTAATAATTCAAATTTCCCAAAATCATGATTGCGACCAATAAACTTATTTATTGCATCATTGGAATAATCTTCGATATGATATTGTATAATTAAAACTATCCGCTCTTATTTTTATACATTTTGCAGGGATTCCTGCAACAACTTGCCTTTCCTCAACATCTTCTGTAACAACTGCCCCTGCGGCAATAACCGCCCCTTTACGTATCTTTATATTTGGCAGAATAGTAGCTCTTGTTCCAATCCAAACATAATCAGCAATATGTATAAAACCTCTTCGTCCTTCAAAATTGTTATTCATATCATGGTCGCTTGTCAATAAAAAAACATCAGCAGAGATTGACGCATTGTTCCCGATTTTTACTCCGGCTCCCCGTGTGTCAATTCTACAGTTTGCATTTATTACCGAATTTTCTCCCATCTCAAGACCTTTTGCTGCGTCGAAAGTACATCTCATAAGAATCGATGAGCCTTTACCTATTTTGAATTTCATTATTTTTCGATAATACCAAAGTCTTATTGTATGACTTGGAATACAAGAAATCCAATAATTACAAAGATATAATCTTAATTCGCCCCAAAACGTTTTGTTTATTTTCCTCATAAAATTTATTGATAACTAAACAATTTCGGTGTTTTTTAATATTTTTTTCAGTTTTAGTGTGTTTTTTAATCCTAAAAACTGCGACACAAAATGAAAAGCGCCCCCAAATGGCGTCCACATTTTAGTAAATCCCAAATTATAAAAATATTTTTCAGCTTCTTGTACCAAATCAGGATATAACTCATAATTCAAACAAATAAACGCAAGATAATTAGTTGCCAAAGCCTTTCTTATATCAGGATTGTCATATTTGACTAAAATTTTTTCATAGCATTTAAACGAGTATAACATTGATATCATCACACTTCTTGATCTTTGCATACTTACATTTTTTTTAGCAGGATTTCTGTAATATGCTCTTGATGTATTTACATATTTTATCTTTTTTGCATTGCACAAGACCCTGAAAAAAAAATCGCCATCCTGATTAATTTGTAAATCTTCATCCCATTTTCCTGTTTTTTCAATTAATTTGCGCGGAGACAGCCAACTATTAGGCGGATTCATTCTTCTACTTGTCCATGAATCAATTAACCAATCTATAGGGTCGTCATAATCTTTATCAATTGATCGTTTTTCCCATATAACCGATTCTTTATTTTCACAAAATCTACCCCATTGGCAATTTAAAATAATATCATTATCACCATGTTCAAAAAATTTGATTTGTTCCTCTATCTTATTTTCAGACAATAAATCATCTGCATCTAAATATTGAATATAATCTCCACTGCTCTTCTCAAATGCTACATTTCGTGCAGCACAAGCGCCTTTTCGAGGATTAGTATAAAGTTTAATTTTATCAGGATATTTTTTACAATAACCATTTATAATCTCAACAGAATTGTCTGTGGAATGGTCATCCACCACAATACATTCCCAATTCGTATAAGTTTGCGCTAATACCGAATCAAGCGTTTCAGCGATGAATGGCGCTGAATTATAACAAGGAATAAGAATTGAAACTAACATTCAATTATTTTTTATATATTCTCGATTTATACTATTTCAAAAGTCCGTATATATCATATTTTTCAAATACCGCCCGTATTTGTTCATCGTTTTTTAAATTATTAATGTTGTTCCACAGAGATGTTTCAACCTGTATTTCACTATTTATATAGACATAATCCTCGCCTTTGGCGCTCCGAGTAAATGATTTTTTAGACAATGTTCCTTGCAATAAGGACATTGCCTTAAACCAAACATCATCGGCGTAAGGCGCCAATGACATAAAAGTATTTTTATCAGTAACATCCGGATGCAAGCTATTGGGTGGAAACAATGTTCCTCCTCCAGTTGTTGGAAAATTCAATTTATCAATTTCAAAATCTTTAATCGACCAGTCCCATTTAGAATAGCTAAGTAATACATTGTTAAGAATTTTCATTCTATGCCCGCGACAAAAATGTATTAATTTAGGATTTTCTTTATATGAATTTAATAAATTTTCAACCATATCGTATGGGTATAAAATATCATCATCAATCGTAATGATGACATCATCAGGGTATTTAATCAAAGTTGGAATAAGTTTTTTATACGATTTTATATCTTCGCAAAATTCAATTGTCAATCCTCGTTTTTGTAGATTTTTTAAAGTCTGTGGAATATTTTCCAAAGTAAATTCATTATCTGCCAACCACAAGATAATTTTATTGGGTTTTATGGTTTGTTGCATCAAACTTTCTATTGCAAGGCAAACATCATGAATACGTTTTCCATACGATGTAAGAGAAATAATAACATCATTTTCGAGATATTTTTCAGTTGTAATACCCAATTCATTTGAATTTAAAATCTTATCCTTAAAATTATTGAAGATTGTATTGTAGGCTAACTCATTTATTATCAAATTTTTATTCATTTTAAGAATATTATTTATATTATAAACGTTTAATAATGCTTGCTTAATATTTTTTATTTTTTTTAAAATAGACATACAATATTGTTTTATTTTATCAACTTATTCTTATAAACACATTTTGGTATTATTATCTATTCAAATTAATTAACCTTTTCAAAAAAATAAAAATCAGCAAATGACGTATCATCCGGATTATTCGTATCAAAAGGATATTTATTTTTTAAAGTGCTATTCAATTTAAAAGCAGGAAAGTATTTTTCAATGTAGTCTGTAAAGCAACGATGTCGTACATGCTGTGTTTCCGGTTGAAATTCATAATTACTGGAATAAATGATAACATACTTTGAAGACGCATCAAACAAATTATTCATATATAACTGATAAATATTATCCTCAACTAAATGAAAAATCACATCTAAAGATAGTATTAACTCTCCTTTAAACTTTTCTTCATTCAAATTTATCGAATCTAAAACATAGAATTCTTTAGATAAATCTTCTTTGAAAATGGCAGAACAGATTTCTATACTCTTTTGGGAAACATCTAAACCTATGTACTGATTATAATTAGCCAGCTTTAATTGATTACCGTCTCCACATCCAAACTCTATAACTTTCTTAATATTATTTTTATTACAAAAATCATTTAGTATTTGCGCTTTAAATTCAGCCAGCCGATTATACGACCCCGCCCCTGAATTTCCTCCATCAGTGTAACGTTTTTCCCAATAATTTGCACTATTGAAATTTACTTTCCTGCTTTTCTGGGTACTCTTGATTATTCTATCAATTATCTTCATGATTTTTTATGTTGTAAAAATTCCCATACATACTGCAGTATTCCTGTCTCTAATAATTTTCCCCGCCCCCCAAAAATCGGAAGAATGTACGTTTAATATTGCTGCATTTTCAATATTATCACAATGATTCTCAGGCGCCGATGTGTCGTAAGTTGCAAATAGTCTAACATTATAATTTCCCCCTCTTAACAAAAGTTTTGCTATTTCCAACGTTATTGAATTGTCTTTATTTTCTTTAAATTTACTGCCAATTTCATCTGAAATAAATTGTAAAACAAAATTTTCAAAATTATCTTTTATTGAAATATCAAAAAGCATTTTGGAAATTTCAATATCCAAATCTTTTCTATAAAATAATTTTATTTTTAAAGTATCCCCTGTCAAAACTCCGGCAACTTCATTATTATTTTTATCTAAAAATTGAATATCCACGAATCTGAATTTTCCATTGCCTTTTCTGTCTGTCCTGTTTGCTAAGGATTGTGAATTTTCAATTTTATTTACAGTAGTGTATTTTGATATACTTTCCTCAACTCCGCCCACAAAATCCACTATTCCATTCTTTAATACAATTCCCGTTTTACATAAGTTTCTTATAGCCCCCATATTATGACTCACAAATAACACCGTCCTCCCCTCTCCTTTCGACACATCCTGCATCTTTCCAATCGCTTTTTTCTGAAACTCGGCATCGCCAACGGCAAGCACTTCGTCCACTACCAATATTTCCGGTTCCAGATGCGCTGCTATCGAAAATCCCAATCGAACGGTCATGCCCGAAGAATAGCGTTTGACGGGGGTATCCAAATAGCGTTCCACACCAGCAAAATCGACGATTTCATCTAATTTCCGGTCAATTTCCTTGCTGGTCATCCCCATGATGCAACCGTTCATGTAAATATTTTCACGTCCGGTCAGTTCGGGATGGAATCCTGTTCCTACTTCAAGCAGCGAGGCAATGCGCCCGCGGGCTTTGATCGTTCCGGTGGTGGGCGTCGTCACACGTGAAAGAATTTTTAACAAGGTGGATTTTCCCGCTCCGTTCTTGCCGATAATTCCCAGTACGTCGCCCTGTTGCACTTCAAAATTGATGTCCCTAAGCGCCCAGACATATTCACTATCGCCTTTTTTGGAACGGTCGTTGGTTTCGCCGATTTTCAGATAGGGGTCCTCACGGCGCAGCACGGAAGTTTGCCACCAGCGGTTGAGGTCGTGACTTAGGGTTCGGGTGCTGACCAAGCCTAAGCGGTATTGTTTGCTTATGTTTTCGAATTTTATTGTAACCACGAATTTTACGAATTAATGCGAATTGGGCGAATTATTTTGGTGCGAAACTACATGAATTTTTTGAAATATACATAGACTAATAAAATTCTTTTCAAAATTTGTAAAAGAATATAACAAATTATTATGAATAAAGACCTGATTAGGCATAAAACTACATTTCGTTTAATTCGTATTAATTTGTCTGTTTCGTGGCTACCCAATAGCCCCCAAAATCAGCGCCTTCTCTACAAATTATAGCTGATTTTTTTAATTTTTCAATATGTTTTTGTATGGCAGAAACATTAATGTTCAGTTTATTGGATATTTCTTTTCTGGAAACTTTTGGATTCTCAATCATTATATCAATTATCTTTTTTTGTATCTCTGATAGCGTCTGACCACCTGTCTGACCACCTGTCTGACCACCTGTCTGACCACCTGTCTGACCACCTGTCTGACCACCTTGATTCTTTTCTACGTACTCCTCTGTTGTTATTTTATTAGTGACTTCGTTGTGAATATCAATTTTAAAAGTCACTAATGCTACATCAATACTGTTTTCAAAAATTACTTTGGTATGTGAGGATTTCTCCCACTGTAACATTTTATCGAAACCAAAACCTGCATTATCAGCAAGTCGTACATTTCTAAACAATTTTGCAATTACAGGATTACGTGGTATCGATACATCTTTTTTCAGCAATTCGGCTATAGGGCGTGGAAATGCACCCGGATTCTCAAATTCAATCCTGTCTGTAAAAACACGTACTCGTGGTTTCATTGAGCTAAAATAATCGCAGTGCATAAGCAAATTAACCAATGCTTCACGAATAGCGTTAAATTCAGGACTATCATCAACCCCGATGCCAAGACTGTCCAATCTATAGGGAATATTTCTTATTTGGCGGCGTAATCGTTCAATAATAGCAAAATAGTATTCCCAAAGATTTTCTTGTTCTTCCAAACGAAAAGTATAGCGAGGTTTCGCTTCAGCATACGATCGTCCTGGAATCTCCAATAAGTCAACTCTAAAATCAGGAAAGTTTTTATTGATTGCCAAATTGTTTCCCATAAAAAGTAAACCTCCATAAGTCAGGTGTTTACCTTCTATGATCTGCAATTTTTCCAAAAAATCATTTTCCGCCATGCTATTGTATTGCAATGATGAATTTGCTCTCAACATATAATCGCGATAACGAGCAAGTGTCGTTCGGTTCAGATCTTTTAGCGTAGTTTGCTCTACCGGTCGTGCAGACATAGCGCCAAAGAGTTGATCACGAAGCATTGCATTTATTTCCGATTCCGTCGCCCGCTGGTCGCCACTGCCTGTACGAACAAAAGTATTTGTTAACGAATTAAAATATATCGGTTTAGTCTCAGAAGACGATATGAAAAATGCCAATACTGTTTTCCCTTCAATGTCGTACTTTTTGCATCTTGGAGCAATCAAAACATTGAATTTATTTTTGCTGCGTAATGTCGTAGTAAAGTCCTGTTCTAATTTGTCGGCATTGTCAACGCCTTGAACTTCAAACTTTTTTCCTATCTGTAAAATCCCTAAAACAATCCAACCCCCTGAACAATTAGCAAAAGCGCTTACCGTTTCCCATATATTTTTGGGAAGTCCACCCGACGCTTCTTTGACTTCAAAGTCGTCCCATTCAATGTCGGTTAAACGCTTGAGTAATTCTTCTTTTGTCATTTTCACTTTCGCCTAATTCGCATTAATTCGTCAGATTTGTGGCTAAACAGTATCCATAAAGCTCCGCTGCACTTTATTAAACGTCACAATTCCAATGCCCAGCACGACGCACATAAACACGAAGCTGTAGCCTAAATGCGCCCAACTGAAAGTTCCCGTTCCCAGCGTGGCATACTTAAATGTTTCCATAATGGAAGTCACAGGGTTTAAGGCGGCAATCAATTGTTTTTTGGGCGACATCACGCTTAATGGATAAATGACCGGCGTGGCGTACATCCATAACTGTACGATAAACGTAAAGAAAATAGTCAAATCCCTGTATTTGGTAGTCCATGACGAAATAATAATCCCAAAGCCGAGCGACAGTCCCGCCAGCATGACGATAAGCACGGGAACCAACAGGATATAAATGTTGGGAGCGATGGAATAGCCATGCAGCAGAAAGTAAACATATACGATCACAAACAATATCAGTTGTATCGCCAGAGTAAACAAGCTGGAAATAACAGTACTGACTGGCATAATCAATCGTGGAAAGTAAACTTTTCCAAAAATATTCTGGTTATCAACAAAAGTTGTGGACGTTTTAGTCAGGCAAACGGAAAAATAATTCCAAAGGCATATACCTGCGAGATAGAACAGCGGTTGAGGCAGCCCATCGGTGGATATTCGTGCAATACCGCCAAACACCACCATGTACATGATGGTAGTGAGCGCAGGATTGATAAAAAACCACAAAGGACCCAAGATGGTTTGTTTGTACTGCGTGACGATGTTCCGCTTCACAAACATTTGGTTCAGATCTTTGTAGCGGATAAGTTCTTTGAAGTCAATGTCAAACCAGTTTGTCTTGGGTTTGATGACTGTCGTCCAAGTCTCTTTTTCTGTAGCGAGCATTTTAAATAATTATGAGTTATTTTTTTGTAATATTTTTTTCAATTCTATCCCCTTTTCCGTCAACCTGTATTTTTGCAAGCGGCTGTTTGGCTTATCCGGTATTGTCATTTCTATTATCTTCTGTTCTATTGCCGGTTGTAAATAGGACTGTAAAAAATGTTTTTTATCTGCCAATTCTAATTTTATTTGAATTTCCTGTCTGCCCATTTCATTCTCAAAAATGTCAATCAATTTAGCAACTGGAGGGGTGACTGGAGGGGTGACTGGAGGGGTGACTGGAGGGGTGACTGGTACATCATTATTGTCATTATTTCTGTACAGAATCGTTCTAAATTCCGTACTTTGACTGTATAGCGGCAATTTCAATCCAATTGCCACACAGCGTTTTGCCATATCTTCCGTACCTGTTCCCATTCGTTCAATGGTGCCATAGAGGTACAACGCCTCAGCCAAAAGCGGATTGGCTGGAATAGAATTGTGCGCTACATACAGTTGTTCGATGGTCAATCCCACAGGTAATCTGCCCGGATTGGCAACTTCCAATCTATCGGCGAAAAGCATTACCTGCACGCTGCCATTACTCGTGTAATCGCGATGGGCAACGGCATTCACAATTGCTTCGGTAACTGCCTGCATCGGTAATTCGTAAATAGTATCCACAATTACGCCTTTACTGCGGTCGCCAACATAAAGATTAATTTTCGACAGTACAAAATCAACGGCAGCATTTATCATTTCAAACACTGTGCCTTTGAAAACCTGATAGGAAGGAATGGGTTTCGACACAGAAAATCCGTGAAAATGAGCACATTTCACTTCCGAAGTAATAAAATACCGCTGAGGTTTATCTGCAAAAAGCAACAATGCCGCATTGGTAACTCTGTCGCCTTTTATCAGGTTTAAATGAGTAAGAACATCAACAATAGGCGAATCGTAATCAAAAGGAAAACTGCGTTTTCGGTGAGCTACTTCGGCAAATTTACGTATTCTTTCTTCATTCAAATCATTGATTGTGGCTTCGGAATGCAATGTTGCATCAAACGGCGTAGTGCGAATAGATTCGTTCTCAAATAAATAATTAACCAGAGAAGCATAAACGCCTGTTTTCAGTTGTTCTGATGTATCGAAACTACGGCGGACTATCACATTTTCGGCTTTTTTAATCAGTAAATTTTCCTTTTCATCACGGTTTTCAACACGTTTAATGTAAACAAATCGCGTTTTATTTTCCTTTGTAGCAAAATCAAATTCCCGCTCTGTAGGCGACTGTCCTTCCGCATCTTCAAAACCATAATTTTTCCCGAAAATGCCAATGTAAATATCGCTGTTTTCAACTTCATTCAAAAAAACGGCAGAAGGCGGCGCATTCAGAGCAGGCACATTCTCGAACAGAAACGGCTCGAAAAACCTGCCCAACAAAGCATCAGTCGTCAGATAATCATACAAAACCTGCCGTTCTGCCGAAAATTCCGACTGTACACTGCTTATGAATACTTTTCTTTTTTGCACAATTTCGCCTAATTTGCATTAATTCGTCCAATTCGCAGCTAAATACCATTCCGCAAACCTCCCCAACCCTGCTTTCAATTCCGTAGCCGGTTTATATCCCACCGCCTGCTCCAACTCCGCAGTATCGGCATAAGTTATTTTCACATCGCCCGCCTGCATCGGATACATCTCAAGAATGGCTTTTTTGCCCATAGCTTCTTCCATCGTATGAATGAAATCCATCAGGGCAACCGGCTGCGAATTGCCAATGTTAAACAGTTGATAAAACGGGATTTCGTTGTTTTCATCAGGTATATGTCCTATCACGCGAACTACGCCTTCGATGATGTCGTCAATATAGGTAAAATCACGGCTTAAATCTCCATGATTAAACACTTTAATCGGTTTTCCTTCTGTGATTGCGTTGGCAAACAGGATAGGCGACATATCGGGGCGACCACAAGGACCATAAACCGTGAAAAAGCGTAATCCGGTTGCCGGTAAATGATACAGGTGGCTGTAAGTATGCGCCATCAGTTCATTTGCCTTTTTGGTGGCGGCATACAAACTGATGGGGTAATCTACGCGGTCTTTTTCCGAAAAAGGTACGTTGTCGCTGTTACCATAAACGCTGCTGGAACTTGCATAAACCAAATGCTTGATAGCGTTGTGACGGCAACATTCCAACAGATTAATGAAGCCTACAATATTACTTTCGATATAAGCGTGCGGATTTTCGATAGAATAGCGTACGCCTGCCTGTGCAGCCAAATTTACGACTGCATCAAATTTTTCGCAAACAAACAGATTTTCAAGGAATTTTCTGTCCTCCAAATTGGCTTTTACAAAACGATATTTTTCAAAAGTTTTGCTCTGTACTAATTTTCCATATTCAATTTCGCTTTCAAAAATCCCTGTTTCTTTCAGACGGGCATATTTCAAACGAACATCGTAGTAATCATTGATATTGTCCAAACCAACTATCTCATATCCTTCTGATAACAATCGTTTGGCTAAGTGGAAACCGATGAAACCGGCAGTTCCTGTAATAAGAATCTTCATATTGCGTTAAATCGTTATATCTTTAAATTGTTATATTGTTCGAGCGTTCCGATATCATACCGTTCGCCGGGCATTTGCCATGCATGGAAAACAGTTTTATTAATCATGCCGATGACCAAACTTCCCGGAGCATCCGTATTGCATCCTTCCCGCACACATTCTTGAATTAGCTTTATATCGCTTTTTTTATAAATATAGAATGGCGGTACTGCGTAATTAGATTTCGGATTACGCGGCTTTTCCTGCATTTCCAACACTTTGCCGCCGGCATCAACTACGATTACGCCTGTACGCTGAAGCGCCGTTAGCTCCGGTTCGTAGTGCATCATAATTAAAGAAGTTTGTTTTTCTCTAAAATAATCCACGATGCCACGGAATGAAAAAGTCAGCACATTATCGGCGGCAATTACCAATAAATCATCGTCGTATAGTTGTTTGGACTCAATTGCCAATAGCAAATCCTTAACGGCTCCCAAGCGGTTTTCGTTCGCAACCGAACCATCGTCAACGATCGTAATCGTTTTTGTATATCGGCTCGATGCAGCCCATTTTTCAAAATGATGTAAAAATTTATGGTTGCTGACAATGATATGTTCATCTACCTCATCAATGCTGTCGATGTCGGCGATCAGACGATCAAGGATGGAAATACCGCCAATTTCCAATAATGGTTTTGGAAAATTTTCCGTTAACGGATATAACCGTGTTGCATAACCGGCTGCTAATACTATATTTTTCATACAAACCTTGCTCCGGAATCCGTTTTGCAAAAATGAAATTCAAAATTGCCTTCGTACTGGGGAAACTGTTTCAAATATTCTATTGTAACCCGCTGTTCGATAGCGTCTTTCTTAGCCGGATCGAGCAAACAAATACAGGCTCCTTTGAAACCTGCGCCACTAAACCTGCCGCCGTAAATACCATCTGTTTCCCGCATGATATTATAAATAGCAATTAATTCGGGACTGCCGCATTCATATTTATTTATCGAGCTGTCGCAACTATCGAACAGTAATTTGCCCAACGTGTGAATATCCCCTTTTTGCCAAGCGTTAACGCCTTGTTTCACTCTTTCGCATTCGGAATAAAAATGTTCCGCCCGTTTACGAAACCGGAGTGGAAAATCGTCTTTGACGTCGCGAAAATAATATTCCGGCACATCGCGAAGGAATGTTTTTTCTAAAGTATTCAATGTCTGTTTTTTAGAAGCAAGTATATTCCAAGCGGCAACCTTACATTCGCTTACCCGCAGGTTATAGTCGCTGGAAATAAGGCTTCGCGTCAGTCCTGAAAAAATAATGCCTATCTCAAATTCGGGCATGTTATTCGCCAAAGGGAGCAACCGGTAGTCATTGGTATCCGTATCTAAATACAATAAATTGTCTTTTTTACTCAATACCACGCAAGCCTGATCCAGTATTCCATTATTCAACCCAACATATTCTCTTTCAGCTTCGGAGGTGATCCGGATAATCTCCATCGGCGTCAGGCTGATATTATTAGCTTTGGATAGAGCCAGGACGTAGGCAACCAATACGGCAGCCGAAGAAGATAATCCTCCGACGGGCAAACTTCCCTTAATCACGCCTTCAATTCCATATTTCAAATAGAACCGTTTTTTGAGTGCATAAATAGCCCCGCGGATATAATCGCCCCAGTCGTTTTTTTTACAATCGATGGGCGTGTTTAAATCAAACTCGATTTCCCCTTGAAAGGAGAGGCTTTTCATGCTAACCCTGCTGTTATCCGCAGGAGAAAACAATAACTCGACGCCTTTGTCAATAGCAAAACCGGAGACTAAACCGTGTTGATGATCAACATGCGCGCCTAAAGGGCAGACTCGGTAGGGGGAGAATATTTTTTGCATCATCTAAACAGCGACTTTATAACCTTCACTACCCGACTCAAATCATCTTCCATCAGAACAGATCCGGAGGGCAAACATAATCCGTTGTCGAATAAAGACTCGCTGACTTTTTCACCGTAGTAGGGACATGAACTGAAAACCGGCTGCAAATGCATCGGTTTCCATAAAGGACGCGATTCGATATTCGCTTCTTCCATCGCTAAATGAACATCTTCCCGCTTAACGCCGCCGGTCTTTTCCGGATCAATAATAATCGAAGTTAGCCAGTAATTGGAAAAGAAATCGTTCGAAGGTTCCGTTTGGAAAGTAAGACCTTCTATTGCAGACAAATGCTTCCGATAATACTGATTATTTTTTCTTCGCTGTTCGATTCGTAAAGGCAACACTTCCATTTGTCCTCTGCCGATGCCGGCAACGATATTACTCATCCTGTAGTTATATCCGATTTCCGAATGCTGGTAATGCGGAGCGGCATCCCGCGCCTGAGTAGCCAGAAAATGCGCTTTCCGAATATTTTCTTCGCTTTTTGCAAGCAAAGCGCCGCCGCCGGAAGTCGTAATAATTTTATTTCCATTAAATGATAAAGCGGCTAATTCGCCGAATGTTCCACAAGGAACGCCTTTGTAGGCGGAACCCAAGGCTTCGGCGGCATCTTCCAAAATTGATATTTCATACCGGTTGGCAATGGCTCGAATTTCGTCCATTTTTGCCGGCATTCCGTATAAATAAACCGGAATAATAGCTTTGGGCTTTTTGCCTTTCTTTATCCTGTCGCGTATAGCTTCCTCCAGATATTCGGGCGACATATTCCATGTATCCGGTTCGCTATCAACAAAGACCGGTGTCGCGCCCTGATATCGGATGGGATTTGCCGAAGCGGAAAAAGTGAAGCTTTGGCACAGTACCTCGTCGTCGGCTTCCACTCCCAGCAGGATTAGTCCTAAATGCAAAGCGGCAGTTCCTGAGACTACCGCTTCAACATAAACGCTATTTCCCAAAAACGTTTTCAAATCTTTTTCAAATGCATCAACATTGGGTCCCAAAGGGGCAACCCAATTCGTGTCGAAAGCATTTTGGATAAAATGTTGTTCCCGTCCGCTCATGTGGGCGAGGGAAAGAAAAATATGGTTATTATTCATTGTTTTGTTTGATTATTCAATAATTTAGAACAACTCCGCCCCAGGAATATCCTACCCCAAAACCTGCCAATAAAATGTTCCCATGTAATTTATCCTCTTTTTCCGCTTCTTTTAAGGCAATCGGAATTGTAGAAGAAACGGTGTTGCCAAAATTTTCCATGCAATAGTAAAACTTATTTTCTTCTATTTTGATTTTTCTTCGTAAAAAATGAAGCATGTGTTTATTCGCTTGGTGGAATACAAATAAATCTATTTTTTCTTTTGAAAGATTGTTCTTTTTCAAAACATCTTCTACTAATAAAGGAACAGATTCCAACGTGAAATTGAAGATTTCCGTTCCGTTCATGTAGAGATAATCGTCCGAAACCGGATTGCCGGATTCGTCCCATTCAATTTTGTTTGCTTTTTCAGGCATTCTGAGCGCTCCCGACCTTACTATCAAATTATTATATCCGCTTCCGTCTGTTCCTAAAGAAAAGTTTAGAATTTCGGCAGTCCCTTCCGTAGAAATTAACGTTACTGCAGCGGCATCTCCAAAGATGGTTCTGTTACCTTTATCTTTCAGATGAAG
>Ga0123357_10000424_pt1 | contig 40409 bp, 26 predicted proteins | sample TergutEmb28metaG_FD_89873 | JGI IMG/M metagenome (GOLD analysis project Ga0123357, IMG submission 89873) | Embiratermes neotenicus P4 segment gut microbial communities from Petit-Saut dam, French Guiana - Emb289 P4 | ecosystem: Host-associated > Arthropoda: Insects > Digestive system > Gut ...
CGAGAAGTTTCCCAATCGCAGCGACTCCGTCTTGATGTTGAAGGCGCTTCCCCCCGTGATGATCTCGCCCGTCGAGGTGTGGATGCGGTAGTCGCGCACGTCGCGGACCCCGCAGAGGATCACCGATTGGGGGAACGACGCCGGTCGGTCGTTGTACCCCGTTCGAAGCTGCCGCAGAACGGAGACCAAGGTGTCGCCCACCAGCGCGTCGATCTCGTCCACCATAAGCACGATGGGAACGCGCGAGTGGATGGCCCACTGCCCGAGCAACAGCGTGAGTGCGTTGCCCGGTGCAGCGCCGGCGACCGCGCCTCTCCAATTCGACGCCGCCCAGCTGTCGGGCAGGAACATGCTGGCTCGCGTTCCAATGAGCTCGACGATCGTCTGGATCCCGATGGCAACGTCGTTGCGCGCCACCTGCGCGTTCTCGACGTTGACGTAAAGCGCCTGGTACCTTCCTTCACGATTGAGTCGTTCGACGATTGCGTTCAGCAGCGTCGTCTTTCCCGTTTGCCGAGGAGCATGCAGGACGAAGTACTTTTCCCCGTCGATGAGCTGCTGAATCTCGGGCCAGTTAATCCGTGCGAAAGGGTCGATGCTGTAGTGCTTTGCGGGTCGATTGGGGCCAGCGGTGTTGAAGTGTCGGGTCATCGCGTCTCTCCCTTTGCACAATCCCCGTCGTCAAGCTCACAATCTCACGGACCATCAACAATTCGCAGCTCCACGCGTGCCGTGCCAGTACGAATCATGTCGATGTCGCGGGCAGCTTGCTTTGAGAGATCGATGATGCGGTCGCGACTTGCATAAGGACCGCGATCGATAATCCGAACACGGACGCGCGCACCCGTATCGACACGGCGGACCTCCACCCATGTCCCAAACGGCAGCGTGCGGTGAGCGGCAGTCCGTTTGCTCGGGTCGAATCGCTCCCCGCTCGCCGTTCTTCGTCCGGCAAAAGCATTTCCGTACCACGTAGCCGTGCCAACTTGATGGGGAGCGGAACGCGGCGCCTTGGGTGTCTCAGACCAACCAGCGCTCTGTTTTGCTTCAGCGTGGATCACCGAAGGCGGCTGATACGAGCCCGACGGGGTGCACTCTGCAACAAGGCTGGCGAGCACCACGATTGCGCCTATTGCTCCTGCTTTCCGCAACGCGGAAAGACATCGCCCGGAATCAAGGCCCGGCAGGAGTGGTTGGCGCCTTACCATGGGTCGATAGTCAGGTCTAGCACGAACCCACAATGGGTCTCGGGCAAGGAACGGCTACCATCATGCTATCACAAAAGTATGATTCGATTGCCTTTCCACCTCGTTGCGATCGGTTTTGCTGTCGCAGCTTGTGGTGGGAGCAATCGCACACTGCCAGACGTAAGCGTGGCTCCCGCGACAACGCATGCAGCCGACGTGCGCATCGTGCGAGAGCGCCCGCCGATCGTGCTCATTGCACGCCAGGGCGATCCAGCAGCTTTTGTCGGTGTCGCGATCACGACGGCGGGAGTCGATGCGTCGGCAAACGGAAAAGGCGTACAAGACGACGATCCAGAAATTCCTGTGGCACTTGCGGGTGTCGTCGAAGCGCGACTTGAAAAACGCCAGGTGTTGGCAAAGGTCACGCCTCAATGGGATGGGCTGCGTGCCGTAGTGCTTGCCAAGGGCAGCGACCAAGCCTTCGTGGCTGTAAACGCGCTGCACGCGGCCCTGACAGCCGCAATCGAGCCCGTCGATCTTCTTGCTGCAAAGAAGAAACTGAATGCGCTCGGTGCGCGCCCCCTTGCTGACAAAGCGCTTGGGCGATGGGCACGGTGCACTGGCTCGCCGTATGCGCTCACCTCGCGTGCAGGCAATAGCGGAACGGACTTGACGCTTACGAAGCTTGAATCGTGGCGCGCCGCATCGCACGGGCTCGGACGCGTTGCGATGTCCGCGGTCGGCCCACCCGGCGTGACAGAAGCTGCTGCACGCGCAGTCGGGCGCGGGCCCGCTTGGAGCCCTTCCACAACTCCGCTCGTCCCATCCAAGGTGCCGGATGATCCATCGACAACCGACGTCGATGTGTACGATGCATCGCCCAGCGTGGGCCTCGCACAAACTGTCGTGCACGCGACGTTTGAGGTGGGCTCGAGCAGTGCCGCGGCCTTGTCTGCTGAGGCGCTTGGCGATCCGCACGGGCCTCTCGCCACGCGTCTCGCCTCCCTCGATCCACCGTTTCGCGCTCGCGAGATTACCGGCACGGCCCACCCGCGCGGAGGCTGCATTGGTGTGGTGCTCGAAGCGGCGCCTACCAGAGCCGCAGAACGGACACCAGCAGCGGACATGGCGGCGGTCGTCGCCGATGCGATGGCCCTCGTCCGGTTCGAGATTCACACGAACCTCGCGGATGTAAGCGCAACGCTCGATGGGCAACGGCTCGCGCGACGTGCGGGTGACGCCAGGGAAGCCGCCGAACGTGCAGCATGGTGGGCCCTCGGCGATCGCGTGGCTCCGGCCGCCTCTTCCAAGGAGATTACCCACGCATCCATTGCCCTTGGCGTTCGCTCCTTGCGGGCGCAGGAGCCCCCGCTTATCGCGTCGGCCGCGTCGGCCGCGTCAGCCGCATCTGCAACATCGGGACTCGAGCCGTTGCTCGAACCGTTGAAAGGCATGCTCATCGCAGCAGTCAGCCGCGCAGCCGCATCGTGGAAAATGCCTGTGGCCTTTGGGCGTACGCGCGTCGAAGCCGGTCAGGGCGAAGTTTGGCTGCTCGTCGCGTCACCATGCGGAACCAGCGGGGAGACGAATGCCGACGCGGGTGCCACGGCGATCTTTGCGGTAGCAGCCGCCAATCACGCCGCTCACGCCATTCACGAAAGGTCCGCTCCCGGCGTCGAGGTTGAACCGTGGGTTACGGCTGACGGCGTGGGTCTGCTCGTGCACGGACCTGCGTTGCCTGGCGAAACGCCCACAGCGCACGCACAAAGGCTCGCCAACATCGCAGCAGAATCCTTTGTGGCCAATACATTGCATACTACATCAATTACGAGTGCGCGCGCCGAGCTGCTACGGCGCGCGGCGATGGAAAGCGATCCCGCACTTTCAACGCTTGCCGAGGCATTGTCGCCCGACAGGCCATCGGCAGTCATCGCGTGGGGACGAGCAGACAGCGTGCTACGCACATCCGAGCATGCCGTGATGGCGCGCGCGCGCGCACTCCGCTCCGGACCGGTGCGCCTCGCCGTGCTTGCCAACGTGGATGGTGCGCAGGGCGACGCCGCCCGACGCGCGATGGACCGTTGGATCGTTCGTCACCAAGGCGCTCGATCATGCCCAGCGGCGCCCGCCTCACGCCAAGCGCGTTCCGGAACCTACCAAGCTGCCGCGCGCCGAGGCGCATTGCCAGGGGCGCTCATCGCCTTTCCCTTGCCGCCGGGCGATGAGACAGCGCGCGCACACGCAACGACGTTCGCACTTGCCATGGGCGGCCAGGGCGGACTGCTCGAAACAACGCTAACGACGCCAACGACACCGGCCGGCAGCGCGCGAGCAAGTTCCGCACGCGTGGTGGGTTGGCCCGATGCCCCTGCCCTCGTCGTGCGCATCGAGAGCAACCAGGCAAGCCTCGATGCGGCCGTGATACAAGTGCGAGCCCTTGCCCTTCGCCTTCACACACGCGGCTTGCCAGCCGCTGATCTCGAGCGCGCAAACAGCCTTGCAGCGGAACTCGAGATCACTACCCTACTCGATCCACGTGCGCGCATCGTGGCAACGTGGAGAGGTGAATCCATCGAGGCCCGTCGAGCACGGACAAATGCAGACGAAGCACTTGCCTTCGCGAAAAAATACCTTGGCGAAACGATGCTCGTCGTTGCCACACGCTCACAAACCCCACAGGCAACCTCGGCGCCTTAGCACATGATAAATTGGTGGGAACGCAAAGGCGGTAGCGGACCATGGTTCCGAATTGGTACCGACGAAGTCCGCTTGCTGCGAGATGGCGTCGAGGCCTTCCCTGCAATGCTCGAGGCCATCGCAAGTGCAAGGCGAGAGATCTTGCTCGAGATCTACTGGGTTAGCGCCGATGCCGTTGGCGAAACCTTCCGCACCATACTTGCAAGTCGAGCGAGGGCTGGAGTGACCGTGCGAGTCATCTACGACGCAGTCGGAAGCTTCGGCACACCCGAGGGGTTCTGGAAGCCGCTCGAAGACGCGGGCGGTGAGGTGCGTGAATTCCATCCGCTTTCGCCGTTTCGGCCGTCGTTTCGCCTCGCGCAAGTCGAGCAGCGCGATCACCGGAAAATACTCGTCGTCGACGATGTGGTGGGCTTCACCGGCGGCGTGAACCTCGCTCGTCCTTGGCTGCCCGTTGAAGACGGCGGACAAGCGTGGCGCGACGACATGGTGGAGGTGCGCGGGCACGTGGCCTCCGAGCTCCGAACGCTCTTTTACAAAACGTGGCGCAGACTCTGGCTACGCAACCTTCCGCAAAGCGGAGGCCAGCGCGGCGCACCAAAGGGACTCGTTCCACTCAGCCGAAAGCCAACAGGAAGCATTTACGTGCTCGCGAGCCTTCGCCGAAGTCGGCGCAGTCTCCGGCGCGAATACATTCGGCGCATGAAGCTCGCCGGGCGCACGATCGACATCGCAAACTCGTACTTCGTGCCCGACAGAGCCATGCGAAATGCCCTATGTCACGCTGTTTTACGCGGGGTACGCGTGCGCGTGCTCGTTCCCCAGAAATGCGACGTGGCCATCGTGCAGTTCGCCATCGAGGCCATGTACGAGGGGCTTCTGCGTCGCGGTGTCGAAGTCTACTGCCACGCAGGACCCATGATGCATGCAAAGACCGCAATCATCGACGACCGCTTCGTGACCATTGGCAGCTACAACCTCGACGAGCGCTCGCGCACGAAAAATCTCGAAGTCAACGTTGCGGTGAACGACGAGGCCTTCGCGACCTACGTGCGCAGGTGGTTCGACCGCGATCTCGAAAAGGCAACGCGCATCGACTTGTACGAGTGGCGTGCACGACCCCTTGCCCGGCGCGCGGTCGAATCCATCGCCTACGCGCTACGAAAGCTGTGGTGAACGACATGCCGTTCGGCTTACGTGAAAGCCGAGAAAGCCGCGCAGGCCGTGAAAACGCGCGCCTCGTTGTCCGCACGGGCGGATTTCTTGCCGTCACCACGCTGATGCTCGGCCCGTTCGTTCTGCGCATGCAAATGGCGAATCGGATGGGGCGCGATAGCGATAGTGTGCGCGAGGCCTGGGTCAACACGTGGGCGCGTTCGCTTTTACGGCTGTTCGCGGTCGATGTCGTGGTTGACGGCACCCTGCCCCCGCGAACGATGCGCGGCCGGCTCGTTGTGTCCAACCATCGCTCCGCCATCGATGTTGGCGTCATGCTGTCGACGTTTGGCGGCGTGATGGTAAGCCGCGCAGATTTGGCAAATTGGCCAATCGTTGGGGCCGCGGCGCGCGCAGCCGGCACATTGTTTGTCGACCGCGCGAAAACCACGAGCGGCGCGCAAGTCATCCGCGCAATGCAAGGCCGGCTCGAAAAAGGGCAAAGCGTCTGCCTATTCCCTGAAGGAACAACCTTTGACGGTGACGAGATCCGCCCATTTTTCGGCGGCGCATTTGTCGCTGCGGCGCGCGCCGCAGCGGAAGTTCTGCCCGTGGGCATTGCTTACCCACACGCGTCGGGCGTGGCGTTTGTGAACGAAACATTCCCTCAGCACCTTGTGCGCATGGCACGAAGCAGCGGCGTGCGAATGGCGCTTGCCATCGGCAAGCCTTTCGCGTTGGCAAAGAGCGATCGCGCAAGCGTTGTCACAGGGCGAGCCCATGACGAAGTCGATGTGCTCGTCAAGCGAGCCCGAAAAATCTGTGGAGCATAGACCGCGCGAGCTAACCACCACCAACCAAGTGCACCACCTCCACGATGTCGCCGCCCGAAACTCTACGTGTTGCGTGCTCCGCGCGCGTAATGATCTCGCGATTGATTTCGACAGCAACAGGTCCATCGGCAAGGCCGAGGTGCACCACGAGCTCGCGCACGGTCACGCTGTCTGGAACTTCGCGAGGGGAGCCGTTGATTGTAACTTGCATGGACGAGGTTCTCCGGGCGTAATTTTGCGCAATCTTGCGCCATCCTGCATTGGCTGCAAAGCAACGGCACACCTATCATGCGGCGTCAAACAAGGTCGCAGATCGAGTCTATGCGACGTGCCAGCATAGTAGGCTTGCCAAGGGGCCCGTGTTCACCGACGATTTCACGCACCATTTTAGGAGAGCTCGATGGTCTACGACGAACGAATCGCTCTTCCGCGCATTCCCGAGGCAACAGCGGACGATCCGGAAGATGTTTCGTGGGCGCTTTCCACGGCCGAAGCCCTTTGGACACGTGGCGAGTTCACCGAAGGACTCAAGTGGCTACGCCGTGCCGCTGAAGCGGCATCCGACGCGGAGGCAGACGCACGCGCCCTCGTGCTTGCCAAAGCCGCGTCGGAGATCACTGCCAGAATTCGTCCTCCGACTCGCGCTGCGGCCGACGACACGAGCGCGCCAGAGACTGTCAACACCATCCCAACGCCGCCGCCCGAGCGAGCGCGTTCGGTGCCACCACCGCTGCCCGCGGCTGCAGCAAAACGTTACTCAACTGCGCCGCCACGCCCGGGCATCTCGTCCCGCCCTCAACGGCCCGAGGCATCACCCCCGCACACCGAACCCAAGCAATTCGGCGTACCGTTTTCTATGACTCCGCCGCCACCTTCGGCTCGTACATTTGCCGAAGCGCCGTCAACCACAAGAAGCACGGCAGACTGGGGTGCCCCAACGCACACCCTTACCGGTGATGACCACAATCTTGCGCTGAGCAGCGATCGCGATGGCAAAGCTCAAACGACGTCTTCATTGCCGACTGAAGCACGGTCCACGACAGCCGCCTTTCAAGCCGTGCATGTCGTTGTTTGGCGCGAAGGCCGCGGGATCCATGTCGCACCCGCAGGCACACTCGTGCCCTCCGCCACGGTTGATGCAATGCTTGTCTCGCTCGAACCAGGCGTTGACCTAGAGGCGTGGTTCTCGCGCAACTCGCACAAGTGAGACTCGATTCGAACTTGGATCGCGTCAAATCGAAAGCGCTCTGATCAGCTCTCAACGATGACAGTACGCATGCGTCAGCGATCAACGCTCTGCGCAATGCAAACCGCGAAACAATCGTGGTGTTGTGCTCTTCGCGATGCAAACCTATGTGCTAAGAAAACCAAATGTTCGATGAGTTCGGTATCAACGCAGGATTCGTCGAGGATCTGCACGAGCAATATCGGCAGAGTCCTCGTTCCGTAGACGAGCAGTGGCGACGCTTCTTTGCCAACGGGAATGGCGGCACCAACGGAAATGGCGCAACCGGCACGACCGCTTACGCACGCGGCGGCAACGGCGTGCATGCCTACGAGCCATCCCTCACGCGTCTGCCCTTCTCCGCCGCGCGCGACGAGCGCTTGCTCGCCGCTGCCGTTTTGCAGGGCCGCGTCGTGCAACTCGTCAATGCCTATCGCGTGCACGGCCACTTCTTTGCGAAGATCGATCCGCTAAGCCCCTCGCCAGAAACCGCACCCGAGCTAAGGCTCGCAAACTTTGACTTCACCGAAGCCGACTACGACGCGACATTCCCCACCGTGGGTGTAGCGGGTTTGCCCGAGCGCGCAACGCTTCGGCAGATCATCGCGCACCTCAAAGAAACGTACTGCAGCTCGATTGGCGTCGAGTTCAGACACATCCAAGATCGACAAGCGCGCAACTGGCTTCAAAACGCTATGGAGTCGACGCGCAACCGCGTTGCGCTCGATCGCAACGAAACACTACGCGTGCTGACACGCTTGACCGACGCCGAAATCTTCGAGCAGTTCGTCCACAAAACTTTCGTCGGTGCCAAGCGCTTCTCGTGCGAAGGCGCGGAAAGCATGATCGCCACGCTCGATCTTCTCGTTGACTACGCCGCCAGCCACGGCGTCGAAGAAATCGTCATTGGGATGGCGCACCGTGGCCGCCTCAACGTGCTCGCGAACATCATGAACAAGAACGTGCGCGAGATCTTCGCCGCGTTCCGCGACGGAATCCCCGAACGCAATCTTGGCCGCGGCGATGTGAAATACCACCTCGGCGCCTCCACCGACCGCGTCACTTCCTCGGGCCGCAAAATTCACCTTTCGCTTGCGTTCAACCCCAGTCATCTCGAGTTCGTCAACCCGGTCGTCGAGGGCCGCGTTCGCGCCAAGCAAGATCGCGAAAAGAGGAACGGCGTTATTCCTCTGCTCATCCACGGCGACGCAGCGTTCATAGGCCAGGGTGTTGTGGCCGAAACGCTAAACATGGCAGGCCTCGAGGGGTACTCGACAGGCGGCACCGTCCACCTCGTGGTCAACAACCAAATCGGCTTCACGACACTCCCGCAAGATTCTCGTTCCACGCACTACTGCACCGACATCGCAAACCTGCTGAGAGTACCGGTCTTCCACGTGAACGGTGAAGATCCGGAAGCGGTCATTCAGGTCACGCGCCTGGCCATCGAGTTCCGCCAGCGCTTCGGCAAAGACGTTGTCATCGACATGCTTTGCTACCGCAAATACGGCCACAACGAGGGCGACGAGCCGCGCTTCACGCAGCCTGTCATGTACCAGCTCATCGACAAAAAGCCGACCGTGCGCGAGGTCTACGTCAACAAGCTTGTCGAGAGCGGGCAGATCACGCGCGAGCTCGCCAACCAAACGAAAACCGAGCGCCAAGCGGTTTTGACCCAGGCTCTCGAAGAAGAAAAGCACGGTGACTTTCTCAAAGCGCCAAGCGCCATGGAAGGCATCTGGACATCCTACTTTGGCGGCCCCGACTCACGCGTCAGCGAAGTCGACACCACGGTCCCGCGCGATTTGCTCGTTGATCTTGCAACGCGATTGTCAACCCTCCCGGCCGATTTCCACGCGAACCCCAAGGTCAAAACCGTCATCGACACGCGCCGCGAGCGCGTTTCGTCCGGCAAGCCTTTTGACTGGGGTACAGCCGAACACCTGGCGTTTGGCTCGCTCATCACCGAAGGTCGCACGATCCGCCTGAGCGGCCAAGACGCACGGCGCGGCACCTTCAGCCATCGTCACGCAACGCTTTTCGACACCAAGACAGGCGCCCGCCATACACCGCTGCAGAAGCTCGGCCCCGGCACGTTCAACGTGTACGACAGCCCACTTTCCGAGCAAGGCGTGCTCGGCTTCGACTACGGCTACAGCCTCGACACTCCCCACGGCCTGGTCATTTGGGAAGCGCAATTCGGAGACTTCGTCAACGGCGCGCAGGTCATTGTCGACCAGTTCATTGTGTCAGGAGAAGACAAGTGGTTGCGCCTCTCGGGTATCACGCTTCTTCTGCCCCACGGCTACGAAGGCGGTGGTTCTGAGCACTCGAGTGCACGCGTCGAGCGCTTCCTTCAACTCGCCGCTTCCGACAACATCCAGGTGTGCAATCTCACGACACCGGCGCAATTGTTCCATGCGCTCCGCCGTCAGGTGCATCGTCCATGGCGCAAGCCGCTCATCATCTTCACGCCGAAAAGCCTGCTTCGCCACAAAGCAGCCGTGTCTACGGTGGATGATCTGTCGAACGGGTCGTTTCAGCGTGTCATTGCCGACAAGGAAGTAAATCCAAACGAAGTTACGCGCGTTTTGCTTTGTAGTGGCAAGGTTTACTACGATCTATACGACGCGCGCCGAAAGCTCGATCGCAAGAACATCGCGATCGTCCGTCTCGAACAGCTTTACCCAATCAACGACACACTTTCTCAGGCTCTTTTACCGTATGCCGACGGCACAAAGCTGGTGTGGGTCCAGGAAGAGCCGCGCAACCAGGGACCTTGGTACTACATCAACGCGAACCTCCGCAGCCACATTGGCGACCGCCTTCCGCTGTCGGTCGTCTCGCGCCCCGAAGCTTCAAGCACCGCCACAGGCAGCCACGCAAGCCACCACCTCGAGCAGCATCGTCTCGTCGACGAAGCGCTTAGCAACGACTGACCGCTTTGAATTCGGAGATTGTCTGGGCGCTTGGCCTATTCGCTGGCGTCGTCGCCACCGCGGCCCTCGTCAACCGCTTTGCTGTGGCGCACCGGTCGCGCGTGCGACGCCTCGTCATTCTGTACATCGTTTACGTGGTGACGTTGGGCGTATCCCTTGCCCTGCGCACCCTCGGCATTCACACCTGGGCGAGCCACTTTGCCGTGGCCACGGAAATCCTGGTCGCGTTCAACGTGGTGAATCTCGGTGCAACCGCCATCTTCTCGGTGCTCGTGCCGGCGCTTGGCATCGCACTACCGATGATCGCGAGCGATGTGCTCGTTGGTGTAGGTTACATCTTTGCGACCCTTGGCGTGCTCTCCCACCAGGGGCTCAACCCGAGCAGCATTCTTGGCGCAAGCGCGGTGGTCAGCGCGGTGCTTGCATTGTCTCTGCAAACCACGCTTGGCAACATTTTGGGCGGCGTTGCCCTGCAGCTCGACGGATCGATCCACGAGGGCGACTGGATCCAGCTTGAAAACGGCAAACAAGGTTGCGTCAAGGCCGTGCGCTGGCGCCACACCGTTGTCGAAACACGCGATTGGTCGACAATCATTGTTCCCAATGCGCTTTTGCTCGCCAATAACATTACAATTTTGGGCAAGCGCGATGGCAGGGCCGTGCCTCAGCGCATGTGGGTATGGTTCAACGTCGATTTTCGTTATCCGCCATCGAAAGTCATCGACGTTGTCACGAGCGCGATTGCCACCGCAACCATCCCGGGCGTTGCAACCGATCCACCGCCGAATGTCGTGTGCATGGACTTCATGAAAGACATGCGCGAGAGCTACGCTACCTACGCGGTGCGCTATTGGCTCACCGATCTGTTGGCTGACGATCCCACGAATTCACGCATTCGTGCACGCGTTTTTACCGCGCTTCGCCGCGCCGGAATTCCGCTCGCGATCCCCGCGACCCGCGCGTTCATAGACGTTGAGAGCGAGGCGCGCAAATCGTCCAAGTTGGAGCGCCATGTGCGCGAGCGTTTCAAGGCACTACGCACCGTTCACATTTTCCAGTCGCTGACCGACGGCGAGCTCCGCACTCTCGCCGGCGGCCTGGACCACGTCATTTACACGAGCGGCGAGATCATGACACGCCAAGGTGCAGTGGCGCATTGGCTTTACATCATGACGAGCGGCACCGCCAACATCCTCATGAAGGTGGAGCACGAAGGCGCCAACGTACAGTCTGCCCATCCTGGTAAGGTCGTCGCCACCTTGAAAGCGCCCGATTTCTTCGGCGAAATGGGCCTGATGACAGGAGAGCCGCGCACCGCCGACGTCATTGCAGCGAGCGACGTGGATTGCTTCCGGCTTGGCAAAGACATCTTCCAGCACGTGCTGACGAATCGGCCCGAAATGGCCAACGAGCTGTCGGAGATCCTCGCTGCGCGTCGAGTCGAGCTCCTCGCTGCGCGCGATGGCCTCGACGCCACGGAGAAGTCGCAACGGCACGCGAGTGAGCGTGCGCGCATCCTTGGCGGCATCAAGGGATTTTTCGGCCTTTGACCGCCCGATCATGCGTATTCCGTAGGGGCACAGCATACGCGAGCAAGTCCTCGGCGGCGCGCTCGGTCCAGCGAAGCATTACTTCTTCGACTTGGAGAGCGGCCCAAAGCGAGCGTCGAGCCGGCGGCCAACCTCAGCAAGATGCGCGGTGCAAGGGATGAGTGCGGCGGCGAGGCGCGTTCGTTGCAAAAACCAAAAATGGTGCAAAAGGCCGCTCCCTTGCTTGCCACACGATGGAATAAAACTTTTGAGCGCTCGATGCGTTCGCTGCTCTATGCCGCCCTTGCCATTGCGTCGCTCTCGGTCCTTGTGCCGACTGCGGCGCACGCCAAAACGTCTGCGGTAGATTCGCAAAGCGAACAAAGCGAAGGGCGCGAACGGCTATCAACGGGCGAGAGCACGCGTTTGGACCGCGGCGAAACCGTAGTCCGCAAGCAAACTTGGGAGCTCGGTAGTCGGCACTACGTCGGAGGTCTGACATACACCGTTGTCGACTCGTCCGCAGCGGAGCTCACGAGTGTGCTCAAAGACGTCCAGTCTTACCGCCGCGTCTTGCCGCGCACCAAGCAAGCCCGCGTTGTTGGCGAAGAAGGCCGCGATCGCCTCGTTGAAGTCGTGCAAGGCAACGCTCTGGTCGAAGCAACGTACACGATGCGCATCCGCAACGAGCCGGCATCGCCCTCTGGCAGCCAAGAAATTCGCTTCTGGCTCGACCCAACGAGGCCGCATAGCATAAGCGATGCTTGGGGCTTTTTCCGCCTCGAGCCATTCGTCGGGCAAAATGGGCAGGCGCAAGTGCTCCTCACTTACGGCGTTGTGGTCGACATTGGCGAAGGGATCGTGCGCGATCTGTTCGAAGAGCGCGTAAGGTCCGCCCTCTTGTCCGTTCCGCAGCTTGTCCGCCACTACGTGACCGAAGTAAAACGCCCACCTTGATGCTCTCTCGCGCTTATCGCGTTTGCGCCGTCGCGATGAACACGTATCGCGAGGCTGTCCGCGCGCGCGTGCTGCTCGGGCTGTTCGCGTTCGCGCTCGCGACTTTGGCTTACTCGGTCGTGATCGCGGCCATGTCGGTTGGCCAAGACCGCCAGCACCCACAAGAATTGCGGGTCGTGGCCGATCTTGGGGCCGCGTCGATGTCGCTATTCTCGGTTCTTGGCGCCACGGTTCTCGGTGCGACGACGCTCTATCGCGAGCTCGAGTTGAAAACGATCTTTCCAATTCTGACACGCAAGCTCGCTCGCTCCGAATACCTTGTTGGTAAGTACTTTGGCATTCTTATAACTTTGCTTGTTTTTCTTGCTATTGACAGCGCCGTGGTGCTCGCGATTCTCGCGCTGCAAGCCGGAAACGTGACGGCCACCCTCGGCGTTGCCACATGCGCGATGGCGCTGCTTGGGGCGGCTCTTTGGCGCGCGAAATTCACGCGCGTTTACGTGATTCTGCCTTGGTCGATGGCCGTGCTGGTGGCCATGGCGCTTTGCGCCGACGCAGCAGGCGCAGAGCGGCAAGTCGTTATTCTGTCAGCCATTCTCACATTCGCTGAAATTGCCATTGTATCGGCCGTAACTATATTTTTTTCGGCGTTTTCGTCGCCCTTCCTCACGGGCCTCTACACGATCATGGTGTTCGTGATCGGTCGCTCGGCCGACACATTGGGCAACATTCCCGCGCACGTTTTCGGCACGATGGGTCCGTGGGTGCACAACATCGGCAGGGTGCTCGCGTACATCGTGCCGAACCTGCATCTGTACGTGCCTAGCCGGCCGCTCTTGCTCGGCCAAGTCGCCGAAATCACACCGGCCTGGTACACGGCTCGCGCGTGCGCGAACGCAGCACTATACGCGGCCATTCTCTTGACGTTGGGCGCGCTCGTTTTTCGACGACGCGATTTTTCGTGAGCCGCATACGCGGGCAATCCTTTTCTGTTGCTGTTGCGGCTCTCGCTACAGCGCTCACCATCGTCGTGTTCGCCGTTGCATGGGCAGGGCGCGTTTCCGAAGGACGACAAGCGCTTGCCAAAGCCGACGCTGCCATTGCGAGCGGCAACATGCTCGAGGCCATCGCCATGTCGCGCGCCGCGGCCGAGGCTCGATGTCCGGGTTGCACCGCGTCGGAACAAGGCTTTTCCCGCCTCGAAACCATCGCAAAGTTGGCCGAGCTACGAGCGGACAACGAAGCGGCACTGTCGGCGTGGCGGGCCGTGCGTGCTGCTTCTATCGCCTCGGGTGTCTTTCGCGTGCACACGGCACGACGCGAACATGCCGATGCCGAGCTCGTGCGACTCGGTCACCGCGCGAGCGTTGTCGACGCGGCCGAGCGTGCCCCATTGAGAGGCCCATCGCGAACAGTGGGCGAAGAGCAGCTTGCTACCATGCTTGACACGAGCACGGTGCCAACCGGTGCAACGTATGCCCTTGTTGGTATCGGTGCGATTGCTTTTCTCGTTGGCACAATTCGGTTTGCGCGCCAGCGTACATCCGACGGCTTCAACGCTCGAGATGCTTGGGATCTCCTGCTTTGTGCCGTCGGCTTTGCCGTTGCCGTGTGCGGCGCGTTGTTTTTTTGAGAGCGCATTCGAAAATCCCCGTCAAGCCCCAACGGGAACGACGAGGAGAACCAAGATGCGCACGCGTGGCCTTTCAGCACATGAAACGCGATTCCTTCCGCATAGCTAAAGAAGCGACCTTGGTTTTTTCGATGTTCGAAATTTTGCTCCTACATCGAATTCCCCAAGAGACGCCCAGTGCCGCACCAACGTAGACTTCCCTACCTGCCAAACATGGTGAGACAACGGCCACAACCTGCGTTTCGTATTGCAATTACGAATTCGTGATTCGTTTTCGCCAAAAACGACAATGCGAGAAAACGGCCAAATTGGATGCGCTCGCCTAGTGGGCTGAGGAGAATAAAGAAATGGATACACTGGCAAAGCAGATCGGACTCGGCGCCAATGCCGTCGGTGTGGCTCTCACCCCGAACAATAACTACATCTACGTCACCTTCATAGGCGTTCACACTGGAACGATGGATGTGATCAACACGACGACCTACAACACCGAGTGCAGCGCCGTACTCGATCGCTGGGACTCTGGCGGCGTGGTGGCCGGGAAGAACGGAGTCTACGCCTACGCCACCGGTAACAAAGATGGCCACAATGAGCTGACCACGATTGCCACGTACGCGTACATAGTCGAAAGCCGCACCAACACAGGCGGCAGCTATGGCAATGGCCCCTTTTTCGGGAGAAGTCTGGCCATCACCCCGGATGGGAATTACATCTACGCCGCCAACCCAGGCAGTAACACGGTGAGTGTGTTTGCCATTCGCGCTGGCGCTCTCACGCCCGTGTGCGCCCCCATTGGAACAGGGATCGGCCCAACGCCACTGGGTCTGGCGGCGAGTCCGGACGGGCGATATGTTTACGTCACCAACTCCGGTGGCAACACCGTAAGCGTGATCGCCACCCCGTCCAGCCTGAACCCCTCCACAAACCAGAATAAGGTCGTTAACTCCTTCCCGTCGGGCGGCAATAGTCCCTGGGGTATAGCCATCACCGCAGACGGGCAATACGCCTACGTCGCCAACTCCGGCAGCAATACGGTGGGCGTGATCCGCCTCGATATGTCCGAGTCCACGCGCACCATCGCAGTCGGCCCACAGCCCAAGGGGGTGGCTATCACTCCGGACCAAAAATACGTCTGCGTCACCAACAGCGGCAACGCTACGCTGAGCGTGATCTCCAGGGCAAGCAATACGGTCGTCAACACTATCCCGTGTGGAGGCGCTGACATAGCAATGGCATCCGACTCCCGCGCCTACGTTGCCGATACCAACAACAGAGTGAACGTGGTCGCTTTAGACGTCCCGCCCACAATCTGGTCCACATACTTCGTATCGCGAGCCAGGCTTGGCGCCAAATACTGCTTCACGGACAGCTTCGGGACTACTGCAAATGTTTTCATCGAGACCAAGGGCACCCCAAAACCCAGCTTTGTCTTGTTCTCTGGCGGTCTGCCGCCGGGACTGAGTTTTGTCGAGACGTCGGGGTCAGCAGACACCGTCAGCTACGGACTGGCCGGCACACCGACCAAATCGGGTTCGTACTCCTTCACCATGAAGGCCATCAACAATGCGCACAATGACGTCAGCGCAAACCCCTCACAGACGTACACGATTGACGTGCTCGACCCGCCCGTCATCTTGGGTGCCAATCTACCGGATGGGAAGGTCGGCGTTCCCTACCTTCCCACCGCTGGTGGGGAAATACCAATACCATGTGGCATCGTGGCCACGGGCTACCCGGCCCCCACCTTCAAGGTGACCGCTGGAAGCCTGCCGCCGGGACTTAGCCTGGATTCGGCCACAGGCGTGATCTCTGGCACACCGACCACGGGCGGAAGCTACACCTTCACCGTGACGGCCACCAACTCGGCTGGCAGCGACTCGAAGACATTCACGATCGCGGTGAATGCCGCACCCGTCATTACGGGTGCCTACCTGCCGGACGGGGAGGTCGGCGCCCCCTACCTTCGCGCTGGAATAGGAGGAGCACAAGCATCGTGTGTCATCATGGTTACGGGCTACCCGACGCCATCCTTGAAGGTAACTGCCGGAAGCCTGCCACCGGGACTAAGCCTGGATCCAGCCACCGGCGTGATCTCCGGCACGCCGATCACGGGCGGAAGCTACTCCTTCACCGTAACGGCCAGCAATTCGGTTGGCAGCACTTCGAAGACGTACACAATCACGGTGAACGCTGTACCCGTCATCACGACCACCAGTCTGCCCGGCGCTGTTGCCGGTACTGCCTACACCGGTACGGGTGGCGCGGCGGTTGTCATCACGGCCACGGGTTACCCGGATGCCCCCACTGTCGCCGTGACCGCCGGAAGCCTGCCACCAGGACTAAGCCTGAATCCGACCACCCGCGTAATCTCCGGCACGCCGACAACGGGCGGAAGCTACACCTTCACCGTGACAGCCAGCAATTCGGTTGGCCACGATTCGAAGACATTCACGATCATGGTGAATGCCGCACCTGTCATCACGACCACCAGCCTGCCCGGCGCTGTTGCCGGTACTGCTTACACCGGTACGGGCGGCGCGGCGGTTGTCATCATGACCACGGGCTACCCAGCCCCCACTTTCGCCGTGACCACCGGAAGCCTGCCGCCAGGACTTAGCCTGAATCCGACCACCGGAGTGATCTCCGGCACGCCAACCACGGGCGGAAGCTACACCTTCACCGTGACGGCCAGCAATTCGGTTGGCCACGATTCGAAGACATTCGCAATCGTGGTGAATGCCGCGCCCGTCATCACGACCACCAGCCTGCCGGACGCCACGGCCGGCGCTGTCTACGGGATCCCTTCAGTAACGAAGCCACTGGCCCCCGTCGGCGGCGCTGACAATGTGGTCGCAAAGTCTTCCCTGCAGTCACTGGGCACCGTCATCAGCGCTGACGACGTGGTCGCGAGACCTCCCCTGGAGCCATTCGTTCCACCGACTTTATTGAGAAAGGTTGTCATCACGGCCACGGGCTACCCGGCGCCCACTTTCGCCGTGACCGCCGGAAGCCTGCCGCCCGGACTGGAGCTCTCGGAAACCGGCGTGATCTCCGGCACGCCGACGGACAGCGGAAGCTACTCTTTCACCGTGACGGCCAGCAATTCGGTTGGCCACGATTCGAAGACGTTCACGATCGCGGTGAATGCCGCACCCGTCATCACGACCGCCGGCCTGCCGGACGCCATGGCCGGCGCGGCCTACTTGGCGAGGCCTTTCACGAAGCCACTAGACCCCGTCGTCAGCGCTGACAACGTGGTCGAGAAAACTTCCGTGCAGCCACTCACCCCGGAAATCATCACTCCACCGGTTTTATTGAGAAACGTTGTCATCCGCGCCACGGGCTACCCGGCGCCCACTTTCGCCGTGACCGCCGGAAGCCTGCCGCCCGGACTAGAGCTCTCGGAAACCGGCGTGATCTCCGGCACGCCGACGGACAGCGGAAGCTACTCCTTCACCGTGACGGCCAGCAACTCGTTTGGCAGCGATTCGAAGGCGTTTACGATCCAGGTGTTTGCCGCGCCCGTCATCACGACCGACAGCCTACCGGACGCCAGCGTCGGCGTTGCCTACGGTGCGAGTTCTTCCTTGAAGCCACTGGACACCATTGCCGGCACTGACGACAGGGTCGTGACGCCCCTGCAACCACTCACCCCGGGAGTCATCAATCCACCGATTTTACCGAGATCGAGAGGGGTTGTCATCACGACCACGGGCTACCCGGTGCCCGTCTTTGAAGTGTCTGGGGGCACTATGCCGCCAGGATTGGAACTCTCGGAAACCGGCGTGATCTCCGGCACACCGACCAACGCTGGAAGCTACACCTTCGCGGTAACGGCCACGAACAGCGTGGGGCAAGACGAGCGGAAGTTCGCGATTCAAGTGCTCGGCATGTCGAAGTAGTCCTTGCGGCATACCGGTGAACTAACTTCGGTCTAAGCGACACGTCAGTGGCGTTGGCGGCTCTGTCCGCGAACGCCGCTTGGCGTGTCGCCGAAGCGGGCGCGAAACCTGCGGTTGAAATGCGAGATATCCGAGAAGCCGGCCGCCATGGCGATCTGGAGAATTGTGCGCTTGTCGGGCTCGGCCGTCGTCAATTCATTGAATGCCTTTTGCAACCGCAATTCGTTGACGACATCGACATAGCAGCGCCCGGATGCCCCCATCAGATCTCGCAGATAGGGCACCGAGATGCCCTGCGACTTCGCCACCATTTCGAACGTGAGCTGTGGATCGTTGAAGTGCGCCGCGATGTAATCGAGCGCCGTCTGAAGGCGCGCGGCCGCTACCGCGCCGAGGGTGCTTTCGCCGACCGCGCCGCTGTAGGAAACGGCGAGCGCGATGAGATCGAGGATATGTCGCCCGTGCACCGTTTCACTCGTCGGTGTTGAAAAGTCTATGACACGTTGAACGCCTATCGTTCCCAGCGCTCGCAAATAGGCCTGCAGCAAAGCGAGCGTTTCATTGGACGATGGCAAGCGCCGCATCACGGCATCGCCGGGGTGAATGTTCCTCGCCTCGAATTCTGCTTTCGACGCGATCACGAGGGCACACTTGAAGCCCTTCGCTGAACCAGTACGCCTTGGCTCGTCGCCACGAATCAGCGTTGCCTCGCCTCGATTGAGCTGGATGTGACGCCCGATCTGCTCGTTACAAAGTCCATTTGTTTTCGCAAGAAGGAACTGAAACGCGTCGTCTCCGTGCCTGATGTGTTCGTGGGAACGAACGACCATGCCGGGGCTGAACCGGGCTTCCATGACGCCAGGTTGATTGAGAGGTCGCCTGCTAAGTAAGAGGAAGGGCGCATCATGATGGGGTTCGAAATCGCCCCCTCCCATCCCGGATTTTGGAGAATGCTCTTCCCGAAAAAGACGAAGTGAGTTGCAACGCAGAATTCTCAAACTTCCTCTCCCTCACCTGATTCCCCCGCGCCCGCCCATCCTTCAACGTACCCTGCCTTCGACGTGTTGAGTACATTCCGGAACTCGTCAACGAAGATGAGACAGGAATTACCGGACAGAAAGTCATGAATGATCCGGGCTCGTAACGAAATCAACCGTCACCCACGCATCGATGCCGCTCCGACCCATGCGGTGTGCACCCATGGCACGCAGGGTGACGCATCGGCATCGATCGCGCAGCTCAATGCCACCACGCACGTCAACGAGCTCGCCGCTCGTTACATCGGCGTCGGCTGCCACCGATGTGGTCACCAAACGTGACCACGGAACCACGACTCCGGCTCCGCCGGTCGTTCCTTGCTGCGCAAGAAAGCCCGCCGACGGCTCGAGCGGCGAGTCGACGAGCACACGCGCAAGGATTGGATCGGTTCCCGCAGCCGCTGCCACGTTGCCGACGACGCGCACACCATCTTCGAGACCCACGCGAAGCCTGCCCACAGTTACGCTGCCCGCACCAGGCGCACCAGAATTGAGCGACGAGCCGAATGCTGGTGCGACGTACGCGCCGTCAACGGTGGCCCCAACCCACATCAGCTTTGCCGACAGGCGCGCGCGCGCAAGCGGCCTTTGCCCGGAGTCGCTCGACCCCAAAGTCGTGCCTCCCGCGGCTTCGATCGCAAGCGCCTTTTGCGCGCCCCATCGCCCGAGCGACGTTGCAACTCCGGCTTCGACGACGGGAGCAACGCCGGAAACGCCCGATGTTCCCCTTCCAGGTGCCATGCCAAGCATGCCGTCGCCCTTCGCGCCCAGGATGGCTGCTTCGACGAATGGCTCAACGAGGTGAATCCATGGGTCGTTCGGCGCACTCGCATGTTCGAAAGTTCGCACCATGGGCAGCGCGAACCTGGCGCGCGCACTGCCGGCGCGATCGGTGCCCGTACGGTCTGGTTCAGCGGTGACGTCGACGATGCCGCGAAGCGAAAACGATGCAGCCACGGGTCCAAACGATGTGGCTCCAAGAGCCCCTGCTTCGGCACGCGCAAAACTAAGTGCATGATGCATGGATGAAAGCGCCGACGTAGACGCGATGGGGCTGCCCGAGATGCTAGAATCGCTCGAGATCTCGAGCACGCCACCTTCCACACCCACGTCATAAGCAATGCCCGCGCTCGCAGCGCCGGAAGCTCGCACACGCGCAACAGGTCCCCACGCGTCGATGTCGGACAGCGCGCCGCCGCGTCGAGTCACGCCGATCATGGCCGTTGACACGACGAGCGGTCCGCCATGCACCGAGGTTTCGGCACTCGCGCGGTCCCACGGCTTGGCCGCTGCATCGATCTCGGTCGTCGAGGCTACGCCTCGCGCTCCACGCAAGACATCGGCCTGCCATGCCACACCGAGCTCACCGGAACTTGTCGCGCCATGCGCGTCGATGAGTAACCCTTGCCCCGCCTGCGTGGTTGCGGGCGACGCCGTTGCGGAGCGAACCCCAAACGGCGCCGGGCTCGAACTGCCCGGAAGGCTATCAACGCGGATTTTCGTGGTGCTCGCTTCGGTTGTCAGGCGCGCGTCAATGGCGAAACCTGAGAAGGCATAGACGCCACCACGCAGATCGAGAGCGTTGGTCGCGTGGTCCCAGGGCAGGTGTACGCCTGTACCCACGAAAAGCCCATCTTGGCCGCGATAGGCAATTTCGGGAGGCAGAAGTCCCACTTTTTCTTCGGATCGCAACCAGAAATAGGGAAAGTACAAAATAGGAACGCGGTAGATGCGAACCGTTGCCGACGACACGACGATCTCGCCCGGTGGCGCAACGATGGCGTGGTCGAAGTCGATACGCAGAGGCGTGCCAAGGCACTGGCAGAACGCAAGCTGCCCGTTGCCATTGACCTCGATGCCACGACGCGTGCGTTCGAGCGTGAGCCGGTCGCTGCGCAGATGGAACGGCCCGGAATCGATGCGAACATTGCCCGAGAGTTCGAGGCTGCGAAGACGCATGTCGAAGCTGACTTGCTCTGCGCGCGTCGTCAAAAGGGAGAAGGGCGCAGCATGCTGCGCCCCTACCCCGCTCGTCGATGGCTCCGGTTCGGCGTGAGCCGGCGACATGGGGATGAGTAGAAAGTGCGCGGTGACCATGACCTGCACCAGGCGCATGAGCCGCAAGTGCGGTTGCCAATGCCCAAATGGCCTGCTAACCGGTGCGGCTACGATGGATGCGTCCTCTGCCACCGAAATTACTGCGTTGCTTGGCCGTGGCACCCGCTTCGAAGGCAAGCTCTTTTTCGAAGGGCGCGTGCGCATCGACGGCATGTTCAAAGGCGAAATCAAGAGCGACGATACGCTTATCGTTGGCGAAGGGGCGGAGGTGCACGCGGAAATCGACGTGGCCACGGTCATTGTTCGCGGGGGTGCCGTGCATGGCAACGTCCGCGCTAGCACCTCCATCGAGATTTACGCACCAGGAAAGGTACTCGGCAACGTTCACTCGCCATCGCTTTTTATCGAGCGAGGCGTTGAGTTCCAAGGCTCATGCCGCATGGATGCCATGGAGCCAACAGCAGCGGCAGCACCTGAAACCCGCAATTCTCGCGATCGCGATGCATCGCCACGCGCGTGAACCGCGGACCCCATAAAGGGCACCCACAAGGGGTGCCCTTACGAATATGCGTTTTGGTTGGTTGTAGGGGCGCGATTCATCGCGCCCTCGCGATCGGTTTTCCGAGACCGATCGATTTTTTAGGCGGCCGCGATACCCATTTGCTTTCAGCATCGAAAAAACGCCATGGCGCTTCGGCAATGGCACCCGCGTAGGCAACACCCACGCGTGCCGATACGCCAAGGTTTGGCCGGCTCGTGCGAGGCAAGAGGAAAATCTCTTCGCCATCGGCAAGATCGACACCGTCGTGGGCTCGTGTGATGCCGAGCGCGCGTGCCAGCCGGCCTGGACCATCTGTGCGAAGATTTGTGCTGATGCCAGCTGCGGGCTCCCCGGCGCGGACGAGCACGGCGTGGCCTTTTCCCCTCTCGAAGCAGACGATGTTGAAGCAATCGTACATGCCATAAATGAGATACACGTACGCGTGGCCTTCGGGGCCGAGCAGCGTTCGCGTGCGCTTGGTAAGCCCTGCGCGGGCGTGTGACGCGCGATCGGCTGGCCCGCAATACGCCTCGGTCTCGACGATGCGCACGGCGCGGACATTGGTTTCGTGATCCGAGCGCACAACAAGGAATGCACCGATGAGAGCCTGCGCGAACTCCCTTGCATCGCTCGCGTAGTCGCTGCGCGTGAGCCGGCTTTGCCTTTGCCACGGTGTGCTGACGAGACCAATCATTATTAATGGAAGTCGTTTTTTGCGTTTCGTACGGCTCCAAACACTTCTTCGGCCGAGGCGCTCGATGGAAGATTGAGTGCGGATCGAATTTCCACAGACGACGTGCGCAAAAACGGATTGTATCGGAGCTCGTCTTCCATGGTGGACGGAACGGTTAGCATCTTGTCTTTGCGCAATCTGGCGGCGCGTGCTCGAGCCTCGACAATGGCCTGGTTCGATGGCTCGATGTGCGCGGCAAAACGCAAGTTTGATTCCGTATATTCATGGCCACAAAAAATGCGAGTAGGCCCGCCCAACTGCGCAAGCTTTTGCAGCGAACGGTGCATGATGGCAGGGCTGCCTTCGAACAGGCGCCCAGAGCCCGCAACGAATAGCGTGTCGCCGGTAAACACCACGGGTTCGCCATCGACCGTGGCAAAGTAAGCAATGGAGCCGGTTGTGTGCCCAGGGACATGCAGGACGGAAACACTGATTTTGCCAATCACAACCCTGTCTCCGTCGGAAACGAAGTGGCTCTGATCAGGAATGCGGCCACCGTCGCTGAGATGACCGTAGATACGATGGATATCAAGAGCGTGCGCAACCTCATGGTTGCAACCAACGTGATCGTGATGGTGATGCGTGCACAAGATGGCCATCACCCTCACCTTCTCGCGAGCCACTGCATCGAGCACCGGGCCGGTTTCCGAGGGATCGATGAGGGCCGCGTCGTTCGTTTCGGGACAGACGAGTAGATACGCGTAATTGTCCGCAAGGCATGGAATGGGAATGACGGGCATGGCCTAACCTTACTACGGAGTGGATTTCTTTTTCATGTAAGCGCCGTTCAAGCAGTCTTCGCCACATGCGTAGGGTGCGACTTCGTGAACGGTTTTTGAGAAGGCGCGGTAGCGTTTTGCCATGGCATCGAAGTCGTCGCCTTTCGTAATGGGAGCGCGTTCCTCCGGATCGGCCTCGAGGTCGAATAGCTTGAGCACCTCGGTTTTCCCGAATGCAATGATTTTCCATTTGCCGACAATCAAAGCTCGCCTCTTGTCGTTGTCGCTCGTCATAGGCAAATCGATCACGATGTCGCGATCCTCAGCCTGGGCGCCATAGATTTCAGGCACAAGGCTTTTCCCAGCAAAGTCAGAATCGCGTTTCGCATCGTGATCGGGCTTTATACCGAAAAGGTCAACAAGGGTCGGCGCGAGATCCACGGCGCTTCGCGGCGTATCGATATGGCGTGGAGAAACACCTGGTACAACAAAGAAAAGCGGGACACGAACAAGGTTTTCCCATAGCTCGAAACCGTGCGCGTAGCGCCCGTGCTCGCCAAAGGCTTCGCCATGATCGCTCGTGACCACGATCGCCGTGCGTTTGGCCCACGGCTTCCCCTCAACAAAATCAAGAAGTTTTCCTACCCATCGGTCGGTAAACGTCACCTCGGCGTCGTAGCGATCGCGAAGGGACCTGCCGTACGGAGCAATGCCGTCTTTTTCGTGCGGCATATACTGATCGTGCGGATCGAGGAAATGAAACCAGGCAAAAAACCGGGTTGTGTCGAGCTGGGGATTGCCGAGCAGCCGCTCGGCGATGGCTTCGTGCTGGGGGCTTGTCACATTCAGATCTGTTTCGCTGTTTGAAACGAGATTGGGAACGAGCTCCCACACATCGAAACCCTGCTGAAAACCAGCCGTGCCAAAGTAGGTATGCGCGTGGGCGCCAAGGGTACGAATTCCGTGAGATTGAAGCAGTTCGGGGAAAAAAAGATTCGACTCGGGATAGGTCCCGAAAAAATATCCACTTCGTTTCAGCTCGCTTGGCAGCTTTCCTGATAGAAAACCGCCAAGGCTCATCGACGTGTACGATGAAACCGCATAAGCGCGTGTATAGCTCACGCTTTTCTTTTCGAGCTCGGTGAGACGCGGGGCAATCGCGCGCGGGTAGCCAGCCCAAGGCATGTCGGCGCGCAAACTGTCAATCGAGATAACAAGCACATTCAAATCCGCCGCCGGCCCCGCTTTGCCGGTTGTCGTCGATCCGCCAGATCCACCAGCAGCCGCCAGCGTTGGCGCCGCCGATGCACTCGCTGCTGCCCTGGCCTGAGCAGGCGCCTCGCTCGATTCGCGCGACTCGCGACAGCCACCGGCCCCAACAACCATCGTAACGGCAGCGAGAACAGCAAAAGAACGCACCCCAATTGGCTAAAAGATGACCTGTCAAATGGCAAGACCGCTTTCAAGTTGACGCGAGTAGTCAGCGCCGCCTTGCTTGTGCTGGCCCAGCCATGGGCAAAACCAGCCATGCCGACCACGACCGCGCAACCACGAATCACGAGTTCAAACCACAAATCACGGATACTGAGCACCTTCAGCGATTGCTCAGCCGAAAGGCTCGGTGGTAATCTTCCGAAACCCCATGGATCGCGCCAAAATCGATAGTCTTGTCAGGCGTCTCGTGGACAATCCCCACGATGAAGAGGCGCTCGACTCTGCGCACCAGGCCGGCGAAGCCGACCCGAAATCTTACGCGATGATGCTCGAGCGCATCGGCACGGAAACCAAAGATCCGGCCTATGCCGCGCACTGGCTCGCCGAGGCAGGGAACGTCTGGTCCACGACACTTGGCGACGCGCACCGCGCCGCACGCGTGCTGATGATGGCCATCGACAAGGACCCCGCGGCACCAACAGCGGCAGAACGGCTTGCGCAGCTCTATCGAGACAAGGGCGACTCCAAGGCTCTCGTCGCCCTCCTCGACCGGCGCGTTCGGGCGCTCACGCCGCTCGCAGCCCAAGCCCCCGAGCTTCGCGGTGAACTCGCAGGCATGCACGAAGAGCTAGGGCGCCTCTGGTCGGAACCGCCGCTTTTGCAGCGAAAGAAGGCAATCGACGCCTTCAAAAAGGCCATCGAGCTCGACCCCACGAGCGCCTATGCCATCTACAGCGCACGTGAAGTCTACAAGCAGCTCGAAGACTGGCAAAGCGCCATTCCGCTGTATGCCTCCGAGCTCGAACTCGAAACCGATCCCGACCGACGCGTAAGCTTGCTTCGCGACGAAGCTGCAACGCGCAAGCTTGCCGGTGATCTGCATGGGGCGAGCCGCGCGCTCGCATCGGCGCTCGAGATCAGTGCGTCCGACTTGGCGCTTCAACAAGAATACGCGTCAAGTATTCTCGATCGAATCCAAGCAGGTGAAGCCGTACCCGCGGCGGATCGAATCTCCGCCGCCGAACTTCTCGTTCTACTCGCCGAAACTTACGAAGGCGAGCACGGCTTGGCGTATGCGGCTGCAGCACTCGACATCGATCCAGGAAGCGATCGAGCCATGCAGCTCTTTTCTCACTATGCGCGCACGCTCAGCCAACCGAATGATCTTCTCGCGCGCCACAGCGCCTATCTCGCCGCAAAACCCAATGGGGCCATGGCTGCCGAGATCCGCGCCACGCTGGCTCTAACGGGTTCTCGCGCTGCGTCCGCGCCGTCCAACGCGCATCATTCGCATAACCCGAATGCCTCGGCGGCCCCATCGACAGACCATTCAACGGGATTGCCAACGGCTGCAGCAGCAGGACCGACCGCCAGCGTCACCAACGACAGGCGCAGCAGCGAGCAGCTCTCCTCCTCCTCCGAACTGCGCGAGGCGCATGGCAGCTCCTCCGAGCCGAAGGTGCCCACTGCATCCACGCCACGACCGAGCAGTCCATCCACACCATCCGTCGTAGCAGCGGCTGCAGCAGCCACATCAACAACGACCGACGCAACCGAGCCGGCCGCTAGCAGTACTAGCGTTGCCGACGACAAGCTCCGCGAGCGGGCGCCGTCCGAACCGCGTGTCGAGCCGCGCGTCCGATCCTCCGAGCCCAAGGTGGCTTCTGCCTCTTCCTTTTCCGCAAGCTTGTCTACAACGCCTACAACGAGGCCAAGCACAGACAAGGACAAGGCAGACAAAGACAAGACTGCGGCCACGTCATCTGGCGCGGCAGCGGCAACCGCACCTGCTGCGCCCACAGCCACAGCCGCTACAAAAGCGACAATACCAACCACCGAACGCAAACGCGACACGGCCCAGCGTGTAAACGGCCAGCGTGTAAACGGCCAGCGTGACGGAGAGATAAGTGCAACGAAGCGCGTGTCCATGACCCCCGGAAAACTTCAAAGCCTTCTCGAAGCCGCTCAGGGGCTTGCCCGCAAAGGCAAGAAGCCCGAAGCATATGCAAAGTACAAGGAAGTGCTCGAGGCCGAGCCTGCCCATCCCGAAGCGCTTTGCTGGACCGAAGACTACCTACGCAGCAAGCGCGACTACGGCCAGCTGCGCGACGTGCTTCTTGCGTGTATCCGTGCAACCGCCGGGCTGCCCGACCAGCAAGAGTTGCGCAAAGGGCGGCTGCGTGAAGTTGCCGGCCTCTGCGAAGGCAACCTCCGCGACACCGACGGGGCCATTTCTGCCTGGCGTCAGCTTCTTGCGGCCGATCGCTCCGACGAAAGCGCACGCACCGCGCTCATGCGCTTGCTCGAGCGATCCCAGCGGTGGGACGAGCTCGCAAAGCTGCTCGAGCAGGAAGCCGCGACGGAATCCGACGTCGACACCAAAGTGCATCTCGAGCGCAAGCTCGCAAGGGTTCAGGAAGACAAGCGCCAAGAATTGGCTGCTGCGGGCGAAGCTTGGCGGCGCATTTCACGCCTGCTGGGCGATGACGATCAGTCGGCCCTAACGGCTTCACGCTTGTTCGAAAAAGGCGAGCGCCTCGATCTTGCCGCTGCCGTCCTCGCGGAAAGCGCGGCCGGGATCAGCGACCCAGCCGCGCGCGGCCAGGTCCTCCGGCGCCTTGCCGAGCTCCGTGAGCAACTTGGCGATGCGACCTTGGCCGGCGACTCGTACGCCGAAGCGGCCGATGTGCTCCGTAGCGGCAAGCTTTGGGAAGAGGCCGAGCGCCTTTACTTGTCCGTCGAGTCGTGGGAGGCGGCCGCGAATGCAGCCAGCGAGCGCGGTCTGCTCACCGGCGATCACAAGCAAGAGGCCTCTCTGCTCGTGCGCGCGTCCGACTACCTGACGAAAGCCGGGCGTGGTGCCGACGCGCTCGAGCGACTCGAACAGGCAACCAACCTCGATCCACTGAACGACGATTACGCTGCCTTGCTCGTTGCGCGCTACGACGCGGATCGCCAGATCGACAAGCTCGTTCGGTTCCTCACGCGACGTGGTGATCGACTTACCGATCGAAGCAAGCGCGTCAGCATCCGCCGTGAAGCTGCAACGCTCTCCGGCACACGTCTGGCCGACAAAGAGCTTGCGCGCGATCTCTGGCTGAAGCTTCTCGAAGACGGAGACGACAGGGAAGCCCTCGAGCGCCTCATCGACGATGCGGTCGAGCGCGACGACCACACCGAGGCCGTTACCCTGCTCCGGCGTCTCGGCCAAAACACCGTCGACACGACCGAAAAGGCGCGTATTGCGCTGCGCGAAGCCGAGCTCCTTGCCAACGGAATTGGCGACGTAGACACCGCGATTTCGCGCTACGAGCTCATTCTGTCCGATCTCGATTCAACGTGCCGCCCAGCATTGCAGGCCATTGCGAATCTGCAAGAGACGGGCGGCCATCGCGCCGAAGCCGCCAACGCTCTCGAACGTGAGCTAGACCTCGTTGCCGACGTGCAAGATCGCGGGCAAATCGCCGGCCGCCTCGCGCGGCTCTACGAAGCGCTCGCCGATCGGCACAACGCGATCCGCGCACTCGATCTCGTGCGCAAAGCCGATCCCGAAGATTTCGACGCCCTCAAGCGGCTTTGCGAGCTTTGCGAATCCACCGAGCTGTGGGCTCGCGTCGCCGAGCTGCTCGCCGAGCGCATCGAGATCGAAGGCGAAGAGCAAGAAGTCGCCGCCCTAACCAAGAAGCTTGCCTCAGTTCTCGCCGACAAACTCGATCGCGGCGACGAAGCACTTTCTGCCCTTACCGAGCTGGCCGATTCGGGCGAAGCAAGCGTGCGCGCGGCCTACATCGAGCTCGGCGATCGCCTTGGTTGGAAAGGCATCGTTGCAAGCAAGTTGAAGGAATGGTGGTTCGATGCGCGGCACGGCGTTGAACGCACGGCGGCTCTGCGCGGAGCTTTCGAACGCTTCAGCGAAGTGGGTCGCGACGCCGACGCCGTCACCGTCGCAATCGAGTTGATTCGCGCCAAAGGCGCCGACATGAAGCTCGCCGATCACCTCGAAGAGCTGTCGGTCAAAACCGGCGATCACGACGCACTCACCATCGCGCACGACCTTCTTACGCGCGAGGCTCATGGCGAGGCACGCGCTCACGAGCTCGTCCGTCAGGCCGAAATCCGCGCCCACGCCGGCATGCCGAAAGCCGATGCCATCTGGCACGGCGAGCAGGGGCTGCCGCTCATTGCACCTGCCGAAGCGGAGCCGCTGCTCGAGCGGCTTGCGGCTCTTGCTGCCACGCCTACCGAAGTCATCGACATCTACGAGCGCCAGGTCGGGCGTGCCAAGACACCCGCCGATCGCATCGGCGCGCTTGCCCGCGCCGCACAAGTTGCATCCCTGCGTGGTGAGGCAGATCGCGCGCGTACATTTTTCGAGCTTGGTCTCTCTGGTGCGCCAACCGAGGAGACGCTCTCGGTGCTCGAGGCATCCGCGCGCGAAGGCGATAAGCTTGGCGACGGCGATCGTCTTCGCCGTGCGCTTTGCCAGGCCCTGGCCGCTGGCGGGCACGGCGCGCGCGACGGCGGGCGAACGCGCGCGAACCTTCTATGTCGCGCAGCAACGATTGCCCACAACGATCTCAACGACGTCGATCAGGCCTTCACCTGGCTCGCCGATGCACTCGTTGCGCATGTCGATTCGCTCACGCTCGACTTGCTCGAATCCTTCGGTACAGCAAGCGGCGATCCGCGCCGCGCCGAAGCGGCTCTCACCCAGGCACTCGGCGAGGTCTTCGACGAACCTCTCGTCAAGCAGCTCCTCGCACGCCGTGCGAAGATCCGACGCGAGCATCTCGGCGAACCGATGAACGCAGCGGCCGATCTAAAAAAGCTTCTCGATCTGTCTCCAACCGATCAGGCGGTGATGGACGACCTGTCGAGCTTGCTTATGGATCTGTCCGACTACAAATCGCTCGTGCAGCTTTACGAAGACCAGATCCTACGCAGCAAAGACATGAACGCGCGGGCGGAGCTTGCGCGCAAGGTTGCGCGCATTTGGGAGGAGCAGCTAACCGACGTGCGCGAAACTGCGGATGCTTGGCGCCGCGTCGCTCGCATGCGCCCAGACGATGCCGAGGCGGCAAGCAGCCTCGAGCGCGTAAAGATGGGTGCCCAAGCGCTGAAGAAAGCAGAGGGTGATCCCAAGGTTGTCTATGCACCACCACGGCTTGTGAGCGAACAGCCGATTTTGCCACCCCAGCGCCACGCTTCCAAACCGTTGGCAGCGCCTCATCCGGCAACGAGAATCACCACGGCAAGTCCGGGCAAGGCAATGCTCTCACGCGTGACGTCTCCACCTGACAGCACGAAGACCTCGACGCCCCTGCCGATGCACGCTGTGCGCACGACATCCTCGTCGATCGATCCGGCCTCTCGCAGGGCTGCTCCGCCACCGCTTCCGTCCGAGTCGATCTCGCGGCGTGGGGGCGATCCTCTGCACAAGCTCCCGAATGACGTTTCCACCACGCTTGCGGCGATCGACGCGCCGGAAGGTTTTTCGGGCTCATCGAGCACGACGGATTCCCAACTCGACGGCGATGTTGATTCCTTGTTCGATCACGCCGGCGACGTGCTTGGCACCACGTCTCCTCGAAACGCGCTAGCTGACTCCCCCCTTGAAACCTCTGACGACACATCCTCTGGCGAGGGTTGGTCGGCAGTCGCGCACGCCGGCACAGCTGCCGCGGCTCGAGCGGAAGAACGAGACGCGGGTGGCGACGTGCTCGATGCCAATGATGCCAAAAATGAGAGAGAAGCTTCCGCAGCAAGCCGTGCACCCGAGGGCTCACAGCCAGCTCTTGCGCATCATCAAGACGACGACGAAATCGTGATTGTCGATGACTTCGCCGAATTCGTCGACGACGCAAAAGACGACAAGGCAAAAGACGACAACGCGAGAGTGACGACCTTGCCCTCCGACGAGTAGGGGCGCCATTCATGGCGCCCGACCGCGGCATTTTGAAATCCATGGCATTGGCCATCCGAGGGCGCGATGAATCGCGCCCCTACAACCAACAAAACGCAGCAAACGTATATTGTGCGTAGGGGCGTATGGCCATACGCCCCCTACCGTCGATTTATTCTAACCAGCCCCACTGCACCCATCTCAGCGCCGTTTCGGCGGCAACCATGGGCCCAACGATGGAATTGGTCGTGTCGCACGACAAGCGATCCGTTGTGCTGGCTGCGCGGACAAGCGCTCCCCACGCAACGTTCGAAATGCATCGCGAGGTAAGAAGTTCGTCGCTCATGTCTCGCGCGATTTTGCGTGCATTCGCGTCGCCTGTGTCCCAGAGCGCCGCGACCGCAAAGCCACGAAGCTCGTCGCGCTTGGTGTGTTGAGCACTGTCGACAAGGGCATCTTTCATATCGGAACGACCGTAATCGCGCGCAAGGTAGAGCGCGGCACGTAGCGAGATCTCGTCGGTGAGCAGGCCTGTTTTCGCAAGCGTTTCGAGCATGGGCTTGCAACTTGCTACGCGAGCATTGGCCAGACGAAAGAGAAATGTCGTGTCGCGATCGGCACTCGGGCGATCGGAAAGACGCGCAACGAGTTCGGCGGTCGGCCTGGCAGAAGGCGCCGTGACCAATGCATCGAGGTTCGCTTCGCGAGGCAGGGTGCTTGCCCTCATGCTCACAGCAGCAGCAACAGCAGCGCGCGCTCGTGCCAGAGTCCACGCCACGAGCATCCACGCCGATCGCGCACTCGAAGGACCTTGCTCCGCCCTGCTCGAAGCCTCTTCGAGCGCACTCAACTCACCCGCTCGCGTTGCAACCTCGGCAAGCACGAGCCAGCGACCAAGATGCCGTTCGGCCCCGCGAAGCACGGAAAGTGCCGGACTGATTTGAATTGGAACCGGTGCGCTGCGTAGAAGAGGAACGAAAAGCTCGACGCACAGCGCGATGCGGTGGCTTTCTTTGATCATTGGCGCAAGCGACGCCAGATGCGCCCCGTTCGACTCGCCACGGCACACGCGCGCCGTTTCCGCGCCGAACGACACGTGCGCTTTTTTGCTTGCCGCAAGCTTCGCGAGCGGCGCTGCAAGCGATGAATCCTTGCACAACGAAGCGGCGCTGAGCGTGGCGTAACCACCGGCGTCGTGACTCGAGAGCGCAGCGATGAGAAGCGCCGGAACGCGCCTGTCGTTGGCCTCGGCAAGTGTGCGGATGCTAGCGTTGTAGATTTCGCGCGAGTATGAGCCGCGCTTCACCATGGTTTGAGCCGCGTTTGCAACTGCGTTGCGCAGCGCAGGGCTTAGCGAGGCGACCGCGCGAAGTGCTCCAGCAAGTTTCGTTTCGCTTGCAGGACGACGCTTGAGCGCGGCCTCGAGCTCGGCTTCGAAGCGCGCGCGCGTTGCTTTATCGATGATTTCGGCTCGGGCAACCGTTGGGCGCCCACCATACGCGGACAAGCAGGCAGTCGCCATGGATTTCACGCCTTCGAGATCCAAAGCTCGACGCGGTCGCCCTCGACGTCAACTTCGCGCCGTGAGCTTTCGCGCCCATCGCGCCCATCGCGAATAGGCGAAGGCGGCAGCGGTCCTGCCGACAGATCGACGACGAGGCACTCGGTTTTGATCGTGCTCGCGTGGTCGCGGGCGATGCGCATGGCGCGCTCGGCACCTGCCACGCCAACGCAGATGCGCTGGGTGAACTCGAGCCCCATTTCTTTGCGTGCAGTTTGCAATCGATTCAGCAGCTCGCGCAGGTAACCGAGATCGCGCAATTCGCTCGTCAGGCGCGTGTCGATGACAACGACACCCACACGATCTGCAGCTGCGGCGTAGCCTTCCTTGGCGTCGAAGGCGATTTCGACGTCGTCTCGGTCGACAAGAACGCCGCTCACGGTAACCTTCCCATCGGTCAGAAGCTTGGTTGCAAGCGCATGCGCCTCGGACGGCGCCATGGCAACCATGACCTTTTTCAGATCTTGCGCCTGCTTGCCCATGCCCTTTTGACCAAGCGCGCGGAAGTTTGGTTTGATACGGTAGACAACGTATTCGTCGGCACCCGTTTCCGACGACACGAGCTCGACGGAAAGAACGTTGAGTTCGTCTTTGATCATGTCGCGGTAAGCCTCGAGGCGGATCGCGAGCTTTGGATCGGCGAGGATTACTTTGGCGCTCGACAGGGGTTGACGCACCTTGAGCTTCGCCTGGGTGCGGACTTGCAAGCCAAGGCTGACGAGATCGCGCACAGCCTGGATGGTTTTCGACAGACCGCGATCGATGAGTTTGGGATCGCTTTCTGGAAAACGTGTAAGATGCACACTTTCGGGTTGCTTGGCACCTTCGGCGCCAAGTCCCTTGACAACAAGGTTTCGGTACATGGCATCGGCGAGGTACGGCGTAAATGGCGCCATGATGCCGCTTAGCATGACCAGGCAGGTGTACAGAGTTTCGTAGGCCGCGCGCTTGTCGATGTCGTTCGGATCGGCCGCGCGCCAGAAGCGCTCGCGCGAGCGGCGCACATACCAGTTCGACAACGCATCGACGAACGAGGTAATTTTGCCCGTGGCCGCATACACGTCGTACACGTCGAGATCGGAAATGACGCCGAGCGTGAGCAAATGGAGCTCGCTTAGGATCCAGCGGTCGATTTCGCTTCGGTGGCCCACGGGCAACGGGCCCTGGGAGGGATCGAAATCATCGATGTTGGCGTAGATCGTGAAAAACGAATACACATTCCGAAGCTTGATGAGCGATTCTTTCTGCAGCGCGCGCACGTTCGACAGCGAGTGACGCGTTGCACTCCATGGGGGGGATGCCGCGAAGAAAAACCAACGGAATGCGTCGGCGCCCGGCGCGGCCGTGTGCGGATCGAGCAAGGTGACGCGCTCGCTTGGCGGCCGACGCGGAACTTCGACCGGCGAAATGCCTTTCTCCGTTGTGGGCGTGACCGAGAGCGCTTCGAGGTCGGCTTGGGAAAGAACGACGACGCGCCTGGGAAGTTTGTTGTGCGGCTTGACGCAAAGGGTTCGCACCAGCTCGGGCTTGTCAGCGCGAAAAACATGAACGCTAGCGCCGGAGGTGAGGTCAAGGCCCTCCATGTCGTCGCGCGCAATGAAGGCAACCCCCTCTTCGGCCTTTGCCATCGAAGCCTTTTCGTCGAGCACGGCAAAGTCCATTTGCACGCGCTCGAGAATGACGTCAGGAGGCGTATAATTGCCTTTCGATTTTGATTCTTTCTTGCCTTCTTTGTCCGAAACGTGGCCAAGCACGATGCACGTTTTGTACGGCAAGGGCAGCGGCCGCACCGGCGTGATTCCATAACGCTTCTGCACTTCCTCATCGAAAACGAGCGTCCCGATCATGAGCAGCGAATAAAACCAGCCGCGCGTTTGATCGATGGCTTCTGTAATGAAATCTGCAGGAAAGCTCTTTTGGAATTGATCGCGGCCTTGATGCGGAAAGCCCCATTGCGCAAAGGGCATGCAGCCCGAATCGAACCAGCAATCGATCACTTCGGGCACCCGGCGGTAGGTGCCTTCTTCGCCGGGGTTTTGCCAAGTGACGGCGTCGATCCACGGCTTGTGAACCATGAGGTGTTCGCTAAGGCTATTGTCGGCCTTTTTTGCTTCGTGGAAGGGATCAAAGGCACTCGGGTTTTTCGCGACAATCTCAGAAATGCTCGACGGCGCTTCCATGCGGCCCGTTTTGTCGTTGACCCACACGTTCAGCGGTGTGCCCCAATAGCGCTCACGCGACAGCGCCCAATCGACGTTGTTGGCAAGAAAATCGCCGAATCGGCCTTCTTTGATATGATCGGGCAGCCAATTGACGGCGCGGCTATTCTCGATGGCTCGGTCGATGAGCGCGGTGGTGCGAATGTACCAAGCCGGCCGCGCAAGCTGAATCAAAGGATCGCTATCGTTTCGCCAACAGAATGGATACGGGTGCCGAATGGTCTCATGATGAATGAGAATGCCTTTGGCTTTCAGATCCTCAATGAGATCTTTATCGCAATCTTTAACCCAGCGGCCCCCGTACTTTCCCATTTCAGGACCGAAGGTGCCATCAGGGCGCACGGCGCTGAAAATGGGAGCATCGGCCCCATAAAGCTTGCGGTGTGCAAGGAAGTCTACCTCGCCAAAGGCGGGCGCTACATGCACGATGCCCGTTGCACTCATCTCGACAAAGTCTTCGGAGACAATGCGCCACGCTGTGTCGGGTGCGCCGTGGGTGAACGTGTCAAACGGCGGCGTGTACTTTTTCCCGAGCAGATCGCTCGCGGAGATTTTCTTTTCGACCGTAAGCGTCGTGCCTAGCTTTTTCGCAACCTCGCCCACGAGGTCAAGGGCTATAACGAGCTTGTTCTCGAGGGCTTTTTTTGCCCAACCAGCCTTTGCTGCTTCCGCGTTGCCACGCACGATGGCGTACTCGAACGCCCGGTTGACGGCCGCGTACATGTTCGAAGGCAGTGTCCACGGCGTGGTTGTCCACACGGCAAGTGCCGTGTCCGGCCAATCGACCAGCGGGAACGCCACAAAAACGCTTGGGTCGTCGACGTCTTTGTACCCAAGGCCAACTTCGGCCGACGAAAGCGCCGTGCCCCCCTGCGCCCACCACCAAAGAACCTTGTTCCCTTGGTACAAAAGGCCTTTTTTGAAAAGCTCGGAAAGCGCCCACCACACGCTTTCCACATACGAGCGATGATAGGTGACATAAGCGCTTTCGAGATCAGCCCAGAACGCGACGCGCTCGGTCAGCTCTTCCCACTCCTTGGTGTAGCGAAAAACGGACTCGATGCAGCGCTTGACGAAGGGCTCGACGCCGTACGCTTCAATCGCGGTCTTGCCATGAATGCGAAGCTCTTTTTCGACTTCGACTTCGACGGGAAGGCCGTGCGTGTCCCAACCGGCTTTGCGCGCAACGTGAAGGCCACGCATTGTTTTGTAACGCGGGAACACGTCTTTGATAACGCGTGTCAGGACATGCCCATTGTGGGGTAAGCCGTTGGCTGTTGGCGGGCCCTCGTAGAAAACGAAGGGCTCTCCGTGTGCGGTTTGGGCGAGCGATTTCTCGAAAATGCGCTGCCGTTTCCAGAACGCGAGCATTTCGTGCTCTTCCTTCGGGAAATCAAGCAGGCTTGGGACTTTGTCAAACCGCGACGACATTACCGAGCTTCTTCTGGACCAAATCGAGCGAACGAGTCAGCGTTGTCACCTGCTGAAGCTCCGAGTCGGCGATCTTCACCTGGTACTTGCGCTCGATGGCCGCAACGATTTCGACGCCCATCATCGAGTCGATGCCAAGGTCTTTGAACGCAACATCGTCCGGGATCTCGTCTTTTTCGGCGATCTCGGCGATGAGAGCCCTCAATTCTTCCTTCAAGTCCGACATGGCGATCCCTTCCTGTTTCGATGTTCGCGAATGCCTCGAGCACACTCGGGTTGATGAGTGCCATTTGCCATTTGCGCTGAAAACGATCGAGCTTGAAAACGATGGAACCCGAAAAAGAACAACGTTTCCCGTCGAGCTACGAGCAAACCGTGAACTCGATTACGCGCTTTGGACCTCTCCTGTTGCGTCTGTGTGTTTGCATGTTTTGCACTCTGCACGGCGCATGCACATGTCCCGCACATGTTCCGAAAGGCGACCACGACTTCTTTCTTGGCCGTTAATAACGATGCAAAACGATACACAACCGTGCAGCGAGACCTTGCGCAACAGGAGCGAAACTCGGTTCGCAGATACGACACAATGTTGAAAGTGGTTCAACCATACAATGAATCACACGATTTTCCTTGCATGATCGCCGTCACAGCGCGTTGCAGTCCACGTTGGGCGCGGATATAAAGTGGGTATCGCATGCGTGTATTTATTACCGGTGTCGGGGTTGTCAGCTCCATCGGTCTCGGCAAAGCGGCGTACTTCTCTTCCCTCGCGAATGGTGAGAGCGGCATCGCTCAAGTCGAGGCATTCGATGTGTCGAACCTTGGGCGTGAATTCGCCGGTGAGGTAAAAGGCTTCCGCCCGAAAGATCATCTCACGGCCGGCGAGGCGCGTCGCATGGGGCGTTGCTCGCAAATGGCTCTTGCGGCCACTCGCATGGCCATCGGCGACGCCGCCTTGCCCGCAGCAGCACTCCAAGGTCCGCGCGCGTCGGTCGTGATCGGCACGACCATGGGCGAGGCCGATGTTCTCGGCAACCTCGATCACGCGTGGATCCACAAGGGTGCGTCGGGCGTACGTCGCGCGTGGATCCCGAAGTACGGTTCAACGCTTTTGTCGATCCATGTTGCACGCGCAATTGGCGCCGAAGGTTCCGTTTTCACCCTGCCCGGCGCATGCGCCGCCGGCAACTATGCGCTAGGCCTCGCGGCCGACATGATCCGCGCAGGGAAGGCCGACGTCGTGGTGGCCGGCTCGGCCGAAATGCTCCAGCGGCTTCAGTTCTCTGGCTTCATTCGCCTGGCTGCCATGGCGCCTGCGAAGTGCCAGCCCTTTGACCTGAATCGGCAAGGTCTCATTCTCGGCGAGGGCGCGGGTGTGCTCGTTGTCGAGAGCGAAGCGCACGCCGTTCGTCGCAACGCGCGACTGCTCGCCGAGATCGGCGGCTACGGCATGACATGCGACGCCTACCACATCACGCGCCCCCACCCCGACGCCGCGGGCAGCATCGGCGCCATGCGACAGGCCATCGAACGCTCTGGCATTGGTGTCGAAAGCGTGGACTTCGTCAACGCGCACGGCACGGGCACGCGCCACAACGACGTTGCCGAATCGAAAGTCATGCGCGAAATCTTTGGTGATCGCAAAGTGCCCATCTCGAGCATGAAAAGCATGCTCGGCCACTGCATGGGAGCGGCCTCGGCGCTCGAGGCCATCGGCTGCATCATGACACTCGAAACAGGCATCTACCCACCAACAATCGAGTACGAAACGCCCGATCCCGAGTGCGACGTCGACGTCGTTGCCAACCGAGCACGCAAAGGTGCGCACGACATCGTGCTCAATAACTCGCTCGCGTTCGGCGGGTACAACGCTGTTACCTGCTTCGCGAAACCGTACAAATTACCCGATCCTCCGCATCACCAGGCCGCCTGAGTTCGGACACAGAGCATGTTTACCAGCCGTCGCGAGCGACGTGAGACCAAGGCGGGCCCGAGGAGCCCGCGTAAGCGTACTTCTCGTACGTGCGCAGGCACCGCAGGGCCCAACGCAGGTATCGCGGCGCGCAGCAGGCTGGTAAACACGCTCTCATGACTCCTCGCGCCATCACCGGTCTTGGCATCACGTGTGCGCTTGGCACGGGCGCCGAGATGGTTTTCCGCGCTCTTCACGCAGGCCACCTCGCGCAAGCTTCCAAGGCCATCACAAGCTTTGACGCCGCGAAGTACGCGAACGATTCAAGCGCCCGAGTGGTTGAAGTTCCCGAGTTCGATCCCACCACGTATCTCGGCAGCAAAGGTCTTCGCACGCTCGACCGGCTGACCAAGCTGCTCGTGGTCGCCGCGCGCTTGTCATTGCATGATGCACGTATCAAGAAAGACAACCAGTGGGTCGCCCTTTCGCCGGAGGGCGTCGGCGTGTGCTGTTCGAATGCGTACGGCAGCCTCGAAACCATCACGGAGCTCGATCGAATCGCAACGCTCGAAGACGCGCGCTACATCAACCCCGCGAAGTTTCCCAACACCGTGTCGAACAGCGCCAGCGGCTATGTCAGCATCTGGGAAGATCTTCGCGCGTTCAATGTCACCATTTCCGACGGCAATTGCGGCGGGCTCGACGCCATCGCATGTGCGGATCTCTCCCTCGCAACCGGTCGCGCCGCGGCGATTCTCACCGGCGGCGGCGAGGCGATGAGCGAAGCGCTTTTCCTTGCGTTTGAAAAACTCGGGGTTGGCGGCACGAAAGCCTCGCCATCGGTCGAAACGATTGCGTGCGAAACGATCCTCGGGGAAGGCGCCGCCTTTGTCGTTCTTGAAACCACGCAAGGCGCCAAGGCCCGCTCGGCGCGCGTGCTCGGCGAAGTCGTTGGTTATGGTACATCGTTCGTTGCGCCTGAAGCCGAGAGCGTGCTGCTGTTCACGTCCCAAGAGGCGATTTCGCGCGCGATCGCGCAGGCCATCGACGACGCCGGCCTCGCGCCAAAAGACATCGACATCGTCGCCTCGAGCATTTCGGGGCTCGCGCAATTCGACGACGAAGAGTTCGCTGCCATCGAGGCCGTTGTAAAAAATGTTCCGATTTGTGTACCGAAGCGAATGTTCGGCGAAACGTTCGGCGCAGGTGGCACCATGGGCATCGTTTCGGCACTGGGGTGGTTTGATGGCGCTCCGGTCACTGCCCTCGTTCGCGGCGCCGCCCCGTCTCGAATCGATCACGTCCTGGTCACGACTGTGGGTTACTACGGCAACGCATCGGCCGTCGTTGTCCGGCGGCCGCGCTGACGTAGCGGACGTGAATGAAAGCGCGAAGCTATTCGTGAAGTGATTGAAATTCGTGAAAGAAGAATCGCAAAATGAGCTTTGTTGACGAAAAAGCACACGCGGAAATGGCTCGAATCCGCGACGCAAAAGAACGGCAAATTTACCCCTATTATCGAGAGTTCGAAAGCGGAGGCTTGCACACGACCGTCGAAGGTAAACCTATCGTCAATTTCAGCTCGAACGATTATCTCGGCCTCACAAACCATCCGAAGGTGAAGGCCGCTGCAAAGGCTGCTGTCGACAAGTACGCGTGTGGGCTGTCGAGCTCGCGCGTTCAAGCAACAACCGTTGAACACGTCGAACTCGAAAAGCGCCTTGCCAAGTGGTTCGGCTTCGAAAGCTGCCTCACCTTCACCACAGGCTACCAAGCCATGGTCGGCACGCTCATGGCGCTCGCCGACAAAGACACGACATTCATTCTCGACGCCTATAGCCACGCATGCATCCTCGACGGAACCTTCCTCGCGGCGGGCATTCCCGGCCATCAGCCCGAAGTTCGATTTTTCAACCATAATTCGGCCAAAAGTCTCGAGCGCATTCTCAAAACACGCGAACGCAAGAACGCTCTCGTTCTGGTCGAGGGCGTCTACTCCCTCGATGGCGACAAGTCTCCGCTCAAAGAATTCGTCGAAATCTGCGAAAGGTACGATGCGGTTCTCGTGGTCGACGACGCGCATGGCACAGGCACGCTTGGCGAGCGCGGCACAGGCATCATCGAGGAATTGGGCCTTGCCGGGCGCGTTCCCATCGTGATCACGACATTCTCCAAGACCTTTGGCGGCATCGGAGGCGTGCTTCTCGGCACGAGCGACGTGGTCGGCTTCATCAAACACACCGCGCGAAGCTTCACCTTCAGCGCGTCGCTGCCCGTGCCCGTTGTCGCGGCCGCGTCAACCATCCTCGACATGCTCGAAGCCGATGGTCCCGCGATGGTTCGCGAGCTTCATCAGAAATCCGAATACTTCCGAGGCGAGCTCACGAAGGCGGGCTTCGAACTCGGCACGAGCGACACGCACATCATGCCGGTCATGTGCCGTGAAGAGCGCAAAACGCTTTTCATGCATATCGGCCTGTTCGAATCAGGCATCTTGATGGTGCCGCTCATCTACCCATCGGTGAAGCATGGCGAGGAGCGCTTGCGTGTCAACATCACGCGCGGCCACACGCAAGAAGACATGGACGTAGCGCTTGAGCACCTCAAAACATACGGCGAGGCGTTCTTCGTGCTGTCGGGTGAAGAAATCGGGCCGATGGAAGAAGACTAAAACGCCATCTTAGAGCATGTTTACCAGCCGTCGCGAGCGAATTGAGGCTAGGGCGGGCGCGAGGAGCCCGCGTAAGCGTACGTTGTGGTACGTGCGCAGGCACCGCAGCGCCCAACCGACGCATCGATTCGCGC
>Ga0123357_10000425_pt1 | contig 40381 bp, 36 predicted proteins | sample TergutEmb28metaG_FD_89873 | JGI IMG/M metagenome (GOLD analysis project Ga0123357, IMG submission 89873) | Embiratermes neotenicus P4 segment gut microbial communities from Petit-Saut dam, French Guiana - Emb289 P4 | ecosystem: Host-associated > Arthropoda: Insects > Digestive system > Gut ...
AGAAAACGGTAAGCGCCCTCTGATAAAGTCCTGACTGAGCCTGTTGTCTGGCAGGCGGCGCGGGCGCCTCCGTAATAGTCACCACGAGAGAAAGGGGCTGTGCTTCTTCGATCGGGGGGCGAAAGGGGGTGACCCATGATTGATTGGTTCGGCATTGTCGTAGCAATAGCTACGCAGTACCCCACAATCGCAATACTTTTGCAGTACCTATGGGTACTATACAAAGGCAGCCGCCTGATCCGTACTAACGGGTAAGGCGGCTTCTCAACAAAATGAGGCGCTCGCCCGTCCGGGATGACAGGCTCACCTCTGACTTCAGTATAGCAGGTCCAGTCCCCGTTTTGTCATCGGAGACAAGGACAGGTCCTCGCTGAAACGTTTTGCTGCCGCCATGAACACAACACTTAAGGTTGAATTTACTCCCTCGATAAACCGATAGTTCAGGTTCCGTGGCAAAAGGACAGTCCCTCTGCCACGCGGGCCGGCCAGGCGGCGCGCCGGGTCGTCGCGGGGGGCATAGCCCCTGCTCCACTGAAAACAAGCCACTGGCTTGTTTTCCGGGCGTTTCGCAGTCTACACAGACTCTGCCAGTCAGAACATTACCAGCTGGCGCCAGATGAGAGAAAGAGGACCGGCGCACTTTTGCCGCTCAAGGGCATGCGGGCCTTTTTTGCGCTTGGGCTTCAGTACGTAAACGGTGGGGGGTGCTCTGTTATAATCGTGTAGACAAGTTTGTATACATTCATGCGCCAGACCGAGGAGGCCCCATGCATCACGCTGATTTTGAAGATGGCATCACCGAGCTCGTTAAGGAATACACGGATCGTGAAGAGGTGATGCGGGCGGCTAATCGCTACTTCTATTTACAGCCGGTGCACGGAAAAGTCAACCACACGGTCACGATGGCCGATGGGCGCGAGATGATCATGCTTGCCTCCTACAGCTATCTGGGCCTGATGGGGCACCCCAAAATTGAGGCGGCGGCACGAGCCGCAATCGACGAGTACGGCACGGGCGCCGGTGGCGTGCGCCTGCTGACGGGCACGACTGACCTGCACGAGCGCATGGAGGCGCGCATCGCGGAGTTCGTCAACCGCGACGACGCCTGCGTCTACACCAGCGGCTACATGACCAACATGGCTATCATCACGGGCCTGACCGGTCCCGGCGACCTGGTCATCATGGACAAGCTCGACCATGCCTCGATCGTTGACGGCTGCATGTTGTCCGGTGCGCGCTGGCGCACCTATCGCCACAACAGCATGGAGCATCTTGAGAGCATTTTGCGCCGCGCCCAGGGCAAGTACAAGACGATGCTCGTCATCGCCGACTCGGTGTTTTCCATGGACGGCGACATGGCCGACCTGCCAGCGCTGGCCGAGGTCACTCACCGCTTTGGGGCGCGCCTCATGATCGACGAGGCCCACTCGATTGGCGCGCTGGGCGCAACCGGGCACGGCATCGAGGAGCACTTTGGCCTGTATGGCGCCATCGACCTGAAGATGGGGACGCTTTCGAAGTCGGTGCCTTCGGTCGGCGGCTATCTGGCGGGCGACCACGAGCTCATCAACTACATGCGCCATGCCTCGCGTCCGTTTATTTTCTCGGCGGGCCTGCCACCCGCGCAGTGCGCGACGGCCATGGCCGCTCTCGATGTTATTGAGGAGGAGCCCTGGCGTGTCGAGCAACTGCAGCGGGTACAGGGCGATTACGCGCGCGGACTGATGGAGCTCGGATTTGATACTATGGAAACTGACACGGCCATCGTGCCGGTACGTGTGGGCGACGAGGCCCGTACCATGGACCTGACGCGCGCGCTCTTTGACCGCGGGATTTTTGTGTGCCCGATTGTTCACCCGGCGGTCCCCCGGGGGACCGAGCGCCTGCGTACCTGCCTGATGGCGACGCATACCGACGAGGATCTGGCACGGATCTTTGCGGCGTTTAAGGAGTCGGGAACAGAACTTGGACTCATCTGAAACTAAACTGGTGGTAACAGGCGCGTCTGCCGCACGCGGGGCGAAAGCGGAGCGCCGAGGCCAGGGCCCGGACCCGGACCGCACCCGCGGCGGGTCACTCCACACTACGCTGGTGCGCTACGGCATCCTGGCGCTTGTGGCCGTAATCTGCTTTGCGATTGCGGCGTTTGCCCTGGGGGTCTGGTCGGCCTATGCGCACTATCAGAACGACTATGCGCAGACCGGCGCGTGGACGGCCTGGTTCAACGGCCCGATCCTTGCCCGCGACCAGCAACTTACGGCAGACACGCTGCCCGCAGGCGCTCACGCGGCCTATTTTCTGGTAGGGGACCTGACCTCGGTGAGCGCGCGGGGCAAAACTGTCAACGGGGACGCCGACGCAGACGGCTTCCGCTACTTCCTGGCGTCTTCACCCCAGGATGGCAAGCAGTTGTTTGGAACCTGGGTCGCCTCCAATAGCTTTATATCCGGAAGAAAGCAGGCCACGACGCCGGTCATCATCGACCAGCGCACGGCGCGGCGCCTGGGGGTCGGACCGGGCGACACGATCACCCTTGATGTGAAGATGACCGACGAGCTCTCCAACGAGGTCCAGGGGCGCTTCAGCGCGCTGGTGACCGCCGTGGCGCGCCCCACGTCAGAGTTTCAGGGGGTGGCGCTGACCTCGCCTGCCATGGCGCGCTTTGTGAGCTCCGCCCGCCAGGTGGCCGCCACTGACCTCTACGTGTTTGGCGGGGCGGACTCGACCCCGCAGAAGCTGGCTGGCGCCCTGTCGCCGGACCAGATCAAGGGCGCGCTGCGCTCCGAGATGGTCAAGGCGATCTCTACGGCCAACAAAGGACGCGCGACCGCTTTGCGTTATGGCATCGCGGGAGTGGTCATCCTGGTGCTGGCGATTTATGCGCTGGGCGAGCTCCGCTTTAGCATACCGGGCTGGCGGTGTGCGGATAAAAATGGGCTGTTCTCTCTGCGGCGGGCGCGTCTGCGCACGGCAGTTGACGCGCTGGCCTGCTTCTGCATCTTTGCGGCGGGGCTGGCGGCAGGGACGCTGCTGGCAAACGGAGTGATCCGCGCGCTCCTCAAGTACGAGCCGGTGCGCGCGACCACGATCCAGACGGCGGTATTGCTCGCCTTTGTGAGCCTGGCGCTTCTGGTTGCGCGCGTGCTGTTTGCGCTGTTTACGCTTGGCAGGCGCGAGCTTGCAGTGCCGGTTGACCCAGCGCCGCGGGCGACAGGCGACGCACGGGCGGCGGGCACAAAGCATGGATAAGCGCGTCCTGTTAGGCGTCACGGGTTCGATCGCGGCCTACAAAGCCTGCGAGCTGGTTCGTCTGCTGGTTAAGGAGGACATCGGCGTCCAGGTTGTCATGACCGCGCATGCCACCGAGCTGATGGGGCCAGCGACCTTTCGTTCACTGAGCGGAAATCCGGTCGCTCTGGATCTCTTTGATGATCCCGGCGCGCCCATCCATCATATAGAGCTGGCCCAGTCCGCGCCGGTCTTTGTCATCGCGCCCTGCACCGCCAATGTGGTAAACAAGCTGGCGGCGGGCGTGGCCGATGACCTGCTGACCACAACGGCGCTGGCTTTTACCGGGCGCCTGATCCTGGCGCCGGCCGCCAACACGCAGATGTATTTGGACGTGGCCACGCAGGAAAGTATTCGCGCGCTTCAGGCCCGCGGGGTCACCGTGCTTACGGCAGATAACGGCGAGCTGGCCTGTGGCGACGTTGGTCCCGGGCGCCTGCCGGACCCGCGTGTGATTGCCGATGAGGCGCGGCGCGCGCTGCGCAGCAGCGAGGCGCTGGCGGGGCGCCACGTGGTCATCACCGCCGGCCCCACGCGCGAGGACTTTGACCCGGTCCGCTTCGTGAGCAACCACTCCACGGGCCGCATGGGCTACGCCCTGGCGCGCGCGGCCCTGCAGATGGGGGCCACCGTCACGCTGATCTCAGGCCCGGTGAGCCTGCCTGCGCCCGTGGACGCGCGCCTGGAGTTTGTGGGAGTCACCAGCGCGCGCGAGATGAGCGCGGCGGTGCTGCAGGCGGCGGCGACCGCCGACATCGTGCTGGCGGCAGCGGCGGTCGCGGACTTTCGCCCGCGGATCACCTCGGAGGTCAAGCTCAAGAAGTACGCGCTCTCTGAGCTCTCCGAGCTGCGGGAGGGAGAGACGGTCATCACCGTCGAGCTGGTGCAAAACCCCGACATCGTGACCCAGCTCAGCGAGGCGCGCGCCGCCGGCGCGCTGAAGCGCGATCTGGTGCTGGTAGGCTTTGCCGCGGAGACCAACGACGTTGACAGCAACGCGCGCGAAAAGCTTGCCAGCAAAGGCCTGGACTTCATCGTCGCCAACGATGTCTCGCGCGCAGATATCGGTTTTGGCGCTGCCGAAAACGAGGTGCTGGTGATCTCCCCAGAAGGAGACACCCCCATCGCCAAAGCCAGCAAATTCGAGGTAGCCTGGCAATTACTGGAGCTAATCACCCAAGCAACAAACGCCTCGTGAGCGCTTTAGGTACTGGGCACCGAGCCCCAACTCATGCGTAGGGCGCGGAGACCCGGCGCGCCTCTGTGCGGGTCGAGAGAAAAGTTGAAGTTTTCATTAATTGAAGACGGCTGTTCGGGCCATCGAGGCCCTCGCATCCGTTTGAAAATCCAGACAGGCAGTGGATTGTTGATCAGATTGAGACTTTTGCTGCTCCGGACAAGGCGCGCCGGGTCGGCACGCCCTACGCATTAATGCATTTCGTTGCAACTACAAGTCCCTGAATCATGAGGGGTCTTTTTTTATGAGACAGCCCTCAGGGCCATCGAGGCCCTTCGGTCTGTATGGGTCGATTGTGGCCGGTGAGTGTTTTGGGTACTTGGCACTGAGTCACAACCGTCGCTCGCGCTCGCGACAAACGTCTCATGAGCGCTTTGGGTACTGGGCGCTGAGCCCCAACTCATGTGTAGCGCGTGCCGACCCGGCGCGCCTTGTCCGAAGCAGCAATGGCTTGCATCAATGCGTAGCGCGCGGGGACCCGGCGCGCCTTTGGTCAAAATGATAGTGAACCACAAGCAAAACGACCGTATACTATACATACGAAACCGCTTACTACAAGGAAAATCAGCGTGCCTGAAAGAAAACAAAGAAAACATATACGACTTCAGGATTATGACTATAACCGTGAAGGCCTTTACTTTGTTACAATTTGCACAAAAGATCGACGTGGGCTATTAGGAAAAATTTCGGAGTCCGATACTACGAATCTTCGTGTAAGCCTTTCAAAATATGGCGAGATCGTCGACAGGGCCGTTCAGGCAATTCCTGCCCATTACGATGGCGTAAGCGAAGATAAATATGTGATAATGCCTAACCACATTCATCTGATTTTGCTTATTGAAGCTGACGACAATTCGGACTCAACTCAGGCTGCTCATGCGCTACTTTCAACTGTTATTACCGCATTGAAAAGAGTGACAAGTAAAGCGGCGGGTTTCAATTTATGGCAATCTTCTTTTTACGATCATGTTATTCGCAACGAAGAAGATTATCAAAGGATATGGGACTACATCGATACAAATCCAAAGAAATGGGTACAGGACCGATTTTTTACAGGGCATGCTGAATAGCGACCTTCTCTCGGCCCGAACAAAAGCGCGCCGGGTCCCCGCGCGCTACACATGAGTTGGGGCTCGGCGCCCAGTACTCAAAGCGCTCATGAGACGTTTGTCGCGAGCGCGAGCGACGGTTGCGATTTGGTGCCCAGTGCCCGAAAAATCACCGGCCACGATCGACACATACAGACCGAAGGGCCTCGATGGCCCTGAGGGCTGTGTCATAAAAAAGACCCCTCATGATTCAGGGGCTTGGAGTTGCAACGAAATGCATCAATGCGTAGGGCGCGGGGACCCGGCGCGCCGCCTGTCCGGAGTAGCAAAGTCCCAACCTGATCAACAATCCACTGCCTGCCCGGATTGTCAAACGGATGCGAGGGCCTCGATGGCCCGAACAGCCGTCTTCAATTAATAAAATCAATTTCCACTTTATTGCTCGCTTGTATAAGGCGCGCCGGGTCGGCAAAGGGTTATACTACAGACGGGCGCTCTGATAGGCAGTCTGGCATAGTGAGGAGATCGCATGTTGACGAACACTGATGTGATGAAGTTTCTGGCCGTGTGGGAGCTGGTGCATGAGAGCGCCGATGAAGCGCTCAAGGCCGGTATTGCGCGTGGCAATGACACGACGCAGGGCGAGATGGCCGCTGACAAGGGCGCGTTTGTCGATGGCCTGGCTGCGATGGTCAACGCCAAAAAGGACATCATCAAGGCCGAGCTGACCGCCGGGACCGACGCCACCCTTGAGGCCGATGAAGGCCCGGTCGCCCAAGCCGTCACCGAGCTGCGTTTTGAGGTCGCGGAGCTGCGCGGCCGTCTTGAATCCATGAACGCGACGCTTGACGCCCTTGCGGCCAAGCTATAAGGCAGGCCTCCGATGAAACAGGGGAGTCGCAAGCGCCACATCTTCTGGGTGATAACCCGGCGCTGGTGGCGTGCCGCTTTTGCAGCGCGCCTGGGGCTGACACCAGCCACGCGTCGTCGCGAGATCTTTGCCCATCAGCTGCGGGAGGCTTTTGAGGAGCTGGGTCCTGCGTTCATCAAGCTGGGACAGCTCATCTCGATCCGCCCCGACATGTTCCCACCGCAGTATGTCTTCGAGATGGAGCATCTGCGCGACGAGGTGGCGCCGACGCCGTTTGAGGCCGTCCGTCCCGTCATCGAACGCGATTTTGGGCGCCCACTTGACGAGCTGTTCAGCGACTTTGACACGACGCCCATCGGATCGGCCTCCATCGCCCAGGTCTATCAGGCCACGCTGCGGACGGACTACACGCCGGTCATCGGCGAGGTGCTGCCTGCCGGGACAAAGCTTGCCGTCAAGGTCATCCGCCCCGGTAGCGAAGAGACAATCAGGGCAGACATCGCTGTCATCACGCCGCTGATAAACCGGATTTCGCGTTTCAAGCGCCTGGCGCGCTTCAATTTGTCCCAGCTGCTCTCAGAGTTTGCAGACTCGCTTGCCTCGGAATGCGACCTGCGCCGTGAGGGACGCACCTCCGATCGCTTTGCCTTTGACTTTGCAGACGACCCTTACGTGACGACCGCCGCGATCATCTGGCCGCTGACCACTCGCCACGTCCTCACGATGCAGTTTGTAAAGGGCTGGCATCTGGACCACGCCAAAGAGGCCGAGGCAGCGGGCGTTGACGCGCGGTTTTTGGCGATGTATGGCGCCAACGTGTTCATGAAGCAGGTGATGGTGCTGGGGCGCTTTCACGCCGATCTGCATCAGTCCAACCTGCTGATGACGCCCGATGGCCGCATCTGCTACATCGACTTTGGCATCACCGGCGAGGTGCGCGAGGAGGACAAGGAGGCCATCGCCCAGGTGCTGGCGGCAACCGTCTACGCCGACGCCAAGCGCGCCATCGACTACTCGGCCGCGCTGGGCTTGGTTGTTTCAGACGAGAAAGAAGACGAGGTCACCGCCCGCGTGGCGGAGCTGATGAGGCGTACCTTCTCGTGTACGCCGCGTGATGTGCGCGGTTTTGCCGTGGGATTTCTCTCGATCATGAACGAGCAGAAAGTGTCGGTGCCGCGCGGCTTTGGGCTGCTGATCAAGGCGCTTGTGGTTGTTGAGGGCTGCGCGCAGATGGTCTATAACGACATCGACATCGTTGACGCGGCCAAGGAGTTTACGACCGCCCTGGTGCTGACCCACATGCTGCGCCCCGCGCGCCTCTACGCGCGCATCCCGCGCGCGGTTGACGCGGCCATCTCAGAACTGATTGGATAGTCCAGCGCACTCTGGCTGGCAGGCGCGCTGTGGGTGTGCTAGAGTAAATACTCGCGTGCAGCGTGCGGTTGTACGCAGTGGTGTCGGGACGTGGCGCAGTTTGGTAGCGCACTTGACTGGGGGTCAAGGGGTCGCTGGTTCAAATCCAGTCGTCCCGACCATTTTAGTGGCGCCTGGCCGCCGCGGTGAAAACCTCAAGTAGACAACTACGTATCGGATTTCACCGCGACGCCCATGCACTCGCCAAAACATTCTCCGCTTTACCAAACATCCCAAGTAGACAACTACGAATCGGCGCCTGGCCGCCTCACCAAAACCTTCTCTTATCTTGCTCCTTGCGGCAAAATTCAGGTATGATTATTAAATCGGCGTTGACGGAGCCAAGTAGGGTTTGAAGTGTCGCACAGAGAGTTCCCGGTTGATGCGAGGGGCGTGACCTTTCCTGAAAATACTCTCCTGAGCTGCTTGAAGAACAGCGATCGCTTACGCGTGCGGTCGTCTCAGTAGAACAAGCCGGGTTCGCCCGTGACAGCGATGAGTGCCCCTGGAGGTACTCGGTGAGGTCGGAACTGTGAGGTTTCGGCGAATAGAGGTGGTAACACGGGTTCCGCTCGTCCTCTAGCAGCTGCTGGAGGACGTTTTTTGTAACACTCGCAATCATGTTGCGGGATTCTCCAGCGTACTCATCCAACGCGGGGAACCGCAGACAAGAAGGAGGCATATCAGATGAAAGGTACAAAGAAAGGGCTACTGGCGCTTGCGGCGTTGCTGATTGTAGCGATGCTGGTCTCGCTGGCGGGCTGCGGCTCATCAAACCCAAACAGCTCGGACACGGGCAGTTCAGGCAAAAAGGTCTATCAGATCGGTGTCATTCAAATTGCAGAGGCTCCGGCGCTTGATGCGGCCTATAAGGGCTTCAAAGAAGAAATGGCTGCCGAGGGCTACAACGACGGTGACAACATCAAGCTCGACTACCAGGTTGCTCAGGGTGACATGAATAATCTTAATACGATTGCCACGCACCTGGTAAGCGCCAAAAAGGATCTGATTTTAGCGATCGCAACGCCGTCAGCGCAAGCGGTTGCAAACCAGACGCAGACCATCCCGATCGTGGCCACAGCTATTACTGACTTTCCGACCGCTAAACTGGCGGATTCAAACGATAAGCCTGGTCATAACGTAACCGGCACTTCGGATTTGGGACCAATTAATGAGCATATCGATCTTGGTCTTGAGCTGGTTCCGGGTGCGAAAACTCTTGGTGTTGCCTATAATTCAAGCGAACCCAACTCGGTTTATCAGCTGGGCGTGATAAAGAAGTACGCTGCCACCAAAGGGCTGACCGTCAAGGAAGCAACAGCTACGGGTACTAATGACGTGCAGCAGGCAATACAATCACTGGTAACAAAGTGCGATTTCATTTACATCCCGACCGACAATACGATGGCCTCAGCTATGCAGACGGTCAGCAATGTTGCAAATGCCGCAAAGATTCCTGTAATCGGTGGCGAGCCCGGCCTTGTTAAGGGTGGCGCCCTGGCAACAATCGGTGTCGACTACGAGTCACTCGGCAAGGCGACCGCCAAGATGGCTATCGATATCCTGAAGGGGAAGAACCCGGGCGATATGCCTATTCAGTTCCCGCAAGATACTTCAGTTATCTTTAACGCTGACACGATCAAGGCGTTGGGCATCACGATTCCGGAGAAATATCAGCAGTATGTCAAAGCACCAGCCGATATTTCCTAGATTCGTTGGCATAGAAAAGTAAGGCAGAAGAGCAGTGACTGACATCATCACCGGCGCCGTGGGCTTAGGCTTAGTTTGGTCCATTGTCACGATAGGAGTCTGGATTACCTATCGGATCCTTGATTTTCCCGACTTGACCGTCGAGGGAACCATCGTGACCGGCGCCGCGACGACCGCCATCATGATCACGCATGGTGTCAGTCCGCTCCTCTGTCTTCTTATTTCATTCGGGGCGGGCGCTCTCTGCGGGCTCTGTACCGCGTTTCTGCATACTCGCCTGAAAATTCCGGCGCTTTTGGCCGGCATCCTGACCAACATCGGACTTTATTCGATCAATATCCGTATCATGGCGGGCACTTCAAATATCTCGCTTCTGGGGACCCGCTCACTCATCGACATGCTCATGACGTTTATCGGGAGAGATCGCAATGTGACGACCATCCTGGTGGCAGGCTTCGGCGTGATAGCCGTGTTATCGCTCTGCACCTGGTTTTTGCGCACTTCTTATGGCTGTTCAATACGGGCGACCGGCAGCAATCCGGATATGGCGCGTTCGCAGGGTATCAACATCAACATGTCAAAGACGGTCGGGCTTATGCTCTCCAATGCATTTGTTGGTCTGGGTGGCTCACTGCTCTGTCAGTATCAGGGCTACTCAGACGTGCAGATGGGCATCGGCTGTATCGTGATCGGCCTGGCCTCGCTTATTATCGGCGAAGTGCTCTTTGGGAAGTCCTCGACCTTGCATTCGTTGATCTCGGTCAGCCTGGGAGCGATTCTGTATCGCATTATCATTGCGTTTGTTATCCAGGCGGGCATGCAGGCAACTGACCTGAAGCTCTTTACCGCAATTACGGTAGCGCTTGCTTTGTTTTTGCCAACGGCAATACTGCAAATTAAGGCATTACGCGGTCGCGTGACAAGGCGGCATGATGCTGCTCTGTAAGAACATCAGCAAGACCTTCTATCCGGGCACCGCCAATGAACGCCGTGCGCTCAGCAACGTGAGTCTGAATATGCGGCGTGGGGAATTCGTGGTCATCATCGGCGGCAATGGCAGCGGCAAGTCCACGTTGCTCAATGTGGTCGCGGGCGCCGTAAGCAGCGACGAAGGGCGTGTCTACATCGACAAGCAAGACGTGACCTTCAGCCCTGAGCACCGCCGTGCTGCCGTCATCGGGCGGGTCTTTCAGGACCCAATGCTGGGCACCGCCGCAAGCATGACCATCGAGGAAAATCTGGCGCTTGCAAACCGGCGCGGCAAACGGCGCGGCCTGGGCAGCGGCGTGACGCGTACGGAGCGTGCGCTGTTCAAAGAGATGCTTAAGCCCCTTGAGCTGGGCCTTGAGGATCGCCTGACGGCGCGTGTCGGCCTGCTCTCCGGCGGGCAGCGTCAGGCCCTGACCTTGCTCATGGCCTCGCTGCGCGACCCCAAGGTGCTGCTCTTAGACGAGCACACGGCGGCCCTTGACCCCAAGACGGCCGCCAAAGTCCTGGAGATCAGCCTGCAGCTGGTCCGCGAGCACCGGCTGACCACGCTGATGGTCACTCACAATATGGGCGATGCCCTGCGTTTTGGGGACCGCCTCATCATGATGCAGGAAGGGCGCATCGTGTTTGAAGCCAGCGGGGCAGAAAAGCAGAGCCTGACGGTTCCTGAACTGGTGGAAAAGTTCGTCGCCGTCGGAAGCGAGGTCCTGTGCTGAATGGCAGACCGGCCCACACAGGAAAGCTCGCGCGAAACCTCGCAGGAAACCTCGCAGGAAAAGGACACCGCGTCGCGTTCTGACGACCTGCTGCGTCAGGTCTATACAGTACCAAACCTCATTACGCTCATCCGGTTCATGATGGTCCCTCTGGCGTTTTCTGTGCTTATTGGAGGCGCGCACGACATCTTAGCCTTTGTTCTTTTTGCGGTGGCAGGCGCCAGCGATTTTCTTGACGGCCAGATTGCGCGGCGCACCAACCAGGTCTCTGAGCTGGGCAAACTGATTGATCCCTTTGTTGACCGTTTTCTTATTGCGGCGGGCCTGATCGGGCTTTATATCGTCGGGCGGCTTCCGCTCTGGATTCTGGTCATACTTATTGCGCGCGACCTGATTTTGCTGCTGGGGACCATCCCGCTGCACCACTTTGGCATCGGGCGCATCGACGTGCTGTTTGCGGGCAAAACGACGACCGTGTTTTTGCTGGCCGGGTTTTCCTGGCTGATCGCAAACATCATGAAGATTCCCGGGCTCGGCCTGACGCGCTCGCCGGCGCTCCCGGGCTTTAATGCCCAGGTGGTCCCTGCCGGGATCTGGCTGGTCTATATTGGCACGGCGCTTTCGATCATTACTTTTGCCTGCTATATCGTGATCGCGTTGAAATTATTGCGGCGCGCTCGATAACAAATCAGTGAACAATTCCCCCATCTCTTACTATTCTCAGGTAGCATAGGATACGGGATTTTTTACTTAAGTCTACTCAGGTAACACTTCGAGGGGGAGAATGTTCTTAACGTTTTTCTCTGAAAGGATTTCGCGTGACGAAAGATGCGCAACAAGCGCCGAGGACGGAGTATCGTCAACGACGGCAACAACAGCAGCAGGCCCGGCAACAGAAAGCCCGGCAGCAGCGGATACTGATCATTGCAGGATCGGTCGTGTTGCTCTTTGCGTTAATGGTCGTGGGGGACTTAGCGGTAAATGCAGGAAAGATTCATCATGGAGTTAAAGCCGATACGATCGACCTGGGTGGGAAGACCCGCAAAGATGCCCGGACCTATTTAGCAGACGAGCTCAGCCGCGGGCAAAAGCGCGCCATAACGATTACCTACGGCAAGCAGAGCTGGCAGATCACCCCGGCAGATCTGGGGACCAGCTACGATACGGCAAAGATCGTATCTGACGCCTGGCAGATCGGGCGTGAAAAGAATGTACTTACCGCGGCAAAGACGCGTTTTTTGTCGTACTTTAAGACGCAGACCGTGACAGTTCAGGTGAGCCCTGATCCGCAGAAGGAGACTGCGGTGTACGGCAAGATCACCAAGGTGACTGATAAGGCGCCGGTCAATGCGTCGGTCACGTTAAAAGACGCTACCTTTACGGCTGCCGATGGCGCCGACGGTACCGCGCTGCAAAAGCAGGAGCTGACCACAATGATCACGCACGCGAGCATCACCGGGCAAAAGACGCTGGAAGCCCCGGTCGCGGTTGCGCGACGCGCCGTCAGCCTTGAAGAGGCTCGTGTTGCGGCTACGGTGGCCCAGGATGCCACCAAGACCGCCGTTGCCGCAAAATACAACGATAAAACCTGGCAGCTTGATCCCGCGATGCTGCAGAAGCTGATCGAATTCAAGCTCAGCAATGACCTGGATAAGGACACCGCCCAGCTTAAGCTCCCCGCACCCGCCAACGGGATCGGCAACAAAGGCGGGGGAGGAAGTACCGAGACGACGGGCGATGTGCGTCTGATACCGGTAGTCGGAAGCGATATTGTTGCCAAAAACATCATTCCCTTGCTTGGTGCGACCGTTGGCACCGCGCCGGTAGACGCCAGTTTTCAGGCCGCAGGTGGCGTGGTCACCGTCATCCCCGGTAAAAACGGGCTGGGGGCCGATCCGGTTAAACTGGCCCAGGAACTTGCCACACAGATGCAATCTTCTGGCGGCCCCAAAGAAGTCACGGTCGAGACCCGCGAGGTTGCGCCGGCGCTGACAACAGAAAAGGCCGAGGCGCTGGGCATTAAAGAGCGCATCTCAACCTACACGACGTACTTCTCGGGCGGAAATTCTGCCCGCCTGACAAACATCACCCTCATGGCGAAAGCTTTTGACGGGGCCATCGTCATGCCGGGAAAGACTTTTTCGCTCAATGGCACGGTGGGCGAGGCCAACGCCGCAAAGGGCTATCAGGAGGCGGGCGCCATCGTTGACGGCCAGCCGACCTCGCAGGTTGGCGGCGGCATCTGCCAGGTCAACACCACGCTGTTTAACGCCGCTCTGCTTTCTGGCGTCAATATCACGGAGCGTACCAACCACACGCTCTTTATCAGCAGCTATCCTCTGGGGCGCGACGCGGCCGTGTCATGGCCCGCGCCTGATTTCAAGTTTGTTAACTCGCTCGATCATGCGATCCTGATCGTGACCAGCTCCACGCGGGGCTCGGTAACCGTCTCCTTTTATGGCGTTGATCCGGGCTATAACGTGACCTTGGGGCCCGCGTCCTGGCTTTCGCATACAAAGCCGCCGGAAAAACGGGTCGATGACCCGACGCTTCCGGTGGGGACCGAAACCGTCAAGCAGGAGGGACGCGGCGGCGGACGGGTATCCTTTACCCAGACCGTGACCCGGCAAAGTGACGGTTCTGTGGTCTTTACGAAAACGTTTGTCAGCAATTACCGGACAGAGGAGAGAATCATATTGGTTGGCACAAAGCCGACGACGAGCCCGACACCGGGTCAGACCCCGACGCCGACCCCCGATCCTGCGCCTACGTCCGGCGCGACCCGGAGCAGTCAGTAGACGCCGTGGCGCGGCGCGGTGCGCCGCAGGCTACCGGGCGCCCGAATGTAGCCGGACCACCAACCATGACTATCAGGAAAGAGCATGATGTCTGAAACGTATTACCAGGAACACGACGAATGTATGAGCCGCCAGGCGCTTGAGGACCTCCAGTCGCGCCGTCTGCGCGAGCTGGCAGAGCGTCTGTATCACTCGACGCCCTTCTATCGTCAGGCCTTTGACGAGGCTGGCATCGACCCTGCGCGCATAGGCGGGCTTCAGGATCTGCCGTCGCTGCCCTTCACGGTCAAAAATGACCTGCGCGCCGCCTACCCCTATAAGCTGTTCAGCGCACCGCTCGACGATATTGTGCGCATCCATGCCTCCAGCGGCACGACCGGCCAGATCAGCGTCGTGGGCTATACGCGCGATGACCTGCAGATGTGGGCGCAGTGCGTGGCGCGCGCGCTTACGGCTGCGGGCGCCAGCGCCCATGACATCATCCAGGTGTCGTACGGCTACGGCATATTTACCGGCGGCCTGGGCCTGCATGACGGGGCGACGTATCTGGGGGCAAGCGTCATTCCTGCCTCGGGCGGCAACACCAAACGCCAGATCCAGTTCCTGCGTGACTTTGGCGTGACGGGGCTTGCCTGTACGCCCAGCTACGCGCTGCTTATTGCCGAGACCGCCCGTGAGCTGGGGGAGGACCCCGCGGCTTTCCCGCTGCGCTTTGGCGTTTTTGGCGCGGAGGCCTGGTCGGTGGGCATGCGCGAGCAGCTTGAATCGGCCTTTGGCATCAAGGCCTATGACATCTATGGGCTTTCAGAGATACTGGGCCCGGGGGTCGCATTTGAGTGCAGCGCGCAGCACGGCCTGCATATCAACGAGGACCACTTCCTGACTGAGATCGTCGATCCGCAGACTCTGCGCCCGGTACCAGAGGGCGAGTTTGGCGAGATCGTGTTTACGACCCTGACCAAACAGGGCATCCCGCTGCTGCGCTACCGCACGCGCGACATCAGCCGCTTTATTACCGAGCCTTGCTCCTGCGGGCGCACTCTGCGCCGTCTTGACCGCCTGCGCGGGCGCAGTGACGACATGCTCATCATTCGCGGCGTCAATGTCTTTCCCAGCCAGATCGAGCAGGTGCTGACCGGGGTCACCGGCGTGTCTTCGAACTATCAGATCATCGTCAGCCGCGAGGGCCTCATGGACAAAGTGCTGGTCAAAGTAGAAATCGAACCGGACTTTCCTGCTGATGAAATTGCGCGCTTTGAGTCTATCGAGCGTCAGGTGCGCGCAGAGATCGAGTCGGCACTTGCGATATCGGTGCAGGTCAGGCTTGTCGAGCCAAAGAGCATCGCGCGCAGCGAGGGCAAGGCGCAGCGCCTGATTGACAATCGTAAGGAGAACTAGATGGCACAGCAGCTTTCGATTTTTCTGGAGAACGCCCCGGGACGCCTGGCCGCGCTGTCGCGCGCGTTAGGCGAGGGCGGATTCAATATGTACGCGCTCTCTCTGGCCGACACGAGCGATTATGGGGTCGCGCGGATATTTGTTGACCGCCCGGCCTCTGCCAAGGACTATCTGGAGCAGCAGGGCTTCTCCGGAACTTTGACCGAAGTCTGCGCCGTCGAGATCCCCGATGAGCCGGGCAGCCTGGGGCGCCTTCTTGAGCTCTTATCTGACAACGAGGTAAATATCGCGTACTCGTATGTCTTTGTTAACCCGCTGACCAAGCAGGCTATCAATGTCTTTAAGCTCAGCGATCCGGGGGCCGTCGCGCTGCTGGAGCAGGAAGGTTACCGCGTTCTCGATGACGGCGCGCTGCATGCTTAGGGCTCGGCCCCGGATTTCTCGCCCGTCGCCTGAGGCGCCTGCGCCGACGCTCCCACTGTGGCGCCGTGCTGGCGCGCTGACAGTGGCGCTGATTCTGGCGCTGACAGGGGTCTTCTTGCAGGCGCCTGCAAGCGCGCCTGCCGTCGTACGGGCCACCGATACGATCGGGAGCCAGCCCTATACCACGCTGAAGCTGCCGCAGCGCAGCATGCCGGATGTCACGATGAAGTCCGGCCTGTTGGTGACCGGCGCCGGGCAGGTCCTCTGGTCGCGCGACCCTGACGCGCGCCGCCAGATAGCGTCGATCACCAAGGTCATGACGGCGATCATCGCGATACAAAAACTTGATCCCGACAAAAAGATCACGGTGCCTCCGTTTACGCTGGAGCCAGGCGACAGCACCGCTGGCCTTAAACCCGGCGAGGTGATGACGCGCCATGAGCTCCTCCAGGCTCTGCTGATACCTTCGGGTAACGATGCGGCGATAACGCTTGCGGTTTCTGCCTGTGGCACGGTGCCCGCATTTGTTGACAGCATGAACGCCAAAGCCAAAGAGCTGGGCATGGTCAATACGCATTTTGTTGACCCCGACGGCGTCGTGGACCAGGGCCCCTACAGCACGGCCAATGACGTTGCCACCATGACGCGCTACGCGATGACGCTCCCCGAATTTCGGGAAGTTGTCGGGACGCGTGAAGTAAAGATCGTGACCAATATAGCGACGCACCAATACAAGACGACCAATGATCTGTTGCTCATGTATAACGGCGCCAATGGCGTTAAGACCGGCTTTACCGACGCGGCCGGTTACTCGGTAGCGACAGGCGCGGCGCGCCAGGGTGTCCAGCTTTACGCCATCGTCTTAGGCACGAACAATCTGGCCACGCGCTTTATTGAGGCCGCGGACTTGCTCGACTTTGGTTTTACTCACTATCGCATGCAAACGCTTGCGCTTAACGGCACGATCCTGGGGCGCGCAACTGTTACCGACTACCTTGATCGCCAGGTGCCCGTGGCGCTCAGCCAGGAGACCACGGCCTGCGTCAATGATCTTGAAGGGGTGATTACGCGCAAGATCGTCATCTGGGACGGTAAAGCGCCTATCAAAAAAGGCCAGAAGCTCGGCATGGTGCAGTTTCTCCAGAATAACCGCCTGATAACGACCACTCCTCTGGTCGCGACCGAACAGGTCAACAAGCCGTTTATTCTGACGCGCTTCTGGTATGCTATCGTCAAAGGATGGCGCAAGATCAGCCGCTGAGTCGCGCGCTGGTCTGAGAGTGGCGCCGGCCTGCTGAAATCCGGAGGGACCTGCGGGCTTTTGCGCTCAATATAAATCAGCGCCGGCCCTGGCGACCTCTCGGCGAAAGGAATCGTATGTCTACCGACGAGCAACAACTGACCGCAGACCTGAAGAGAACGCCCCTGTATGAGGAGCATGTGGCCCTGGGGGCTAAGATGGCGCCCTTTGCCGGCTATGAGATGCCGATAGAATATGCGGGCCTGATAGCTGAGCATCAGGCGACCAGAAGCACCGTCGGGATATTTGACGTCTCGCACATGGGGGAGTTTCGACTGACAGGCGACGGAGCAAAAGACTTCCTCCAGCATATGCTTACCAATAATCTTGACCGGATCGATGAGGTGGGGGCGGCGCAGTATACGCTCATGTTAGATGACGAGGGCCACATCATCGATGACCTGATTGTCTATAACACGGGCGGCGAGTATCTTATTGTGGCAAACGCCGCCAATCGCGACACCGACTTTGCCTGGCTCGGCGATCATGTGCCTGCGACTGTAGCGCTCAGCGATGAGAGCGAGCGCACCGCGCTGGTCGCGGTGCAGGGTCCAAAGGCCCTGCAGGTCATAAGCGAGCTTGCGGGCCCCGAGTGGACGGCGCCTGAGCGCTTCTGCATAAACGAGGCGCTGCTTCAGGAAACACTTCCTGCCCTGATTGCCCGGACTGGCTATACGGGTGAAGACGGGGTCGAGGTGTTTGTTCGCAGCGCAGACGCGCCGGCGCTCTGGCGCCTGCTGCTCTCGTTTCCGGAGGTGAGCCCCGTTGGCCTGGGCGCGCGCGACACCTCGCGCCTGGAGGTCTGCTACAGCCTCTATGGCAGTGACATGGACCGCAGCCGGACGCCGATTGAGGCCGGGCTGGGTTGGGTCTGCCCCAAAACAAAGTCTGGCTACATCGGCGCTGATGTCGTTGCCGCTCAGCGTGAAAATCCCCCCGCAGAAGTCCTGCGCCACCTGCGCTTTGAGCGCGCGATCCCGCGCCATGGCTACGAGGTGTTCCTGGAAGGCGCCCCCGCCCCGGCCGGCGTGATCGCAAGCGGATCACACTCTCCAACACTGGGAGTCGGCATTGCCACGGCTTATCTTCCGCGCGAGGGCTCTAAGCCGGGCGCGCCCCTGGAAGTTGATATCCGGGGCAGGCGGGTCGGCGGAGAGGTGGTAAAACCGCCGTTTTATGTCAAGGATTAAGGAAGAGAGCGCTACCAAGTGGCGATTAGCGCACGTTGATATTCGGTATAATCAAATGGTTGGATAGCACGCCATATACAGAACAGGAGAACGCACCCATGAGCACGCCAGACGAGCTTTACTATACAAATGATCACGAGTGGGTCAGGATAGAATCCGATAGCGCGACGGTCGGGATTACCGACTTTGCGCAAGACCAGCTTGGCGGCCTGGTGTTTGTGAACCTGCCTGCGCCCGGCGAGGGCTTTGTCGCCGGTGAGGTGTTTGGCGAGGTCGAGTCCGTCAAGTCGGTATCAGAGCTGCTGGCGCCACTTGCCGGTGAGGTCACCGAGGTAAACGCTGAGCTTGAAGGCGCTCCTGAAACTATCAACAACGACCCTTATGGCGCGGGCTGGATTATCAAAATCAAGCTCAGCGACCCGGCGCAGGTTGGCGATCTGCTTGACGCCGACGCCTACGCGTCTGTGATCGCCTAGCGTCCTGTCCGGAAGCTGACTGCTATGAACTATATACCGATTACCACCGACGAGCGCGAGGAGATGCTTGCGCGCATTGGGGTCGCTACGATCGAGGATCTCTTTTGCGACGTTCCGGCTGAGGCGCGCCTCAACGGCGGCCTGGATATCGAAGCCGGCCTTGAAGAGATGCAGGTTGCCGCGCGCCTTGACGCGCTGGCGCGCGCAAACAGAAGCGCCGCTGACCTCGTCTGTTTTGCCGGCGGCGGCAGTTACGATCACTATCAGCCCGCCTTTATCGATAACATTTTGCAGCGCCCTGAGTTTTTCACCGCCTACACTCCGTATCAACCCGAGGTCAGCCAGGGCACGCTCCAGGCGATCTATGAGTTTCAGACCGGCATCTGCGAGCTGAGCGGGCTTGGCGTAGCAAACGCCAGCATGTATGACGGGGCAAGCGCTCTGGCTGAGGCGGCGCTGATGGCTTGCCGCATCAAGCGCGGGCGCTCAAGGGTTTTAGTCGCGGGCAGCATCGGCCCGGAAAAGATCGAGACCCTGCGCACCTATGCGCAGGCAGGGGCCTTTACGGCAGAAGTTATCAGCGAGGACGCCTATACCTGCAACAGCGACCTGGTGCGCGACGCCCTGCGCGATGACGTTGCCGCGCTGTGCCTGCCCTATCCTAACTACTACGGCATCGTCGAAGACATCGCCCCTCTTATCGCAGCAGCGCAGGAAGCCGGAGCCCTGGTCATTCTTGATTGCAACCCCCTGCTTCTGTCTGTGCTGAAGTCACCGGGTGACCTCGACGCAGACATCGCAACCGGGGAGGCGCAGTGCCTGGGTAACGCTCTGAGTTTCGGGGGGCCCGGGCTCGGATTTTTTGCCTGCACAGAAGCCCTCATGCGTCAGATTCCGGGGCGCCTGGTAGGAAAGACGGTCGATATCTCCGGCCACGACGCCTACGTGCTGACGCTGGCTACGCGCGAGCAGCATATTCGCCGCGAAAAGGCCACGTCAAACATCTGCAGCAACCACGCATTAAACGCCCTGGCGGCAGGCGCTTATCTTGCCGCGGCAGGACCTGAGGGGCTGGCGCAGATCGCGCTGGCTGCCTGCGCAAAGGCGCGCCGCCTCCACGACGCGCTTATCGCGACCGGACGCTTTCGCGATCCGTGTCCGGGCGCTGTCTTTGGCTATGAGTTCGTGCTTGAGTGGTGCGGACCGGGACCTCTGGAACAGGCGTATGATGCGCTGATTAAAGCGGGGATCCTGCCTGGCATTCGCACCGGAGTGGCCGGCCTGCTGATAGCGGTTACCGAGAAGCGCAGCGATCAGGAGATCGACGCGTTTGTCCGGGAGGTGAGCTCATATGTCTGATTTCTGCCGGGACCAGGGGCCGCGCCCCACCCTCTATGAGAGCTCGCGCCCCGGCGCGCGCTGCCTGCGCCCGCCTGCCTGCGATAGCGCGGGGATAAGCGCGGCGGCACTGTTTGGCGCCTATGCGCGCACGTCGCCTCCCGCGCTGCCCCAGGTAAGCGAACTGGAGATCATGCGCCACTACGACCATCTGGCGCGCATGAACTTTGGGGTCGATACGGGTTCGTACCCGCTGGGTTCCTGCACGATGAAGTACAACCCCCGTATAAATGAAGTGGCGGCGCGTCTGCCAGGCTTTGCCCAGCTGCATCCCGCCCAGCCCGACAGCACGGTCCAGGGGGCGCTGCGTCTGATGTATGAGCTGCAAGAGGATCTGGCCGCGGCCTCCGGCTTGCCGGGCGTAAGCCTGCAACCAGCGGCTGGCGCGCACGGGGAGTATACGGCGCTGATGGTGTTTCGGGCAGCGCTTACGGCGACAGGAAACCCGCGCAAGAAGGTCATCTTACCCGACACCGCGCATGGGACCAATCCCGCTTCGGTTGCCATGGCCGGCTATGACGTGGTCACGGTCCCCTCAACAGAGGGTGGTCTGGTGGATATGGAGGCCCTGCGCGCCGCTCTTGACAAAGATACCGCCGCGTTCATGCTCACCAATCCCAATACGGTTGGCATCTTTGATCCGCAGATACTTGAGATCACGCGCGCCGTGCATGAGGTAGGGGCCTTCGCTTACTGCGACGGCGCCAACTTAAACGCGATCCTCGGCATTACGCGACCCGGGGACCTGGGCTTTGACGCACTCCACATCAATTTGCACAAGACGTTTTCGACCCCTCATGGCGGGGGAGGCCCGGGCGCAGGCCCGCTCTGCGTCAGCGCCGCGCTGGCGCCGTACCTGCCGGGGCCGGTGGCCGCGCGCAACTCAGAGGGAACCTATGAGCGCATGACGCCCTCTGCAAGCATAGGGCGGGTGCGCGCCGCTCTGGGCAACTTCGCCGTATTTGTGCGTGCCTATACCTACATCAAGGCCCTGGGCGCCGAGGGGCTTAAGGGCGTCGCCGAGCAGGCGGTGCTGTCCGCCAACTACCTGCGCGTGTGCCTGCAGGACAGCTTTCCTGTTGCCTACGACCGGATTTGCATGCATGAGTTCGTGCTCAGCGGCGCCCGGCTCAAGGCAGAAACGGGCGTCTCGACGCTTGACATCGCAAAGCGCCTCTTAGACTACGGATTTCACCCGCCAACGATCTATTTCCCCCTGATAGTCAATGAAGCTATGATGTTTGAGCCCACCGAGACCGAGCCTCTTGCGGCGCTTGACGCGCTGGCAGATGCGCTCAAGACCATGGCAGAAGAAGCAAAAACCGACCCGGAGCTTTTGAAAAGCGCCCCGCATACGACGCCCGTGCGACGTCTGGACGAGGCGCAAGCGGCCCGTAACCCCAACCTGCGAGTTGTTCACAGGTTTTGTTCTTAGGAGAAATAATGAGCGCAGAAAAACCCGATAAGGGAAAGGCAGCGTCTGAAGGTAGCTACCAATTTGGGATTGGGCTTTTGGAGAGGCGAGCGATCACCTACATCATCGATGAACTGGACGGCGGTCGTGAGCTGTTTGACATCCTGAAAGATCCCTATATCAAAAACCGGATCGATCCTCCAAAGCTCCGGCAGCTTCTTGCCGACCCGGAATTGCTTGAGGCCTTCCGGGATGAAATCGACAAGGCGCGCGCGGGCCTGAAGTAGAAGATGTGAGAGGAAAAAGCGATGAATTGTGTGATGTGCGGCAAACCTGTTTCAGGCGATGGCACGCTCTGTGACGCCTGCCTTGAAGATGTCCGCCAACCCACCACGTCGTTTGCTCCCGTTACCTGCACTGCCCAGGGGCCGGCAGAAACCTCGCAGCCCCCACAAGATACCCGCCCGCAGTGCCTGGTAGTCATCAAGGGCCCCCATGTCAGCGAGCGTTTTTATCTTGAGAGCGACCGGATGAGCATCGGGCGCAACCCGCGCGCGGAATTGTTTCTCAATGACCGTACGGTGTCACGCGATCATGCGATCATCACGCGCACCGGGAGCACCTACGTGATACAGGACGCCGGGTCGCTGAACGGCACCTACGTAAATGATCGGGTCGTTGATACCAGTGAGCTAAAAGAGGGCGACGTGATACAGATTGGCACGTTCCAGCTGCTCTTTACCACTCGTCCTGAGGAAAACGGCCTTACGTGAGCAGCTACCTGACTATTGGTGAGGTCGTGTTGCGGCTCAAGCGTGAATTCGCCGATCTCTCAGTCTCTAAGCTGCGCTATTTTGAAGATGAGGGGCTGATAGAACCGAGTCGTACCGAGAGCGGATACCGACAGTTCAGCGTAGCCGACGTCGAGCGTATCACGCTCATTTTGCGCCTGCAGGGACAGTACTTTTTGCCCCTTGCGGTAATCAGCAAGAAGTTAAAAGAGCATGAACTGGGCGGGCGCGTCCCCGAGATCGACGCGCTGCTGGGCAACAACAAGCGGGGGCAAACAACTGAAGAAGCTGCCCCCAGCATGACGGCGCTTGTGGATATGGCCGAAGCCGCGCGTCTTACCCGGGCGCCCGAAAGCTTTATTCGCGAGCTTCAGGACTTTGGGATCATCAACCTCCAGCAACTCTCTACGGGGCGGGGCGTAACCGGAGAAGACCTCAAATGTATCCGTGCGGCCTGGGGACTGCGCAGCATTGGGGTCGAGCCGCGCCACCTGCGCATGTACGTGACGTTTGCGGACCGTGAGTCACTGATCTATGAGCAATTCTTACGACCAACCTATCGTCATAAAACGCCCGAATCGCGCACGCAACTTAAAGAACACCTCGACGAGATCGATGAATATACGCAAATTTTAAAGAAACAACTGTTGCATTCTGTGTTACATGATAAACTGAACGATTTACTTTGAGGAAGGGGCGCTTGTGGATTTTCAAAACTATATCCGTACGATTGAGGACTGGCCGAAGCCGGGGGTAAGCTTTAAGGATATTACGCCGCTGCTTGCCGACGCCGAAGCGTTCAAGGCCGCCATTGACGCCATGTGCGCGCCTTTTGCAGACCAGGGCATTACTAAGATCGTCGGGGCAGAAGCGCGCGGCTTTTTCTTTGCCGCGGCAATGGCCTATGCGCTGGGCGCGGGCTTTGTGCCTGCGCGCAAGCCGGGAAAATTGCCCTACAAAACAATCTCTGAGAGCTACGTTTTAGAATACGGTGAAAACCAGATGGAGATACACGAGGATGCCCTGGCGCCAGATGACCGGATCCTTATTGTTGATGACGTGCTGGCTACCGGAGGAACCGCCGGCGCAAAATCACGCCTGGTGCATACCTGCGGCGCAACGCTGGTCGGCTACTCGTTTTTCATCGAGCTGAGCTTCCTTGAGGGGAGGGCAAAACTTGATCCTGAGCTGCCTTGCTCCGTGCTGATTACGCTGTAGCGCCCCTCTTTTATAAATGATACCTTAGCTTACAGTTTCGTAACCGTCTGTTTCGATTCGATGACGTGAAACTGTGCGCCCTCGTGTATATAGAGTACTATTACTAGGTGAGATACTGCCTTATGCATAAACGTGCCCTTGTGGCAATTCTGATACTGTCCCTGTTGATGGGTGGATTTGCCTTTACGCCTGCTGTTCAGGCGGCGCCTACGAGCGCAGAAATCGACAGCCTGCAACAGCAGGCCAGCGCCGCGCAAGGCAAGCTGGATGCGCTCTCTACCGAGATGGAATCTGCGTCAGAAGATTACTACCAGGCCCAGACTAAGACCGAAAAGACAAAGCAGCAGATCGTTAAGACCGAGCAGGAACTTGCGGTATCGCAAGAGAAGCTTTCCAGTTACCAGGGGCAGTTAAATCTTCGTGCGGAGGCGACCTATCGCAATGGCGACGACTCGTTTTTAAATATTGTCCTGGGCGCAAGCAGCTTCCAGGATTTTCTCACGCGCTTCGACTACATCATGCGCGTCTCTCAAAAAGATGCTGAGTTGATTCAGAATGTTCGCGCTGCCAAAAGCACGATCGAGCATACCAAGTACACCCTAGAACAGCAAAAAGCCGCGGAAGAAAAGCAGCAGCAGGTCGAGCTTGATAATCTTACCCGGGTTCAGGGCCTGATAGCTACGCAAAAAACCTACGTCGGCTCTTTGAACACGCAGGTAAAAGATGCTCTGGCAGCGCGACAGAAAGCACTGGCCGAGGAGGCCCGACGTCGGGCTGCCGCAGCGGCGGCAAAGGCGGCGGCTGAGGCTGCCGCGCAGCGCGACCGGGAACAATCTGGCACGGGCGCATCTTCGGGCGGAGGCTCGGATGGGGGAGGATCAGACGGGGGCGGCTATGGATCCGGCGCCCTGCTGCGCAAGTTCGACCCCTCCGTATTAGGCGCCGCGCACCCTGAGGTCGTTACCATTGCGCGAAAGTATCTCGGCATACCGTATGTATGGGGCGGGACGACCCCGAACGGTTTTGACTGCTCCGGCCTGGTGATGTATTGCTATCGTCAGATCGGGATCAGCCTGCCTCGCACCAGCCGCGAGCAGTATTGGGTCGGGGCCTATATCCCCGCAACTCGGCGTGACCTGCTCAAGCCGGGCGACCTGCTCTTTTTTGCAACTGACGTAAGCGATCCCAGCACGATTCATCATGTGACGATCTATTCAGGCCATGGCATGATGATCGAAGCGCCCTACACCGGGGCCAACGTCCGCGAAGTATCCAGCTACCGCTCCGGTTTTATCGGGGCCGTGCGCCCCTGATCTCCGGACGCTCGTATGGCGCGAAATCCTCTGCATACCTCGCGAGCGATGACGCTCATCAGCCTGGCTAAGGAACTCGACCGTTTTTGCGGCGCAATTGAGCAGTCTGAGCTCCGGCTCAGCGAGGTCTCTGCCGAAGAAATGCGCTCGCGTACCCAGGCGATCATCTCTGAAGCTGACACCATGGCCTTGCCCAAACGCCTGATACCCGCGGCGCGCTCCGTTGGCGACGCCGCCTGGCTTCTTGAGAATCTTTTGCTGAAAAGCCTTGCGGTCGTAGACGATTCGACGGTCGTCCTTGACGCGGCGGCTTGGCAGGAAACGTATGCTTATACCCAGAAGGCTCTTGAAATGCTCAAATCTCCGGCCCGCTACTACGGGGCAGATATTGATGCGCTGGAGATGGCAGGAGGACTGTATCTGTGAGTGATCCGGCTTGCGATAGCACTGATAATTACGAGGATGAAGGGGCCGCGGCCGCTGCGAGCCGCCCCTGTGACCTCTGGCGCGTACGTATTGTGCGCCTGGATGCCTACGATGACTTTGATTTTGAGTGGCATGATGACATTTTGTATCATGACTACCAGGGCGCCGACATAGAGATCCGCGGCCTGTGGCGTGTCGAGATCGTATCGGCGGCGACAGGCGTGCTCAAGCGCGCCATGCAGTCCTTTGAAAACCGCGACGATGCAGAAAGTCTGGCGGCGCAGGTGACCGATCAATCCTGCAACCTGAGCGTTGCAGATTTCATGGAGCAGTACCTGGTTGGTATCTGACACTGCAGCCCGGGGCGCGCCAGGACCTGTTGCCGGCGCCATTGCAGAGCTGTAAGGCAAGCAAAAGGGACCGCATCGTTTCATGCGGTCCCTTTTTTGGTGTGGCGCACAGGTGCTGAGCAGGTGCTACCTCAGGCGGGAGTTCAGCGGGCAAGATCACTGAGCCAGGCGTTGGTGATGGTGTTAAATTGTGGCATCCGATAGCTGGCTATTGCATCCGGGGTGAGCACGTAGAAGTAGTCGTTAATAAACAGCCCGCGCAGGTAGGCGCCGTAAGAGCCGTCTAACTGAATATCAGCATAGCCCTGGTCGTTGGTATCCAGGCTGATCTCGGTGACTTTTGTAAAGCCCTTGCTCTCGTCATAGCGATAGATCAGGTAGCTGTTGTCCTCCGCCGGAAACGCAATCAGGCCTTTATCCGGGCTGACCAGGATGGCGTGATGATCATAGCTGGCCTCAGAGTACTGCATGCCCGGAATCGTGAGCTCGTGTTTGACCTTGACGTCTGTCGGATCGCTTGTGTCAAACATGGCGATCTTCAGGTCGCTTCTGCGCACCGCATTGCCGCCCTCGCTGCTGGGCTCAACGGTGTTGCCCAGACCAAAGAGCTCGGTCGCAGACCAGGGGTGCAGGTACTCGGAAAATCCTGGTATCTTGAGCGCGCCGACAAGTTTGGGGTGGGCAGGATCGCTCAGGTCGGCGGTAAAGAGTGGGTCTACTTCACGAAATGTCACGAAGTAGGCATAGTCGCCCACATAGCGACACGAGTAGACCGTCTCATTGGGGGCCAGGTCGTTGATCTTTCCGACCACGCTGAGGTGGGAGTCAAGGCAGAAGAGGCTGGTCGTGGTCCGCGTCCCTGTTGGCGTGAGGATATCTCTGACTTGGTTGTAGTTTTCGACGGTGGTCACGACGCGCAGAACGCCGCTCTTCTCATCAAGCGAGAACTGGTCTTTCACGCGCCCGGGAATCCGGCTGGTAGCCGTTACCTTCAGGTTGCCCTGGTTAAAGGCGATTTTGGTAATGGTGCTGGCGTCCGTGGTCGTTGCGCCCCGCTTCAGGTAGTCCTCACCGATCACATAGAGGTTGTCAAGGCTGGCATAGATCGTATCCCCGCCGCCCAGGATCGAGCAGCGCGAGATGATCGTGGGGACACCGGAGGTCTCAATCGCGCTTGCGACGGCATAGTCTGTCGTTTTAGTCGCCGGATAGATCGAGATTTCATCGGGTTTCAAGGTGCTGCGCTGGCCGTTTACCAGGGTGTAGGGAACCAGATTTTTCTCCGGGTCTTTAAGCTGCGACTTAAGCGTGGTGGGGGAGTAGGAATACATGGAGCGATAGTCAGTCGTAACAAGATAGAGCTTGGTGCCGATCATACGCGAATCCACATAGGCGCCGCTCTGGCTGATTTGCTTGAGCAGCCGTGGACGCGCGGGATCGCTGACATCAAAGCTGGTGACTGTTACGACGTCACGGTCGCTTGCGGGTATTTTCGCAGGGGTGTTGGAGGGTGTTGGTTTTACTTTCTGTTGCAGGGGGCCTGCGCTATCAGTAGATTCGTTGTCGAGCGGAGCAGGCAACTCTGCGCCTTGGTATCCTTGCTGCAATCCGATCAGTCGATCGCCCGAGAGATAAATATCAAAGAACTCCGTATTGCCCGTTGCGTGAGGGACGAATGAAACCGTGCCGACCACCCGGGGATGACCGTTGTTTGGGCTGATAACCCAGAGGCCCTTTGCGCCCAGAGCATAGATGAAGTGCCCATCGGTCTTGATGATGTCTGCCTCCTGTACGCCAACGACTTGGATGTTGGTGTTCGAGAAGTCAGGCATAGTGTTCTGTGCGGGCTGACTGGTGGCTGGAGCACCTGCCATATCTTCTTTTAGCACCGCATCAGTTTCTGGAGCGGCGGAGACCTCGGCGCTCGAACTTTTTGCGGTGGAGCCGTTAAACATCGAAAACGGGTTTAAGAAGCGCTGGATGATCGCAGATCTCTGATCTTGACGATCCTGCGCCGCCTGCTCCTGCTGAATGCGGGTAAAGACTGCGGCGACATTCTTGTAGTTGGCGCCGCCGTCCTGGAGCTGCGGGGTAGTGCTGGTTGCAACGTGTGTGCTGCTTGCCTGTGTAGTGTCCGGCGACTGCGGGTGATTCCAGGGCTGCCACACGACCATGACAGCAACCAGCGCTACGCAGACCACGGCAACCGATCCGGTAACCAGTTGCAGACGACGCAGCGATGAAGTTTTAGGTTTGCGAGCGCTCCTGAGCGCGTCTTGCAGGCGTTGACTGCTTTCGGCGCTGGGCGTATAGCGATTCATTTCCTCGTGGTAGCGTTCTTTAAAGTTCATCATAAGCCTCCTTAAGCGTCGCCTTGAGCGCAAGGCGCGCGCGGTGCAGATGGGATTTGACGGTGCTGGGGTTCATGTTCAGTGCCTGTGCGATCATCTCGATCGAGGCATCTTCGAAATAGAACAAATGTACGCATATGCGTTGCTTCCAGGGGAGACGCGCAACGGCGCCCAGGACGGATTCCTGTCGTGCATGAGATTCCTGGACGGCCTCCGGCGAAGCAACCTCAGGAGTCGCGACCATGGGCGCCGGGTTAAACGCGTCGTCAGCAAGCTGACTCACATTGCGGCGCCAGTACGAGCTGAGCTGCGACTTGCAGCAGTTGATGGTAACGCGCAAAAGCCAGGCTTTTTCATGCTGCGCATCAACAAAGGATGGATGCGCCTTTAACGCGCGCAGGAATACCTCCTGCATGATGTCTTCAGCGTCGGCGACCGTGCGCGTATAGCTGAGCGCCAGACGATAGATAATCGGCTGATAGCGCCGGGCGACGTCCTGGAGTTCTTGATTTGACCAGTTTCGAGGCATAACAACACCTTTACTGTCGCAACGTACAATACCAAGTAGTACTACACCTATAATACTCATGAACGTCGTCATAGGTTGCAGACTATCCACAACTGCAAGAAACAGCCGCAGGTAACCGTATATTTTTTTCTGCCATATCATCCTCCTGTAAACATTTCCGGACAAACAGTTTCCGCCTGTTGCAAATGCAAGATCCTTCTTTGATATTCACTCCCTTCCACTCTCAATAATGTCTGATAATATATATTATGTAATTTTTTTAGAAACGACAAAATTAATGTGCCGTATAGCAATCAGAACATCATCAAATGACGTCTGAGTGTACGTCTGCTCCGGACCCAGGCGCGCCGAGGTCGTCGCGCCCTACGTGGCGGGTGCCGATTAGAACGGTACCAACTGACGTCTTTATTTTGGCGTTAGCTGAGATGGTTACGATAAGCAAAAACCGCGTAGGGCGCGACGACTCGGCGCGCCTGGGTCCGGAACTGCAATGGGCCGTATAGCAATCAGAACGTCACCAGCTAACGCCGGTTACTTGGGTGAAAAACTTAGGCGGGCTGTTTTGATGAGCTCTGCAACCTCTGACAGGCTATCAACTACCAGGTTGGCCTGCGCACGGATCTGAGGCGTGGGTTGCAGGATGTCGGGTACCATAATCACGAACATGTCCGCGCTCCTGCCCGCCTGTACGCCCGCAAACGAGTCTTCAAGCACCAGACAGCGCTGCGGCGCCTGCCCCAGGCGCTCTGCTGCCAGCAAAAAGATGTCCGGCGCTGGTTTGCTTGCGGGCGCCTGGTCGCCACCCACGATCTCACGGAAGTAATCACGTACCCCTGCCGCCTCAAGATGCTCATCGACACGGTCAGTCCGGGTCGAACTCGCCAGCGCGCAGGGGATCTCGCGCTCTTGCAGAAGCTTCAGCAGGTCAACAAGGCCCGACTTCTTAGGTGGCCCCATGCGTTTAACGTAGTCCCGATCCAGCTCCCAGAACCGCGCCTCTATCGCGCTGTAGGTTGCCGCGTCGCCCTCACATATTGCAGAGAGTATCTTGCGGGTCCCTTCGACAGTCTTTCCCACCGCGTGGGTATACTGCTCCATGCTCAGCGGACCGTAGCCAAACTCAGCGCCCGCCTGATTAAGCAGCCGCCAGCCCAGGCGCTCCGTATCAAACATCAGGCCGTCCATGTCAAAGATGACTGCCGCAAGCGGACGTGATGGATTCAGGACCTCGAAGACTGCCATGCCCTCTCCCCTTCTTCTTTGATTGCCAGGTGTTTCGTATTTCGCATCACTACATCGTCTCATAGGGGTCTACGTCTACGGCGATGTTAACGCCCCGGGGTGGTTTTGTGACCTGCAGGGCGGCCTTGACCAGCGGGCCGAGGGCGGTCTGGGGTCCGGATTTAAGCATGAGGTGGAAGCGCCAGAGTTTTTTGGCGCGCTCGATGATGCAGGGCGTTGGCCCCAGTATTTGGACACCGGCGGCCTGCAGGGCTGCATCTGCCCGCAGGGTCGTACCCAACTCTGCCGCGTAGTCGGCTGCCCGCTGCTTATCTGCCGAGGTCAAAAGCACGTTACAGAGGTGCCCGTAAGGCGGATACTGCAGGCCCGCGCGCAGCCGGCGTTCCTGGGCATAAAGCTGCTCTTCATCATGGTGCGCCGCTGCCATAATGGCCGACTCCTCCGGCAGGTAGGTCTGCACGATGACCGTGCCGGGCAGATCGGCGCGCCCCGCGCGCCCTGCCACCTGTTCCAGCAGCTGATAGGTGCGCTCCGGCGCGCGAAAGTCCGGCAAGTTCAGCGTGATGTCTGCCGTGACGACGCCGACCAGCGTGACGTCGGGAAAGTCCAGGCCCTTGGCGATCATCTGCGTGCCCACCAGCACGCCGCTGTCCAGCTCCTGGAACTCGCGCAGCAGCTCCTCATGCGCATGCGCCCCCGTGGTGGTGTCGCGGTCCATACGCACGATGGGCCAGTCCGGGATCAGGCGCCGCAGCTCCTCCTCAACCTGCTGCGTCCCTACCCCGAACTTGCGCAGGTAGGGCGATCCGCATTCCGGGCACTTGTCCGGCACGCGCAGAATCGCGTTACACTGATGGCAACGCAGGGTGTTTCCTGCCGCATGATATGACAGCGAGGTCGAGCAGCTTTCGCAGTGTGGCACGTAGCCGCATTCCCGGCACAGTAAAAACGAGGCGAACCCGCGCCGGTTGAGCAGGAGCATCGCCTTCTCGCCGCGCTTATGTACGGCCTTCAGTTCCTGTTGCAACTGCGCAGAAAACATTGAACGATTGCCACTTTCAAATTCACCCGTCAGGTCGATGACCGTGACCGGCGGGAGCGGACGACCGTTGACCCGCTCTTTCAGCGTGAGCTTTGTGTAGGGCAGAACCGCGCTTGCGCCCTGCTGGGCCGCGTGCAGGCTTTCAAGCGAGGGCGTGGCGCTGCCCAGGACCAGCGTGGCGCCCTGTAGCGCCGCCAGGTGCTCTGCTACCTCGCGTGCGTGATAGCGCGGCGAGTTGTTCTGCTTGTAGGAACCGTCATGTTCCTCATCGATGACGATCAGGCCAAGGTCTTGCAGGGGCGCAAAGAGCGCCGATCGCGCGCCGACGACCACGGGAGCTGCGCCTGCGCGGATGCGCTCAAACTCATTAGCGCGCTGGCGCGGCGTCAGACGCGAGTGGAGCACGGCCACCTGGTCGCCAAAGCGCGCGCGGTAGCGCTCGACCGTCTGCGGCGTCAGCGAGATTTCGGGCACAAGCGTCAGCGCCGTCCTGCCACGGGCCAGCACCTGCTCGATTGCCTGCAGGTATATCTCTGTCTTGCCCGACCCGGTTACCCCGGCAATGACGAAAGCACGGGCCACCTCAGCCGCCAGAGCCGGGGCCAGCGCTTCTAACGCCGCCGCTTGCTCAGGGCTCAGGCGCTCCGGCTTCGGCGCGACGGGCCTCGCAGCCCGACCAGCAACTCCGCGGGCCTCAGGATGGCTCTGAGCGCCCTCAGGCGCGGTTTCTGCATGTGTTTCATCCGGGGACGCCCCTTCCGGCGACTCCCCTGCCCCCCCGTCAGCCTTTTTCTTGCGGGCTTTAGCGGGCATAATCACTTCGTAGCGGTCCTCAGCGGATTTCTTGAGCCGCGGCAGCAGCGCTGGCGCCAGAAACAGACGCAGACAACTGATCAGCGGCGCTGCGTAATACGATGCCATCCAGGAGGCCAGCCGGAGGTTCTTCTCATCAAACACTTGCCGGGCCAGCACGCGCTCGATCGGCTTTGTGTTTGGGTCCGGCGCCGCCCAGAGCTCGATGCCAACCACATAACCCAGCGCGGGACGTGGGCCAAACTCAACCAGCACGCAGTCCCCCATCTGCGGCGCCGGCTCATCGGCACGCGTCCAGCTATAGGAAAACGGCGCGTCAAGCGCGCGCGCCGGGATATCAAGCAGTACGTTGATCAGCATAATCCAATTATAGCAACCACCCCGGACATAACCGCTGCACACACGGTTTTTATGTGCCGTCGCATTCTGATGCTATTATAAACGCAATTAAACTACAACTTGATGAGGTGATGTCCCATGGAACTGTTCTATTTCCCCGAGTGCCCGTTCTGCAACAAGGTGCGCGCCTATATGGCGGCCCACGACATCGAGCTCCCGCTGCTCAACGCCCATGAACCAGAAAACGAGGCATGCCTCATCGAACTCGGCGGCATGCGCCAGGTCCCTGCATTGCTCCACGACGGCGAGATCCTCTACGAGAGCGACGACATCATCGCCTATTTGGACGCCCTTTAAGCTATAACCCGGCGGCAGCTTTCAGCGCGTCGACACGGTTGCATTGCTCCCAGGTAAAACCTTCTTCCTGGCGACCGAAGTGGCCGTAAGCGGCGGTCTTGCGAAAGATCGGGCGGCGCAGGTCCAGATCGCGGATGATCGCGCCGGGACGCAGGTCGAAGACCTCATTGATGGCGTGTTCAATGGCCTCAGTGCTGACTGATTCAGTGCCAAAGGTGTTGATCATGATCGAGAACGGGCGTGCCACGCCAATCGCGTAGGCCAGCTGTATCTCGCAGCGCGCAGCCAGGCCAGCCGCGACCACGTTTTTGGCCACCCAGCGCGCCGCGTAGGCCGCCGAGCGGTCAACCTTCGTGCAGTCCTTGCCAGAAAAAGCGCCGCCGCCGTGGCGTCCAAAGCCGCCATAAGTGTCAACGATGATCTTTCGCCCGGTAAGCCCCGAGTCCCCCATCGGCCCGCCAATGACAAAGCGCCCGGTGGGGTTCACATAGATCTCGGCGTCCGCGAAATCCAGTTGCTCCAGCTCAAAGACCGGGCGGATAATCTGCTCGATAAAGTCCGGCTTCATCTCAGCCTCGATACTGACGCCGTCGGCATGCTGCGATGAGATAAGGATTTTCTCAACAGCCACGGGGCGGTCGTCCTCATAGCGCACCGAAACCTGGGTCTTGCCGTCAGGGCGCAGATAGCTCAGCTGCCCGCTCTTGCGTACGGCGGTCAGGCGCTCTGCCAGGCGGTGCGCCAGATAGATCGGCATCGGCATAAGCTGGGAGGTATCCGTGCAGGCATAGCCAAACATCATGCCCTGATCCCCCGCACCCACCGCTTCCAGCGGGTCGCTGCCGCCCTCCCCGCGCTGAGCCTCAAAGCTTTCATCGACACCCAAGGCAATGTCAGGGCTTTGCGAGTGCAGCGTCGATATCACGCCGCAGGTCTTCGAGTCAAAGCCGTAGGTCGCGTCGTTGTAGCCGATCTCGTCGATCACACGGCGCACCGTGGTATCCACGTCCACATAGGCGCGCGTACGGATCTCGCCGCCTACGACCACCAGACCCGTCGTGGTAAAGGTCTCGCACGCGCAGCGCACCTGCTCCAGGCCGCCGGGCTGGGCCTCCTCACGGCGAATCTCATCAGTCAGGATGCTATCCAGGATCGCGTCTGATATCTGGTCGCAGATCTTATCGGGATGTCCTTCGGTCACACTCTCTGAGGTGAACAGGTAATTTTGCGCCATAGCTTTCGTTGCCTCCTCTGCTGTGCGCCTCAAGGGCGGCGGCGGCGCTTGTTACGCGCACGTAATACGGCGCCGACGCTCTCTTTTGCGCACAATAAAAAACCCTCGCGGCTGGAGCGAGGGTACGTGTCGTACGGGTCATCTTCCAGCCAGAGCTGCCGAGAAGGGGCACCGTGCGCGCTCTGCGGTGTGTTTGTGCCGGTTGCGCGTCGGTTGCCGGGATGTCATCGGGCTCGGTCCCTCGATCCAACTGCCGGAGAAGCGCGGGAGCGCCTCGCCAGCCTCTTGATGATGTAGCAACTATAACATTGTTTTCTTATGCGCTCTGATTAAGAGATAATAGTTTCAGGAAGTTTCAGGAAGTCAAGAGAAAACATGGCAGGGGCAGGCGGAGGGGCCTTGCCCCTGCGACCTTTTCCGGCTTGTAGTTCCCGTCTTATTGAGTGAAAAATGGTATGGTTGTTATAGGAAAAGTGTGGGCTTACCTGCGCTTTTCAGGCCTGCTACGCATACTCTTCTGATTACCAAAGGAGCCTTTGTTTTCATGACACCAACTGATGTCTTACCGGCAAAAAGCGACGGCGCCCGCCCGGTGCGCGTGCGCTTTGCCCCCTCGCCTACCGGATCGCTGCACCTGGGCGGCGCGCGTACCGCCATCTACAACTGGGCGTTCGCGCGCGCCTGCAGCGGCAGTTTCATCCTGCGCATTGATGACACCGACCCCGAGCGCTCCACACCGGAAAACATTGCGCAGATCATCAGCGCCCTTCAGTGGCTCGGCATCGACTGGGACGAAGGCCCAGTGGCCGGCGGCGACTACGGCCCCTATTTTCAGACCGAGCGGGCCGCGACCTATGTACAGGCGCTTGAGACCCTACGGGCCAACGGCTGGGCTTATCGCTGCTTCTGCACCCCGGCCGAGCTTGCCCTCATGCGCGAGGCTGCTCGTGCCAAAGGTGGCTCCTCCGGCTACGACGGTAGCTGCCGTGCACTCAGTGAAGAGCAGTCCCAGGCACGCGCGGATGCGGGTGAGCCCTTCGTCTGGCGCCTGAAGATCCCCGCCGACCATGGTCCGATCGCCTTTGATGACGCAGTCTGCGGGCATACGGAATTCCCGGAAGATTCGGTCGATGATTTTGTCTTAGTGCGCAGCGACGGCTCGCCCACCTACAATTTCGCGAGTATCGTCGATGACGCCACGATGGCTATCACGCACGTCATCCGTGGCAACGACCATGTGAGCAATACCCCTAAGCAGATCCTTGTCCTTGAGGGCCTTGGCGCGCAAATCCCGACCTTTGCTCACCTCTCGATGATCAATGGCCCGGATGGCAAGAAGTTGAGCAAGCGTCACGGCTCTACCGGCGTCGAAGAGTACGCCGACAAAGGCTACCTGCCAGAAGCGCTTATGAACTATCTGGCGCTGCTCGGTTGGAGCCTGGACGGAGAGACCACACTCATCGACGCCGACACCCTGAAAACGCGCTTCAGCCTGGAGCATGTTGCAAAGCGCCCCGCGAACTTCGACTTTGCAAAGCTCACCTGGATGAACGGCGAGTACTTGCGTGCCATGGAAACTGATCAGTTCGCACAATTGATGGTCGAGCGGTTGGCACGGGAGGGCTTGTGTCCCCCTGATGACTTCGCCCGGCGTCCTGACTGGTACCAGGCATTAGCGCCCATGGTTTCTGAGCGTGCCAAGCTCTTGACCGATATCGCACCTATAACCCGATTCCTGTTTGTGGATGTGGTTAAACCCGATGAGACTGCCCGCGCTAAAGTACTGGATAAAGACCCCGAGCTGGTACAACGTGCCCTGCGTGCTACTCTGGAGGCGCTGGAGGCTGTTGAAATCTGGGATGTCGCGCATATCGAGGCTGCTATGGCCGACCTCCCGGACGTTGTTGATGCGAAGCCGCGCCTGGCCTATCAGCCCTTGCGCGTGGCCATAGCGGGATCGACGGTATCTCTCCCCCTCAACGAATCAATGGAACTGCTCGGGCGAGAGAAGACGCTGGCCCGCATCCGCACGTTGCTCCAGACCATGCCGGAAGCTTAAAACTGGCTGGGATGGCGCTTGAAGAAGTCAGTGCGCGGCGGCAGCTCCTTCACTTGGTGGAATCCGCAGTCCTTATCCTCATCGTCTAATACGCCTTCAAATCCGTCATAGGCGTGTTCCCACGAATAAAACTCGCGCTCCTGGACGGGTAGAGCGAGGTATTCATACACCATGCGCGTGCCTGCGGGAGCAATAGGATGCATCATGAGGCAGGCGGCTTTGAGCAGATAGAAAGCGTTGGCTATCACGCTACGGCGTGCTGCGGGGTCCTCTTTCGTCGCCAGGCTTCCATCGTTCCAGTACTTGTTGGCGCGACGGATAGAGACGTCTGCGAGCTGCATGATGCGGTGGAACTCCTGCCGATGCATCAAGTCCTCATATTCCTCAAGCACCGACGCCGTGTCGTTAACAATCGTTTCCTCAATCTCAGCAAGAGGCATACGTCCGCCGCAATCGTTTTCCGCGGCGTAGAAGCACGAACGCGCCAGACGGTTAAGCACGTTAGTGAGCAGGCTGCCCTCTTTGAGTACCGGGTCGCCTTGAGTCTGGGGCGCGTCTGCGTTGAGGGGCTTGGGCTGAAAGCTCACATTTCTTTGCCCCAGGCCCAGGGCAATAAAATGCGCGCGCAGCTGCTCGGCTGTATAGTAGTCGAGCAAGTCGGTAGCCATCGGAGGCTTGACAGACCCCGACGACGAGGCCTTCTTGCCGAGAAACTGCAGATGATAGTTGGCTATCAGCTGTGTCTGCTGGAGCTCGCCGGGGGCGGGGTCTAGTGGCAGAACGCAGGCAGCGTCATCGATTGTTGCGAGATCAGTGGCGCCGGTAGCCCTGTTTGCAGAGGCAGCAGGCAGGGCGCTCCACAGGGCGGTCTGTGCGACGCCATAGAAATAGATGTTGTCTTGTCCGATGAACTGATAGACGCGCGCCTGGGGATCACACCAGTACTGTTCCCAGGCCTCCCCGGCGCAGTCCAAGCGCTGCGGGTTAAGGCTTTCGACGCCACGCGCGCCGGCGCCGTGTTCAATACGCGCACGCGTAAAGCTGATAGGCGCCCAGAGTGACTCAGGCCAGCACCAGATGGTCAGCCCGCGGGCCTCCTCCAAAACAGGCGCAGGCACACCCCAGGCAATGTTTCCCGTTAACCTGAAGGGTACCAGTGTCTTCCCCGTTCTAAAGCGCACGCCAGCTTCAGTCAGGACAGAAAGCGCCTGCTCGCGACTCTCCAGGTCTTCAAACTCAAGCTCAAAGGATGCCTTGCCTTTTTCTGCGGGCCTGAAGGTGTGCTGTTGCAGCTGCGCTTTAAGTTCTTCATAAGCGTCGAGATACTCGTTTTTTACGTAGGTGATGGGGGGCGCTAAAAACTCCTCTATCGTTTTCAGCACGACGGGGCGCGTGACGCCATCATCGGCGCGGCTATCGACGTAACTCTGCAAAAGCTCCCTGAAGGCAGGCAGGTCGAAATACCAGTTCGACACCTCGCGCATCACCGGCCGCTTGCCGCTCACGGTACTTACGGGGTTAAGCAGATCTTTGGGCATGTACTGGTGGCCAAGGTCACACTCATCCGCATAGCCCTTCTCAGATTTGCAGCCCTGCACGGGGCAGTGCCCCACAACTTGCCGACCATTGAGAAAGGTATGGGCTTCGTCATCATAGAACTGCAACGAGGAGAGCTTGTGCAGGTAGCCATTGTCATAAAGACGCTGCATGACCTGATCGGTGACCTCGCGGTGCACCTTGCCCGATGCCCCAATGCCCGAGCCCTCATAGATATCAAGCGAGATCCCATATTCTTTAAGCGCCTCAAACTGCCTGCGATGATTGCTCTCGACAAAGTCCTCAATGGCGCCGATTGCCGGGTCAACATCGGCTCGCTTGCGGTAGTCTTCTGCGATCGGAGAGCCATAGCAGTCAGTGCCGCTGACAAAGAGCACGTTTTCCTCCCCGATGCGGTCACGCAAAAAGCGCGCGAATACGTCTGCCGGCAGAAACACGCCGCCAACATGGCCAAAGTGCAGCCCCTTGTTGCCGTAGGGCATTCCTGCGGTAACTATGGCCTTGGTCGGCCACTGGGGACGCGCAGATGATTTCTCCGTTATGCGATCACTACTCAACATTGCCTCGCTCTACCATAAAAGCCCAAAACTCTAGATAGATTATCGCACAGAGCTATATGAGATAATATTTCGATCATAAAACGAACCAGGTATGAGAGTAGTAGGGCGCTACAAATCCTGGGCAAGTTTACGGTATTTGCAAGCGTGCGCATACTTAAGCGGAAAGGATCGATTGATGGCATTCAGAGAGATACGGAAGGCGCGCCAAGATATGGCAATGTCGCCGGAGGAATGCGAGCGAATTCTCGATCATGCGACACACGGTGTACTGGCAGTGCTGGGCGACGAAGGCTACCCCTATGCTGTGCCGCTCTCTTACGTACGCGTAGACGACACACTCTACTTTCACAGCGCCACACGGGGCCACAAACTTGACGCGATTGCCGCATGTGACAAGGCGTCGTTTTGCGTGGTTGCCACTGACGAAGTCGCCCCGGAGGAGTTTACCACTCATTACCGCAGCGTGATTGCCTGGGGTCGCGTGTTGGTAGTCACTCATGACGGCGAGAAACGCCAGGCTTTAATTGCGCTGGCAGACAAATACTGCCGCGCGGGCATCGGCGAGGACTATGACGAAAAACTTGCTGCTGAGATCGATAAAAGCTGGGGTGGTTGCTTATGCTTTAAGCTTGAGATCGAGCATCTGAGTGGCAAGGTCAGCAGAAAATTGAAAGCTGAATAACGGTGCCCTGGCTTGGACACTTCGGGTTTTCCTGGATCGGCACGCTCTACCTGCTTGCGCTGTGGATTCCCAACATCATCTGGGCGCGCCACAAGCCAGCTGGCTATGACGCTCGTGACGAGAGTCCTGTACTGATCACCTTTGAGCGGATCGGTCAGGTCTTCAGCACGGCTGCGATCCTGATATTTGCCAACACTAATCCACACGGATTCAGCCACTGGTCGGTGTGGCTCGTGCTCTCGATCCTGCTTATGCTCATCTACGAAGGCTTCTGGATCCGCTACTTCCGCGGCGGCCACACGCTGGAAGACTTTTACCGACCGCTGTTCGGCTTCCCCGTACCGGGCGCCAGCCTGCCGGTACTGGCGTTCTTCTTTCTGGGCATCTACGGCAAGCTGGCCTGGCTGATCGGAGCGTCTGTTATCCTGGGCGTCGGCCACATCGGCATCCACCTCCAGCACGCCAAACAGCTTGATCAGTTTAGTCCTCAGCCACGTAAATGAGAATCGCGTCGCTACTGTACTTCCGAATCTAACAATAGCGCAGAGTTTCCGACATCCAATCGACCGGGCAAATCCCTGGCACTTAGTTCGCTTATTGCTGAAGTGCCCGTGCGATCTTCGAACTCCTTTCGAGCTGTGCCAGCAATGTGCGCACCGCTTCGCGCAGACTCCGCGCTCTCGTCAAGACCTTGCGGATCTTCAATTCTGCTTATTGCTGTAGCAGAGACCTCCGCCAGAATGTTGAGCGCCAGCTCAAGACTGGTCATGTTGTCGCGAAGGCTCTCCTTCTTCAGACCCTTGAAACTCTTGTACTCTTGAACGCTTTTCCCGCTCCACTCTTTAGTCATTAAGTTGGTGAGGACCGCATATTCCAGTTCGTCTTCAACACCAGAGCGTTTCCATTCATCAGTAAGCTCTTTGCGAAATTGGATGGACTGCAAGCGAGCGTTGATCCACGATTCGCTATAACCCAGTGCCTGGTATTCGCGCATTGCGCGATTGATGGTTAGCTCAGGGTCCTGGATCTCATCAAGACGTTCACTACCAACTTTCGCTAACCAGAGCTTGAATGGTTCAGCCTTTTTGCTGGGAATAGACTGGATGAGACGCAGGAGCTGCTTGGTAGTGGCAACGGATGTGTTGTATTGCTTTCCATCTGCCGCAGTCATTTTCAGTTGGTTACATTCTGTAACCAACTCACTCCCCTCTTTTTTGAGTCGATTTTTCAACACTTTCCAATAATTTTGTGCAGCCTTATAGTTTGGTTGATCTGTGAGCACTGCCACCACATCAACGATAGAGAAGTACCACTCCTCATGTTTCTCATCCCAAAGGGTGCGAATTTGCTGGTTCTGAAATAGTTTGATGCTGTTCTCTGCGCTCATAGCGGCCTCCCTGGATTCATGGTGTGGATTGCAAAGGACACTCTCCGCCAACAAGTGGCAAAGCAGACCGCTATACGGCGAGACCTGATGGAAATGTCGCTACTTCAGTATACCAGAAAATACGGACATCAGTACGATAAAATTTTGAGGAGAGTGGACAAAATCCCCATACGCATCACCTTCCGAAAACCGGAAACAGATACCCCATTGATGGAAATTCCTATTGTGGGTCAAGTAGCCAATGATAATCCTGTCGGCAATCCAGAATGTAATCAACGAAAACTATATTGTCCTTGATCTGATAGAGAATCAAAAACCAGTTTTCAACGAAGAGTTCATGGTACTTATTAAACGGCAGGAAGTCCTCGTTGATGAATGGAAATTTCTCTGGCATTGTTTCGAGCGAGCGTATCTCAGATAGTAATCTTGTTCGAAGCTTCCGTGCAGCGGAAAGATCAAC
>Ga0123357_10000426_pt1 | contig 40343 bp, 27 predicted proteins | sample TergutEmb28metaG_FD_89873 | JGI IMG/M metagenome (GOLD analysis project Ga0123357, IMG submission 89873) | Embiratermes neotenicus P4 segment gut microbial communities from Petit-Saut dam, French Guiana - Emb289 P4 | ecosystem: Host-associated > Arthropoda: Insects > Digestive system > Gut ...
GGTATTGAATATTTTAAACATGGTATATACTCTCCGTTTTTTCCTCTTCAAAATGCAGTTTGTTTCATAAATCTAACATATTTGGTTCCTGTATTATTCACATTTTATATAGAGGTGTGCTAAAATTAAAAAAAAAAAAATAATTCTGGCACCAAAAGGTTAATCATGTTTAAAATTTTATATTTTTTGTACTGTGCATTGTAATACAATTATGTAATGTAAACCAACAATATGCACACTTTTCAAATTAATGTTTTAATTCAGTTCTTGGTGTCTTCTACATGTTTTGAACATCGTGTGTTCCATCATCAGGAAGACCATTTGTACATGCAGTTTTGTATGGTATGTTTATCATGTTTTTATGTAAGCAGTCTAACAGGTGGAAGGATGTACAAATGGTATTCCTGATGATGAATACACGATGTTCAAAACATGTATAAGACATCAAGAACTGAAAACATTATTTTTAAAACTGCACATTCTGTTGGTTTACATTACATAACACGTTTAAAACATTTCCACCTAACGAGATTCCCCACTTGATGCAAATGTTTTATGTGAAGAAGAAAATGCTGATGCTAAGTGAAAATCTCTGAGCTTAATGAGTGAAAGTAACAAACTTTCTTCTATGGAATTTTTCTGTGACAGATCTTTGAAACTTAGTGGTCATGTTTCTATGGTTCCTCTTAGGGTATGCCAAGCACTGCTGTAAGAAATGCAGTTGTTTTGACCTCACAATTATGCTAATAATACCGTGTGAATATTACAGTGCTGCTGCTTAGTGATATATAGCTGTGAAGAATAGCATGACAAGGTGCAGAGATGTGGAATGAAGTGAAAACTATGTTCAATGTAGCAAGGAATACGAAACTGATGGCAATCTTCTCCCATGTTCCAAGCAGAAAGTGAATAGCTGTGCCAGAAGGTTGATGGCAAACATGTACGAGGAGAGCACAAGCAGTCTACAAACCCATGTCAACATCTGTCTAGTGCTTGGAAACAGACATGGCACTTTCTCGGCTCTATCTCTGATGTTACAGAGTTTGTAACAAGAAACCTGTTCAAGCTGGAAAATTACAAGTACCATCTATTTGCTGGGGAGAAAACAAAGCGTGAAACATACTAACCTTCACATGTTTCTTGAGACATAACAGACCATGATCATAGCATGTGAACTGTATCATGATATACACATCGTAGAAATGTCACTTAATGAAAGATTAACCTTTTGATGCCTAATGACAACTATAGTGGTCGTACCGCACTGCTAACCTCTAAGTGCTGCACTTTATATATTTATTCAACAAATATAGGTACTGAATATCTTAAACACGGTATATACTCTCCGTTTTTTTCCCTCTTCAAAATGCAGTTTGTTTCATAATTCTGACGTATTTGGTTTCTGTATTATTCACATTTTATATATAGTGTGTGCTAAAATTTAAAAAAATAATTCCGGCACCAAAAGGTTAATAACAGAAACAACAAGAAGCACAATATCAAAGAAAGATTAATAATTTTTTGTATACATAATTTCAGTGATGTGTAATTAGTGAAGTGTGACAGTAAACCCAAAGCAGAAATGAATTGTGAAATTTGTGGTTTATTTAAACGAGGGAGAGTTAACTGAAAACCTTAAGAGTGTGATAAAAATTCGAAACACAGCTCAGTTGTCTTGTTTCAGCAATGATACTAAGGGTTTGAAGAGTGGCCAACAGGTGGCAGTATGATACTACATAGAAAAATGAAGTCATTTTGTACCTTTTGTGTTCAATAAATTACGAGGTAAAACATATTTAAGGGTTTCATGTGACTCACCCTTGTAAATTTGTGAGATTTTTGTTAATGAATAAATACCACATATTTACAAAAGAATGCATTCATAATTCAATACAATTATGAATATGTTCCACAGAATACATGTTATATCAGTGCATTTCCATCTTGCAGAGGGCTAGAAACAAGCAGACTGTACAGGCAGAAAAGACACAGTGTTCTTACTGAATCCCTTATAAGACATGATGTTTTCTGGTTTAAGATGTTAACACTGTTTGGACCCTTTGTGACCTTCTTACAGGGGGAAACACAGTATTTCCATGCACCAGAACCACAACAGATGTAAAGGCATCAATAAAAGATCTAACCTGAAAGCTCTGGCATAATAAACAGTAAAGGGGAGGGGGGACAACGTAGTATAAATGTAGTTCTAAGGTTTCACAGATATAGACTGTATAATCTGAACAGGCGTACCTTTCACAAGAACAAGTATGTAATCTTCATCTAACACACAGTACTCTATATTATCTATCTGGATTATTCATTTTACATATAACACAATTCCACTGGTAACGCAACAAGTGGGGTGGCAGGGGATATGCATTCAAAATTAAAGCTCTGCAAGAATTCAATGACAATCGGCATACCCTTTGTAGTCACAACTTATGAGGATGGGAAGTGGAAAAGTACCACTTAGCAGATGCAGTATATACATCAGTACACTATGTGCGTGTAATAGAGGTTAGTATTGTATCACTTTATGACCATGTTTGGAGTGCTGGCAACTCTGTTCATTTACTTCAGTCATGACTGTACCCCAACCGGTGGTCATGGAAGGTGAACGCTAATAACATGGGTCAAGGGGGAAAGGGCAGCACATGTGAATGTGACAGCAGCTGACTGAATGGTGAGGATATGTAGCGGCAGGAAACAAAGAAGTTACACTACGTTTATAAAATACAAGAATAATAATCTGACAGTTTATGAAGTAGTTCTTATTAAACCTTTGGTGCTGAAGGACAACTGTAGTCATCATGCTAGGGAATGCTGAGAAAGCCCAATGACCACTACTGTCATTGGGCATTTGATGGCAAAATCCTAGTCTTTTGCAGGCACTGGGCACTGACTTCTGGCACCAAACAGTAATGCCTAAACCTCTACTCTCCAAGACTTACAAGATCATTTCTCAAAAGCTAACAGAACAAATAATAATATGCTATAAAAATTGAGTGACAGTAGGATTACAATACATATTCACTACACAGTAAAAGAAACAGGCATACCAGTACTCATCTTCTGGGTAGCTGCCGCCGCTGCAGCCAATGCTTGGATTCCAGACATCTGTCCAGGGGTCTGGGCTTGAGTTTGTGGCTGGGACTGAATCTGTGCCTGGGTCTGAAGCTGCACCTGCCCCTGAGTTGTAGTCTGGGGTGATGTGACACGAATAGGTGATGTTATTGATGTCTGCAGTTGTGCCTGTGACAGAGTGGCTGTTGTGTGCACTGGGGAAAGTATAGTGGGTGTTATAGATGCAGTCACCAAAGCGCTAGCAACAGTACCACCTATGGTATTTGTTACAGTTCCTGGAGTCAAGATGCGTAACCCAGTGGGCGTAGATAATGGTGCTCTAACCCGAACCAAATTGCTTGCACCTGAAAGGGAGATGATGTTTATATGAAATCAAAGGCAACACACTATGGAGATGGATAAACAATAATGGTCAGGAAGAAAAAAGAATTTACGTTGATATTCCCCTGTAACAAAAATATGATACAAAAATTAGGCAGTTCAGAAAGAAAAGAACACACAAGAGGCATAAGTAAAGGAGTAGTAACTCATTAACATGGATAAAATGACATACGTTATCTTCTACCAATACTCTGCCTGACCATCATGTTGGCTCCAATAAACAAGAAAATACTACATCTCTCCTTATTTGTCTTATTCACCCCCTTGCCTTCTATGAATGGGACAGTATACAAAATGCATTTTTCAGAGGTCTTTAAAAGGTTGTGAAGGTACATGTATTATTTTTAATTCACTGGTGTTATTACAGCGACCATCACAACAACGCTTCACGGCCACAGACAGAGTTCACCTCCCACACTGTACAGTTGTTATGATGGAAATGCTAAGTTTCCAGCTGTAAGTTGTGAGTTACCACCACAGAGACGGATGTAGATCATAATTCTGCTGTGGCACAGTTCTCCTGTGAATTTTAACCTGTTACTCATTTTTCACAAGTTGGTCATATCTTTTAAGAATTAATGAACAAGAAAGAGTCTCATATATAAAATGGGAGAACAATGTTAACCAGAAGCCCGCTTACACACAAACCACATATAAACTGCACATTTATACACACAAACTGATCCAATGAACCATAAAATGGCAAGCAAATAAAGTTATGAAAGTCAATTTTGTGTAACGTAACTCACCTCTATATGGAGAAGCAACAGGTGCAATGACAGGCATGGTGGAAGTAACAGGAGTTGCTGTACGTGGAGGAGTTGACATCACTGTTGACAATGTCTTTGGCAAGCTTGTGGATGACAGAGTTGTTAATGAAGAAACGGGTGTGCTGCTAGCACCCAAAGTTGCAGTTGCTGTGTGTGGGGAACCTAATGTCAGAACTGGTGTCAGCACTGTTGAAGTAGAGGCTCCTGTTGAGCTAGTACTTGTTAAGGGTTGTAGATTGTTGGTTGAATTTAAACTTGCAATGGTTGTGGTAGGTACACTTGAAGATACAGTATATGGAGTAGATGTACTAGTTTTTGTTGCAGAAGATGATGATGAGGTGGTTATTGCTGGGGATCCTGCAGGTGTAGGTAGTGAAACTCCTGGCAAGGTGGTCATGGCTGTACTTGGAGGCATATCATATTTTTGAACTTGAAGCAGGTAAGATTCGGCAGTAGGTGAGCCACCCCAGCAGACCTCCAAGGAGTTGGTTGAGGCTCGTACTAATTGGACACGTCCAGGTGTTGGTGGTTTTTCAACTTCCAAGAACCACAAGTCTTTGCAACATACCTGAAATATAACATTTTAAAGGAATGTGAAATGAACACTGCCAGCAATGTTGACCTAACTGCAAAAACTAACTACAAGATAATGGCATAACCTACACCTGTTAATTAACATATCCACTACACCATTACAGAAAAATATTTTTATACCATATCAACTATATATACCTATTTTACACTTGCTTCTAAAATTTATTAAAGTTAGAATAATCAACATACTAGTAGTATACTATGTACACAATGACGATATATATACCAAGCTTATTTTTTTACATCATGCATTTTTATCCTCTTTCACTCTGTTTAGAACATGGCTCTTAAGCTACTACTCAACCATCAACCTGCTGATTTTAGTACAGAAATAAGAATAAATCATATTTATGAGCTGTTATAATTCTCCAAACAACTCTCTAACCACCACATTATCACAGTTCTTTTAATTCTTATGACTACTTACTCTTGACATCCACAAAACTGTCAAAATGGCTAGTGATGTACTACACAAGTCTATATAAATAAGGCACAATTTAGCTCTGTCTACATTCAATAAAACATATCTTGGAATGTATAAGTTTTGAAGCTTTTGTGGCAACAGAACTCAATGAAATTTACTCAGGCAGACATTAATGTCAATATATGAAGTTTTTCCAATGTTTTGGGAACTAACCCCATCCCCATTTTCAGGGTGTGCTGGTGGTATGGTAGCACCAAAACTGATGACTAGGTGTCCAACGACCTTTTGACTCCTCCCACTAACCAGAGGGGTCGCATTCCATCCTGTGACCAGCAGAACAGAGATACACAAAGCTCAAAGTTGGACAATTAGTCATCAGTTTTGGTGCTACCAAACCACCAGCACACCTTGAAGATGGGGACGGAGTTAGTTCCTGAAATGTCTGCAAACCTTCAATCCATTGATTAGGATGTCTGCCTGAGAAAATTTCACTGAAACCTGGAATGTAGCTGTGAAGCAAAATTTCTGCAAGGAACTCACAGCTGTCCTCAGGCACATGATCCACTGGCAGTCTCTTACATGTTCAGTGCCATGACACACATTAATTGCTGAAAGCACATGCAACTGATTTTACTTTTCAGTGTTTGGACCAGATGTGGCTTGTTGATAAGGGCTGCAGCTCTCCCAGAAATGTTCAGAAAAATTAAACTAAATATCTGAATAAAAGGTTCTGTTAGAAGACATGTTCAGTCTTTAAAAGAACATAAATAATATCAGTCTATATTCTAATACTCATGATGAGAATCTACATGCTGCAGAGACCAGAAAAGCAATTGGGTTGTGCCCTACCCAGATGATGCATGCTGGATCAGCTCAGCTACAAGTAGTCGGAGAGACAGTGAGCTAGGTCCCAGGCCGGGATGCAGGCAGTGCAGCCCAGAGAGAGTTTCCAGGAGGACTTCATGTATCTGATTTACCTGTTCTAATGTTTCGAACACTGGCATTCAAAAACCATTTTTACCTAGTTGTTTTCAAAGCCATATCTGTCAACGTGAAGTATTTAGACAGCATAAATCCGATACAATTAACTCTCATCGAGAAGACTGAGATTAAGAATTTAGGCTGTGTAACACCCGATTTAGTTATTTCTCAGTCATCAAGCAGAAAACAGACTTCTGTGAGACAATATAACCCTGCTAAATATACTAAACATAAGTGACTGAATGGCTGTGCTGAAATGCTCTGTTAGGTCCTTCTCATTAATCATATAACAATCCAAGCCTCAGCCCAATCACAAGAAGTTCCGTGAACCACCACTGGTCCTGACTGTAACACACACATGTAAACTTAACAGTTTTAGTTCCAATGTTACAACGTAAAAAAAAAAAGTATGAAACCCCAAACACAGGTCAGTCCTATCAATACACCATAGTTATATACCTTCTTCCACGTTCAGTCCACAAATTGGTGTGACATACATGCAGCCATCTCAGTGCCAAATACAGTAACAGCTCTTTTCATCATATCTCTTGGAATTATTTTCCTACACGTAGCATTCATCTTTTCTGGTCCCCCTAAATTACTCACATAAACAATGTGAAGTTCTATCTGATGCATCAGTCCTCAAAGTAACATTTTACCATGCATATTGTTCAGATTTCATGGCCCTGACCCACAATATTCCTAGAAAGATCATTTCTGATAAAAAAAATAAAACACCAACAAGACATTTAACAGTTATGTGATTCAGTGATTCTATTCCTATTATTATTCACCACTATTTCTGCCATGGGAAAGAAATGCCAAAGACATGTCAACAGTTCTACTGTGTGTAGTGATGGCAGCACGCAACAAATGCCAATTGTAGCTGGAAAATCATTGAACACATATTGTCTTAATAACAAAAGGGGGGGGGGAACTGTGAAATTCTACACCAATAAAAAGTGCAATAATGACAATAACCATTTTCATGGAGTTGCTAACAGCATTAGATGCCTCCATAAAAGTGCAGGTTAGAAACATTCAGTTGTTTGTGGACAACTGTGCTACTCATATGCAAGACACGTAATTTCCCAAGAGCATAAAACCATATTACAAACACATGATTTGGGAATCATAAAATGCTCTAAGGAGTTTTAGAGGAACACTAGAGTATAAACAGCTGTGTGCTCAATGGACTTAGTGAAAAGACTGAAAATCAGTGCTTTGTGAGCCATTCATTTCATGGGAGTGGCCTTGCAACAAGCCATGCAGACAATATTTATAAACTGTTTTCGGCATTGCCACTGTGGATGTGAACATAACACAAAAGGCAACTCGGACTGTGGTACTGACAAACAAGAATCGATTCAGCTAGGTGCTGAAAAGGATGTTGATGTCACTTCTTAAATATTGGTAGAAAAAGAGTTTGCCAAATGTGGTGTTCTTGGTGTCCATGGGTTCTGTGATGACTAAGAGGGTGGTGGGAGCAGTGTAGGACAGGAAGGAAGAGAAAAATGTGAGCCTGAACCACATATGAGCTTTACCAAACTGAATGATGCTTAACTGAATGTAGCTTGCATTTCCTGGGATCGACCTGCTCTTATTTTCATGAACACAATTTTGATTTGTTTGTGTCATTCCCAATAATATTAACTTTGTCATTCTTTAAAAGGGTTTATTACATTACAAACATATACTTCAATGTAAAAGCACTTACTTCTGAACCACCTTTCTTACACGCAAATAATAAAATGTATGTTTTTTTTTTTTATAGATATGGCCTCCATATATGGAAGGTAGCTGTGAATATACTGAATATGCAGAGACAGGCCATTGGCAAGGGGCGGACTCCAGCTTGGGGGCTGGCAGCAGGGCAAACAACTAATCATTTTAAAAACTTAACATGTTATACAATATCTGACAAGACTTCAGACTTGGAGAGATCCTTTACAAAAACCTAAGCAATGGAAAATGTACAAGAGATCTGAAACTTGGAATGTGAGAAGCTGTACAGGCCAGGGTCATATGTATTCATCTCTTTAACAAAAGGAATAGTATACCTGATTGTTCCATGCTTTGCGGTATCCATCTCGACCAGACCACACATACAACCTAGTGTGTATTCCAACTGAACAATGACCAGCTCGAGCTCTGGGAGTATTTTCTTCAAATGTGTCTATACTCAACTGCTCCCACGTTAATGTTTCTGTAATAGTTGTTACAGAAAATATACATGTAGCGGTTACAGCAAATTGTGCCACTGGTGTGATATACATAAAGTGTATGTTACCAGCAGTGGCACAGTGTGATTAATATGTACTCATATATTACAATATGCTGTTTGTTTATGGCTCTGCATACAGACTACAATACATTTATAATGGTAACCCTCTGGCACCGAAAGATCACTATATTTGGCGTAAAGTGTGATGCAGAGAAAACATAATGTTATGTGAAGTAGTTGGCCAATAACATGAAAAGTAATGGGTTGACATTTAAATCCTGGGTCTTTTGAAGAGTACACTGGTTATTTAATTCAGGCACAAAAGGGTACAACTTGTCCTTACATCGTAGTGCTGTTAACAAAAAAGTGATAGCTCTCAAACAGAAAACCAGAACTACAAATGTTATGTTAACAATTTAATAATTCAACTATGTTTCTTTCCCTCAAATGTGTGCACTTCCAACATGGAATGTATTCCTTATTGGAAGCATGCAGTATTCACATCTGTACATTAGAGCTTTTCCCACATCCTCAGCAAACAATGATGTAACAGATACATAGATCATCAATTTTCAAACTAAAAAATCCCCACTTCCGTAATGTACAATTGAAATGTTTGTACTTTACAAACTTTATTAATATTTATGTTCTTTCCAACACTTAATTTTCAGCCAAATATCCTAAAATGTAAAGAATCTGATGCAGTACTGTGAACACGTTCATAATTTCACATAGAACAAACATCATCCAAAGGATCTAATCTCCAAAGAACATGCCGTACCTAACAGTATTATTGCACATAATTGTAGTAACACTAACTATGAAATATGTTAATGTTTCCAGTAATGTAACTACAAAATATGTCTTGGTTAAGGATACCGACCAATTATACCTACTACATATCCAAAACGTCTTTCTGATAATGTAACACACATTCATGACATTTAACGCAGCAATTCCCTGTACTTATGCCCACTCACTGTCTTTGTTATTTGTTTTGTTTCAAACACAGAATTAAAAATTCATGAGAGCAATACAAAACTGGCATTGCAGCCAACTTGGGTCCACCTGCAGCTTTACAAGTAGAAAAAATCTCCCTTCTCTCCCAAAAAAATGGAAGTGAAGGTGGCTAGAGAGTACTGAAAAATACACATTAACTCAGATTTTGCCTGACATGAGTTAGGAAATCCACCAGTTTCTAGTACAGCACCCTGTGTATTTGGCGTAACAGTTCTGTCCAAAATGCACACCATCCTCTTCCATGCAGCAGAACTCTTTCATCCCTTATCATGGTCAGTTAAAGAAATGGATATCCCTGTTACTTACACATCGATTTTTCAATGTAAGCAGTTGATAAACAACAACTGAAATATGGAATATTTATGTTTCTGGACAATCGTTTATAATTTCTACCTTCAACAGGACACAACACATTTTTATTTTATACTGACCAAGATTAAGACATGCAAGTGTGTTTGTGCACTTCCATTCCTTTTCATGTGTTGCCACTTTAACGTCATCCATGAAGAGAGGCACCCAGCCACCAAATACAAACATTCGATAGCCAATTAGAGTTGCACTATGAAGTGATCTAGGCAATGGAGGGGAACCATTCACAGCAGGCTTGCTCCAAGACATTGTATCTGAAAATTAACAGGAAACAGCTTCTTCAGAACTTAAACATGGACATTGTGAAGTTTGTTAAATCATTGTTGAAATAAACACGAAGGCCATGTTTAATTTTTACTTAAAAGCTAAACACTCAGAAATGTTTAAATAACTCTGCAAATACACTCTGGGCCTCAAGTGACTACCTTCCATGCCCTGTGGACTTGTCTTGTACATTCAGTGACCTAAGCACTACTTAAGGCCGTACCTGAAACACATTCAACACAGCGTGATGTGTCAGGTACATACTTTCATGCACACTACTTTTACTTTGTTTTTCTTCCTGCTTGTTATTTAGAGTGGCCAGATGTGCACTGCCATGAATTAAGAGTTTCACTCTTGTTATGTTCACATCAACTTGTGCCCCTTACTCCGATCACTCTGACACACTACTATATAGAAAAACAGACATTTGCAGACACTCACCGCAGTCAAGGAGCCAGAGGTCTCCCAATCGACAGCCACTCATACCACCATATATTACCAACTGAGATTTTCCTGTTTCTTTGTCAGTGTATGCCACACCGGTGTGTGATTCTCTTGGTGGAGGTGATGTACCATACGTCTGAGGTAACTCCCACGCAGTTGAATTGTTACCCCGTAATTCCAGCGTGTACAGATCATTCAAGTACCTAAAACAATTACTGACATTATAACAAGGAGCCTTACGAACTGTACTACTCACCAAATATTTAGTTGATCAAATCAAGAATGAGATGGCCTGGGCATGTAGCATGTATGGTGGAGATGAGAGGTGTGTACAGGGTTTTAGTGGGCAAACCTAAGAAAAAGAGACCACTTGGAAGACCGATGAATAGATGGGAGAATAATATTAAACTGTCTCTTCAAGAAGTGGGATGGGGAGGCAGAGACTGACTTGGCTCAGGATGGGGATGGGTGGTGAGTTGTGAATGTGATAATGAACCTACGGGTTCCATATAACGTATAGAATTTTTTGACTAGCTGAGGACCTGTTAGCTTCTCAAGCAGGTCTCTGCTCCATGGAGTTATTTATTTATTTAGTAAATGCAGTAAGTTTCACAGTAATGAAAGACAGAAGAAATGTTACTATGGTATATAAACATCACACTATAAATCAGTTTTTGTATGGTAATTTGCAACAGGACTAAGAACAATAAATGTGAGATGCTTTACCCTAACATCATGTTAGACATATAAGGGTACTGTTTTTGAGTGCAAGCTCTTACAAATATTATTTTCATATTAATCAATTACCATCCAATAGAATAAGGTAGTGTCACGTAATCTTCTAAAGCACACAGTTCATCTAAACAATTACAAATTTAGTTCCAGCTGTGTCTCCACAGCAGAGACCAACAGGTGAACACTGTTCAGAGAAATATTCATTAGTGATTATAAGAATCATACGCAGCATATAAATACACCTTGTGGGTAAAGTTCATTTGATTTAATGTACCAGCATGTGCTACATAGTTACCACTGTGCTTTAAATGACATGTTTCATAACCACCCATGTGGATTAGATATACCAGTGTCAGCTAGAACAGAAACTAGTATCAACATACCAGCAAATCACACTGCAAATCCAAATGGGCAATTACTTAGTTGCCTAAGGTTGTAGCACTACAGAGCATTAACCATGCAAAACCATTACGAAAACAAAAAAAATCAAAGAAACACAGGCAAAAAAAGACATTCCAGTAATGCATCAACCAAGCAGCATCAAGGTTACATCTAGATCTACCACACAATTTTACAAAACAGAGTACAAAATATGATCTCTGAACCGGACATTGTAAAGCACTGTAGTTACAAACTTCTTACTCAGCATGTAAAACTGACAAATGCATATTTCCATTTTTTGCCTCAGGTGCATGCTGTTTCATTTCTTTCTGAATCAAACAACCACCAGCCAGTGAACAAATTTTGAATTCTGAAAACATTCTCTGTTACAGAAGTGAGAGCGAAAATAGCATGCTTTCGGCATAAACATTAGATTTCACTGCAGTACACTTATAAGCAGGTCCATGAAGGTCTTGTGAGAGAAGTTTTTGTTTTGGTTTTGTGAAGCACTGTGTAGTGGTGTAGTTGATCCACTACCAACCCATTTTACACACGAGATTCTTAAATGGTAACAACAGTACACAATGCATACTAGTTGGCAGATAATCCCAGGCATATGCAAGGTGCCATTACTAAGTCAATCCTGTGGATACATTGGCTCAAAGATAAGTCTGATGGTGATAAAATCCCGTTCACTTTCCATCCTTTTTTGAGGATCGCTCAGTGTTTGGTTGCTACCGGAAAAGGGAGAGAGCTAGTAGGACGAGTTTCATTTTCATTTGGGGGTCTGAAAACTTCATTCTGTTGAGGTGTTCTGTTATGAGCCGACTTGGGAGACAACAGCCTTCTCTCTCTTCCCCTCTCATTGTGGCCGACAGGCAGTCCAGGTATGTATTTGTGTTAGTATGTTTTTCTTTTGGGGACTTTGGTTTATTTTCTACTCTTTAATCACTTTTGCATACACGGCTGTCTATCAAAAGATTGCTGTAGGTACATCCAAGATGGGGGATGGTCAGGCTGTCTGCTCCCTGAATCTAGTTTTTTCCTCTCTCTTTGGTTGTAAACTCATACTGACTGATAGTGCAATTGTACGTTATTTTGGAGATATTTCATAAATGTATACTGCTAACGAATGTAGTAGTAGTAATGCTGTTGTTACAAAACCAGCTTGCTGTGGATGTGTCTCTTTTTGTTTTTTCTCTCTCTCTTGAAACTGTATCCTTATTATATGGTATTAATATATATATATATATATATATATATATCAATGTACAACGCTGTGTCGATTCTGGACTGTCAGTAACCATCCCCATGGGAACCGAAAGGGCAGGGCTCAGTGGCCCTAACGTTCGATGGCCAACTTATGAGTGCAGGCCTTCGGATTCCTATTATGTGCCTGTGCAAGGCTCATTACATGAAATTAATGTTGAGTATGGTTGCTGTCAGTGTGACACAAATAAGAGCTGTCATCTTTGTATCAGATACAATAAATTCAGAAAGCTGCAAAGGACAAATTTTCGTAACTTATGTAGAAAATTTAAGTAACTAAGAAACAAAAATGCGTTGTTCCAGTAAGACAGTGCTACTACCCACATGGTACATAATTCCATGGTCACTATATGTAAAATTTTGGAAGTCTCCCTTTGTGGCATGCTCATTAATCCGATCTGATGACATGTGACTATTTTCTGTTAGGATATTTAAAAAAAAATTATTAAAACAATACACACACACACAAACAGCAGCAACAATGATGGCAATGACAAACACAATCTTATAGAAACTGTCTGGAGTGCAGTACCATAAATTTCTGCACAAGAATTTCCAAAATGTTTTAATATTATGTTCACCACATATCACACATGTCTGAAAGTTGTAAGGTGACAGTTCCAACATCGGCTTCATGATGTGAGAAGTTACATAATGCAGAATGCTAATGTAGATTTTATGAACAGGTCCTGCATTATGTGGTACACCCTGTATAATACGTGAAGTCATCATGAAATCATGTTTCTTATGCGAATAATATACAAAACTGCTCACAATAAAGAAAGGGAAATGATTTACCTGGGAATGTTATTTTTAGGATCTTCACTGTCATTTGCCAAACCACCAAACAAATAAACCCGATTTCCTATTAACGTAAAACTATGACCAAGGCGAGGACATGGTGGTGAGCCATGTTTGGGAGGCCGAGGTTTCAGCCTTTTCCACTCCCAACGGCTTGCCTGTGAAAAAATGTAACAATGAGTTAAATTACCTCTTCATACTAGAGTATGATGCCACCACACAAAACTGGCAAGCAGTTCGAATTCACCAATTACTCTGTTATAAAAGCAACTGCTCTCGTGGATGTGGATTATGTTTCGAAGATTACTATCTTCTGAAACATAATGCAGGGTCATACAAAAGACATCGTTATTGAGGAAAATTCTACCTCCATATGTGGGGGCTTCTACCTTGAAGATGGAAGTAGCAGGTAGCTTTACAGTGTCACGTTCTATAAGACAGTAAGCTCAAACAGTCACAGCAAAGAAAATCTCAGATTTCATGTGTATTGTGCTCACTTACCTAAGCATAAATTTCTGCTGTATTGTAAAATCTGTATATTCTTACCATGTTTAAAAAAAAAACTTTGGAAACACTTTCCAGAGAACAAATGAGGAATACTGATGCAATTTATGAACAGTACCTGGACAAATTGGCTTTGAAAAATCACATTAACTTACCTGCAATTCATAAAGCTCATTTGAATATTTGCCATATTCCACCATTCCACCAAACACAAGGATTCTGGTACCATCAACCACAAATCCATATGCTGCACATCCTGGAGGAATGTCTCCTTTTGTTGCGGGAACAAACCACTGATTTGTTGCTGTTACAATAAAACAGACAAAGAGGAAAATTACTGCATGCTAAATTCAGAAACTAAACAAAATTTCTCTTAATGCCATGGGACTGACTGTTCACAATTGTTAAAGGTCGGGTATATTAGCAATATTAAAATGAGAACTCAATAAAGAGAAATATGGTGTCACTGCAAGATCCAGCAGCACACCTCCTAGATATTCAAGGCGAGAACTTTTCAATATTTTGCAGGTATGAGACACATGAAATAATGGCTCTGTAGATATCTTCCTTCCTTTCAGACAATACAGCCTAAAACATACTTCAAGAACTGCAGAATTTTGCAGCTTGATTTCAATTGATGTTGTACATACAGCACAGTCATGCCATTTGCAAGGGATATGCTCCTGAAAAACCCCAAAAACTGTAAAACTGTGATGTGCTAGGTAAGAACTTTTGGGAAGTTACAGTTTGTGGACATAAACACACACAAAATATGTGTAGAATAATGACTGATAAAAATGAAAAAGTTTGTGTGTTGGTATTTATTGGATTGGATAGGTTCCATCCCCAAATATTAATAAAAATAAAAAAGGGTGACACAATCCTTTGGGACTTTCAAACATGTCTTTTCACTCTCAAATATGAATGTATGCATTGGCATTTTCTTCCAAAACTGTCCTGTCTCACCACTTTCCCTAAAATGCACTGGGTACACAACACCAACCACATGACGAGTAGACACTGATTCTGTTATCATCTTCACATTGCACAGGTTCATCTGCTTCTTAGCATTTTCAAACCAACCTTTACTGGCACAAAAACTGCCCCTCTCCTTGCCATACCACCACTCACTGACAACCCTTTATGTGCTTCATCTTCTAGCCATACACACATGGCCATTTCCATATTTTTCAAGGATGGGGTCACAACATCTGAAGAGAGAAATTTTAACACTTGCTCAAGCATTGGATTGACTTCATTTTTTACATGTGAAACAAATCATCAATTTGTTGGCACCACACTGGTGCCTTACTGGATCAATTCTTATTCCCCTGTCCAACTTATCCAGCTGAGACATCACTTTTCTTTTACTTTTATCCTTAGGCTCTTCATCAGCACTTACATCATCAACCTTTTCAGACAGAATTAGACCAAAAGGGTAGCACAACTACAGACACATCACAGCACGTAGCTGATTAGTAGTTGTTCATTTCTACTCAAAGTGATATGTGTGGAGATTCCAGGAATGTAATTGCCACATCTCATACATTTTGTGATCTGGTACCTGAACTGTTGTTGCTTCAATGGTGGGCTAAGTGTAGCTTCCCTTTATTTGATACAGCAGACCTGTCTTGTTCATGGGTTTACACATCACAGTATGGTTACCTCACTTATTCATGGCCACACTTGAGTAGTAATGTGCAGTAGGCTGCACTTAAACATGTGTCTCACCCAAGAGCTACCTGGACACCCTATGACATCACAGAATTTTCTTTGACTCTATTAACAGTTTTTAAAAAAATGTTAATAGAGTCAAAGAACATTCTGTGATGTCACACGATGTCCAAGGTGCTGTTGCGTGAGGCACATGGTTAAGTGCAGCCTACTGCATATTACCGTTTTTAAAAACTGTAAACAGAGCCAAAGAACATTATGTGATGTCACAGGATGCCCAGGTAGCTATTGGCTGGAATAGTTAAGTGCAGCCTACTGCATATTACTACAGAGGTGTGGCCATGAATAAGTGGGGTAACTATACTGTGATGCTGTTGGGTTACCACAGTAATTCTTCTGTCAGTAAGTGAAACTGTGATGTGTAAACCCATGAACAAGACAGGTCTGCTGTATCAAATAAAGGGAAGTTACACCTAGCCCACCATTAAAGCAACAACAGTTCAGTTACCAGATCACAAAATGTATGAGATGAGACAATTACATTCCTGGAATCCTCACACAGATATCACTTTGAGTAGCAAATGAGCAACTACTAAGCAGCTACGTGTTGTGATGTGTCTTGTATTGCTGAAACAAATAAGGGAGTGGATGCAAAGCAGTTCAGTTCAGACAAGCATGCAATTCTGTTCTCATGGAAGAATGAATGATTGACGGCTGGAGCAATGCATCAGTACCAAGTTCCAGCAAGGTCCGGCAAAATGTTAACAAAGGATTATGGGACTGATATTATGAAACTGGGTGTCTTAAGTGTGGCAAGAAAGCCCAAGTGAAGATGACGCTCATTCCTTTATCACAAGTGCACTTCCGAGTTTTCTGAACAAGACTGAACAGTGAACCAGTATTGTCACCTGGAAATAATGAGGGTACCTAAGGATATTAACCAGGCACCTAAATTTGGTTTGATGCTTGGATCCTTTAATACAACAATGCCCTGCTCAAGACATGCTCACTGTTCAGAGTTCGTGGTCAAAAGATCAGTAGTGAAATTGGTACATCAACGATATTCACCAGATTTAACACCATGTGACTTTAGGCTGTTCCCAAAAACTGAAGACCACTTGGAAGTGCCAGAGATTTTCAGACAATGTCGACATTTAGGGACATGTGACAACCATTCTGAAGAGTGTTACAGAAGGCTTTCAGAAATGTTTTGAACAGTGGAAACAATGTCTCCCTAAGCGTGCTCCTGCATGACAAGACAACTTAAAAGGTGACAGTGACTATGATATCACTTTATCTGACAACTATTGTCAGTCACTTCATACAGGTCAGTTACGTTATACACATGATCATTTACCGGCTACATTCCCCACTATTTATCAAACAGTGTACGAGTCACCTTGCAGTTGATGTGACCATTTTGTATGATACACGCATGCAGTACAGCGACCACAAGAAGTGTCATGTAAATTCCACCAACAATTTACAAATATGTTAAAAGTGTTCAAACAACAGGTGCCATTCTATGATTGCAAGAGAACATGCAGATGACACTGAATGTACTGCATCCATATAAGACAAATGTGGTTCACAAAAATGTACAACACAAATCATGAAGCAAGACAACACGGAAAAAACTGGTACCTTCAAGGAATGCATACCGAGAAACAGAGCCCAACTCACAGAATTCAGTGGTTAAACTTGGTCACAAATAAGGGGATATGTGAATTCTCAGAATAATGGGTTTCCCAATTTAATCCTCTACAGACCGTAGAATGACGTCAAGGTTAATGTGTGGTGTGGTGTACTGTCAGTGCAGTGAAGTTTATTGGGCCCATTTTTTTCCTGAGAGCATAAATTCAGATAAATGAACACCCATTTTTAGTAACCTCCCTGATTATAGGCAAACCTATACCTTTTTTTCAATACAACCATACATCACCTAACACAAGAAACAATTCTACGCATTGTCCACTAACAGTTTTTGGTAACACAATAATAAGTAAGAGACTGTGGTCTTATCTGCCAGATCCAAACCTGCCCAATTTTTAATTGAGGGGAATGTTAAAGGATAAAGCATACTGCAATAATACTTGCACAGAAGACAATTCAAAAGAAAGCCATCAGAATATGGTATATTAAATTCCTCAAGCAACATTTCGACACTTAATACGTAACATGGTTTTTATGAGTGATGCGTGTCTGTGAGCTGCAGGAAATCACTTCCAGTGCCTTCTTTAAACATGGTGATGAAAACCTAATATTAACTAAAATGCAATGAACTAAAATGCATGGACCCCAACTCATGGTGAATGAGAACAGAAGCAATTGCTGCATTGCCCAGGTGGAACAATCCATAAAGACAGACAAGTGAGTTGTTAGATAATACCATATCCCTGTACTAGCATGTAATTAAATAAATACCACTTTTATGGAGGCATTCCACGAACTTCGAGTCAAACCTCATAATATGCTACTTACAAAGTTGATAAATATCTCTTTTGAAATGCAAAGAAATATATTTTCAATTATACTGGTGCCCATAAAAATTATACATTCATACACTTATAAGGTGGGTACATAAATTTTAGTGCATGGTTTATGAAAAACATATTACCTAGACAAAAAAAAAAGTTATAAAATAAACAGCATTTTGTGATAAATACCAGACTATATAGCATGGATGACAGATTGTTGGCGAATGACGAAATGGACTGGATTTGAAAGAAAGCAATAGTAGCCTTAACCTAATCAACATTCTATCCTCCCACTTAGCTGAATGGACTGGGAAAACCATTGGGATAGCGCATGACCTAGACTTTTCATCACAAATGCCATATGAACTGGCCAGTTACATAAAAGCATACAAAACTGTGTGAAACTATACATGGAGCCCACCATCACATTATTAAGGTTTGTTTTAAATTAAAATACTGTACCATCTACAACCTGAAGCAATGACTCCAATATGATTGGACAATATATCATAAGCGACATGAAACTGTGGTCCCTTGTGAAGCACTAACATTTCCCTGAAGTAATTCAGGGAGGGGGGGGGGGAAATTATATATCTACCAGGCCTCTGGTGCCTTCTTAAAATCCATTGTGTGATTACTCTGTACAGCAGCTTAAGAAGTGAGAATCTCACTAGCAAATGTGTTTAGTATCCTTACCAAATAACTCAAGGGGCAGAACTGTCTAAAGTGGATTCCACACCTGCTGCACGATGTTCAGTGTGCCATGCTTGTAATGCTGTCTGTCAATACTGGCACTCTGATGAACAAGTTATGAATTCTTATTTATTCCAAGCAGAAGTGGTAAAATGAGGTTGACGGTATTCCATCTCACCACAGAAAAAGCAAGCATAGCATAGAAATTGCTATAACAGTAATGCACACCACACTCTTTATCCATTGGCAGGATGCGCTTGACTATTCTGAGCCACCTTATATTACCATTCATGGTAAATGTCACACAGTGTTATTATTTGATAAGGTGTGACACGACATGTATGAAACAAGTATTACTAAAGTGTGATGTCATTTTTCTCCTGAACAATTTTAACATTCCTTCACCCTTACGAATGTGTTAGAATACTTTCCTTATGTGGTGGACACATCACTAACATCTTTCTTTTCTCTAGACAATAAGGAGATATTTTGGTCATGCCAAATGGAATCTAGGTGGGGCCAACAAGATGGTCTCAGCTTCATTTTCCAACTGACGATCATGCCACTGACCACATCCCTCACTTGGAAATTGTGGTGACTGAGCTGAGATACAATCATGTCTATTATGATAATAACAGACTTCTAAAATATGCCTCACAATGGAAATCACTGTACAGAGATGTCCATTTAACACCTCCCAGGGCAGCTCTATCATGTATGCTAAGCCTTCTGCTGCAAGCAATTAACCTTTTGACACTGAAAGTAGAATATGGTCCCCACAGAGTGTGATGTCAAGAAAATCAAACATCCAGTAAAGTTGATGGCCAAGAACATGCAAAGCAATGGGCATTCATTTCAATCAAAGGTCTTCTGCAGAGTACACTGGGCACTTAATGCTGTTTCCAAAGGGTTAATGTAAGAGACTAGTTCATGAGTGTGGTGATGTTCTATTTGTAGGTAATATCCCAACGTTTATCCTGTAGAGTGAAGAATAGTACAAAAACCTCACTCAAAAATTACAAGGCTAATTACTCAGTACTTTACTTTACTTCACTTTTCTGTTCGTTCTGTCTTATGACCAACATCTGTACCAACAACTAAAAGACCTTCCTCATTCAGTGTTCCTTTCTCTTATATTAAAGGTTTTGCCCAATAAATTATCATCAGCAGGCCAGAAATTGAAATATAATTCCTCCCAAATTTCTTGGGTACTGCATAGTGGTGTACTGTAATCAAAAACTAAAAAGCAACATTGACAAAGGATCTCCTTGCTTCAGCCCATTCTGAAAAAATTCAACATCTACACATAGGCATTTTAAGCAATGTTTGAACATGATTTAGTTAGACAATCTGATTTCCATGTATGAAATCCAGTACGTATGCTCTACAAAACTACTCTCCAGAGTCACAGGCTGTCTTGAAAGTCAGTAAATAGCCGTTATTTGATGTTGAAATCCATTGCACCCAACCATTCACGTCTGGTACGTTGTCAGTGGGACAATACTCTCTGGCTGGGTGCTGGCTTGAATTCTCATGCTTGTGTAAATAGGGGCGATGGGGTACCTAAATATAGTTATGATAACAGCTCTGGGTTTGCGTGGTCAATCTTCAGGGAATATGCTGAAGAAGAAAGCCTGCTGGACACTGGCACTTGGCTTCCCAGTCACAGTCTGTCAATGATGACACAATACACAAAGGAAACACTACAATAAATCTGGCTATTTACCTTTCACAAGAACAACAGTTTCATACTTACTGTCTGAATGCCAGTACTGTAAGAATTTTATTACTATATGGTTGTTCTTGTGTTTTAGAATCAGGATCTTCCACTACAGCCCTTAATATCTGCCTTGCATTGACTTCTGGCACAAAGTGAGAAACTGGGTGAATAGATGCACATCATTAATTCTGCTGTAATCATGTATGTCAACTAGCTCCCATGTGCATACACAGAAATATACTGGCAAGAACAAAGCAGTCTAAATTACAGTAGAGCAGAGTGCAATGCTTGCACACAGTTCAGATTTGCCTTTTATAGCAACTGTCACCAAGGGCTCATGGCTCTCAGAATTTTTAATAAAATTTTATAATTAGCTCTTCACTTATGTCACAGGAAAGCATATTCTTGGTGAAAGAAAAAACTTTTCCATGCTACTGACAAACTACCTTGCATTCAACATGTCCCAACACCACAGGAAGAGCTGCAACTGCTAATGGAAGGAAGTGTAATGGTCTCCCAACAAATTTTTCTAGATACGTTATGTTTTCCTTAAAGAAACCTGTCTACAAGAACCAAACATTCACTTTCCCTGCAACTTCACACTCAAAACAGTACAATTCCAGTTAGTTTTGACTAATAAGAGGAGATGTGAACAGACCAAATGCTGTACCTTCTTCTAACACACACAGACACACACACAAACACACAGGGTTTTTCACGAGTTGTAGACATAACTGTAGGAAATGATTTCCTACATCTTTGTGATCAAAAAAGTTCAAATAAACATGTGTCCAATTTTGAATGCTTATGGAGTTATGACCACTTGAAACTTACAATAAAAGGTACACATTCTTTAAAAGATATGGAATAAACATATTATCTGATAAATTTAATATCTAAATTTCACTTCATGAAAGGAACTGCCTTTAATTTATGCTGACCTGTGCTTACAGCAGGTTTTCGGAGATTTCATGCTCTGCCACAAATGCACCTTGCCATTCAAGCATAAATAGCGCACATGGAAGTGCAGAGATAAGCCTGAAAGGAGTTTGCATCACCTGCCAGCTGTTCAGGGTTGTGTAGTGTATATTGCCTCTCTATAAGCTGTAAGCATGGTTCACTGGAAAGCATTTGCCAAAACTCAAAAACATCCATACCATAGTAACCACTGAGAATAGGACCAATGTTGATAAGAAGTTTCTTGATCATAACAACCTAGGAAATCACTCCTTCAGTGACCTCCACAACTCATGAAACATCCTATGTGTCACCCTGTACACACACAGGACCAGTTGTCAAATTTCCAGTTTACATCTCCCCAGCTTGGGATGGCTGCAGTCATGGTTTTGTCCCAACAACAGTCACACCACAAGGGATCTCGTGTTATGCCACTAGCATGCGGCTGCTGATACACAACCCACTGTGCACCTGTTCAAACTCTGTGCCATTTGGCATCAAACATTGTTCATAATGCTGGCTGTAAATAGATGCAACCTACCAAGAATTCAACTGTTCACATTTTGCATCCATTGTCACCACTACCCATTAGAAATGAGTTACCTCACAGCAGAATTAATGAATACTTAAGTCTTCTGGAAATATGATAGTGTTGACTGTTGCTGATGTTTCAGAGAAGCTTGCTGCCTCCATCTACTCATAACAATTGTCAATGATGATTAGGATTAGCAGACCCTGAAGATGGAGGTAGCATGTCCATTTGAAATGTCATTAAGTCTCCAACACAGAAACCAGTTATCATGGTACACAACCAATACACACTTTCTGCCAAATTGTAAAGAGCTGCGATTAATGATCAGTTGCAACAGTGTGCAACATATTGAGCACCAGTTTGTCAAATTCAGTACTCAATTGTACCTATCCATGTTACCACAAGCAGTCACTGCATGAGACCCAAAAAGTATCTGATCATTTAAACACCGTGTTCAACTCTTCATCATCATATGCCACAGCACACAAGCATCTACTTATACCATATCCACCGCTGTCAGTGTCAGTTTCTACAGCACAGCTGCCAAGCATCATACAGGTAACATATTGTAGCAGCAGAACATGTAGCACCCCTGCTTCATACGTGGAAGGTCCCAGCTTAAAATTTCAGGCTGAAGATAAGCTACCCTGACATGTTTTCCTCAGCCACCCCAAATTAGTTCATGCCCACTTCTTTCCAGGTGTTCTACCTCATTCTTTGGCATTCATCTGGCCATTCAAAGCTAATACAGTCAAATTTACTGAATGTATTATTAAATTAACAAAAAGTTACAAACACATTGTGCCATCTTATACACACTGCTGTCAGCAACAGGTTGTCATGATATAAAAAGGTATGAGAAAATATGTCTAAATGCGTTGCGCCCTACACCCAACAGTCCCGTACATTACATACAAGTTTATTTCCAACTAATTCCACACTTGGTTCTACTGCTCCTACAGGATTTGGCTACAAACCGCAGCCATCTTCAGGGGGGTACAAGTGTTGACAGCTGTAAAACCTATTATGCAATCAGTTGGGAATAAATGTGTGTATAAGACAACTGCATGAAAAATGTACAATATTAAATTCAATGTACATACTTTGACATGGAATGCTATGACCTGAATATCATAGCTGGTATTTCACTGTAGCGGTCCTACAATTTCTACTGCAAAAACTGAACACAAAATGCATGTTTGCATATTACATAATTTGTTAATGTTAAAAGACATTTTGGATAACACTTCTGTGTAACAAAACACAATCACATCAGCTGAGGCTTCCACACAGAACTGAACTGCCACAGTAGTGGAAACTCACTAGACTATCACCGAACTTCATCAAGGTTACAGCTTGCAACATCTACACTTAATATTTTTATACTGTTCATTCCGTGCAATATGATATGCTTATGATTGGAAACCGTCAATCTGCACATACATACATATACACACACACACACAAACAAACTTAACTCCTATGCATTTCACTTGTTTAGGTGATGCGCTTTGAAGATGGTGGTTGACCGTCAAAACACAAAGGAGTGATGTTTGTATATTTCTTCTGTATATTTTATATATGCAAATTGTTGGTTTTTGACAAGATCCACACTCAACTTGATCAAGGTTACAATTCAAAACCTGTAACAGTTTTGGATTATACGCAGTTTATGATTTTTTTGCCACAAATGACTGCCAGAACATGATACTGAATTAGCTAACTTGTCTTGGAACACCTGTATGCTGGGTGTCTACCAAACTTCAGGTTAATAACTGGGATATCTTAAGTGGAAAATAATGTAATAACATAGGTCTGACTGGTAACTATTAAGGAGCAACTGGTAAAAATTGAAAAGACTTCAAAAATCCACGAGTAAAATCATTTTATTTGGTTATCTTGTCAGCTATACCAATAAACTGTATTAGTTACATGTGCTACAGTCATAGTCACGCCTGCTGAAGCATGGGCAAAATCCTGTTGTTGCCTCACATAGAAAGTGGAAGATACATTCTACAAACTATGATCCCATGAAACAATAATGAACAGAATTTAAAGAAACATTGTACAGACTAACAATACACAGGCACTGTTGGACTTAAAAACAAGTACATAAAAAATGAAAGAAGAAAAAAATGGATCTACAGTACACCTGAAGTATAGAATATCTACCATAACATTTACCACATACCATTAGGCTATGGCTGTATGGCAAAGGAAATGGCTTCACAAGCTGCATACTCAGCTGTATATATGTATGTTTTGCATGAGAATATGCCAATTCCTTTCAGTGCTCATGCTTCTTCTCTACACTCTCAAAAACCTGAGCATGAGATGCCTGCACCAGTGCTCACTTCCTCTCCTTATAAAGATGTACCAGGTGGCAGAACTGCAAACATCTATAAACGCCTTTATACATTTCGGGACAATGTATCAGTCCCATTCTGAAGCTTGACCCTTGAAAATGGAACCAATACACTGACCTGAAACATCAGTTACCTATTACCATAATACGCTATGCGACATTCCAGAAGAGTGACTCAACTACACCACAGTAGAAGCCTGAAATCTCACACCTTAATACACATTTTTGTGTTCAGGTTGTCATATTGAAAGCAAGCCAGCTCCTTCTCAGTCACATTCAAACCTTCATCCAGCTGCTTGGTGCTCCATCTTTTGGGTTGCTCAGCCTCTTGTTGCTCAATGACCCCACTTTTTATCCTGTGTGACTCCCAACTCCATAAAATCCTTACTGGTAAACTCCTGAGCATGGAATTACAATTCTTTGATACCTTTTCCCTCCAGATCCCAGCACAGTTCTGTGCCCTTATCTCCTCAGAAGTCATAGACAAACCAAGAGCTGAGCTGCATTTACACACACACCATTCAAGGTGGAAGTTGAGATTTCACACAAGAAGCATCAACTTTCGTAACTAACTTGTCAATGTTACGGTCTCAACATCATTCCCCTCTCCCATTTTGTAAACTTCACAGCCTCTTCCAACAGTTCTCCATGGGTAGTATCTCATGCAAGCATTCATGGCCCAGTATTCCACAGGCTGCAGCAGAGGGGTGGTAATGGGAGGCAAGTCCACCATCTGGATGTTGCATGGTAATTACCAATGAAAAATGGTCAGAATAATTATCTATTACCCTGAGCACCTTGAAGGGTGGGGTCTCCATTTCACAGTAATTTCAAACTTGCATACAAAGTGATGGTGAAATTGATCTTTGATGGTGGTCTGAGACACCCAAGCCTTTGTGTTACGCCTCCATGTACCAGACAGCGAAACAGTGGTTTCTTCATATTCCTGAAGTTTGTAAGCTGAGTAGATAAGTACAGGAGTGATTGTACTACATATGGCAACCTTAATTCTTCCATATATTATACAATATTAAAGAACACAGCTTTAAGGAAAATGCAACTCTCTGTGTCCATAATATCAGACATTACAACACAAAAGTGTTCCACAGCAAGATGTATGAAGAATATTCTGGTAAATATTACAAATCATACTATGACCCAAAACTCCTATAATGGCATCATGAAACATTACAAGTTATCTTCTATTCCAAGTAAATTAACTTTTCTTTTGACAGTGTCCTAAATTTTTTAAATAAGTTTCTGCAGGCAAACTAGAGAGACACTTAACCTATTCTCCAAATGCAACATATAATGTAACAAATCCCTTTAGCAATTGCTGCTTAAACCATCACCAAAAAATAATGGTAGAACTATATGCTACAGTAGCCCGTTACTACTGCCTCTTCTGCTCATTCTTGAATCAGATGCCAACTAACAGTTATCACATACTTGCCTCATTCTGTCACTATACCTTGTCTTTTTATATAAAAACATACTATACAAAGTATGTAATGTAACATGCTTGTCTTTTTATATAAAAACATACTATACAAAGTATGTAATGTACCACGTCACATGTTAGTTAAGGAATATGTAATCACATGAAAGATTTTTCTGGTATGTCAGTTACATTACAGCATAGTTAATCACATATTTGTGTACTGGTTTCTTACTCATATTTAGGCATGGGTGTATCTTTCTCTGCCAAACCTCAAAAGTGTGAAAGGTTATGGGCTAATTCATAACCATAGCACACCAAGTTCCATAACAAAATTCACTTGCAACAGCCTCGCAAACAAAGCTCGCTACTTTTTAAAACAAAATGTTACTACTAACGAAAACTGCGGGTCGAATGCACACTTGAAATTTAAGTCTACCTATAATTGTCTACAAACGTAACGCCTAGCCCTACATTAGTTCAGGCGACGTGCTCATTCCATACATAACGCTCGCCCTAATAATTCCACTGAGGAAGGCCACATCTCGTCAAATAACTTCTAGATGTAAACAAGTCTGCGGAATAAAAATGACAGTTTCACACGAATTCTCCCACTCGTCTTTCATGTAATTTCCACGACAATGAAGCATATTCAACACTATATATTTTTAAAATGATATTTACTTAAAGCCATAACTCAATCACGAAAACACATAACACATTTTGTTTAATAACACTGAAGAAAAACATTGTTGCTTGTGTTTACATCTAATCCTATACCCTCACGCCGGTGGCAACGACAAGGAAGAATCATGGCGGCTCCTGTCCCGGATGTATACCAACCAAACGAATGTCAAAGCGTCGATATTGCATAAAAGAATACACATAACATTGCACATAACAATGTTCTCTGTTAATCACTGTAATCCAAATCCTTTGTAATTTCATGCGTTCAAACTACATTACAAAAGAAGACAAGACATAACCAAATATCACTCGAATGTAACAAAATAACCTATCATAAAATAGATCATGTTTCGTACTTGGAGGCTGCCATATTGGATAACGCCAGTAAACCGCCAAATCACGAAGACTGAAATGGGTGAAACATTACTTAGACGTACTGTTTTAAAGAGTCCAAAATAACTGAAATTTTATTTAACGTAGCCGAGTAACCCAATTCTGCTGTACGATATACAATGACAATGTTTTCCATCAATATATACAATGACAACAGATGTCGCCATCTTTAGAAGCCAAACACTGCTAAATAAAACAAAATTCCAGTTACCTGTATTATATACATGGAGTTCATCAACTATGCCTTCATTTCCGCCTCCAAACACAACCATTAAATCTTTAATTGCAACAGCACGATGTCCATGTCGAGGTCTTGGCTGTGGTCCAGTCGGATTTGTCACTCGCTTCCACTTGAGTATGGGAGCCGCCATATCTATACATATTTCCTTGCGGTGAGCCAGTCGAACCACGGATAAAAGCCGTACTCCACTCGCCAACGCTACTTGATACTTTCCACAATCACAGATGACAAAGAGTACGCATATATTGCTTTAAACCTTACTGGAAGTACGAATGTCCTTGATTGTTGTTCAGTGACAACACACACACATAGATGATCCATAGCTTTGATCCACGGATTACAGCCTCCAGGTCTCTGTCGCACATTTTTGCACTGCGAATTGTCAGTAGAGAACACAAAGTAAAAAAATGTCTAGTGTACAGAATGTCCAATTTTACCTTGCAAGGGTGGTATAGAAATTTTGGAATGTACAGAGTTCATGCAACAGTCAAAGGGAATTTTGCACACTTGAAGCTACATGCCGTGTAGCTTAGTCGATATGTGCTGACATTTCGGAGGAACGTACGTGTTTTCACAATGAGTTTGGGCTGTGCCGTATCCCTAGTTGTTGGTGAATTGGTTTCGCGAAAACGGTTACAGACATACATGCCACTGCGTATCAAAGGGTGATAGGCTGTCGTCAGAACAAGAAGTGTCGCATATTACATAATTACATATATTTTGAATAAAGAAAGCGTGACACTTAAGCATGGTCACCAACCCAGAGAGAAAGAATCTGGTAAAATCTGTGCAATCATAATGTCGCTTTCGTAATGGCCACTTGTATACGTATATCTGATGGCCAGTAAGGTTAAATTTCTTGCCTAACATTAGTGCTTGTTCCTTCATTGCCAAATGATTTTAACCTTCTACTGGATTAGCTATTTCAGTTTGGTAAGAAATCAATAATATTTAAACAAGTACATATGTTTATATTCTCTCAGTTCACATTTACTTAAGCAACAACGAAGGCTGAGCAAACCGATATGCAGTGCGACAGCCAAATGTAGGCGTTGGTTGCCGGTAGGGGGGCTGGCAAATTATGTGGCTTAAACCTCCACCCCTAGACAGTCAGGGCCTGAAGCTCATTGCTGTTATTGAGTATGAATGGAGCTATACCACAAACCCATCATATCTAAGGTGTGCACAGGGACTTTTAGTGAATACTGGAATGATCCTTCAGTCAGTATAGAACATGAATTCGTTGATTACCTGGAAACCCAATTGTGCTGCTGTTGGTGGTGGCAGCAATAGTTCTAGAACACCAGATCTTGCTTTTGCCATTTTTCTTTTTGTATACATTGTAGTAGATTTCCTGTTAAAGTTGGATGTAATAATAGTCAAAACCATGTAGGTATATTCTGTGTTCCACAGAGCCCTGGGTTTCCATGGGGAAGTCACAGGCGGGTTTTCAAGCACATGTGCTTCATAATGAAATCGCTTATATAAATTTGATAATCTGTAATGGCAATTTTTATTTTCATCCCCATCTTTATTTCCACTGTATATCACTACTAATATTTGTCATAAATGTCCATACTATTCCATTTTTTAAATAGAAGTTGGTGTACATCTTAAAAAGTAACATTAAATATTTGTGCCCAGACAATACACTCCTACTTTCTGGGGTTGCTGCGAAAAGTAAGGCTTAGTCACATGGGTTTCACAGACATTAAAAGAGTTTGAAGATCACTTGGTCTATAGACTGTAGACAGAGTGACTGATTCATAGGGCAGTTAAAATGTTGGGGGCGGGGCTACTTCATTTTCTGTAGTCTCAGGAATATCAAACCAGCCTAATGAGCTGGTCTCATCAATATAAGAGATTTTGGTGCTGTTCATGAGGAACAATGATCAGTCCCACATAAACATTTTGAAACTCAAATTCATTCTCATGTACTTCTTCCTGTTCTCTTTCAGGATTTAGTAACTTGTAAATTGGTTATTTAATGTTTTATACAAGATCATTTGATGTCCAGACTCCCTGATGATGGTCCCACAGAGATCAAAACATGTAGGAGCTTTGTTTTAATGTAGCTGTATAAACACAAGATTGTGCATTAGCTGGTGAATTACTATAAATTGCCCATTATTAATGCACAGAATGAACATAAAACCTGAGCTCTTTGTCTTCACTGTACTTGTATAGTGTTCAGTCAAGCACTTCAGCAGCCCTACTCTTATTCATGAACAGTAATACTTAACTGAATTTATGAGCTGCCAACAATTTCCCTTGGCTAATTCTTCAGAGTCTGTAGGTGAACATGTCAACCAAGACTGAAGAGTCCAACAGCATATTTATATATGTTGTTGGACAACACACAACATTACGAGATTGAGGTCATCACAGTAGGCAATATTAAGAATACCATCTTCAGAAATTTCCCATACTTTGGAAGAACTTTCAGTTTGTACATTACTGTCATGAGTTAATACAAATCTTGAAAAGTCTGCCAACAGTGCTTCTAAGTTATCAATATTAATTTGCATACTGCATATCTGCACAATGTAGCTTTCATTTCAGGCAGAATTTTTGGTCTAATAATTAAAATAGAGTATTTTAATTCCAAAAGTAAAAGGAAGGAGGCAGGAATGAAGGAAGTGGAAGGGGAGGCACATAGGGAAGAAAGGAGGGAAGGAACAACTAAGCTTGTCATTCATACCACCATATGATGCACAGTACACTTTTAATATTTTATTACATAATTTCCAGACAGTTAGGTACTTCAACACAGTAACTTTATGAGACATGTCCGTGGGGACACACCATACAATTCGAGTCAGTATCACACAGCAGTTACAAATTAAGCAACAGCAGCATATTAAATTGAAGAAACTCCTGGTAGAAAAATAACAAGTCACCCTTCCTCTTAGTAAGTGGATGAAAGGGAAGAAGATACAAGTCAAATGAATAAATTGGGTGTAGGCATAGGCAGCTTACACAACTAGGGATCCCATTTATCTTGGTTTTGTTTTTTTAAAAAGCTCTATCCTGGTGTCCCACCAAATTTGGTTCAGGACGCCAAGTGTCCTGGGGGTTTTCAAGTACATATTTCTGACAATGCATAAGAACACTGTGACTCTCCTGCGGTGGTAAAACACATCCATAGGAGTACAACAGCCACGAACACAAAGAATTAGGAGAGGAAGATGTGTAGATTAGTGATCACAAGAGTCTTAACTGAGACTGTAAGGAGTGAGCTACACATATATAAAGAAAAATTAGTGAGTGAACCAAGTGGGAGTAGTAGTAGTAGTAGTAGTAGTACTAGAATAGTAGCATTATTATTATTTTATGTCCTTGCCTATCAGTTATTAGGTGGCAGATCTCAGCAAGAGATCAACCTGATTTACCCCAGCACTTTACAGATGATATGTGCTGTGCTCATTAGTGTAATCTTCTGTAGCTCTATGACTGATCAGGGGGCTGGAAGCAACTGATGGTTCTGAAATAATCTCTTCTTAATTGTTCCTAATGCTTCAATTATAACTGGCACAAGTTTTGTCCTCACTTTCCACATCCTGCTGAACTGATCTCCAGGTCTTTTTACTTGCTTAGTTTTTCAGTTTCGTTTGTTATTATTATTATTATTATTATTATTAGAGGTGGTCACAGGTTATGACTGGTGGCATTAAGCACCCAGAGTACAGGCCATTTTACCAAGTATTTGTTGGGATGTAATATCACGTGATTTTGAAATGAGTGCATAAAGCCAGAATCATGGTAAAATAATATGATTATGAATTTTCAGCTCCTTTGTTGGTACCTGGTCATCATCACTGAGGAATCCTGTCATGACGAACAGGGGTTTAGTATTACCACTTTTTGTGCCTTGAACATTATGTGTAGTGATAAATTGAGCTTGTGAGGCTTTGTTTAAGCATGTTAGGGATGATTCCTGTCACAGATAAGACTGCTGGGATAATGCTAGTCTTGTCCAGCTACCACTGATTCTTGAGTTCAAGTGCCAGTTTCTGATATTTGTATTGCTCTTCTACATTTGTGGATTATAGAATGTGGGCCAGTGGGAATGCTGTCAGTGAATGCAGCCTCCTTGTGTACTTTATCAACCAGTATTATGTCTGGGCAATTAAAATGAACATTCTTGTCTGTTAATAGGGAATGATCTCAATAGTCTGTTGTCACTTTATAGGATGACCTCTGGCCTTTATTTACAATATGGAAAATATTGGCATCTCAAGATGGTGAAACTGTTCCATCAATTCTTGATAGAACATTTTGGTGAACTGATCACAATGGTGTTTGTAATTATTCTGGGCTAGTTAGGAAGCAATCACATGTTGGATAGTTCCTGATGGAGAGCCACAGAGGCGACGTAACTCACTCAACTCGTTCATGGCATTAGGATCTTTGATGTATTGTTGTTATGTATCTGTATGTCATATTTTATCCAAGTTATCTTGTAGTAGAAATGATAAAAATTCTTTCCTTTTTTTATTGTGTGGCAGGTTAAAACTTTTCATTCAATGGCTGACATCCAGTTTTGTTATATTAAAAGTACTGACAAATACATATATGGACTTTCCATCTGGCACTACCATTAATTGTAATAAAGCTACATTTTGGTATTACAATAAACAAATGGCTGTGTTGGGTGGAAAGTCTACATATTTATCAGTACTTGGAATTTTTGTCTTCTACCCCCCAATCACTGTTTTGAGTGTCCCAGTTTTACATTTTTAAAAACAGGGATCCCTACTGACAACAGATGCCTATGCCAGCCTCCACAGCAATGCAGCTGTGGAGTATCTTGTGACTGTTACACACTTGTAAAATTTCCAGTGACTGTTAACCCTTACCTGCTACATTAAGTTTGTGATTTCAATGAAGGGGCTCTTTTCTAATGAATTAAAAAAAAACTGGATTCTCTTCATTACATGTGGACACCACAATCCAGACACAGTGTATATATTGCTGGTTTTACATACATACATTTTGCCTGACACACTGTTCCTTTTACCTTTTATGTACCATGTGATAAATACAATGTCATGCCAAATGAGAGTGGAAAAGACTCTCTGTATGTGAAATATTCTCATACCATTTATGTTCTCAGCTACTATTTTGTTCTAGTGCCCTACTGGTGCTTTCTGCAGTTTCACCATCACCAGATTTTGGCTTATCTAGCATGTTATATTCATTAACACTCCCCACTATAACAGGAGAAGATTTGCAGCTTTCTTCAGGGTCATTTGTTACTGAAATCACTTTCTTTACTTTGTGCGCAGACTTCATTCTTTTTCGGATTTTGGCACACATTTTACTTGTAGACACTACTTTCTGTACATCTTTACTTTGAAGCCATCGTGTTGCCCATGAACACTCTGCTTTAGTGTCACCTCTTTTGCAGTGATTATCTGATGTATAACGTTCATTAATTTCAGTTTCAAAAAACTCCTCATTTTGGGTTTGTGCTAAATTTTCTTTTGTAGAACCAGAGATTTCACAAGAGAATGATGACTTATGATTTTTAAGACTGCACTTTTTAGATGCACTAGTTAGAATTCCACTCATTTCTGTACTTGTACAGCTGTCACTACTGTGCTTATCATGTAAGAGTAACTTCTTATTTGAGAGTTTTTGTGAATCACCTGTTTGTTGAACTGAAGTCTTCTGAACTTTACTACTGGTATGCAACACTAATAACTCATCATCACTATCATCTAAAATTATTACATCATTACAACTCCCTGCTGGTTGAACTTCTAGTACACTTTGAGAAGATTTATCATCATCATCATCCTCATTACTCAGCTCTCCATCTTCCTTGTCTGGTTCATCAGATGTTCTGTTGACAGCTTCATCAGTTTCTTTGCACTGTGCCACATATGACTTTAGTTTCTTCTCTACGATATCCATTTCCAAAGGAAGGTCAGATTTCCTTTCTTGTGTTCTGCTGTCACCATGAATGACTTCACTTTTAATACTGCTGCACAAACTACCTTGTGAACTATCATTTGCTTGTTGGTCAACATCTCTATTCAATCCAGAGTGCTTAATGCCAGCTGGGGGGTAAGGTTTTGTGGCAGAACATAGTTCAGTATTCTGTGATGAAGAAGGTAACTGGGGTACAAAACTGATGTCTAGAGAAACTTCCAGTGATGCAGCGGAATGTCCATTATTTGTATGATCAGCATTATCAGTAGATTGATTTAGAGGCACATTATCCTTTCCCTTATGACTAAATTTCTGCCTGATAGACTTAGGGCTAGTATCAAAGCTTTTGGATCCTACTGCATTATCTTTCCCAGATCCAGCAGCACTGCACACTGTATTTAAACTAGAACTTTTATTTAATTCTGATGGAGAGGTACCTGACTCCTCATCACAAGTTTCTACATCTTCACCATCCCCTGCTGTTTGCTGTTTGAGCAGAGCCCGAATTGCACGAGCTCTCATTTCAAGCTCTAGAATTTCCAGTAATGTCTTGCCCTTACTCTCATCTGTTTTTACTGTCAAGTCATCTTCATTCACACATCCAGTTGTTGATGGTGAACCAACCTCCTCAGACTCAACAGTGGTCTTTCTTGCTGTACCTTTAATTTGCTTTTCAGGTTCTTTTGCTAGTCTCTGACTGTTGATTTTGCTCTTGCTTTTCTTTGCTACAACACCAGCAGGTTCTGTGTCACATGCTGATGAAGCCCTTTTTCTTTCACATTGTTTAGTGGGTGACACATCTGAAATGAAGAAACACAATGTCCAGGATATACTTAAATGTAGTGTCTGAAATAAAAAAAATATTTCAAATCACAACATTAGGTACGGTTACAGTTAAGTCAGTACCCCAAAAATTTGTAATATGATAAAAGCTCTGGATCAAAATGGTGTCAAAAAGGTAAATGCAGTATTGGCAATGGTTATGCAGTGGATGACCTTCTATACCTAGATATACCTAATCTCAATAACATTTACCTCATTTCTTTTTTTACTTTAACTGCTGTACATAATACACCACCTTCTCTCTTCATATACCTGGTTTTAAATCACAAGAACTGCCAGGAGATTTATTTTCTAAATGAAGCATATCATATGCTAGTAACTGCATTCAAATAAATGGAGTGAATTGTGCAAGATTTGAGTCCCTAAAATGGAATCCAAGAGAGGATAACAGAGAACCTCCTGAATGAGATTTAATCTACAATAATAATAAAGGGAGTAACATGGCCAAGATTCAAAATCGATCCCACACACACAAATCCTAGTGGTACTGCTACTTGAACCACTCAGGTGACCATTATTTTCTTGGCTACGAAGTTCCCTCTGTCAGAAGTATGTAACATTTTGTTCCAAGTGAGTACCATGAATCCCACATTGCTTTATGTATCAAACAACCCACACACATATATATTTAGGACATGAAACCTTAAACAATAAATTTGAAACAGGTTTTATCAGTGGTAAAATTACAATTTTGTGACAAAAAAGATTACAATACACAGTGAATCTTTTATCTCCCTCAGCATGACAGTTGTCTCAGGAGTTTCATCATACATGAAGCCCGCATCTGCTGAGAGTTTAGAGTAAGTTTTTCTCTGCAGTTCATCTTATCTTATTTCATATAAGATTCTTGAAATGTTGACCTCCAGCTCAATATGCAGGCCTTATGCACATTCTGAAAATATTCCTCAACAAGAGCCAAAGCTGAAATATTAACAATTTCTTTGCAATAAGTACCCTTCAGTTGTTCCTATGAAATTGAACTGCCCTACATTTTCTTTTCTTCATGCATCTGAGAAAAAAAAAAATTCTCATAATTTACTTTTTCTAGGACTGAACCTGTAATTCAAATTTTACCAGTGTTCTGTAAATTGTTCTTTTATGTGACACTGTTGACAAGGGATTTTTTATTTACAAAAGTATCTTCAACATTTTTTCCATGCACTGATCTGATTTGTATGAGAAACAACACACAACTGGGCAAGCATATCAGGTTCCCATGCACATAAGGAAACATTTGCTTTACTCACCTTGCCTAGGGGAGCTTGTATTTCCCTATGCTCAGATAATTAATTACAGATACACTATACCTCTGTATTTGTGTGTATTTACACACAAATGCATAATTCTGCCCTCTGTATGGAACCAAATTTTCATGAACCTTTTTGATATAGTAGTACTTTATCATTAAAAAACAAAGCCTGCATCCAGAGTAAACTTTGATGGCTTTTAGAACAGTGATAAACAAGAGAGTGAAAAACAAAATAAATATATTATTTTGCTTCATACAATTCAACAGTTCTCCCATCTCCTTTTTTGTGATGCCAATCTCCAGAGTGTCCACATCAGGTACTGGCCCATTCAGCATCCCATTTTTATCACTACCCAAGTAGTCTTCTTTGTCCATTTCTTCCAAATTTTTAGCCTGTCTTCCTTTTACACCATCATTCGACCTGCAGAGTAATATAAAGTACATGATACTATATGTAATGTCCAAATTTCAACCACAGAATATTCCCTTACCTAGGAAATTTTAAGCCCTTAAAAATGCACAAATACTACAAGACTACTGTAAGCATTTAGGAGAAACCTGCTGTTTCCAATGTCATGTTGCAGATGGTGGCAGCAGTTTTTAGACACATTCAGAAAACTGCAAAAAGTGCTTACTACCTTTGTCATACCTGTCTGTCCAACTCCGCTCCCACTAGACGAATTTTCAGGAAATTTGATATTTCAGTATTTTTTTTTGAAAATCTGTTGAGAAACTTCAAGTTGGATTAAAATCTGACAAGTATAGGGGGTACTTTATGTGAAGACCTATATACATTTATGATAATATCTCACTGAATTATTCTTAGAATGAGAAATGCAACAGACAAAATTTATAGAGAAAATCAAAATGCACATTTTATGTTCCATGATTTTTTTTTTCTGAAAATCATGCCCTTTATGAGATGAGGAAAAATATGGTAGAGCCAGACAGGCCACAGGTGGAAATATAACATAGCTCAGAACAGATGCAAGAATACACACACACACACACACACACACACACACACTCAGAGCATTTAACACTTATTGCTTTACCACTGCCAGAATGGTTACATGAATGCACCTCGATGTTACGTTATATATACGTTAGCTGTCTTCGTTTCTAAAATGTCAGTGCAACTGTATGAAATGCAGCATCAAATATCATGTGATAATACACTTCATACCTGCTGCTACAAGTTCCCCAAATATCACCCTAACACTCTAGTTCTGGGCTTGGCTTTAATGCCTGATATCTTGTAATGTATTACTCAGGAACTGTACATGGACTTGGGTCAGTTAAGTGACTGGCTATGGTCTGCAGGACCTGAATTGGATCCCTAGTAGAGGCAAGGATTGCTCTCTATGCCACCATGCCTGAGACATAATGAACATCTTATCCAACTGATAACAGTGGCTCTGTGCCCAATATGTCAGTAAAAGTGATCCGGTTACAGGCCCGGTGTGACCCAGAGGGTGGGGAGAGGTACACCTCTACTCTTCCATGACCACAGCACTAGAAGGGGGTGAGTGGTCAGCAGCACGCCCCCACCACACTTTACCACAGGGAAAGACCCAGTACCCATCGTATAGGAGGCTGGGTGGGCCCCAGGGCTGGTCTGGATAGGCGGAAAATCTCATCCCCACCGGGATTCGATCCCGGACCGTCCAGCCCATAGTCAGTCACTATACCGACTGAGCTACCCGGCCCATGACAAAACACCAGTGCTAAGGTTAATTATAAGAAGAGCTTTACCTCTACTCATCCATTACACCTTTGTGGTGTTGTTATTAGGAACATGAATCAATTGAACTTAATGTATACTGACTGACACCAGCACATAGTAGTAATAAGAAACCTAGAATGCCGATCAACAAAACAAATGAATCCTGCAGCTCAATCCTAATTTGAAACACTCTGTGAACCCATTTACCACCGTCTAATTGCTAAACGTTATTCTGAATCCATTTCAGCTTTCTACAGTTTCTTCACACAAAATTTGTACACATTAGAATTTATTTTTAAATGAATGTTATGTTAGGCAATGCCCACTGTCTGAGGTACATAAAGAGTTCCTTCTAATTCCATCTTCAGTTCTGAAGTATTATTATTATTATTGTTATTATTAAGTTACAATCAGTATTCCTGGATTTCTATACTCTGTATTATTTCTGTACTTTGAACAGAATACAACATTTCAGAGAACCTGAATCTGTCTTCATCACCAGGTGAAAACGTGGGGAAATAGCCTATTCAGCTGTGTCCATGAGACTCCATAAATTCAATCACTGGATCAATTATGTGACTTTCGTACATACTCTACACTGCTTGAAATTTTGATGTGGAAGTCTCAGTTGTTCTATTTGTGTCACACAGCATATTCTAAAGCAAGATTTTTATCATTTTATTATTCATATTCAGCAACTGAGGAAATGAAGTTTTAACCTTTTGTCGCCCGAATTATTTTTTTAAATTTTAGCACATTCTGTATATAAAATGTGAATAAAGAGGAACCAAATATGTTAGAATTATGAAACAAGCTGCATTTTGAAGAGAAAAAAACGGAGAGTATATACCATGTTTAAAATATTCAGTACCTATATTTGTTGAATAAATATATAAAATGCAACATTTAGAGGTTAGCAGTGTGGTACGTGGTACGACCACTATAGTGGTCGTTAGGCGTCTAAGGGTTAAGCTATGCCTTGATTCCTGAAAGTTTCAAGTGTCTGGTCGCAATTATCAATGAATCAATAAGAACCAATATGTATACCAAGGATGAACATCTTGACAAAGAGTGAAAACAATTGCTAATTTCATGAACCACATACCATTGTCCTTTATTGTCTGTAGGAGATGCTGGAAAAGTATTTTCTGGAAAAGAGAAAAAAGTCACACTGTGTTAATTAAACCTTCTACATATGAAGAAGCAGTATTCCATATAGTGATAAACAGGACATACACACACTATTTATAAATTCTACAACAAAACTGATGTGATATCTAACAAGAAAACTCATCTATGTGTGCCAAATTTCATAATGATAGATTGAAGTCGCTTAGAAACACACCTATCATAAAACTAACAACAATGATAAGACAGAGGTTACAACCTTCCTGTAAATATACATCAGTTCAATTAATTCTGCTGCATCATGCCCATATCCTATCTGAGGCAGAAGGGCGTTCATGATTCTCAGGTGGTTTGCCGCTCTGAACTCAAACCTCAAAACACTGTTATACTCTATAGATGTCTGTCACAATGGGGTGCTTTGAACTATACTGCAGACATAGCAGTGGGTGGTGGGTGGCCATGAGAGAACTGGAAGTATTTCTACATTGTGATTCAGTTCTCACATTTTGTGTCACAGAAGTTATCTGGAACACACTGACACAGTAGTAAATTGTCACTTATAGACATCTGATAATTTGACATACAGGGACATATATTTTTAATCTACAAACAAGTACAGCTTAGACGGCTTCCTTTCTTTATTTATTATTTACTTACTCAGTAATTCAGATTATATAGTGTTGAAAGGTGGGGTGACCTGTGACTAGTGAATTGTAAAGGATCTAGAAATAACCGTTTATGGCCTAAATTGGGACACTATACAGTCATTTGTTTGGAGGGACCGAGGAAAATCACATAAATCATCAGAACAGTCAATGTCCTGGCCAAGAATCAAACCCACTATCTCCTGAACACAAATTAGAAGCATTACCACTTGAGCCAACTTTGTTAAGAGGGCAAATTCACCCAGGCAAGCAGTTGAAAGTGCATAGAAACCATTTTGTTTTGGTACCATCACCATTAATTTAAGTTATGGTTTTCCTGAGACCACCGAATTAAAAGCACTTTCATTTTTCCTCAAATTCTTCAGGCTGGGGAATATGCATTATTAAATCAAATGACACAACCTTTTGTTTCTGCACCTCTTCTGCAAAGTGGTGTGCTAAAACACATCAGTATCAGGGCTCAAAAGAGCATGTTTAGTTACAAAGTATAATGTATGTAAACAAACCATGTTCATATTATCCTTGTCTTAGCTTTCCATATGTATTGCTTTGTAGCATGTACAGCACTGCATAAAAAAGATTAACACTTGAAGAATGAGTAATAAATGACAAGAATAATATAAATACTGCACAAATCAACTATGAGTTCCTAGCTGGAATAAAGCCTACTTTCCTGTTGTACAGATTTATACTGCATTATCATCACATTTATATGAAAAACTTACTAATCAGTACAGATTCTGTGTATGTGAAATTTTAAGGTTTTGTACTCTCTCTAGATTTACAATTTCTGACACAAACAGCATTTTATACATGATGCACAGGTATGCTAATCACCTAGCCCCACATAAAAATTCACTTGCCTGGCTCAGGTAGTTTCCTAACACCATCATACCTAAAACGAAAACATTATGGGACAGCCGCCATGTAAAAATTCTACACTGCAGCAAAATATTACCCTAGCAACTGCAGAATCTTAGCAATGGGGGCACTAGTGACCCTCCTGTCTCACAAGTTCACGCTGCCGCCATGGCCGGCCTGGACGGGCAGAAAATCTCGTCCCCACCGGGATTCGATCCCGGACCGTCCAGCCCGTTGTTAGTCGCCATACCGACTGAGCTACCCGGCCCACAAATAAGTAAAGTAATGGAAGCGCTGTGGCGATTTTCATGAAAACTCATGAATGGTCAAGAGCACCATGTGCAGATATCTTAACAGTGAATTTCACCACAATCAGACAACATATGTGGGGGCGGGGGGGGGGGGGGGGAACATCAGGGAGGAAATTTTTTTTAACCCCTGGGAAAGATATAAAAGTGAATTTTTTTTTTTCACATTTTCCAAAACAAAAAAAGTTTTTAACACTCACACAC
>Ga0123357_10000427_pt1 | contig 40313 bp, 38 predicted proteins | sample TergutEmb28metaG_FD_89873 | JGI IMG/M metagenome (GOLD analysis project Ga0123357, IMG submission 89873) | Embiratermes neotenicus P4 segment gut microbial communities from Petit-Saut dam, French Guiana - Emb289 P4 | ecosystem: Host-associated > Arthropoda: Insects > Digestive system > Gut ...
ACGCCTTGCCTATTTCTCAAAATCCAATTTGGTAGAATCAATTCTTGCCTAATTCTCTTGTTACTTAGACAATTAGGCAATCATTCTTCGCCTGTTTTGTACATAATATAATTTCTATTAGCTGAGGTAATACCTGAGCTGACAGGTAATTATAATCCTGCATTATAACTATGCTAAAGTTGCCTAATTATCTATTTACAAGTACGATTAGGCAATAAATAATATGTTGCCGATGGCGGCATTCCATATGTTTTTTTGAGCTATTTGCTGCACTTCAAAACAGAGCCAATTTTTTATTCTTCATCAATCTGCCTATCGGCAGGCGACAATCCCTCTTAAAAGCCGCCTGCAAGCCGTTCTATCTCAGAATAAGGGATAGCATGCCTTATAAACTTCCTGAAAATTCTCAACAAATTTAACAAAAACCTGAATGAAAATAAGATTTTGTGTTGACACATTACACTCTCCCATTTATAGTTTTCATAAATGTGGAAAAATGTGGTAAATGGTGGCAAAAAATGACGAAGTTTAGGGGAGTTTACCCCACTACAATTGATGCTAAAGGGCGAACCAGCCTTCCTTCTAAGTTTAGAGAGGTTATGGTTGAGAGTTTCCAGGATGATAGGTTTTTTCTGACGAACTCATCTCCAACAGACCTTGGAAACGGGAACTTCAGCTCCGGTTTGCTGATTTTTCCCTATAATTCATTCTCTAAGTTTGAGGAGGATTTTCAAAATAGCAAGGGACTTACATCTGCTCAGCGTGAGAGCATAGTAAATATTATTATTAATCCGGCGGTTGAGCTCTCTGTGGATAAGCTCGGAAGATTTCTTGTCCCGCCTCATCTGAGGAAAAGCGCGGCATTAGACCGGGAAATACTTTTTGTTGCCGCTATGGACAAGATTAAGATATGGAGTCTTGCGGAGTGGGATAAGGTTCTCGCGCAGAATATCAGGAATTTCCCCTCAGGGACTGAAGCTGCCGCCGAGCTTGGCTTGTAATGGATCAATTCAGGCATATTTCTGTTATGCCAAAAGAGGTGCTGAAATACCTGGCCCCTGTGAAAAACGGTTTATATGTTGACGGGACTGTTGGTGGTGGCGGGCATAGCAGGTTGATTCTTGAGGCAATTTCGCCTGAAGGGAATTTGATAGGTTTTGATCAGGATTCTTTTGCTATTAATGCTGCAAATGAGAATCTTAAAGAGTTTGGTAATAGATACCGGCTTATTAACAGAAATTTTGCGGATATGGTTGAAGCTCTTGATGAGATAGGTATCAAGGAAATTGATGGGTTTGTCCTTGATCTTGGGGTTTCTTCATATCAGCTTGATACAGATGAACGTGGGTTTAGTTTTCAGAAAGATGCCCCTCTTGATATGCGGATGGACACTGCAAAGGATGTTAAAGCTGCGGATTTAGTAAATAGCCTGTCTCATGGTGAACTTGCAAGGATTATAAGGGAGTATGGCGAAGAGAGGTGGGCCGGCAGGATAGCTTCCTTTATCTGTAAAGCGCGGGAAGATAAAGAGATCGAGACGACAACAGAGCTTGCTGAAATTGTTAAGGGAGCTATACCGCGCGGGGCATGGGAAGAGAGGATCCACCCTGCTACCAGAACTTTTCAGGCTCTGAGAATAGCGGTAAATGATGAATTAAAAAGCCTGGAAACAGGCCTTGAAAGTGCTATAGAGCTTTTAAAGCCAAAGGGGAGAGGGGTTGTTATCTCTTTCCACTCTTTGGAAGACAGAATTGTAAAGGGAATATTCCGTGGTAAGGGAGCAGGGTGTATATGTCCGCCAGAGGTTTATATCTGTAATTGTGGGCACTCTGCTGAGGTAACTATCTTAACTAAAAGGCCTGTTGTGGCCACTTCTGATGAGGTATTGATTAATCCAAGGTCAAGAAGCGCTAAGTTACGAGCCGTCCAGAAAAGGTAGGAGGATTTATGGCAAATGCACGTACAGCAGCTGATAAAATAGCTGGATCAAGACATATTGAAGATTTAGCTCCGGGTAACATTAATGTTTTCGGGTATCTGATTCTGTTTATGTTTATGATTACGGCTGTATCAATATTCCATGTTTGGTCAAGGGTACAGGTTGTAGATGCCAATCTTAAGTTAATGTCGTTGAAAAATCAGTTAAAGGATGCGGAGCAGGAACAGGGGCAGCTTCGCCTTGAAGTGGCGTCATTAAAGGTCCCTGCAAGAATTGAATCAATAGCAAAGGGGGAGCTTGGTATGTCTCTTCCTACTGAGCAGCAGATTATACAGGTTAAATGACTGTATTCAGCGGAGTCTGGCTAATTGAGAGATGAACGTGAAAAATGGACACGGCTAAGGATTCGTTTTACAGGAGGGGTATTTATACTCCTTTTTGCCATTACCATTGCCCGGGCATTCTATTTACAGATATATGATCATGACCGTTTCGCCAAACTTGCTGAAAAACAGTATTTAAAGGTTGTACAGCTTACCCCGTACAGGGGAACTATTTATGATAGTACAAACTCTGCCTTTGCAGTAACTATTGAAATGGATTCTCTTTATGCTGATCCCCATAATATTCAGGATATTCCCGGAACAGCCGCAGCTCTCTCACCTATATTGGGGATTCCAAAGGATGATATTGAAAAGAAAATCCGTGCTAATAAAGGGTTTGTCTGGTTACAACGCCGTTTAGAACCTGACATAGCCGCGCGTGTTAAGGCTTTAAATCTTGCTGGCCTCGGCTTTGTCAAAGAACCGAAACGGTTTTATCCTAATGCTGAGATAGCCAGTAATGTTATAGGCTTTACAGGTCTTGATCCTGATGGTCTCGAAGGGATTGAAAAGAAGTTTAACGGGACTCTTCTTGGAGATACAGGGTATATGCTGACTGAGCGTGATGCCCTTGGCAGAGATATTGATACAAAGGATGTAGTGATCCAAAAGGCTTCAAAAGGTGAGAATATTGTTCTTACTATTGATAAAAATATTCAGTATATAACAGAGAAAGAACTGGCAAAAGCAGTAATAAACAGCAGGGCAAAGGATGGTATAGCCATAGTTATGGAACCGCAAACAGGTAAAATCCTGGCGATGGCTGATTACCCCACCTACAATCCCAATGCTGTTTCAAAAGCTTCTCCATCAGACATAAAAAATAAAGCAATAACGGATGCTTTTGAACCGGGGTCTACATTTAAAGTTTTTCTTATATCCGCCGCACTGGAGGAAAAAGCGATCAGTGCTAATGATTCCTTTTACTGCGAAGGCGGGAGCTATAGGATAGGGAACCGTACCATTCATGACACTCACAAGCATGGTATGCTTTCAGTCAGTGATATTCTTAAAGAGTCAAGTAATATCGGTGCCGCCAAAATAGGGGCCCGCCTTGGAGCCGACAGATTATACAGTTACCTCAGGGAATTCGGTTTTGGAGAAAAGACAGGTGTTGAGCTCCCGGGTGAATCCTCCGGTTACATGCGGAATAAGAGCCAATGGTATGGTATTGATCTGGCCACGATCTCTTTTGGGCAGGGTGTATCAGTTAATGCCCTGCAGCTTGCTACCGCTATATCTGCTGTGGCTAACGGCGGAGTTTTGATGCAGCCATATATTGTTGACAGGATATTTGATAATGATGGGAATATTGTCCAACAATCTGAGCCTGTAGCGAGACGAACTATTATATCTCCTGCCATAGCCAAAATTATGGCAAAAATGATGGAAGGGGTCGCTGCTGAGGGTGGTACAGGAACTGAAGCTTCAGTAGCCGGATATAAAGTTGCAGGCAAAACCGGAACCGCTCAGAAAGCTGATCCTGTGACACATGGGTATTCAGTTGATAAACGTATAGGTTCTTTTGCGGGTTTTGTTCCGGCAGATAACCCTAGACTGACTATTTATATCGTTATTGATGAGCCAAAAACGAGCCCTTATGGTGGTGTTGTGGCTGCTCCGGCTTTCAGCGCCATAGCTAATCAAGTTTTAAGATATCTTAGAGTAGCGCCTACCCAGCCTTTAAAAGGAAATAAAGATGTTATTGAGGTAAAACAAAATGTTAATAAGCCTCAAACTGATGACATGGTTGCAGAGGAAGAGGATGAAACACCAGCTGACGGTCAGGTATTGAATGGCCTTGTTATGGCAAATTTCCGTGGCATGAGTATGCGACGTGTTTTACAGATTATGGGGAAAAGCGGACTTAATATAAAAGTTATAGGAAGCGGTCGGGTTGTTGATCAGAATCCTCCCCCCGGACACAAAATCTCACCAACAGACCGTGTGTGGGTTAGATTAGCTCCATCTGCATAATTACAAGCAGAGAGAATGAAACGAGGCGTCATGAAGTTTTCAGAGTTAATACGCTCTGTAGGGCTATCACTACCAGAATCCTGCAATGATCCTGATATAAAGGATTTACAGTGTGATTCTCGCCGTGTAACTCATGGCGCGCTCTTTTTTGCTTTAAAAGGGGCCCTGTCTGACGGCCATAAATTTATAGATACTGCTGTTAAAAATGGCGCTGTTGCTGTTATTGCAGAAGAACATGGCTCAATTTCAGATGGAATTGCAGGGGCATATGTTGAAGATGCAAGGCATGTTATGGCGCTTATGGCTTCTCGTTTTTTTGGGGAGCCCAGCCGTCAAACTCCTTTGGTGGGAGTTACAGGAACTAACGGAAAGACAACTACATCACACCTTATAGCAGGAATTTTAGATGCTGCCGGAATTCCTGCTGCTATTTTGGGAACTGTCGGATATGGCTTTGGCGCCCTTAAAATTCCTGCCCCTAACACTACTCCAGAATCAATAGATCTTCAGAGAATATTAAAACAACTTATTGATAACGGCGCGAAGAGCGCTGTTATGGAGGTCTCTTCCCATGCTCTTCATCAACACAGGGTTGATGGCTGCCATTTCAAAGTGGGAGTTTTTACAAACCTGACAAGAGATCACCTTGATTACCATTTAACAATGGAAGCTTATCTTGCAGCTAAGGTCAGGCTTTTTGCGGAGTTTCTTCCTGAATCCGGCGGAACTGCTGTCATCAATATTGATGACGCTTACGGGCCGGAAGTCCTTGCCGCAAGTAAGGTTCCTTTTATTACTTTTGGGATAAATCCGTCAGCAGATGTCTCTATTAAGGATTTAACGCTTAGTATAGATGGTATAAAGGGAACTTTTATAACCCCTTATGGAAGTTTTAACGGCCATTCGACTCTTCTTGGCCGTTTTAATGTTTCAAATATTCTCGCTGCCGTTGCGGCAGGAGTGGCCTTAAAGCTGCCATTGGAAGCTATTGAAAAGGGGATAGCTCAGTTCAGACAGGTTCCGGGCAGAATGGAGCGTATTCCGAATGATCTCGGCATAACTGTTGTTGTTGATTATGCCCATACAGGCGATGCCTTGGAAAATGCCATAAAAACTCTCGCAGAAGTCTGTAAAGGGAGAATCATAACTCTGTTTGGCTGCGGCGGAGATCGGGATAAAGGTAAAAGGCCTGTTATGGGGGAGATAGCCGGAAGTTTAAGCGATCTTAGCATAGTAACTTCAGATAATCCGAGAACAGAGGAACCTGATGCCATCATTGCGGATATTCTTAAAGGGTTAAAAGGAGTTGGAATAGAAGAGTATACTGCTTCGCAGCTTTCTGAGAGCTTTGATAAAAAAGGTTTTGTTGTGATTCCTGACCGCAAAGAGGCTATAAAAAAAGCAATAAATGTTGCCGTTTCCGGTGATGTGGTTCTGATTGCAGGGAAGGGGCATGAAGATTATCAGATAACAGGAACAGATAAACATCATTTTGATGACAGGGAAGAAGCTTTAAAAGCCCTGAAAGAACGATAGGAACTGAATTTGAATGTTCAGACTTGATGAAATACTGAAAGCCGTAAACGGAAAGGTAACAGGAACCTGTTCTGAAGGTGTAACAGGGGTTTCTACTGATTCAAGAAGTATAAAACCCGGAGAACTCTTTATTCCTTTGAGAGGGGAGAAGTTTGACGGGCACAGATTTATAAATGATGTTGTTAGCAAAGGGGTAAAACTATTTATTGCCGACAGTGATTGGGTCAAGGAGAATGAGGTACCATCAGATTCGGCATGCGTCGAAGTTAAAGACACTCTGAGAGCTTTGGGAGATCTTGCCCATTTTCATAGAATGCGTTTTTCAATCCCTGTTATAGGGATAACAGGAAGCAACGGCAAAACAACAACAAAAGAGATGCTGGCTTCTATTCTGGAGATCGCGGAGCCCGGATTAAAAACTGAAGGTAATCTTAATAACCTTGTGGGGTTACCTTTGATGCTTTTTAAACTGACTAATGAGCATAAATGGGCTGTTCTTGAGATGGGTATGAGTGAATTTGGCGAGATTGACCGTCTTGCCGAAATTGCCGCTCCTCAGATTGGAGTTATAACAAATGCTTATCCTGCGCATCTTCAAGGGGTAGGGAGCATCGCAGGGGTTGCGAAAGCCAAAGGAGAGCTTTTTCTCCGGCTTCCTGCAGAAGGGACTGCAATATTTAATCATGATGACCCGCTGATAGCAGCTTGCCCTGTGGCCGAAGGTGTGAAAAAAATCGGGTTCGGACTTCATGATTCAGATGTAACAGGCTCTTATCCTGTTCTTGAAGGCGCTAAAGGTGAAAGCTTCCACTTAACGATAGGAGAAGAGAGTTCATCAGTTATGTTAAAGGCCTTTGGAGTGCATAATGTAAGTAATGCTCTTGCAGCGGCGGCAGCGGCATATGTTAAAAAGGTTCCTTTTGAGCAGATTGTTAAAGGGCTTGAAAATTTCAGGCCGTATGGGAAAAGATTCAATCTTGAGGATTTAGGGCCGGTTGTACTTATTGATGATAGCTATAACGCTAATCCGGCCTCTGTAGGGGCTGCCCTTTTAACCTTTCAACAACTTAAAGGTGGCCACAGGGCTATCGCGGTTCTTGGAGATATGCTTGAGCTGGGTGATGAAAGAGACAGAGCTCATTCAGATGCAGGAAAACTGGCGGCAACCTGCGTAGACCGATTATATCTGTATGGAGAGATGGCTCAGGTTGTAGCTGAGGGAGCTAAAAGTTCCGGTCTCTCTTCTGCTGAGATAATAATCGCTTCCGACCGTGAGGAGATTGTTGCCGATATAATAAAAGACCATATAGATGGTGATTTTATACTGGTTAAGGGTTCCCGTGGTATGGAGATGGATAAGGTTGCGGAAATGTTAAGATCTAATTTTAGTGACAGCTCTTATACGAGGAGGGCTTACTAATGCTTTATTATCTCCTTTATCCTCTCGCTTCTGACGTAAGGTTCTTGAATGTATTCAGATATCTTACCTTCAGGGCCATATATGCGATGATAACTGCGTTGATTGTCTCTTTTTTAATCGGCCCGTGGGTTATCAGAAAACTTGAGAATCTTCAAGCCAGGCAGGTAATAAGAACTGACGGCCCTGAATCGCATCTTAAAAAGCAGGGAACTCCTACAATGGGGGGAGTTTTAATAATCGCGTCAATTGTTATTCCCACACTTTTATGGGGAGACCTTTCAAACGTTTATATCTGGCTTGCTATACTGATTATAGTCGGTTATGGCGGTATAGGTTTTATTGATGACTATAAAAAGGTTGTGCATAAGAACCCAAAAGGTTTAAGTCCAAGGCAAAAAATGTTTCTTCAGGTGCTTCTTGCCACGGTTGTAGGGGTTATCCTTTATCTTATGCCGGGATTTTCAAAGCAGGTCTATTTCCCTTTTTTCAAGCAGCTGCACCCTGATTTCGGGGTGTTTTATATACTGTTTGCTATTTTGGTAATTGTTGGAGCAAGTAATGCCGTAAATTTGACAGATGGCCTGGATGGCCTTGCTATAGGCCCTGTGGCTATCAATGCTGGGACATACATGATGTTTGCGTATATTGCCGGGAATATAAAAGTTGCCGGATATCTGCAGATACCGTATGTGGCAGGTGCAGGAGAATTAGCAGTGCTTTGCGGAGCTATGGCCGGCGCTGCCCTGGGCTTTCTCTGGTATAATTCGTATCCCGCCGAAGTTTTTATGGGAGACGTAGGTTCTCTTTCCCTTGGCGGCGGGCTTGGAGCTGTTGCTATTCTGACAAAACAAGAAATTCTCCTTGTTATAGTGGGTGGAATTTTCGTTGTGGAGGCTCTTTCGGTAATTTTTCAGGTCGGTTCATATAAATACCGTGGTAAGAGAATTTTCAGAATGGCGCCTATTCATCATCATTTTGAGCTTAAGGGTGTTGCTGAACCCAAGATAATAGTGAGGTTCTGGATTATCTCTATTATTCTTGCTCTTGTAGCATTTTCTACTCTTAAACTCAGGTAGTAATGGAGCGCGGCAGATAAATATTGTACTGAAGCGGTGACAGATGGAGCTTAAAGGTAAAAAAATTCTTGTTGTAGGCCTGGCGAAAACCGGAGTTGCTGTTGCCAAGTTCCTTGCAAAACGGGGGGGAGTGGTTACAGTAACTGATATTCGTAATAGGGCTGATCTCAAGCCTCAGTTGGCTGAACTGTCCCGATTCGATATTAATTTTGCTCTCGGAAGCCATAATAAGTCTGATTTTACGTCGGCATCAATGGTAGTAGTTTCACCCGGAATGCCTATGGATCACCCTCTTTTGGTAGCCGCTAAACAGAAAGGTGTTGAAATCGTCAGCGAAATTGAACTGGCAAGCCGTTTTATTACAGCTCCGATAGTAGCAATTACCGGTACTAACGGGAAAACCACGACCACTACAATAGCTGGTGAAATTTTTAAGGCAAATGGTTTTAATACCTATGTCGGAGGGAATATAGGCGACCCTCTGATTGAGCTTGCAGATTCAGATATGAAGGCAGAGCGTGTTGTAGCTGAGGTCAGCTCTTTTCAGATGGAATGGATATCCGGTTTTAAACCTGCTGTTGCCGCTCTTCTCAACCTTAGCGAAGACCATATGGACAGATACGCAACATATCAGGATTATGTTGATGCCAAGTTAAGGATATTTGAGAATCAAAGCAGTAACGAATTTGCGCTGCTTAACTGTGATGACGATCAGGTTATGAAATCAACTCTCCGGATAAAGTCGAAAATATTCCCTTTCAGCCGAAAGAGAGAGCTGGAAGAGGGGATATATTACAGGAATGAGAGGATCATATACAGATTTGACCATAAGGAAATGGTTTTTCCTGTAAAGGATATAAAGCTTAAAGGTGTTCATAACCTTGAGAATATCATGGCCGCCCTGGCGTCCGCTCTTCTTCTCGGCTGTAGAGAGAAAGAGAGCCTTGCTGCAATAAATAGCTTTGAAGCGCTGCATCACAGGATGGAGTTTGTAAGAAGGGTTAATGATGTGGAGTATTTTGAAGATAGCAAAGCTACGAATGTAGGGAGCGTTCTGAAGGCCCTTGAAAGCTTCAACAATATAACCCTTATTGCAGGAGGAAAGGATAAGGGGGGCTCTTACGCCCCTTTGGCAGAGCTGGTAAAAGAGAGGGTGAACTGTCTCGTTCTTATCGGAGAAGCTGCAGACAGAATGGAAAAAGAATTGGGATCTTATACAACAGTTCATCGTGCCAGAACAATGGAGGAAGCGGTAAATATAGCTTCGCAAATAACCTCTGGGGGTGGGACTGTTCTTATGTCTCCGGCATGTTCAAGTTTTGATATGTTTAAGGATTATGAAGAAAGGGCAGATAAATTCAGGGAAGCAGTAAATAGGTTGTAACGGGATCTTTTTATGAGGCTGGGGATATTTAAGAAACTTGAAGGATACGACATGGTTATTCTGATGATGGTGATTGCCCTCACCTGCTTCGGAGTGGTCATGGTTTATTCCGCCTCATCTATCATGGCGGATAAAAGATTTCATGACAGCTTCTATTTCCTGAAGCGGCAGGCGATATTTGCGGTTATAGGTTTTATAGGGATGTATATCGCCATGCGGGTTGATTATCATGTATGGCGGGTTGCAGCTGTTCCGCTGCTTATTATATGTATGCTCTGTCTGGTAATAGTTTTTATTCCGGGAGTCGGAGGGAGTGTTAAAGGGGCTACACGTTGGATAAAGCTTCCCGGCTTTCATTTCCAGCCGGCAGAATTAGCAAAGCTATCTCTTATTATTTTTATGGCATACTCCCTGGACAGGAAACGGGATCAAATCCGCTGGTTTAAAGGGCTTTTACCGTATATGCTGGTTTTGCTGGTAATGATAGGCCTTCTTATGCTGCAGCCTGATATGGGCTCTTCAATAACCCTGGCCGGTGTAGCTATAATAATGCTGTTTGCGGCCGGTATGAGGGTATCCCATATTGTTTCTATTGTCCTTTTTTCCATTCCCCTCCTTTACTACCTTATTATGCATAAGGAGTACAGAAGGCGGAGGATTCTCTCTTTTCTGAACCCATGGGCTGATCCGGAAAATACCGGATTTCAGATAATCCAGTCGTGGCTGGCGTTTGGAACAGGCGGCGTCACAGGTCAGGGGCTTGGTGAAGGGAAACAGAAGCTTTTCTACCTTCCGGAAGCTCATACGGACTTTATACTTTCCGTTATTGGAGAAGAGCTTGGATTTGTAGGGACGGTAATAGTTGCGGCAATGTTCCTGCTCCTTATACACAGGAGTATAAGAGTTGCTATTTACGCTGAAGACAGTTTCGGACGTTTTCTTGCTTTTGGAATTGCCATTCTTATCGGCGCCGAGGCTTTTGTAAATATTGCGGTTGTTATGGGGCTTCTGCCTACGAAAGGGCTTGCTTTGCCATTTATAAGTTATGGGGGGAGTTCCCTTATCCTTACTCTGTTTGCAGTCGGTATTTTGCTGAATATATCCAGCAAGATGAGGGGAGTGCCATGAAACTTCTTATAGCAGGGGGTGGCACAGGAGGGCATCTTTTCCCGGGGATTGCAGTTGCGGAGGAGTTTCTCTCAAGGGCTCCTGAAAACACGGTGGTTTTTGTAGGGACAGAACAGGGTATTGAATCAAAGGTTCTTCCCAAGCTGGGGTATGAGCTTAAGGCTATTCCAGCCAGCGGAATAAAGGGTAAGAGCCTTCTCTCGAAGGTTAAGGCTTTGGGAATGCTGTTGTACGGATATTCGGAATCACGGAAGATTTTAAAGGAGTTAAAGCCTGATCTGATCCTTGGCGTGGGCGGATATGTTTCCGCCCCCGCTCTGCTTGCAGCAAGAGGGATGCAGATCCCAAGGTTTATCCATGAGCAGAACGCTATCCCCGGAGTGACTAATAAGCTTTTATCACGGTTTGTTGATGAAATATTTATCTCCTTTGAGGAATCTTTAAAGTTTTTCCATAAGGATAGAGCGATTCTCACAGGAAACCCTTTGAGAAAACAGATAACGGAAGATGTTGCGATTATAGATGGGGAAAGGGACGGCAGGTTTCATATTTTAGTTTTTGGCGGAAGCCTGGGAGCCAGCAGGATTAACAAAGTTATGGCTGAAGCGGCTTCCAGGTTTTCTTCGATTAAGGATATGATCGCAATAAAGCATCAGACAGGCGAGAAGGATATTGATGAAGTGAAAAGGGCCTATGAGAGCGCCGGAATAGATGCGGAAGTCGTTAATTTTATTGATAACATGGCAGAAGCTTACAGAGCCGCTGATCTTGTAATATGCAGAGCCGGGGCGACTACTATCGCAGAGATTACAGCGTCCGGTAAGCCGGCTATATTTATCCCCTTTCCGTATGCTACAGACGACCATCAGAGAAGAAATGCCGAAGCTCTTCTGAAGCAGGATGCCTGCGGGATGATACTTGAGGTGGAGTTAACTCCTGAGATCCTTTTTGACAGGGTTAAGGAGCTTATTGATAACCCGGAGGCCCTTAAAGCAATGGGTGAAAATGCCAGAAAGCTGGCGCACTTAGATGCTGCCGAGGTTATTGTCAGTGATATGCTGAAAGTCTGTAGCGAGAAGGGCGTAAAAGTTAAAAAACAGATTCAGTCGGAGTTAGCTTAGCTGAGGTTTTACGGCAGCTAATGAGGTAAATTTTGATTCAGTCGGCGCAATGAAAATTATTTGTAGGGGCGCGATTTATCGCGCCCAATACCGCAATCCGCAATACACGAGGGCGCGATAAATCGCGCCCCTACGGAAACGATACGCAACGACGGCAACATCACAAAGCCGAAGCTTGTAGGGGCGGCCATTGGCCGTCCGGGTTTTCGGAATGCCCAATGGGCATTCCCTACGGGAAACAAGACGACGAAAGCAACACAGTAGTCGGCCATTAATCTGCGCCGTACAAAAGCGGAAGTCTTATTAAGAGGTAATTGTATGTATGGCAATATAGAGAAAATCCATTTCGTAGGTATTGGCGGTATAGGGATGAGCGGCATTGCCGAGGTGCTTCTTAACCTTGGGTACAAGGTTTCCGGTTCTGACCTGCGGGAGTCTGATATTACTCAGCGCCTTGCTGATCTGGGAGCGGAGATAGGGATTGGCCATGACGCCGATAACCTGAAAAGTGTTGATGTTGTTGTTATATCTTCTGCAGTGCACTCTGATAACCCTGAGGTAATCGAGGCCAATAGGTTGCATATTCCTGTTATCCCAAGAGCAGAGATGCTTGCGGAACTTATGCGAATGAAATACGGAATTGCCATTGCAGGAACCCATGGCAAAACAACAACGACTTCCATGACAGCCTCTATTCTCGGACATGCAGGTATTGACCCTACAGTTGTTATCGGAGGGAAGCTTAATACAATAGGGACTAATGCGCTTCTTGGGAAAGGTGAGTTTCTTGTTGCCGAAGCTGACGAATCAGACGGTTCATTCCTTGTTCTCTCCCCTACCATTGCTGTCGTAACCAATATTGACGCGGACCATCTTGACCACTACTCAGGGATAGAAGAGATAAAGGATATTTTTGTAGAGTTTGTAAATAAGATCCCCTTTTACGGCCTTGCGGTACTCTGTCTTGATGACAAAAACATAAGGGCTATTCTTCCAAAGGTTAAAAAGAGGTATATGACATATGGCCTCTCTTCTCAGGCGGACGTCCGGGCCACACATATAAAGCATACAGGGTTCAAAACCAGCTTTATTGCCCATTATAAAGGGTACAGGCTTGGAGAAATATCATTTAATATGCCCGGCGCTCATAATGTGCTGAATGCCCTGGCTTGCATTGCTGTTGCAATGGAACTGGATATTCCTTTTGACGCTATCCAGGAAGGTTTTGCGAAGTTTGGCGGAGTTGGCCGCAGGTTTACAATAAAAGGCGAGCCTGCTGGAATTATGATAGTTGATGATTACGGGCATCACCCTGCTGAAATCAGGGCTACTCTGGCTGCTGCGCGGCATGGTTGGCCTGAGCGTAGAATCGTAGCTGTATTTCAACCTCACCGCTATTCCAGGACTCTGGAGCTGTTCAGCGAGTTTGTTACTGCTTTTTATGACGCTGATGTTTTGGTGCTTACGGATGTTTATGCTGCAGGTGAAAAGCCTATTCCAGGAGCTGATGCTGAGAAACTTGCTGCAGAAGTGCAGAGATACGGGCAAAAAGATGTAAAATATATCCAGGAGCGGAGTGAAATACCGGCATATCTTCTGGAAAGAGTAAAACATGACGATATTGTTATCACTCTTGGCGCAGGAAATATATGGCAGCAGGGTGAAGCGTTACTAAAGCTTCTCGGCGAGGCATAAGAGTGGATTTATCCGGACTTGCCATACGGGGGGAATTAAGGCTGGACGAGCCGATGTCCCGGCATACATCTCTTAAAACAGGTGGTAATGCAGAGCTGTTTTTTATTCCGGAAGATAATGATGATTTGAAGGAATTTTTGAGATGGCTTCATCTCAGAAACCTCCCATGGCTCGCTGTTGGCAAAGGGTATGATATTCTTTGCCGCGATGGGGGAGTAAGCGGAGCGGTGATTTCCCTTGAAAGGTTTAACTCTATTACTTTTGAAAGTGACAGAGTTATACGGGCAGAGGCAGGAGTGGAAAATCTGGAGTTAGTGAGAACTGCACAGAAAAACGGATTAGGCGGGATCAGCTTTATTTCAGGGATTCCGGGGACTATTGGCGGAGCAGTAAGGATGAATGCGGGAGCTTACGGTAAAGGGATACTGGATTATGTTCTGTCTATTGATATCCTGCGGAATGGCGAGATTATAGATATGCCGATAGATTCTGTTAATTATGGCTATAGATTTATTGATCTTGAGCAAGATGATTTTGTTCTTTCCGCTCTGTTTAAGCTTGAAGAAGTCCCTTCTGAAATAACTGAAGATGAAATTGAACAAGATGCTGAATTACGCAGAAGTAAACATAACGTAGGATTCCCCAGCGCAGGCTCTTTTTTCAAAAATCCGATTGGAACTTCCGCATGGAAGTTGATAGATGAAGCAGGCTTGAGGGGTACTCAAGTGGGAGGTGCTCAGGTTTCTACAGTGCATAGTAACTTCCTTGTAAATACCGGAAAAGCAACAGCTGCGGATTTTATACAGCTTGCCGCTCTGGTAAAGAGCGAAGTATTTGAAAAAAGCGGAATTCTGCTTCAGGAAGAGGTCAAGATTGTCGGGGAAGATTTATGAAGGATAAAAGAATTGGCGTCATCATAGGTGGCCTTTCAGCCGAGCGTGAGATTTCAATTAAGAGCGGAGAAGCTGTTTTTAATGCCCTTGTCAGCTTGGGATATAATGCAGTAAAAATTGACGCAGCCTCTGAGCTTCCTGAAAAATTGAAGCAGCTTCAGATAGAAGTTGCTTTTATAGCTCTTCATGGGCGTTATGGAGAAGACGGTGCTGTTCAGGGGCTTTTGGAAATTATGAATATACCTTATACCGGTTCAGGTGTGTTAGCCAGCGCTCTTGCGATGGATAAGATATTTTCAAAAAAAATATTTAGCTCTTCAGGCCTTAAAATTACTGACTATTTTGCATTGAAAGCGGGTGAAGTTTTAACTGAAAAGATGCTCCCTTTTCCTTTTCCGGTTGTAGTAAAGCCGTCTAAGGAGGGCTCTTCGGTAGGCGTCACTCTTGTAAAATCCGGTGATGTTCTGCAACAGGCTCTGGACGCTGCTTTTTCATATGATGATGAGATCCTTACCGAAAGGTATGTTAAGGGGAAAGAGATTCAGGTGGGTATTCTCAATGAAAAAGCTCTTGGCGCTATAGAGATTGTTCCTAAAAATGAGTTTTACGATTTTGAGGCAAAGTACAGTGACGGTATGGCAGAGCATATAATGCCTGCTAATATAGCCCATGACAAATATGAAGAGCTGCTCAGCCTGGGAGAAAAGGCCCATAAAGCCCTTGGTTGTTCAGGTTACAGCAGGGTTGATTTTATACTTAACGATTTGGGAGAGGCATATATTCTGGAGGTGAATACGCTTCCCGGAATGACCTCCTTAAGTCTTTTGCCTGAAATAGCCGGCTATGCGGGAATTAGCTTTGAAACACTTATTGAACAGATACTGCTTACTGCTTCTTTAAAAATTGGTAATAATTTGCCGGAAAAACAGAAAAATTTAAGTTAATTCTATAGCATTCAATAGGAAATAGAGTTATCTTATATTAATTTACTTAACTAATTGAGGGTGTTGGAAGTCTAATTAACTCTTTAATATAGTTTCAATGGGTTTGGATTGAGAGAATTTTCACTAAATAATCAGAAACGTACAACTAAAAACCGTTTCAAGAAAAAACGGGAGCCGATAGATTTCCGCGGATTTTTTAAAAAAGTTGTTCGGTTGTGGCGTTTCGTTGTGATAGTATCTCTTGTAGCGGTAATTCTTTATCAGGCCTATGGTTTTATAGGGCATAGAGCATTTTTTAAGGTAGATAAGATTAATATAAGCGGCTTAGAACGCTTATCAAAAGATGAGGTGCAGCAGATGGCCTCTGTAAAGCAAGGCGATGACCTTTTAAAATTGAATATATCGAAAATCGGGGAGCAGTTATCAAAGAATCCCTGGATTGCTAATGTAAAGGTACAGCGAAACCTGCCTGATTCGGTTTCTATCAGCATTGTTGAGCGTAAACCTGTAGCAATTGTAAGTATGGGATATTTATATTACATGGATAGTAACGGAGATGTCTTTAAACCGCTTCAGGAGGGGGATAACCTTGATTTCCCGGTTGTAACCGGCCTTTCTGAAGATGATTTTATAAAAGACCCTTCCGGTGCAAAAGAGACACTGGCAGGTGTTCTTGAGCTTTTAAAAGATATGCGGCAGAGCGGTTCACAAGTTTTGATGTCAGATATATCAGAAATTCATTATGATAAGGGATATGGCTATACAATGTTTACTTTATCAAATGGGCTGCCAATAAGAGTTGGAATGGATGATTTTGGTAACAAGATTCAAAGATTTTGTAAAATATATAATGAACTTCAACTGCAATTATCTAATTTACAGTATGTTGACCTTGATTATGCTGATAGGATAGTTATAAACAGGGGTTGATTTTTTAACAGGATTATTAACGGAGGATATATGTCAGCAAAAAAAGACAACTTGGTTGTTGGACTCGATATAGGCACAACGAAAATTTGTGCAATAATCGGCAGTGTCAGTGAAGACGGTATTGATATTGTCGGTATAGGCACGAGTCCTTCAAATGGCCTTCGTAAAGGTGTTGTTATTAATATTGACAGCACTGTTCAATCTATACGCAAAGCTGTTGAAGAAGCTGAGTTAATGGCAGGCTGCGAGATAAAGAGCGTTTTTGCTGGTATAGCAGGGGGGCATATAAAAGGGATAAATTCCCAGGGTGTGATTGCAATTAAAAATAAAGAGGTCTCTCCTGAAGATGTAAAGCGCGTTATAGAAGCTGCTAAAGCCATAGCCATACCTATGGACAGAGAGGTAATCCATATCCTACCTCAAGAATTTATAATAGACGACCAGGATGGAATAAGGGAGCCTCTGGGAATGAGTGGCGTAAGATTGGAGACAAAGGTTCATATCGTAACCGGCGCTGCCGCCAGTGCGCAGAATATAGTAAAATCGTGTAACCGTTCAGGCCTTGATGTGGCAGATATTGTATTGGAGCAGCTTGCCTCCTCTGAGGCGGTTCTTTCTCCTGATGAGAGGGAACTTGGAGTTGCTCTTATAGATATCGGCGGCGGCACTACCGATATAGCGATATTTATGGACGGCGCCATAAAATACACATCAGTTCTCTCTTTAGGCGGTAATCAACTTACGAATGATATAGCAGTAGGGCTTAGAACCCCTATGGCGGAAGCTGAAAAAATCAAACAGAAATACGGCTGCTGTCTGGCGTCAATTGTTGGAAAAGATGAAACCATCGAAGTCCCAAGTGTTGGAGGGCGTAAGCCGAGAATACTCTCCCGTCAGTTACTTGCAGAAATTCTTGAACCTCGTGTAGAGGAGATTTTCACCCTTGTTAACCGTGAAATCGTAAAATCCGGTTTTGAGGATATGATAGCTTCAGGAGTGGTTATTACAGGAGGGAGTACAATTCTTGAAGGGATGCCGGAGCTTGCGGAGCAGGTCTTCAATCTTCCTGTAAGACGTGGGGTACCTCAAGAGATCGGCGGTCTTATTGATGTCGTTAACTCTCCGATTTATGCTACAGGAGTCGGCCTTGTAATTTATGGAAGCAGGCATCTTGAAATGGGAGCGCATTTTCCAACAACACAAAGTGATGATAATGTTTTCAGGAGAGTAAGCAGAAGAATGAAAGAGTGGTTTGGTGAGTTTTTTTAATCGTATTTTAATATATAAAACTGTCAAGGGGGCATCTTATGCAATTCGAGCTGGAAGGAAGTGCTGATTTAACGGCAAAAATCAAAGTTGTCGGCGTAGGTGGCGGCGGTAGCAACGCTGTTAATACCATGATTGAAAAGCATGTGCAAAATGTTGACTTTATTGTTGCCAACACTGATGCGCAAGCCCTTCGGACAGCGAAAGCGCCCATTAAAATACAGCTGGGCCAGGAACTAACCAAAGGGTTAGGCGCCGGCGCTGATCCGGATGTTGGCAGAGATTCTGCCCTTGAAGACCGCTCCAAGCTTATGGAGACTCTGCAAGGCGCGGATATGATTTTTGTCGCTGCCGGTATGGGCGGCGGAACCGGTACAGGAGCTGCCCCTGTTATTGCAGACGTTGCTAAGGAAGTCGGAGCGCTTACTGTCGGTGTTGTTACAAAACCGTTCACAAGAGAGGGGAAGAGACGTCTTACACAGGCTGAAGAGGGGATTAAAGAGCTCAAAAAGCATGTGGATTCTCTTCTTATTATTCCCAATGATCGGCTCATAGGGCTGGCAGGTAAAAATACCTCAATTCTTGACGCTTTTAAGCCTTCCGATGACGTGCTTAGGCAGGCTGTACAAGGGATTTCAGATCTTATCACAACTACAGGCATGATAAATGTTGACTTTGCTGACGTTAAATCAATCATGAGCGAACGTGGCATGGCAATGATGGGTATTGGTATTGCAGAAGGGGATAACCGCGCAATGGAAGCTGCGAATGCTGCCATATCCAGCCCTCTTCTTGAAGATATCGATATTTCAGGCGCAAAAGGCGTTCTCGTTAACATTTGCGGCTCAGCAAGCATGACAATGGACGAATACGAAATTGTAAGCCGTATTATCCATGAGAAAGTACATGAAGACGCTAATATTATTATAGGGCTTCTTGTTGATGAGAGTTTGGGGGAATCTCTTAAAGTCACTGCCATTGCTACAGGTTTTGGCAACCGTTTTGATGAAATAGAAAGAAAAGAGATACGCAGCAATGTTTCGCATTTAAGACCCAATCCAGAGTCGGCGACAGTCATTGAAAAATTTAGAAAAGAATCTGTAACCCCACATGCCTCTTTATTTGAGGAAGAAGATGAAGAGTATGATATACCTACGTTCTTAAGAAAATCAGTGGATTAACCAATTAGCCTCCATGCTAAACAAAGCGTGGAGGCTTTTAAATATAAGGTTTTAGCCCGATAGGGTCTGATTTTCATAACCGTAGGTCAACGACCTACGGTTGAACAATACAATCGTTCATTTGCCTGAAAGGCAAAACCATGCTGCTACATGCTTCCAGATAAGGAACAGTAAGTAATGTTCTGCCTTTCAGGCAGATATTCTGTTTATTTTGTTTCCGCAGGTCGTTGACCTGCGGTTATGAAAATTTGGCTTTTCAAGCCATTATTCCACACTCCACTCTTCACACTGAATTTATATCTATGTCCTGGAAAATCATTTCAAAACTTAAAGCGAAACTGGATGCCGAATCAGGCATGGTTACAAAAAAGCGTGGCGGCTCTCTCTGTATCTGCCTTGTTTACCCGAACAGCTATTATGCAGGAATGAGTAATCTTGGATTTCAGGCACTGTACGGTCTCTTTAACTCATATCCTGATATATTATGCGAAAGAGCTTTTTTACCGGACAAAAGCGATATTGCGGAGCATTTAAAATCAGGAACTCCTCTTTTATCCCTGGAATCTCAAAAACCTCTGTCAGACTTTGATATTATTGCCTTTTCTGTCTCTTTTGAGATGGATTACCTCAATATCCCTACTATTTTTAAACTTTCAAACATTCCTTCCCTAAGTTCGGAGCGGAGTGATTACCACCCTGTTGTTATTGCTGGCGGCGCGGCGATATTTCTGAATCCTGAACCTGTCGCGGATTTTTTTGATATTGCCTGCATTGGTGAAGCCGAAGAGATCCTTCCCTCAATTATTCATATCATCAGAGATATTAAGCTGTCTAAAAAGTGGGAATTCCTCTCCAGATTTGAATCTGTCACCGGAATATATTTGCCAAAGAGAAATGATGGCTCATTAGAGGTTTCAAGAGCCTATGCAAAGAGCCTTGACGATTTTTCCACAACATCTTTAATTCATACTCCTGATACAGAATTCGGAGATATGTATCTTATTGAGCTTTCCAGGGGCTGCCCTAGAGGGTGCAGGTTTTGCGCGGCAGGTTATATATATCTTCCTTATCGTCAACGGTCTAAGGATTTTGTAATAAGCCAGGTAGAGGATGCTCTTAACGATAACAGGAAAATAGGTCTTGTTGCGGCTGCTGTAGGCGATTTCAGAGGTGTAGAAGCTATATGCGACCAGATTATGGAACGCCACGGGAAAGTCTCGGTCTCGTCTCTGAGGATTGACGGTTTCAGAGATGAAATGCTTGATTTATTAGTCTCTAGCGGCCATAAGACAGCTACTTTAGCTCCTGAGGGTGGGTCACAGCGGTTGAGAGATTTTATAAAAAAAGGGATAAGCAAAGATCAAATAATAAAAGCGTGTGAGCGGTTAACAGAACGGGATATATTAAACATCAAACTTTACTTTATTATAGGGCTTCCAACCGAAACTGATGAAGATATAGAGGAGATGACAGCCCTTGTGAAGCAAATTCGGGAGGTTGTTATAGAAAAAGCCAGGGTAAATAAAAGGCTTGGGGAAATAACTCTTTCAATTAACCCTTTTATTCCTAAGCCATTTACGCCGTTTCAGTGGTGTGGGATGGCTCCACAAAAAATTCTTGAACATAGAATAAAACTGCTTAAAAAAAGTATCGGGAACTTGCCGAATATTACAATTCAGGTTGAGAATCTGAAAGATGCCATGTTACAGGCCTTGATTTCAAGAGGTGATAGAAAAATGTCAACTCTGATATTGAAAAGCGCTGAAACAGGCAGCTGGAAAAAAGCTGGAAAAGAGCTGAGGATTAATATTGAAGAGATGGTAACAAGAGATATCCCGTTAGATGAAAAGCTTCCCTGGGACTTTATAGAGGGGAACAGTAAGGAAGTTTTACTTAAGGAATATAGGGAGGCGTTTGAAATGAGGAGTGCCGTAAGAAATTTATGAGCTTTGCTCTCTGGTTATGGAGCATTATACGCAAGCTATTACGTTCAAAGCGGTGAGTGTATGAAGGAATTACTGAAGCGAAAACAAAACCGTCTGCAAAATTACGATTACAGCCAAAACGGTGCGTATTTTGTGACAATATGCATTAAGGACAAGCATGAATTGTTATGGATTCCCGCATTTGTAGGGGCGCACAGTGTGCGCCCGTTATTGTCGGATATAGGTAAGGTCGTTGAGAAGGCAATAATGAACATTCCACAAATCTATGAAACAGTAATAATTGATAGATATACCATTATGCCAAACCACGTACACATGATAGCAATCATTGATTGTGACCACGGGCGCACACTGTGCGCCCCTACGATATCGCGTGTTATAAAACAATGTAAGGAATATGTGACAAAACAAATCGGATATTCCATTTGGCAAAAATCGTTTCACGACCACATTATTCGTAATGAACAAGATTATATCAATATTGCAGAATACATTGAAAATAACCCCGCAAATTGGGAAATAGACCGTTTTTTTGTAGTGGCAAACCAGTCGTAGTTGTATGGGCACTGTAGGTGCGTACAATATACGCCCGAAAAGAAAGCCGCAAAAATTGCCTAATCGTACTTATTACTGGAGGATTAGGCAATAATATATTAACCATTTTCTCTGAGATATAATTTCTATCAGCTGAGGTAATACCTGAGCTAGTAGATAATATAGGTTATATAATGGTAGAAATTACACATTGCCTAATTGTATTAAATGCAATACAATTAGGCAATAATGTTGCATAGGATTTGTTATGAGAAAACTAGAGAACAATTTGTTTATCTCCCTGTTCGGAGAGACGATTGATGATTGATATTAACCCCATGTACGACATTGCCATCATCGGCCTCGGCCCTGCCGGAGCTACGGTTGCGAGGCTGCTTGACAAAAATTATAAAATCATCGCCATTGACAAAAAAGGCGATGGCGAAAACTCTTTCCGCAAGCCCTGCGGCGGGCTTTTGGCCATCGACGCACAAAAGGCACTGTCAAAGTTCAATCTGACCTTACCTAAAGAAGTACTTGTTGACCCTCAAATATTTGCCGTGAAAACTATTGACCCCAAGCAGGAGCTCCTGCGGTATTATCAACGATTTTATATTAATCTCGACCGCCACAAATTCGATATGTGGCTTATTTCGCTTATTCCCAAAAATATTGAAATCGTTGACGACTCACAATGTACCGGCATTAAGCAAGTTGGCGAATTTTACGAAATTACATGTACTCAAAATGGACTGGAGCGCGTAATAACCGCCAAACAGGTTATCGGTGCGGACGGTTCGGATTCCATTGTCAGAAAATCCCTGTTCCCAAAGCGGAAAATCCCGCAATATGTTTCAATTCAGGAGTGGTTTGCGGAAGAGCATCAGGTGCCGTTTTACTCCAGTATTTTCGACAGCGAAATCACTGATTCTTACTGCTGGAGCATTTCAAAGGACGGCTATTTCATTTTGGGCGGCGCGTTTCCGAAGGATTCCGGAAGAGAGAGGTTTGCTTTGCTCAAAGAAAAATTACAGAGGCAGGGCTTTTCATTTGGAGATCCTGTAAAAACCGAGGCTTGTCTTGTATCCATGCCGCGCGGCATACGCGACTTTTGCGTGGCAAAAGACGGCGCGTTTTTGACCGGAGAGGCAGCCGGATTTATCAGCCCGTCATCGTTGGAAGGGATAAGCTATGCGCTGAACAGCGCGTATGAGTTGGCGGAAGTTCTAAATTCGGACTGTAAAAATCCGGCGTTGAGGATAAGGTTAAAGTCAATACCTATGCGGATAAAGCTGCTTTTCAAATACCTGAAAGCACCGTTTATGTACCGGCCATTTTTGAGGAAATTGGCTATGAAAAGTGGAGTGAAGAGTATCAAGGTTATGGAATAAGATGTTTATATAAATGTTGCGTAGGAGCTGTTATGAGAAAACTAGGTATTTTTTTATTTGTTATAGGATTGGTTCTCTTCGGCGTAAGCTGGGTAACAGGAATGCTTATTGTAGGTGGTGTTCTTATACCTTCAGCTATTAGTACAATTACATTTGTACCTGCCGCTTTGTTTATTGTTGTAGGAGGTGTGCTTCGTTATTATCCGAATCCGGCAGTTAAGCACGGGCCTTTAGTTTGGGGGACAGTGATAAAAGTAGACTTTAGCCACATGTGGTACACCTGGGGCACCCGGTATACGGTGCAATATACTACGCTTAACGGCGAGCAAATTGTCTCTGAAGTAGATGCCGTCAGGCCTGTAAAAGGTATTGATGTCCCATACAAAATTCGAGCTCTAATGAAGAGTATGCTTGTTGATAAAAATGCTAATGTCCCCGTCCGATATGACCCTAAAAAGCCAAAACAGTTTATGATTGACAGGTCTATTTTACTCAAAGAAGATCTTGATAAGATGTAGCTGATGAAATTAAAATCGTGATAAATTGTCACGCTTCGAAAAATGTTGCAGAGGGAGCCATTATGAGAAAATTAGGAATTTTTTTACTTGTTACCGGGTGGGTTCTAGTTGTTGTAGTAATCCTTGCTTTCGCTCCGGGTGTTCCTATGCCTTACGCGGTCAGTAATTTGATTACTAATCATGTGTCCTTAATCATTTATCTTTGTGTAGTGCTTATTTTCGGAGGGGCGATTCTGTGTGACAAATATCCGTATAGTCCGGCAGTTGAGAACGGGCCTTTGGTCCGGGGGACGGTGATAAAAGTAGGTGGGAGCTGGCGCAGCAACACCGCTTTGTCGCGGTATACGGTGCAATATACCACGCTTAACGGTGAGCAAATTATCTCTAAAATAGATGCCAGCAAGTTTGCTGCTCAAAAAGGTATGGATGTGCCTGTCCGATATAACCCTAAAAAGCCAAAACAATTTATGCTAGATACAGAATCTTCGCCTATTTTATTCAAAGAAGACCTCACCGAACAAGGGCAAGCGAATGTACAATCGATGACTATAAATCAGGGGCAAGTGCAAATGAATTTTGATCCAATGCAGCTCCAGGCGCAGATGATGAATGAAGGTGTAACCACGCAGGCGGCAATGGATATAAGGAATACGGGTGTGCAGGCAAAGGGCGTGGTTTTGTCGGCGCAGCCTACCGGCAATATTGTTGGTAACAACGGTGAAATTGAATTGAAAATTGAAGTTACCAGGCCGGACGGTAGCCAGTATGAAGCCACTGTCAGAAAAGCAATCCCAGCGGTTGCATTGCCGTATGTCCAGGCAGGACGGGTGATTCAGGTTTTCTATAAGCCGGAAGATGAGCAAAATATCACAATCGGATTATAATGTAAGCATAATATACAGGTGGTTGGCATGAGAAAATTTGGTTGGGTTTTATTGATTTTAGGTTGGCTTTGTTTCTTCCTGTCATTCAGCTTTGAAGACAAATATCCCTTTAACCTTTTGCCGGGTTGTCTTGAATTCGGCGCTATTATCGGTATTTTTGGCGGGGCTTTGTTGATAGTGCTCAGCGGCAGAGGCAAAAAAATCAGGAACGGCCAGTTAGTGGTTGGCACAGTGACTTCTGTAAAGCAGACTGCTGTTGGCCTAAACAGTGGCAGAATACTGCAGATCAAACTGTCCATTCAATTTACGACCTTAGACGGCCAGCAGATAACAGCTACGGTGTTGAAGTTCGTTTGGCTCGCAAATTTGGCCCAGTTCCAGCTTGGCACCAAGCTGCCGATCAGATATAACCCTAAAAAACCGCAAAATATCATGATAGACCTCAAAGCGGATAAGGCGCAACTGCAACACGCTAGAAATGAATACTACGTTTCTACCGGCAAGATGACGCAAAGTGCGATGAATATCAAAGAGAACGGTGTACAAGCGCAAGGCATTGTCCTTGATTCCAAGTCCACGGGCAACATCGTAGACGGTTCCGGCGAGATGATAGTACATGTCAAAGTTACAAGACCGGACAATACCACATACGAAGTTACAACGACCTTTAACGTTCCGCCAAACAAGATACCGTTCACGGCTCCGGGCTGTGTGGTACATGTCTGGTATGTGCCTGACAACGAACAGCGTATTGTGATCGGGTGGTACTCCTGACGAATTGAAATTTGGAGGCAGTTGCAATGAAAACAATCGGTAAGTTTTTATTCTATTTAGGCTGTATCGTGTTTCTGGCCTTTTGGGTCTGTCTTACGCTTTTTGCATTTCATCTGAAAATTAACGCAGATATTATGACCGCAGCTGCACTGTTTTCTGTAGTCTGTATAATTGTTGGAAGCCTGATAAATAGCCAGGACCGGAAGAAAACTTTAGTTCGGAACGCGATTTTTGTTCTTGCGGTTCTGTTCATAGTCGTGGCGGCCACTAAAGTGATTACCGATATAGGAACGTTCTTGTTGCTTATTGCTATTTTGATATTCGTGCGGCAGACAAGAAATTACTGGAGGGTTGAAGGCGCTGCCGAGTGTCGCATGAATCCAAACAGGAGCAATTCAAAACTTTATAATGAGCTGAAAGATACAGGTATCGCGACAACCGCTACAATACTCGATTCACAGGCAGATGGCGGAAGATTTGCCGGGACTCCTGGAAATCAGACCGGCGGCACCCGTTTCATGAACTTAACCATTTCTTTCACAGACAATAAAAGCAATGTACATACAGCAAATATACGTTATGAAATTGACAATTCATTGATTGCTAATTTTATTAAAGGGAAGGAAATCTCTATTATTTATGACGCTGATAACACGGAGCGTATTGTAATTGATACAGAGAAATGTCAAATCGATGTATAATTTTATTATGATTGGGTTTTACGCGTAACGTATTTATTTTTGGAGGTATTTCAGCATGAAAAAAGCAGGCATAATTTTGATAATTATCGGTATAGCTGCGTGTGCTTTATTAATTTTTAGCAATCTTTTAAGTGGTTCTTTGACTAGTTCTTTTAGCGATCTCGTTGACAATTATTCTACGCCTCTCGCTTTTATAGCCCCTCTGTTTATAATCGCTGGTGTTATTCTTAGAATAAAGTGTGGGCTAAGCAAAAAAGAAAAAGCCTACCCGTTTGTTATGGGAACATTAATATCAATTGACCAGGGGGCCCATGGATACACTCAAGTTAACAGTCAGCCAGTATGCAGGTTAACCATTCAGTTTACAACAAATGATGGGCAGCAAATAACAACTAGAATTAGAACAATAATTCAGTTGACCGATTTAGCGCAGTTTCAACCCGGAATAGATATACCAGTCAGATATAATCCCCAAAACCCGCAACATATTGTACTGGACTTCCAAGAAGAAGCGAATCAGCTGCAAAATAAACTGAGTCAGATGCAAGACCAGCTAAGTGAGGCTGACCAGAAGTTAGACCAGGAGATTGCGGCTGAAAAGCAGGCTGCTGGCCAACCTCTGGTTGTGGGGAAACTGCTGTTCCTAGAACGAACCAAGACGTATTTTAATGATAAAGAAATGTCGCAATACGAAATGTCTCAATGCACGCTGACCTTTCAATTCACCACACAGGACGGGCAGCAGATAACAGCTACCACAGAAAGGATCATTCCCCAGGTTACTTTGGAAAAGGAGCAGTTTAAGCTGATGGGATTGTCGTATCTCCGATACAACCCGCAAAGCCCGCAGCAAATCACGTTCATCGGATCATTAGATAATATAAAACCGGACGAGAAAAAACATGCAGATGAGCAATACCAAATAGCTATCGGACAGTGGACGCAAGAGGCTATTGATATTAGAGATAAGGGTACAGAAACAAAGGGAGTTATTCTTAAATCAAATCCCACCGGCAATATCGTAGATGGTAAAAGCGAGGTAGAACTGCAAGTCAGGGTAACACGGCCGGACAACAGCACTTACGAGGTTTCCGTAACCAAACATGTGCCGCAAAACGGAATGGCATTTACTGTTCCTGGCAGTATAGTCCATGTTTTCTATATGCCGGATAATGAGCAACATATCGTGATCGGATTTTACGCTTAAGTAAAGTAAATCAAAGGAGGAATTGCAATGATAATCAACTCACAAAAAGCGGAAGAACAGGCGGTTTTGAACTTGGCACAGGCCATTTGCGCGGTGGCGCGGACAGCGCCGAAAGCTTGTGGCATTGACCACACAGATACGGCGGTACTTATCGGTGAAGATAAGGTGCGGATTGCTGAGGAAATGCGTAGAATTGGCAAAAGCCTTGGTGAGAACGGAAAATTTATGATCCGAGATGCTGGTAATGTGGACGCGAGCGGTGCGGTAGTTTTGGTTGGTGCAAAGTACGAAACGCGAGGGCTCAATGAGGGATGCAGCCTATGCGGGTTTGTGAATTGTGCTGTTTGCAGTGCTGCTGGTGCAACATGCGTGTTTACCTCCATGGATTTGGGAATTGCGCTTGGTTCGGCTGTGGCTTTGGCGGCCGATAGCCGGGTAGATAACAGAATCATGTTCACTATCGGTAAAGCCGCTGCCGCCTTAGGTCTTTTGGGTGAATACAAACTTATTATGGGTATTCCGTTGTCTGTATCAGGTAAGTCGCCTTTCTTTGACCGGGGTTAGGTGAGAAATTTACTCCAGTGATGGGCTTTATCAATAACTTTAAAGTTATTGACAAGATAATAACTTTAAAGTTATTATTATGGCTGGATCGGATAAAGGAAAAACTAACCTATGTATAAAATAATCTTTTACAAAAACAGGCGCGGGAAAAGTCCTGTAGTTGATTATATAAAAGGGTTAGCTGGAAAGAAAGATAAGGATAGCCGGATAAAATCTGAAAAAATAAATGACTACCTTCAAGCCCTACAAGAGCGCGGGATACATATAGGAGAGCCGTATATTAAACACCTTGACGGTGATATATGGGAGCTTAGGCCGATAAAAGATAGAATACTATTCGCAACGTGGGACGGTAATAGCTTTCTAGTTCTCCACCACTTTATGAAAAAGACGCAGAAAACCCCGCCACATGAGATAGAACAGGCAAAACGCGAGCTTGCCGACTGGAAAGAAAGGAGTATTGACAATGGATAAAGAGTATAAAAAAGCATTGGAGCAAGCAAAAGCGAATTTAGCCGATGCTAAAGCACGTGGTAAGGATGCTATGGGTGTGACATGGGGCGAATTAAGGCATAAGCTTTTCACGCCGGAGGAAATCGCTGCCAGTGACCTTAGAGTAGCTATGATGATTGAGATCGCCAAGGCAAGGAAAGAGCGTGGTATATCCCAGAAAAAGCTCGAAGAGATGAGTGGGGTTAAACAGCCCATAATAGCCCGTATGGAAAAAGGGAGTACAAGCCCACAGCTCGACACTATCTTAAAAGTATTGGCTCCTTTGGGGAAGACACTTTACATTGGTGATCTGGATCAGCATGAACAGGTTAAGTAAATTACTTGGCCACAAGCTAATTAGGTTTCCTGTTATTTTTTTGGGAGGAACATTTATGTCAGGCTATAAATCATGGTTTCCTGCAAGGTTTGTCATCAATGCTGTTGTAGGAATAATCTTTGGTTCTTTATTAATGACGGCAAGCGGATGCAGCAAAGCTGCGAGCGGGCCGCTGGTTGTAGGGACTGTGGTATCAACGCGACCGACTAACACGTATGTCAATAGCCAGCCGCAGATAGAAATGACGATGCAATTTACAACTTTAGACGGAAAACAGGTCACCTCGTCATATCGGAAAGTGATTCCATTTACTGCACTAGCTCAAATTCAACCTGGTCTTGAACTGCCGCTGCGTTATGATCCGAAAAATCCGCGGGATATTATGATCGACTGGAAAGTTGATGAAAAGATGTTTCAAAAGATGGTTCAAGAGAAAGATCAAAAAGATTATGTTCAACGCCTTGTGGCTACCGGACAGTTGACTAAAAAAGAATTGAACATTAAGGAAAAAGGGGTACAAGCAAAAGGGATACTTATTTCCTCTAAACCTACAGGTAGAATTGTTAATGGTGACGAAACTGAAATGGTATTACATGTTAAGGTAACCAGGCCTGACGGCAGTACTTTTGATGTGACTATTACTGCCGGTGTGGCGCAGCGTGATATACAATATGCTCTCCCCGGCAGTATGGTTTATGTTGAATATATGCCAAATGATGAAAAGAATATCCTTCTTGAGTGGAATAACTGATAAATAGCCATTATTACTAGTATATGAACAATATTATTTGTGGATGCGTTTATTTATGTAAATAGGAGGAATATTTATGCCGGGCTTTTTCTGTAAATCATGGTTTCCTGTACGATTTGTTATCAATACTGTTGTAGGGATAATTTTCGGCGCCTTATTAATGATGGCAGGTGGATGCAGCAAAGCGGCAAGCGGGCCATTAACTGTGGGGACAGTGGTATCAGTACGGCAGACCGGCAACTGGTTCAATAGCCAGCCGCAGGTGAAGGTGAAGATGCAATTTACAACTTTAGACGGGAAGCAGGTCACTGCGTCATTCCGAAAAGTGTTTCCGTTAACTGCATTGTCGCAAATTCAACCCGGCCTCACATTACCGCTGCGTTATGATCCTAAAAATCCACAAGATATTATGATCGATTGGAATGCCGATGATAAAGCATTTAAGAAGGCTTATGATCAGAATCTTGTAACTACCGGTAAAATGACACAGGAAGAATTAAACATTAGTGAAAAAGGAGTGCAAGCCAAAGGAGTAATTCTTTCCTCTAAACCTACAGGTAGGATTGTTAATGGTGACGAAAGTGAAATGGTGTTACAGATCAGAGTAACCAGGCCGGACGGCAGTACCTATGATGTGACCACCACTGTCGGTGTGGAGCAAAAGTATATGCAGGATAATTCTCCCGGCAGTATGGTTTATGTCCACTATATGCCTAATGATGAAAAAAATGTCATGATTGAGACGCCTGACTGATGATATGTGTTGTGTTGGTTTTACTTCCAAGGTTCAAAGGAACGGTTTGACAAATCAGCACTTGTTATCTATGCTTTATAAAAGCGTATTTATCAGACTTTATTTTTAGGAGGATGTATGAAGTTTAAATGTTTAGTTAACTGTTTGATTGTGGGAATTATGTTTGTTGCTGCAGGGTGCGCGACCATGTCTGATATGGACAAGCAAGAGGCTGCGATGCGTCAGGCAATCGGAAGTGATAATTCAATCAGCGTTGTACGTAACGGAGACCAGTTGCAGCTAATTGTTAAAGCTGACCTTACTTTTGCTATAAATTCATCAGCTTTGAAAGAGAATGCTATAACAGCTCTCCAGAAAGCCGCTAAAGTGTTAAATGCTTATCCAAGTACAAATATTGAAGTTGCCGGTCATACCGACAGTACAGGAACAGATGCGATTAACGACAGGTTGTCAGTTCAACGGGCTGAGGCGGTTAAAGCGGTTCTTGTGAATGCCGATGTTGCTTCCAGTCGTGTAACGACTATCGGTTATGGTTCAAGGAGACCTGTTGCTGATAATAATACGTCCGAAGGCAGAGCGAAAAACAGAAGGGTTGATATTACGGTTACGCCGATAAAAGTTCAAAAGTAAGGTACGGTTTCAATTAAGGGTTGTATGCTACGTTGCTTTCGCCGTATATCGTTTAACGTCTGTAGGGGCGCACAGTGTGCGCCCGATAACACGGGCGGCAGATTGCCGCCCCTACTCAGAACCGTACCACTCTTGAATTTTTTGACTTGATACATGCCATGAGTTTTCCAGCCGGTCTGTAAGGAATTGCATAAACAGAGAATCAAATAGCTGTATACCTGTTTCAAGTAGATACATACGTTCGAAGAAAACGGCTTCTTTTTCAGATGCCGCATCTATGCCTGCCTCTTTTTCAATTTGTACTGAAGGGGATTTAAAAGAGCCGAAATAAAAGAGCTCCCCTTTTAGGTTCACTCTCCACAGGTTTTCGTCTTTCTCAATATAAATGGTGGCTTCAGTTATCTGCTTTCCGTCTCTGAGAGCGGCAAGAACCTCATTAAATTGGTCTTGGGCTCCTGCGACAGTGATTTTCTGTTTGCCTGCCTCATTTGCTGCCTGTAGTACAATACGGTCATTAAGGTATGCGACAAAAGGAGTACTAAGTTCCGTATGTCCCTCTTTGCGTACTTTGTACTCTCCTGAACCGTTTAAAGTTCCATATAGGAGCCATAACAGGAAGTCTTTACCAATCCACTGATTAGCTCTTATTAAATCCAATGCCGATTCGGTGGTGGCGAGATTTGCTTTTTCTAGTAGTTCTTTCTTTTCTTCAGGCAGAGTTTGTTCGGCTCTTGCATATGGGTGCAGTGTTACAAGTCTTAAGCCCGGAAAGGTTTTTTTAAATTCGGTTTCAAAGACATCTATAGTTTTCGGGCTTAGAGATGTAAAAGTTACTACGTTGGTTTTTAAATCCCACACAACATCGTAAGTTGCAGGGGACGGGAGGGTTTTCCCAAAGAGAAAGAGTTTAACGGCATCTCTTAATTCTTCACGTTTATGTTTTGGAACACGGAAAAATCCAGGGTTGGCATTTAAGAAGTTTTGTTCCTGAGCAGATTGATACGCTTTTAAGAGCGCTGCGGGGATCTTTCGCTGGTCGCGTCTGAGGGTGAATAGAGCATAGTTATCTTTTTTAAAGTTTGTGTCGTTTATGAAGTCTGAGTTTTGATGATCGTCTGTATGAACCCAGCCTATTGATTGCTCGTCCAGGCTATCTTCAATAGAGTTGAAGCTATGCTTTTGTAAACATTCGGTAATCCATGGAACTAAGTCTTCAGGGAAATCTCCCGCGACGTTAAATTGACAGATGCTTACGGTGTTAGAATATATTCCCATTGTCAGCTCTTCCTTATATGATGCAGGCTTTTGGTCATATGCTGTGTTGCCTTCGTCACGTTTCACTTGACGTCTGTAGGGGCGCACAGTGTGCGCCCGATAAATACGGGCGGCAGATTGCCGCCTCTACACGCTATGTTTTACAGTTTAATAGATGATCTGAAAATCATTCCTCAGATTTCTCATTTGATTTTCTTCTTTCAGCTAAGGAAACTACTTTTTGATGTGAGCCGGTTTTATTTTTGCTGTTTTCATTTTGTGAAGAAGGCACAGGTTTTTCATCAGTAGGTGGAGGGACTAATTTTTCAATTTGTACCGGAGTTCCCCCCATTGTAAAGTCTCCGCCGTCAATCTGGTCTTCGTCCAGAATCCAGGTATAGACCTGAAGCGGGAAGGTGAGGACAAGGAGTCTTACCTGCCACCACCCTTTTTTCATGTCAGGAGTTATATCTTCAATTCTTGCGTAAAAACCGGGCTTGTTGTCAATATGTACCAATACTAGATCGTTTATTGTTGCCATGTTTCAGTCTCTGAAGTTAACAAATTGCATTTCAATATCAAGGTCTTTTCCTTTGAGCATTTGAATGGTTTCCTGAAGGTCATCGCGATTTTTTCCGGTTACTCTTACCTGGTCGTCCTGGATCTGACCCTGTACTTTCAGTTTACTCTCTTTGATTACGGCAACAATCTCTTTACCTTTTTCTTTGGCAATTCCTTGCTGTATTGTTATTGTCTGCCGTACCATTCCTCCTGAAGCAGTTTCAGGCTTATCATATTTAATGGATTTAAGGGATATTCCGCGTTTTATAAATTTAGACTGTAGTATGTCCACTACGGCTTTAAGTTTAAAGTCATCATCAGCAAGGATTTTGACACTCTCTTTTTCCTGGGTTATTTCGCTTTTTGAGCCTTTAAAGTCATAACGCTGGGAAATTTCCTTGCTTGTCTGGTTAACAGCGTTATCGACTTCCTGCATATCTACTTTTGAAACTATATCAAATGATGGCATATTCTACTCCAGGTTATTGGGATATTGGGCTACCGTCTACCTTAACGCTTTATTACCTCTACACCTGCAGGTGGTCTAAAGCTGAATTTGCTTGATGAGATTCCGCTGTTAACTCTGATATTGCTGTATTCTATCATTGTTCTGTTTCCCATATTATCGTAAAGAACTGAAGCTATAATAGGAAATGAACTTTTTGGAGTTCTGCCGGCCATGAAGCTGTTAACTATTGAGGCTGATACGGTTAGTTCGAGTTTTGCAACTGACGGGTTAGATCTTTTAGGTGTCAGGGCTATTACATAATTGCCGTTTTTATCCCTGCCATTACCGACAAATTGAGCTGAGAAGTCTCTGGATATGTTGCCTAAACCTGTCAGATAACTCATAGCTATGGCATTTCCTCCTGCAAAAAGGGACGAGGTGCTCATGACCATGACTTGTCTGTTTTCAGGAAGGTAATACCAGACTGTTTTCCCGTTGGATATTATGCTCTGCCTCGGCTTTGTGTAGTCAAACCTGAACATTGCGTTCCCGGCCCCTTTTTTGATCAGAAGTTCGCCAGCCCCTTTTTCTTCCCTTTTTACGGCAGCTATTGTAGCTCTTTGAATGAAACTTGCCTGAATATCATTGGCACCGCTGTAACTTTTTTCAAGAGCTGTTACAACGTCTCTTACAGTGGCTGTACTAGCTGCAAATGCAGGGGTTATGCATGAAGAGAGTAAAATGGCAAAGATAGAAATCATAAGTTTTCGCATAATGTCTCCAAATATTTTGTTGTTTGAATAGAGGGTTTCAAAAAATTAATTATACATATTGTGGCGTATAATGGCTATTGAATATTACATGGAGTGGTTAAAAATGGTCGTAACCTTTTGAAGTTAAGCGGTATTGGCTTCCATCTTCTTTTAGAAGCTTGAGTTCTTTCCCTTCTTTGATTTTGCCGATAATGGTAACGGGTATTGCAAGGTTATCAGCGATATCCATAATTCTTTTAATATGCCGTGGATTTATTGTCATAAGCAATTCATAATCTTCTCCGCCACTAAGGGCATAATCGAATATATTTTTTTGGAGTTTTCCGTCCAGCGATTTAAGACTGTCAGAAATTGGAAGAGAGGGGAGGTCAATTTCGGCTCCTACATTTGAAGCTTCCATTATATGGCCTAAATCTGCCGCCGTTCCGTCACTTATATCAATCATTGCTGTTACAATACCTGCTTCAGCAGCCTGCCTCCCTATGTTAACCCTTGGTTCCGGCAGTAAGTGGCGTTTTATCAGTTCTCCTTCTCTTTCCCCTTTTTTTAATAACTCAAGCCCGGCAGCGGAATCTCCTACTGTTCCTGTAACGCAGATTAAATCTCCCGGGATTGCCCCTTTCCTTTTAACAATATATTCAGGTTTCTGTTCCCCAATCAGGGCAATATTTATTATAAGCCCGTTTTTTGAGCTGCATGTATCTCCGCCAATAAGGATTACGTCAAATTGTGCTGCCTGTTTCTGGAAGCCATTTATGAAGTTTTGAATAAATTCGACAGAGAGCGTTTCAGGGATTGCAAGGGACAGGAGGGCGTATTTAGGTATTCCACCCATTGACGCTATGTCAGAAATGTTTACTGCCAGAGATTTTTGACCAAGAGTTTCCGGATCGCTCCATTTAAGGTCAAAATGAACATTCTCCACCAGCATATCTGTTGTTGTTAAGGTTACGGTGCCAGATGCTGACTTTGTGATAGCGCAATCGTCGCCAATCCCCAAGGTAACGAGGCTATTTGGCCTTATATTTTTGGCTATCATCTGTATAAGGCCAAATTCCCCTATTTCAGAAATCTTCATACTACGATTCCGGTGGGTGGCGTAACAAGGAGTTTACCGGTTGCCCCTTTCTTTTTTGCGGAGACAGTTTTAGATGTGGGCGGGGCTTTTGGAAATTCCACTAACGCTATTTTAAGTACTTCGTCTATCTCTTTTACAGGTACTATTTTTACCTTTTTTAATATCTGTTTAGGCACATCTTCCAGATCTTTTTCATTTTGGAACGGGATAATTACAGTTTTTACCCCTGCCCGCACAGCTGCAAGGATTTTTTCTTTTAAACCGCCAATTGGAAGGACCTTGCCTCTGAGTGTAATTTCTCCTGTCATAGCCACATCTTTCCTTACAGCTATTTTTGTTAAGGCAGATACCAATGCCGTTGTCATTGAGACCCCGGCTGACGGGCCGTCTTTCGGTATTGCTCCTGCCGGTACGTGAATATGGATATCGCTGGTTTGATAGAAATCGTTATTAAGTTGCAGCTCTTTATTTTTGCTCCGAATCCATGAAAGAGCCGCCTGGGCAGATTCCTTCATAACATCTCCAAGCTGTCCGGTAAGTATAAGTCCGCCTTTACCCATCATAACTGTTGCTTCTATATAAAGCACTTCACCTCCGACAGGTGTCCATGCCAGACCTGTTACTAACCCAACTTCATTTTTCTCCATTTCAGGCTCTCTGATAAATTTCGGAGGGCCAAGATAACGGGCTATGTTTTGCACATTTATCATAAAGCGGCGGTTTTCCCCTTCAGCCACTTTTTTCGCTATTTTCCTGCAAATTGTTCCGATTTCCCGTTCAAGATTCCTTAAGCCGGCTTCTCTAGTATAACTGGCAATAATTGTTTTTATTGCCTCATCGGTAAAGGCAATATGTTTTTCTGACAGACCGTTTTCTTTGATTTGTCTTGGTACAAGATAACGTTTTGCAATCTCCAGTTTTTCTTCTTCTGTATAACCGGCCAGATTGATTACTTCCATTCTGTCAAGAAGAGGCCTTGGAATGGTGTCTATCTGGTTTGCTGTTGCAATGAACATTACATTTGAAAGATCAAACGGCAGATTTATGTAATGATCCGAAAACATAAAGTTCTGCTCAGGATCAAGAACTTCTAAAAGGGCTGAAGACGGATCTCCGCGAAAATCTGAGCCAAGCTTATCAAGCTCGTCAAGCATAAATACCGGATTATTTGTTCCTGCCTGTTTAAGCCCCTGTATAATTCTTCCCGGAAGTGCTCCGACATAAGTTCTGCGGTGGCCTCTTATTTCAGCTTCATCTCTTGTTCCACCAAGAGAGGCTCTTATAAACTTGCGCCCCATTGCCCTGGCAATTGATTTTCCCAGAGAGGTTTTACCGACTCCCGGAGGGCCCACAAAGCAGAGGATAGGGCCCTTCATTTTTTTATGAAGCTTACGCACTGCCAGAAACTCCAGAATTCTCTCTTTTATCTTTTTTAGATAGTAATGGTCTTCGTCAAGTATCTTCTGGGCTTTCTTTATATCTAAAGAGTCCCGTGTAGACTTGCTCCAGGGTAAGTCAACCATCCAGTCCAGAAAAGTTCTTATTGTAGCTGATTCTGCTGAATCAGGATGCATCTGTTCAAGCCTGCCGAGCTGTTTCAAAGCTTCTTTTTCTACATCTTTAGGCATTTTAGCCTGTTCAATACCTTTTCTAAGCTCAGCTATTTCTTCTGATCTTCCGTCACTCTCACCAAGCTCCTGTTGTATCGCCCTAAGCTGCTCTCTAAGATAATATTCCCGCTGGCTTTTTCCCATCTCTTCTTTTGCCGTAGTTTGAATTTTTACCTGCATACTAAGCAGCTCATGCTCTTTTATCAGAAATTCATTTACACGGTTAAGCTTTTGAATGGGGTCCAATGTTTCAAGAAGGCTCTGGGCGTCTTCAACTTTCAGCCCTATATTGCTGGCTACAAGATCTGCGAGATTTCCCGGATCCTGCATATTTTCTACTATAATCAGGACTTCAGGAGAAATAGCTTTGCCAAGGGCAATGATTTGTCCAAGCTGGTCTTTGACTGTCCGTACCAAAGCTTCGTTTTCAATGGATTGCTCAGGTATCGGGTTTTCAACAAGCCGTTCAATTTTCACCTGGTAATAAGGCTTTTCATTTTCAAATTCTGTTATTTTGGCTTTTGCCAAGCCCTGTACAAGAATTTTAATTCTGCCGTCAGGCAGCTTAAGCATTCTCATAATCATTGCAACGGTTCCAACCTGATATATCCCATCTGGCGCGGGATCTTCATCATTTATGTCTTTCTGGGTTGCCAGAAGTATAAGCCTGTCACCGGCTAAAGCTTTATCTACTGCATTTATTGACAATTCCCTCCCTACAAAAAGCGGGAGTATCATATAGGGATATACAACTACATCTCTTATCGGTAATAAAGGTAAAACATCCGGTATTGTCAGATCTTCACTATCTCGTCTTTCTTCTATTTCCATTTCAATCTCCTTGAATTATAGGTACATTTTTTATTCTGGGTTCGGAACGCTTTAGTTTAGGTATTGTTATTACGAGAACCCCTTTAGAAAATGAAGCAACGGCCTCTTCTGGGCTAAACTCATCCGGTATTGTTACGCTCTTTTTAAAATGACCAAAGCATCTTTCAATGCATATATAATGCATACGTTGGATCCCTTGTTCATGATATTTAACACCTTCAATCAATATTTTCCTGTCATTAACGGTTACGGAAAAGTTTTTCTCCGAGACACCGGGCAAATCCATTTCAATTACAAAAGCCTTTTCTGTTGAGTAGATATCAAGACAGGGGATAAATTTATACTCTACTTTATGCTTTTCGCAATTTACCTGAAAAACCTGCCTCAGCATTTCATCAAGCTGCATACGAAAAACTATCGGCCAAGGGGTGGTGTCAGTATCATAAGGTCGCCTAGTCATTTAAATATATCTCCTAATTGCGGCATCGTTCTTTTGATTTAATCATCATTGTATGGAAAGTCAAGGGCTACAGTTAGTTATGTTTAATGTGGCTATGGCGGAATTCATTGAAATTTTAACTACTCTAATGTATTATTATCAAACTTTAGACATGTTTTAGCAAATTATTATGGGATTACGAGTTTTTTAAAGGTTGAGAGGGGAAAATGAGAAAAATATTACCTTTGCTTCTTGTAGCCATGATGTTATGTGGTTTTACATGGGGCAAGACTGCTGCAGATAAATGTGAAGATGCCAAAAAACAGGCATATGAGTTAAATTCTTTAACTGATAAGGCAAAAAGACAGGAGATTCAAAAATCAATTGCAAAATTGTGCCCTGACGGGCAAGCAGCTCTTTATCTTAAGGGAAATTTCCTTGAAGCTAATCAAAAAGAAGACCAGGCTATTGCTACATATTTAGAAGTTTTAAAGATGGATCCTGATTTTGCGCCTGCGAGTGGCCAGTTAGGAATTATATACCAGCAAAAAGGGCGTTTGGAAGAGGCTTCAGTTGAGCTTGCAAAAGCTATGAACAGCCATCAGGATCCTCTCTATAACCGTGCAATAGCCAGAATATTTGCGGATAAGAAGCTTGATGCTCTTGCCATATATAATTATGAGGAAGCTATTAAAGCCTTCCCCACAGATACCGGATTACAAAATGAACTTGCATCGGTGTACCAGGAGTCAAACCAACCTGCAAAAGCTGAAGAATCTTACCTCAGAGCGTTAAAGCTGGATCCTAACAATATCCAATCAATCGTTGGTCTTGCTTCGGTATATGATGCAAGCGGTCAGTATGATAAAGCGGTTTCTGAACTTAAAAGAGCTACAGAAATTGCTCCGCAGGACGCTCAGATTCACCATATGTTGGGGGATGTATATCTTAAACAAGGTGACAGGGGAGCTGCTGCTTCTGAGTATGAACTTGCCGGCACCGGAATTCCTGGTAAATGGCCTGCACTGCCAGGGAGCAAAGGAGATTCCTATCTTGCAGTAAACAATATAAATAAGGCTATTGATGCATATAATAAAGATATAAAAAAGAACCCTGAAAACGCGGATCTTTATATTAAATTAGGAAAAGCGTTTATGGCCGGTAACAGGGATGATGACGCTATAAATGCTTTTAAAGAAGCAGACCGCATTAGACCGGGTAATTTTGAGGTGAATAGGTATCTTGGTAATTTGTATGAAAGAAAAGGTTTACTTGATGAGGCTATTGTTGCCTATAGACAAGCTCTCCAGATAACTGAGGATAAGGATATAAGACAACGTTTAGCCGGAATTTATATTAAACGTGGAAGCTTACCCCAGGCGGTTGAACAATGTCAGCGTCTTGCGGATAAAAATCCACAGGATGTAAGTTTGCAGTTAGATTTTGCCAGAATTCTAGTAAATAGTAATAATATCAAGGATGCAGTAAGTATTTATGAAAAAGCTATAAAGATTGATCCTAATAATATTGACGCCCGTCGTGAGTTGGCGCAATTGTACAAGAAGCTTAAACAACAGGATGACGAGGAAAGAGAATATAAAGGGATATTACGCCTCAAAAGAGATGACACAGAAGCAAGAGATGCGCTGATTGCTATCTATGTGAAAAAGAAAGACTACAACTCCCTTCTGGCTCTGTTAAAAGAAAATATAGAGCTTAACCCGCAAGAAGCGAATAATTATTATAAAATAGGGCTTGTATATGAGTTTTTAAAAGATTATGACAATGCTATTTCTTCCTATCAGGAGGCGGTAAAACTTGATGAGAAACATGCTAAAGCTTTAAATGCCATTGGCAGAGTCTATATGAAGACCGGTCACATAAACGAGGCAAAGGATTTTCTTGAAAAAGCAAAAGCTGTTGATCCTGATCTTGCAGAAACCTCTTTACTTCTCAGTAATATAAAGGATGAATTATCTCCTCCCGCTATCAGGCATAGTAGTAGGCATAGTAGGGTAGTAAGAGGTACGAGAGGCAGGAGAGCAGGTACGCATAGTGGTCACAGAGCCTCCAGCAGTAGGAGTGGTAAAGGTAAAAAGAGAGTAGCAGCATCTTCAGGAAAGTCGACAAAAAAATCTTCCGGAAAAACACATGCTAAAAAGTCTTCTGGAAAGACATCAACAAAGAAAAAGAAAAAATAACAGAGCTTAGAAAAAAAGCCGGAAGCTTTAGTTAGCAACCGGCTTTTTTATTTAACCGCTAAACATGCGAAAAAAGTAGATGGCTTGAAAAACTAAATTTTCATAACCGCAGGCCGTTGGCCTGCGGAAACGAGATAAATAAAATATCTGCCTGAAAGGCAGGACATTATTTGTGGGATTAAGAGAAGTTCTGCCTTTCAGGCAGGAGGATTATTAGATGGTTTAGCCGCAGGTCGTTGATCTGCGGTTATGAAAATCAAGCCCTGTCGGGCTAGAACTCCACTCTTCACTCTTCACATTTTGTGGGCGTCACACTAAGAGTAGATTACAGGCTATTCTTTCTCTTCTTTTATTGGCATAATTACCACTTTTGCTGTCCCTCTACCAAAAAAACCTAACTCTTCCGCTGCTGCTTGTGAAAGGTCAATAAAAGGGCATTTTCTCTTTCTGCAGCGGTCATTCACAGAGACGATAACTTCTTTATTGTTGGATTTATTTATTACTTTGACTTTTGTGCCAAGTGGAAACATTGTACTGGCTGCGGTCAGTTTTTTAGGATCGTAAGGTGCACCGCAAGTTGTTTTACGCCCTTTAAATCTGTTCGCATAGTATGATGCTATCCCTGGTACACCTTTTGCTTTTGTATCATCTTTCCTCTCGATTTTTTGATCTGTTGCTTGTGGGACTTCACTTTTTTTTGATGTGGCTTCTTCTGCTTGTACCGAAAGTGCCTGGTTTGCGAGAAGTATCTGACATGTAAAA